>Ga0007867_1000833_pt1 | contig 9534 bp, 13 predicted proteins | sample CryBogCBH25Aug08_FD_71224 | JGI IMG/M metagenome (GOLD analysis project Ga0007867, IMG submission 71224) | Freshwater microbial communities from Crystal Bog, Wisconsin, USA - CBH25Aug08 | ecosystem: Environmental > Aquatic > Freshwater > Lake | place: Crystal Bog, Wisconsin, USA | collected... | reverse complement strand
CCGCCGACCGTCAAGCGCGGATGCTTGATCAGCGCGCGGAGCACTTTCACCTGAAACGGGTTTACGTTGTATTGGTAGCCGCATCTCACGTTTTGTAGTTGTCAGCTAACTTCTTCAGCGCCGCGTCGCGATCCGCCTGAGACTTGAAAAGATAGACTGCGTATACACCGGCGTAGACCTTGGCCAGCTCACCGTAGTCGGGCAGGATCTTGGCTCCGTTGATGAGCTGCCAGCTGTAGTTGTTCGTGAACGCGATTGCCAGCTCGTATACGTTGTAATCGCGGATCGCCTGCACCGCCCGGGTACCTGCTACGTGGGCCAGATAAGGCAGGACATCGTCCCGCTTTTGCACGTGTTTCGTCGTGGTTTTGGTGATGAACATGTGCTGTTCAGACCAAATATCCGGAGGGAAAACCTCAGCCCCGTTCGGGGTTTCGATGACATAACCGACCATCTGGTTTCCTTGGAATTGAAACCACAGGCTTTGTAAGTGACCGAACCCGGCCACGCACTCGGAGCATGTCTGCATTCCTTAAAGAACCAAATTCAAGGCGGATTCGCCAGCGTAACGACCGGAGGCGGAGCATTTTCCTCCAAAACACTGTCCACCGGCTCTTCCATTGGCGGCTCCACTTTCGGCAAGCCGGTCTCCCACGTGCCGTCGGCGATCTTTTGTGCCCGCATGATCTTGAACAGCATCTTCCGGATGATTTCCCGGCCCTGCGGCGTGGTGCCCTCCCACATCTTGGCTTCTTCCGCATCAGCTTGCTGCTGCTTGGCGTCAATCTTGGCCAGCAGCTTCGCTGAGTCGGTGCTGGTAGCCTTCTCGCGCGCCGCCTGCAGCGAAGGAAGCGTCTCGCCGGTGAATTTCATGGCCGCCAGTGCCTCGCCGACGGTCAAATCCGTCCGCCGGGTGGCTGCTTGAATCTTCTGTATACATATACTGCGTAGACAGATGGCGTTGACCTCAGTTTCCATGTTCAACTGGGTGATGATCTTGTCTATCAAGTCAGCTTTTTCGCGCTGATTACTGGAAATGGCCTCAATCCGCTGGGAGAATGGGCTGAGATCTTCGCAGCGCGTGATGGCCGACATCGTCGACTGCAGCAGATCAACGGTCGGGCTAGGCTCAAAGTCATTATCCTCTGGATTCTTGATATCCCGGCAGATCAAATTGTTCAGCAGCACGTCCGGCGAATTACCCATCATAACCACCGGCCTGCCGAGGGCATTGGTACCGTAAGTTTCGACCGTGATTGAGCCGTTTGCGCAGATATTGAGCGTTTTAGGCGGCGACTGGCGCGGGGAAGCCTTCGGAGCAGCCACGATCGGCGGCACTTCCGGGATAGGAGGAGCCGCGCCTTTACCTTCAGGCGGGGTGTTCGCCATAGGTTACAGTATGGCTCAACCGAACAGGTTCTGTTTCACCTGCGCGCCTTTACCTTCAGGCACCGGCTGACCACTGGACTCCGCCAACTTGTTGCGGTTGGCGGCTTCAGCGTCGGCTTGGGCTTTGGTATCGAGCGGCGCGGTGACCCGCTGGCCGTTTTCAACGACCACGAACTTACCGTCGGCTGGATTGTTGGGCGTACTCATAGTCCAATATAGAACAGATTTTTAAGATTTTCCGTTCTATCTAGCTACACGCCCGGTTGGGTGTTGTAGTTAAAAGTACCAAAACTATGAAAACAATCCGCCTCATGTTGTGCCTCGCTGCTGTTGCAGCCGTGGCGTTCACCTCCGCAGTTCACGCCCAGACCGCTCCGCCGGTTTACTCGGGCGGCACCGTAGCGCCGACCACGTCGTCCGCTGTTAACCTCTACAACGATGTCAAGGGTTTGCTTCCGAGCGACCTCGGCAGCATCACCAACTGGACGATCGCACCGTATGCGACCTATGCGCCAAAAGCTCCGGCAGGTAACACCGTCGGCGGCGGCGTGCTGGCCATTTACGATGTGAATAGCTACGTGGGTGCGGCAGTCGGCGTCGACTACCTCGGCCAGTTCTCAATCCTATCCGGTAATGCGACCCTGAAAGCCGACACACGGCCATTCGCACACATCCCAGTATTGAGCAGCTACGCAAGCCTGAGTAACGTGGTCGTTACGCCCTTCGTCTTGGCCGGTATCGGCAAGCCGATGTCCGGCTCCGGCGGCAGCGGCGTGGCCGCGATCGCCGACGTTGGTGTGCAAACTCGATTCGGCCATTTCCTCGGCGGGCGCTTTGGCGCTGGCGTGTGTTATGGTCAGTGGATCAATGCCGGTGACTATTCCATCAAACGCTATCATGCGTTCCTGAACTGGCAGCACGGGTTCTGATAAAATCATGGCTGGCCCTGTCTGGGTGCGTTTACGCAGTCAGAGCTTTCTAAGCTGGGCCAGCCGCCTTAATTTATGGACGTACCGACTGAGCTAATCAAACGTTCCCGGCAGAGCTGGGACACGGAGGATCTGGCGCTCCATTACATGGAGGAAGAGGTCGGGCGTCACGACTGGACAAACAACTGGCCCAAGGTAAAGGAACGCGGTAACGTGCGCGAGCGTATACAGGAATGGCTTAACGCCATCAACGTCGAGCACAATCCGGACGAGATAATCGCGTATTTAGATCGGATGGTTTCAGAACGTTCCGGCTCTTGGATTTAGGGACTGAGCACACAGTCCTGACATGGGTAGGTTGGGTTCAGTATGGGGGCAGGGCGGGCCAGTGGTGGCCCGCCCTGTTTTATTTAGTCGATGTGATGACTATCCCCACTGACGGTGAAATTCATGTCGCTGATGAAACGTTTGATGTAGGGTTGATAGACCTTGTCCGGCTTCCGATTGCCCTTGCCCTTGCACTGGATGATTGAGCCTTTGCGCACCATCTGATTGCTGTGGTCGTAGCTGACTTCGAGAGTGACGTGCGGCTGGTTCTTGCCGTCGCGCAGGCTCAGATACTCGTAGGTGCCCTGCTTGCGCCAGCGGTCGTAATACATGCCGTTGCCCACGCAGTTAAAAGTCAAGATATTCCCGGCTAAGGCAAACATATGCGTTTCGGGTACGTTCGGACAGTAAACTTCCTCTTCGATTCCTAGCGGTTTTACCGATTTAACTGTCCACTTGGCCACATCCTGTGCGGCCTTTACTGCCCGGTCGCGGTGGGCTTTAATAAGAAAAAAATCGGCAGGAAGACTGCCAACTTCAAGAATTAAACTATGCAATTCCCGCAACTGACCGGGATTTCCGGGTCTTTTATAGCCAACGCGTTTGGCGGTTTTTGTCCGAACTACGCGGATCCCAAGCCGTTGACACACCGTTTCAGCGAATTTGATATTTTCCAAATTCGCTGAATCTAGTTGCGGGGTTCCGCACTTGTGAACTTTTCCGTCGGCAGCAATGTACCCAGCCAGCCAACCGGCTAAATAAGAGGCGCACTCATCGATCGGCGGCAGCTCTTTGAAATAGCGGGGTAGGTCGTGGAGGGTCACTCCGCCAACAGAGTGTGCGAAGGGCTTACGATAGGTTTTACTGGAAAACCATGCCAATAGTTCCTTATCCTTGGCTCCAAACAAAGGCAGTGCTGTGTATCGATTGGACGCGCTGTCACAGCTTCCGTCTCCGAATGCAATGCCGTGCGCCACTCCAATCGGCGACAGCCGGACGCTTTTCGAGCCGTCGGTAAAAACATTTCTGGCATGAAGCGTGGGAATTTTGTAGCCGGGCTTGAGCTGTTCCGTTGTGTATACTTCAAGGTTAAGATTTTTATTTTGATTACGCCGCGCCAGCCACCGGTGGTTGCCGGTGACGCGAAGAATGTGGGTACTGTTTCTGCGTGCCAGCTTAATTTCCCATAGCGCCTGCTTGCCGTAATATTCAACGTCAGCGGCAACCCATGTTCCGCTAAGTGTCGTTCCAGACGGTGCTAAAACGTTGACCCGCTGGCCAGCCAATGTTTTCAAAGGAAGCGTTCCCCGGTCGGTAATAATTTCAGTGTCTCCGGAGAAGCACATGCCCATGAGCTTGCCCTCGCGCTCGAACTGCAGCGCGCTGACCAGCTTGACCCAGCGGTAGCCGTGGTCATACTCCTTCAACAGCTGCGGCTTGTCCGTGACATAGTTCCAGATGTTCTCGGAAATGTCCTTGTACCAAAGCACAGCAGCCTGCGTAGCGACGGGGAAGCTGATCCGGTCAAGCCGACGGAGCCGGGTGTCGTCCGACTTCCAGTTGTTCAGCCAGATAAGGATGATCTCCAGCACCTTCCAGATCTCCCGACGGCGGGTACCAACCGGGTCAAACCAGAAAAGCTTGTCGCCCCGGATATGGGCGTTAGACACCCACTCCGGCAGGATTGAAGCATCCTCGACGTAGTAATAACCCGGATCAGTCTTCTTTTCCGGGTCGAGGGTGAATTCACAGAAATTGGCCACGATATCCTTTTCAGGCAGATGGCCGATGAAGTGATTCCGAGCCACGGTCATGACCCAGCGTTTGATTTCAGGATAGCGAGCGCGGGCCGCCATGAGCGACAATTCGCGTTCGAGGTCAGGTACGTTTAATACGTTCATGTGCCAAGGAAACCATGAACGCAGGAACTTGTCAACTTTATTTTTTAGACTAACTAACCCCGACCGCGCAGACCTCGTCGCAGAGCGGTTACCGCCCGGCCTAGCGCGGCGCTGCCGTGTGAAAGGTCATTGATATTAAAGCGAGACTCATCCACGAACAGAGGGGCGATCTTACGGGCGATCTCGTCCGAGATCGACGCATCTCTGGTGTCACGGATATCGCCCTCGCCGCCGGGGATGTGGCCCAGCACGATCGGTTTTTCATCCTCGAAGACGACGTAAAGCGCACCGCCGCGATTCAAGTAACCAAGGCAATACTTCGGCTCATTGACGCACCAGCTGGGGGTGTAGCCGCCGCGAACCGACTTCGAGAAGGAGCCTTGGCTCGCAGGGGAGCATGGCCGCAGCATCAAGGCGGTGGCCACTTCGACGGTCATCGCTTTGCGCAAGGTTAGATTTTCATGGCGCGCGATCACCTTGCCGTCGTTGACGTACAGCTCTGGGCGCTCGCGCACGTTGGTGCCGAAATCCTCAGCATTCCGCATCATGCGGCGGAAACTGTGAACGTCGCCGGTCTTCATCTGAACCAAGCTGTGTAGCGTCTTCTCCGCTTCGGCAGCATTGGCAGCTTCAGCAGGATCCTCCGAGCCAGCCCGACTAGCCATCCGGGACAGGTGGTTCAGGTAGTTGACAAGGCTCTCAAGGCGCTGGAACAATTCCCGGCGGCGGGTACCGATCGGATCAAAATGGTGAAATTCTTTTGTCTCAGAGCCGGGTGCGGTCATCCAAGGCTGGAGCTGCTTCTTGGTCGGCGGCCCGCCAAATAGGCCGCGAGCCTTGGCTTTAGCCGGTTTGAATGGCGCGTAATTCTGATCGATGTCGCGCTCAACGGCAGGTTTGTGCAGCATCGTTGTATACGTTTTCTCAGTCGGATCGTAACCTTCCTTGATCGGCGTCGGATCGTGCGGGTCAAGGCGGGGAGCGCGACCGGCCACCCAGCCACCCTGCGGATGGTAGTAGTACTTGCTGGCGTTGTTGGTGCGGGGTTCTGCTTGAGCCACGTAAGGTTCCCGGGCCAGCTGGTCAATGTTGATCAGGAAAAAGCGAACGACGCGGGAAAACCAAGCCTTGGCGCGGGGATCCTTCAGGCGGGCTGCCAACTGCTTCACCTCGATGTCAATGTCATTCGCATTGAGCACGTTCAGCTCCAGAAGAAAATTAACGAGTGTACCGGCGTTCATATATCGTAAATACAGTGGTGACATGATAGAACGCGAAACATTCTACGCGCGAATGGCGATCTGCCAGACTTGTGAATTCTGGAAAGGAGCCTGTCTCAAGGGACATCCCCTATCAGGAGCGCCCGGATGCCCGCTCAAGAAGTTCCCGGGAATCGACGGAGCAGACTACCTGCCAGACCTGCCCGTGCCTACGCCGGAGCTTCCGGCGGTGTCGGCGAACGGCTGTTGCGGTGCCAAAGCGGACGAGAACCTGCAGCCTTTGAGCTGGAGCGCGGTGCTGACACATCTTGGGAATTCGACGGCTAAGTGGATTGCCGCCGGAGTGCCGCTGGTCTCCCGCGAGGTATATGCCGAGCGCCTGCGTCGCTGCCGGGCCTGCCATCAGTATCAGTGGTTTCAGTGTAAGCATTGCAAGTGCGTTGTATACACTAAGGCTAACCTAGCAACGGAATCCTGCCCTCTCGACCAGTGGCCACAAACCCGTAGTTAAGGCGTGCCGCCGAAACACAAACACTCTGAATGCGATACGAGCTTTACCAAGCGCGTGACGGACGGCGGTGTCGATTTTGGCAAGAAGCACTGGGTGACTGGTGTTATCTCACTGGTACTTAGTTCGATCATTCCGATTGTTACGCAGTGGCACTCTGATAAGGTTGTCAGCGACGCGATCGACGCCAGCGAGAAACGGCAGGCCGACGCACTTAAAGCCCAGAGAGAAGATTTTCAGCATCAGCTGGATGCTCAGAAGGCTGACTTTCAGAGATCAGCTGAGAAATTGTGGACTGTTATCAGTTCTAAAAAGGATAAATAATCTATGAAACTACGCACCCTACTCATCATCGTTGCCGCCGTCTTGACGGCGTCGCTCGTGGCCGCCGTCGCCCAAGTGACCAACACTCCACCGCCCGCGCCCGGCCTGCTCCCGGCTTCAACGTGGCAGGATATTGTCAAAGTCTTCCAAGACTTCGGCATCAACATCGGCTGGGTTGGCACGTTCCTTACAAAGTATTACGTGCCGCTCGGTTTTGCCGCCCGCCTGTTCCGTAAATACGCCCCGGCCAAATGGCAGAACGGAAAGATTGCAACCGCCTGCTCCCACGTCGGTCTGGAGTTGGTTCAACAGGCTCAAGCCGCCAAAGTGTGATGCCAAAAGCCTTTGCAGCGCAGTTTAGCGACATCGGGCCGAGCACAACTAACCCGACGGGCATCTGGTCGCCTGCGTACCTGCGCCTTAAACTGGCCTTGGAGCGCGGTGATTCCCCGGATAACGTCACACAGGCGCTGTACGACTGGCTGAGCGAGAAGAAGGTGACACCTTCACAGGTGGACAAGATCCTTGAGCTGCCGTCAGCGGAACACGCCTACGAGGCACTGGTTCAGTTGATCGGCGGCAAGCTCCAGCCGAACGCCCTACCGCCCAGCGTCAAACAGACCTTGAACCGGGCCATTCAATTGATTGCCCAGCGGCACGTCGATCGCGGGGAACAGGAACTGAACAACGCCCGCGCCCGGCTTAGCACGATGAAAGGAAAATTCGCTGACGAGTCGGTGAAACGAATAGTTGACCGGCTGCTGGCCTAGTAGTTATTCAAATGAAACGCGTTTACACAGACGACAGGTTCCCGGGCTGCGAGTTGGTCAATGATGGCTCCTGCATCTTCGAGGTTCGCAAGAATGGCCGCACCGTCACGACATTCGAGACTTGGGAGAAACCCGGCGGAAAGATCAGTGAGGCCTTTGCCCAGCGCCGGGCGATTGATTTCTTCGAGCGCACCGCTATCGACAACGACCCTGTCAGTCTGGCCGAAGTCCTGCAGCACGTACCGGCTGACCGCGACGCCACTGACATCGTGAACGCGCCGCCATCCGCCCAGCACAACAGCAAGGTGATCGACCGCATGCTGGCCCGGGAGAAGACGGAAACAGATCCGGCGGTAAAGCGCCGTCTGCGCCATAACATTCTGCACCTCATGAAGCAGGAGGAGACAGTGGCCGAAGCCGTTGTCAGCCACCTGATCGAAAACTAAAACCCTCGACTGTTTCCAGTCGAGGGTTGAGACTTTGTAAAGCGCTTACGCGACAACTTCAGATTCAGGCATCGATTCGCCGATCAAGTCAACACCATCTTCGTCAACCGTTTCCAGTTTGAACGGGATGATTTCATCCTTGTTGTAAGCCGGACTTCCCGGCAGCGCCGGACTGTCCAACGAGACAATAGTTTCCTTGCCCGAGTGAACGTGTCCAAGATACTGCGCCTGATAGGACTCGCGAACCGGCAGGCCTTCGAGGGTGCGCCACGCGACGTAAAGGTCGCGGAGGAAGGCCTTCATCGTCTTCCGCATGGCCGCGCGATGGCGGTGCCCGAGGGAACAATCCTTCCAAGGCAGTTCAGCGATTTCACCGTTCCGCTTGCGCTCCGTGGTCATATCCTCGGAGTGAGCCAACCGTTCCTTCTCCGGATAGTAAACCTCCAGCATATACGGATTCAGTGACGGCATTGCCGCGTCACCCGGCTGTTTCTTGCGTCCCCGCTTGACCCGCGCCAACGAGAAGTTCGCACCAATGATACCCAGCACCTTAACACGCAGGTTACTGTTGAACGGACACACGAATCCCTTCGTTTTGCAGTCGCCACGCACCATTGTGTTTGTCTTGACGATGACATAGTCATCGCCGCGATAGACGACTTCAAGCTCGCCAGTCTTCAGGACGTAATTTGCCGGATCCTTGACCCGGTTGACCCGCTTTTTGCCGGGAACTTTGCCGGGGTTCATGCCGGTGAACTGGATGAGCTTGCTGACGGTCGTAGCCATCTGGATGTTATAGCTGCCGATGATATACGCAGCACCTTGGATTCCCATGCCCGGGATTTTGGAGAGAAATTCCTTCCAGATCGGCATGGCGATGATGCGCGTCTTCAGCAGGTTGGTGATGTGCTTCTCCTGAGCAAAGGCGCTTTTGCTGGATTCGGTAAGGTCGTAGACAACATCCGGAGGAGCTTCCTGCCGACTGTTGCGCGGGCTGCCGTCGGCTTTGATGTTGAGGATGCCGTGCAGGCGCTTGCGATCGTTCTGGAAGATGTCGTAGGCCCGAACGAGGTAGTCACAAGCTTTCTTGATCTTCAGACGACCTTCTGCCGTCTTGGCCTGTGTTTCGTAGTCCGGAGGATTTCCAGCGTGTTTCTCAACCCAAGCGTCATATTCGGCGTCTTCATTCACTTTCTGCGCCTTCGACTTGCGCGGCTTGCGCACCTTGGGTTGACTGACTTCTGACGTGACCGCAACGGCGGTCTTTGTGTCGTCTTTCACTGACTTCATACTATACCTTTCTACGCGTTTAACGCGTGGTTTTCTCGTTTGTAAGCTCCGTACCGGCACACGCCGGACGGAAATTGGATCAGCCTTTACGCGCGGCGGCGAGCTTGGCAGCTTCAGCAGCGGCAGCCTTGGCTGCTTCAGCTTGGGCCTCGACAGCGGCCTTCACTGCTTTGTGGTTAAAAAACGCTTTAATCGCGTCCGGGAGCTGCGCGAGATTCTTCAAAGTCTCCGGGTCGAGACTGACTTCGGTCGGTCTCTTCAAGTGGCGCAGCAATTGAGCGGCGCAGGATGAATCTGACTGGCAGGTATCCTTGTATTTGTGCTCGGTGTAGCTCTCTTCCGAAACAACCTTGCCCTTGTTATGCCTCCAGTTGCTCTTGATCGGGCACTCCACACCGTTGACGATCACATACATTCCTGCCTTCTCGGT
>Ga0007867_1000823_pt1 | contig 9598 bp, 8 predicted proteins | sample CryBogCBH25Aug08_FD_71224 | JGI IMG/M metagenome (GOLD analysis project Ga0007867, IMG submission 71224) | Freshwater microbial communities from Crystal Bog, Wisconsin, USA - CBH25Aug08 | ecosystem: Environmental > Aquatic > Freshwater > Lake | place: Crystal Bog, Wisconsin, USA | collected... | reverse complement strand
CGTCTGTGTTGTACCTGGTGCAGAAAGTTTTACGAATGTGACGTTGGCCCATACGTTAGCATTATTAGCAACGGTGCCAGCAGTATTAGCATTAGTTCCTGCGGTATTTGCTGAACCAAAGGCAGCGTTTGCAATACCAAATGCCGAGTTAGCAATTACACCGGCCTGGTTTGCAGCACCAAAGGCACCATTTGCTATTACACCAGCCTGGTTGGCTGCACCAAATGCCGAGTTGGATATAACACCTGCTTGGTTAGCAAGACCGCCAATAGTGTTTGATAATCCATAATTAAAGGCATTAGCATTGTTGGCTACGGTACCGGCCGTATTGGCATATGAACCAGCAGTATTAGCACTACCAAAGGCTGCATTGGATATTACACCGGCCGCATTTGCATAACCACCTATTGTATTAGCAAGACCATAAAGGAATACGTTGGCATTGTTGGCCACACTACCAGCAGTATTTGCGTTAATGCCTGCCGTATTGGCATATGAACCAGCAGTATTGGCACTACCAAATGCAGCATTGGCAATAACACCGGCCTGGTTAGCTGCCAATCCTGCCGTATTTGCGTATGAACCGGCAGTGTTGGCATAACCGCCTACTGTATTAACATATCCGCCTACTGTATTAACATATCCGCCTACAGTATTGGCAGAACCAAATGCTGCATTGATAACACCAAAGGCACTATTTACTGCGGTATAAACCAATCCAGTAAATACGTTAGCACTATTAGCCATAGCACCGGCATAGGTGTTGGCATTGGTACCTACAGTATTGGAGTAAGCATTAGACCAGTTATTAGCGTTTACACCAACACTAGAAGCATAAGTATTGGCATTGGTACCAACCTGGTTGGCATAAGTATTAGACCAGTTATTTGCACTGGTAGCGTTGGTTGCCACGGTAGTAATGGTGGCATAAGTGGCGGTAGCATAGGCATTAGCTGAGTTAGCCATTGCTCCAGCATAATTGTTCGCTGATGTGGCATTTGTAGCCACCGTGGTTTGTGTTGCGTAAGTGGCAGTAGCATAAGCATTGGCGGCATTTGCCATAGCACCGGCGTAATTGTTGGCACTAGTTAGTCCAGTAGATACTGTTGTCTGAGTGGCATAAGTGGTAGATGTATAAGCATTTACTGAATTTGCCATAACACCGGCATAGGTGTTGGCGTTGGTACCTACAGTATTGGCGTAAGTATTACTCCAGTTATTTGCACTGGTAGCGTTAGTTGCTACAGTGGTAATGGTTGCATATGTAGCACTAGTGTAAGTATTGACACTATTTGCCATAAAGCCAGCATAGTTATTGGCAGCAATAGCAGTATTGATAAGGTTATTAGCAGTAGTATTTGCAAAACCAAATACCGCATTGGCGATAACACCAGCCTGATTGGCAGCGAGACCGGCTGTATTGGCATAAGAACCAGCAGTGTTAGCATATCCACCAACTGTATTTGCTGAACCAAAAGCAGCATTAGCAACTGTGTATGCCGCATTAGCAGTGTTAAATGCCGGAGTAACTTGAGGTGCTACGTTATTAGCAGCCGCAAATGCGGCCGCAGCATTGACTGCGACACCATAAGCAAAAGTATTTACACCGTTAGCAAAACCATATGCTGAGTTGGCAACTGTATATGCTGCGTTGGCTTGACCAAATGCCTGTGCCGCAGAACCAACTGCTAGACCATTAGCATAACCAAATGCTGCCTGTGCTAGGTTATAAGAAGCATAGGAATCAATGGTAATGATGTCATTGATAATATCGGAAGTAATACCAATACCAAGACCTGGTTTGATGGTAAGAGTAGAAGTATTACTTAGCGCGGTGATTAGAGAGTTATTGGCATTAATAGTAGAGAAACTATAGACGTTTCCTGAACCAGCAAAACTTACAATTTGACCTGTTACATTTTTATAGTAGAACTTACCATCAGCAAAGTTAAGAGCAATCTCACCATTAGCAAGGCCTGAAGGTATATTTCCTGGTGTAGCAGAGTATTTAAGTTGGATTACTGTGTTTGACATTAAAAGTCGTCATTCTTCTCGTCTATCACCGTCGCAACCTCTTTAACTTCTATAGGTTTTACCGGTTTCTTATCCTTTGTATTTATGGCAGTTTTAACCGGAGGTGGTGGAGGATTCTTTAGATTTTCTAATTCTTTTTGTAGAGAAGAGATTTCTTTATCTTTATCCAATATCATTCTTTTCATTTCATTAATCTGATTAACGGCAGTGTTCATATGATCCACTTGTGCCTTCATATTATTATATTCAGATTCCCACTTAGAAGCATCACCTCTTAGTTGGTTTATTTGTTCGTTATCAGATGCAATAGTTTTATCGAGGTTAATTTTGACATTGCTATATTCGGAACGAGTTGCTTCTAGGTCGTTTTGTAGGTTCTTAATGATTTCATCTCTTTCAATGATACCATCATTAGCCAGTTTGGTCTGCGTTTTTAGTTGCAGAACCAAACTGATATATTCGTGAATCATTCCTACGGAATGGTCAAGATATGTATTGATATATTTGCTTTGCTCACTCATAATATATTCTCCAAGTTAGATGTTAGAAAGTGCCTCCAGATAACATGGAGAACTGAGGAATGCCTGTGGAAGAAGCGGTTAGAACTTGACCTTCGGTACCAGCTGCGGTGACCTGTAGTGCAGCATTACCACCAGAACCGAATACAACACCGTTTAGTGTGGCAGATACGATACCTGTGCCACCATAACCAACATTGACAGTGGAACCATTCCATGTACCGGTTGTGATTGTACCGACACCAGTGATACCTGTATAAGAACCGGATAGACGGCCGGATGGTAGAATACCTGAAGTGATGTTAGCAGCATTTGAGAATGTTGCAATTGCGTAAGCATTAGAGTTGTTAGCATAACCGAAGGCCGCATTGGCAACTGTAAATCCAGCATTAGATGATGTATAGGCCGCATTAACGACAACATAGGCTGCATTAACGGATGTATAAGCTGCGTTGATTACACCAAAGGCAGAGTTGGTTGCTGTATATGCCGCGTTGGCGATAGTAAATCCAGCATTAGATGATGTATAGGCCGCATTGGTAACGGTGTAGTTCATGTTTGCCATAGTATAGGCAGCATTGATTACACCAAAGGCAGAATTAACAGCATTATAAGTAGCATTTGTTACACCAAATGCAGAGTTAGTAACACCAAATCCACCATTTGAGTTATCATAAGCCGATTTAATCCATACGATGGCATTAGCACCACCAAGTGTTAGGTTACTGGTGATAAGGTCTGCGTTAAGTACCGCATTGACCATGTTGTTGGCATATGGTGTGATAACGTTGTTGGAACCAGGCTCAATGTCATAACCTTGGAACAAGAAGTATTCTTTAGAAACGTGGTCACGATAAAGACCAGTATGGACGTTGGCGTGCGTGGCATTACCATAGTTGGCAACGATACCAATATCCAATAAGTCGGTGCCAGAATAGTTATTTGCACCAAGATAGATTAATGTATCGCCAATAACTAAGGTGTTTGATTCTAAAATTACGGAATTACCAAGAAAGGTAAGGTTACCTGTAATAGCAAGGTCACCGGTAATGGTCTGTGTCTGACCTGGCAAGGATAGTTTAACGAATGTGGCATTAGCCCAAGTATTGGATGCGTTGGCGTAACCAAATGCCGCATTGGCAACTGTATAACCGGCATTGGAACTGGTATATGCTGCGGATAAACGAACGTTATCGGTATTTGATTGTGTAAATGCCGCATTAACAACTACATATGCAGCATTAGAGGAGGTATATGCTGCATTAAGAACTGTATATGCTGAATTGGTAAGAACATAATTGGCATTAGAACTGGTATAAGCTGCGTTTATTACACCAAATGCTGAATTAACCGCATTGTAAGTTAAATTGGATAATCCAAATGCCGCATTGGCAATAACACCAGCCTGGTTTGCTAACTGGTTAGAACCACCGGTTGTATTTGCTAAACCATAAGCAGCATTAACAATGTTATAGATATTGTTTTGGATATCGAGATATACTTTACCGCCGACGGCGATTGTACCGGTACCGTCTGGAGTACCGATAAAGATTGTGTTAGAGGCATAAGAATATGCTAATTCAGCAACATTCAGAGAAGGTGGTTGTGAATTGGTTAATGATCGTTTGATCTGAATGACTGTATTTGACATACCTTAAAACTCTCCTCCGTTTACGTGCGGCAGTTCTTCTACAACGAATTTATCTTGTTCGGCCTCATAAACGACAGTTTCACCATCAACTAAGTGTGTAGCATCAACATCTTTTAGTTGTCTAAGAGTTTCCACTCCTCCTCCGCCTGCTCCGCCACCACTATTTATAGAAATTCGGTTCTTAGGTGCGGAAGTAACTATAATCTTTTGACTTAGTGGAGTGCCGATTGTTATTCTAGATACCATTTTGTTTCCTTACATGGTTATTTCTGGAGTAACAAAAATAATACCTTCAATCAGTCTTGTTATTGTATTAGAATTAATAGTGTCTTTTACTTTTACATCAAAGAAATATGTTCCTGCTGGTATATTAGCAGTATTGGCGGAATCAAGAGATATGATTATCTGGCCTGTATTTGCTTCTGGTGAACAAACCAGAGAGGCGGTAGCATTTTGTGATACTAATGACTTCCTCATTTGACTGGTTATATTGTAACCAGTCAGGTTCTGTGCTAGGTTGTTATCCTCACTATTCATTTGAACGGTGACACTAAAATCCGTACCTTGGTCCATGAAAAGTTCTACGTATTCAGACATTTACTTGCTTTCCTATTTATCTTCTTTTGAATGAACAATTTTCATAGGTTTTTCATCCGAAATATTTTTCAAATTATTTTCATTTTTTAATATCCAGTGAGTCATTTCATTTGCTTTGACCATCTCATTCCTAAAAGATTCAATTGCGGCGGCCGCCTGTCTTGTTTCTTTTGAGTTTTCAATGGTCAGCATAGGTAAAAATGCTATAGAACAACCCCATTTATCCACCTCTTCAGCAGTCTGAGGATCTTTTCCTCTCAAAAGAGTCCACCAAGGACACTTATGACAAACTGTATTCATATCTTTTTGATGTAAAGGACAAACAAGTCCTTTTTTTGCTCTTGGTATTTCTGTTCCAGAGTCCGCCATAATATAAACTCCTAATAATATTAGATTGTATTAGCAGTATTCGCTTGATGTAATTTGGTGTTAGCTGTATTCCACATATCTATAATGTTTTGGAATTGTGATATATCTGTTATGTCTAAATTTGGTTCTCTATTACCATTATCATCGGTATAGTATTCAATCCAACCTTTAGAACCATTCCATTGAACAGCAGAAATTGTTGGATCAAGAGATGATAAATCTAAACCTGAAATACATACTTTATCAACATAAACAGCATCATCATCTTTTATGATAGTTAGTTTCATTATATAGCTCCTTAGTTCTTCTGTGCCAAAATTAGATCAATATAGTTTAGGTTTAGTGATACGGTATGGTTATGTGAACCGCCGCCGCCTTTGGAGTTAGATGACCAACATCCATATACACCTTGTCCTGCATTTGTCGGCCAAGTCCCATCTATGGCAAGATGGGCGCAACCGCAGCCGACGCTGCCGGCCATGCCGACGTAAGCATAAAGTTGGTGATTATGACTTGGTGTCTGACAAATAGACAGAGTTGTAGAACCTACAACGGTCTGTGCAAGGCCTGTAGACCATGCGGTACCACTTGTTTTTGTACCAATTGTTCCGTTGACTATTCTCAAACCAACGTCATTATATAAAGTAATTTTAGTCCATCCAGTCGGAGCCGAAGTTTGCTGAAACACAACATTGGATCCGGAAGGAATAGAAGGAGTTCCTGTTGCTAATGTTGTAGCATCATTAAAGGTGATTCCCGTAGATGTTAAACTGGTTGTCATTTCTCAGATCCTATTTACTTTTGAGTATTATTTTTTTCTACTTTTTCATTCAATTCTTTGATTGCTTCAATCAAGAAAGGAATAATACCATCATAATTTACAGTCTTATAGTTATTTATAACACTCACCAATTCAGGAATTACTTTTTCAATATCTTGTGCTATGACACCATATGATGGTAATGAACTATCTTTCCAATTAAATCCTACACCATTTAGTTTAGTGACTGTATTTAGAGCATTATTTATTGGTTGAATGTTTTCTTTAAGAGCAGCATCGGATGTTGATGTATGTACCGTTGCCGACAATGTTCCTGTGGAAGCCACATAAGATAATTTAGTTGATGAAGTCGTCACACCTGAAATTGAACCAGATGTTGCGGTAGTCATTGTTGGATAATATGTTGTGGCGTTTGTTGTATCATCTGTAACAGTTTGTGCAGAAGATGTAATATATGTTGCAGTAGTAATAGATGATACACGACCGTAAGCATCCAATGTAAGAGAAGCAATACCTGAACCACCATATGTAGCTGCGCCTGCGCCTCCTGTAGCAAGGAAGACACCGTTAGTGTTTGCTACGATGCCGCTATTTGCTTGTACCGATAGAGTACCGGATGATGTAATAGTACCACCTGTAAGACCTGCACCGTTTGCAACAGAAACAACTGATCCTCCAGCAATAGTAACATTTGCCGCTGAAGTGACACGACCATAAGCATCTACTGTAAATGTAGGAACATTGGTAGCACCACCATATGTAGTAGCAGTTACACCAGAAGTTGTTGGACCAATTGTAACCGCACCAGTTGAAGAACTTACAGAAAATACTGTAGTGTTTCCTGATGCTAATGAATTTACAGCGGTAATTGAAACGTTTGCTGCTGAAGTAATACGACCATAAGCATCTACTGCAAATGTAGGAATATTTGTAGAACCACCATAGTTAGATGCAGTAACACCTGAATTGGCAAGATCAACATAAACATTTTTAAAATTAGGTCCTGTAACAATTACAGTGTTGGCCCAAACTCTACTTGTGCTATTACTAAAAATATTTGATACTTTAGTGTCGCTATATGCATTAGCACCAATTGCCACACCGTTAGCAGCCCAAAATGCAGCATTTGCATTAGCATATGTTGCAATGACCTGTGTGCTATTATTATCAGTAAAGCTCCAGAATCCAGTTGTTTCGTTCCAGAATATTGAGGTATTAGGATATGTACCACGGGCAATAACCATTCCAGAATTTACTGATAATGGAGGTGATGTGCTAGGAAGTTCAGCGTTATGAATAATATTATTTGTACCAACTAACAATGTCTGTGTATTGACATAAGTGGTATTACCTGTTACAGTAAGATTACCAGAAATGGTGACGTTACCTGTGATTGTACCGCCAGCAAGTTTTAGGAATGTTGTGTTGGCCCATGTGTTAGACGCAATAGCATTTGCGAGAGCATAATAGGCATTACCTACTGTTACGTTTGATGCGGAAGTTATTCTACCATAAGTATCTACCGTTATTACAGGTATAACAGTATTACCTAAACTATCTAATCCAGCATATGTGCAAGCGGTTACACCGGATGTTGCAAGTGAAAGTGTTCCTGTTGTTGTAATAGGACCACCTGTAAGACCTGTACCGGAAGAAACAGAAGTTACCGCAGATGTTAGATATGTAGCGGTAGCAACGGCAGTAACACGGCCAAAGGCGTCGAGTGTGACTGATGCAATACCAGATGATCCTTGTTGGCCTGCACCCAGGCCGCCCGTTGCAAGGAAGACACCATTGACGTTCGCTACGATACCGCTATTTGCCTGGACACCAAGATTGATAAAGTTATTTGTTGCGTTTGATGTAACAACTATACCGTTACTGTTACCAATGGTGAGTGATGTATTAATTGAATTAGCAAAGAATGTATTACCACTTGCCATTATTGTGGCGAATGAGTTAGATCCTTGTGGAATAAAAACTGTTATGTTTGCTGCTTGTGAAATACGTCCATAAGCATCAACCGTAAATGAAGGAATCTGATTAGCACTTCCATAAGATCCTGAAGTAACACCTGTTAGTGGATGCGAAACTATTAATGTATTGTTTGTTGTATTTGCAATAACATTAATTCCATTACCAGCAGAAATAGTTAATGTACCGGTATTGGATGTGGTTGTCAGATTTACCGAACCATTGGATATAGTTGGATAACCAGTCTGAACTGCACCGTTTGCTTTATTGTAAGCTGCTGTGCCATTCGCTATTGTATAGAAAGATGAATTACAATATGCAGTGGCGTTAGAAATATCTGTATTAGAAGCAATTAATAACAAACTTGTGCTGTTACCATTAAACATCCAGGCTGTGCCAGGTTCATTCCAGAATAGTTGAGCATTTGCTCTAGAACCACGATTAACAATTACGGCAGCATTGGATGTGGAAGAAGGAGGTAAGTTGGAAGGTAAATTACCATACATAATGATGGAACCTGAACCAACTGAAAGAGACTGAACGCCTTGCTGTGTTGTAACACCTGATACTGTTAAGTTACCTGTAATGTAAATATCACTCGAAATCGTTTGAACAGTTGCAGGTGTTGTGGTTGGTGGTGCCAACTTAACAAATGTAACGTTAGCCCAAGCGTTAGCAAGATTGGCATAACCAAATGCGGCGTTAGCAATACCAAACCCAGAGTTAGATGAAGTATATGCTGCGTTTATGACAACAAATGCTGAGTTTACCGCAGTATATGTGGCATTAGTTAAACCAAACCCAGAGTTAGATGAAGTATATGCCGAGTTGATAACACCAAAGGCACTATTGACTGCGGTATAAGTAGCATTTGTTAAACCAAATGCTGAATTGGTGGTTGTATAGTTGGCATTAGCCATTGTATATGCCGCATTAACTACACCAAATGCAGAGTTAGTTACAGTCCAGTTTGAGTTTACTGATGTATATGCCGCATTAACTGTACCAAATGCAGAGTTAGTTACCACATAGTTGGCATTGGCCATAACATATGCACCGGTCAATCTAACATTATCGGTATTAGATTGAGTAAATGCCGCATTAACTGTACCAAATGCAGAGTTAGTTACCACATAGTTGGCATTGGCCATAACATATGCACCGGTCAATCTAACATTATCGGTATTGGACTGTGTAAATACTGAGTTAGTAAGGACGTAGTTGGCATTACCGGATGTATATGATGAGTTAACCACACCAAATGCTGAGTTAGTTACTACATAGTTAGAATTTGCCATATCATAAGCAGCATTTAAAACAGTAAATGCTGAGTTCAGTTTACCAAATGCCGCATTAGAAACAGCGTAGTTGGCATTACCTGTAATATATGCAACATTAAGCATATTCCATGCAGCATTAACAGTACCAAATGCTGAGTTGGTTGTCACATAGTTGGTATTTGCCATGTTATAACAGGCATTAACTGTGGTAAACTCTATGTTCTGTGTATCATTTAACTGATTAGCAAAAAGGATAACCTGGTTAGTTTTAGAAAACCAGGTACTAAATGTGTCTGTGAGGTTAACGTTTGCAATCATGTTACTTTATTAATCCTTTTAGCAAATCTTTGATTTCCTGAATGTCTTTTTTGAGTTCTGTTACTTCTTCTCTCAA
>Ga0007867_1000809_pt1 | contig 9705 bp, 3 predicted proteins | sample CryBogCBH25Aug08_FD_71224 | JGI IMG/M metagenome (GOLD analysis project Ga0007867, IMG submission 71224) | Freshwater microbial communities from Crystal Bog, Wisconsin, USA - CBH25Aug08 | ecosystem: Environmental > Aquatic > Freshwater > Lake | place: Crystal Bog, Wisconsin, USA | collected... | reverse complement strand
TTAGCCGCTATGAATACTCCTCAATATACTGGGGCAAATGTTCAGCAGTACATGAGTCCTTATTTGCAGACAGCGCAGAACCAAGCGATTCAAAATTATGCCAATAATCTTCCCGGATTAGGTTCGGCTGCATCCCAAGTAGGCGGTTTAGGCGGGTCTCGTGAAGCTCTTATGCAGGCACAAGCACAACAGGGCCTTCAACAGACTTTAGCGGGTAACGTAGCCAATGCGTTCCAGAACGCTCAAAACCAATTCAACACTTCTGTTGCACAGCAACAACAGGGCCAGAATACCGCGATTAATGCCGCCAACACTCTTGGCAATCTTGGATTGCAGAACTTCCAACAACAAGCTGGCATTAACACCGCTCTCTTGGGTGCTGGACAGTTACAACAGCAACAGCAACAGAACATCTATAATACGGGTGTCGCTAACGCGCAGTTGCAAGCTAACTATCCGTGGCAGCAATCTCAGAACTTTATGAACTTGGTACGTGGTACACCGACAGCTACTACGGGTACGACCACTTCTACGGCAACCCCAAGCATTGGAGCGAACCTCGCTAACCTCGGTCTTGGGTCACTCTTCGGAGTCGGGGGATAATTTATGATGCCATCTAACATGACCGCGATATACCAGCGCATTAAGCAGTTGCAATCGCAAGGCATACCACAGAACCAAATTGACGCGATCCTTAAAAATACTGATCCCACCGTCAATAGCGTCTCTTTGGAAGATGCTGAACGAATGATTGAGTATTCTAAAACTCATCCCGCAATGGTTCAGCCCCCTCCACAAGACAATGTAATCGTATCATTGGCTAAACAAATTGCTGCTCAAGATGCGGCTAAAAAAGCTGGTATTATGAATGCACTGCCGGGTCAGCAACCACTCCCCGGCCAACAACCTTTGCCCGGTAATGCGCCTATGCAAGCACAACAAAACCCCGGAATCGCTGCGCTGCCTGTGGCGAATGTAGGCAATCAGAAAGCTTATGCGTCTGGTGGTATCGTCGCGTTTGATGTTGGTGGTAATGTTGAAAGTCAGATGATTGAGGCGCGTATGTTAGGGGCGCAAGGGACTCCTCAAGCTTCTCAAGCTATGCCGTGGGAACAACAGGAAAATGCGAATTTAGGTGACGTAGATTTTGCTGCGGCGCACGGCGGCCCTGTTAGACATTATGATGGTGGTGGTGACGTTTTTGATAGTAGGCGTTTATTCGGTGGTACCCCCTATTCTGACTTAGCTTTCGGCCCACAAATAACTTTACCGGCATCTTCAGCGCAAGATCAAACTGAGTCTGTGACCACACCTCCGGCTCCGTCAAATGTTGGTATCGCTGGAAAGCATCCTGCTAATGTTCCTCAAGGTCAGTCATTCAATCAATGGCTACAACAACAGCAAGCCAATTTAAATAATTGGCAACCTAAAGATTACACAAGCCTAATGACAGAGATGCAAAATGCTCAAGGCTTCCCTGAACTACGTCAACACGTGGTAGATCAATTAGGTAACGCCCATGACATCGCTCAAAGACAGTACGACATCGCTAATGGAAAAGGTGCGGCTGCGGCGGGTATGGAAGCCGGTATGGTAACTGCCGGTGCTAATGGTATGAGTCCTAACTACGCAGGGCAGGGTCTTGCTAGTATTTTGGCGACGATGAATCGTAATATTGCGGGTCGGTCTGCTGCACAAGCGCAAGCTGCTAAAGACCTTGCTGGAAGTCAACTGTCCCTTACTAAGATGGATATGGACTCTACGTTGGCAGACGAAGCCAACCGACGCAACGATATCCGTTACGCTATGGGACTGACCAGAGAAGATATGCGGGATCACGCTACGGAGTTGAACAACTATATTGGGCATAGAATCACTTTACAAGGCGTTGAAGAAAGTGCTGCTGCAAGAAGGGATGCTGCTCAGGCTAGAATTGAATCGCAGCAAATGATGAAGTCTATTTATGAAAATCCTGTAACGCTACAACAACGAGCAGTTTTGGACTCTCTGAATAAGAAGTATCCAAATGATCCGACTAAAGCGTTGCAGGAATACTACAACATAACCCCACAAGGTAAAAAAATTGATTTAGAGGCTCAAAAAACTTTAATGAATGATCCTGAATACAGTAGGCAGTATGCGACATACAATAACCTTAATTCGTCCGATGCACAAAAAGCTACCGCTGTGCGTATAATGAGGGAAAGAGCGCAGCGATTACAAGTGGATGAAAATTTAGCAGTGCCGGGTAATTCGTTAGCGTTCCCTACTGGTAGCTCATACGAAATTCCATAAGAGGGTATCGTGCCTTATAACATCTATCTGCCGAATGGTGATCGTGTAGAGAATATACCGGACGAAGTATCCCGTGATGAGGCGATGTTACGTCTACGCAATGCGTATCCTCATGCGTTCCCCGCGCCACACGAAGAAACAGTAGGTGGGTCTTTTTTAAAAGGGTTTCGTAAAGCTGGGGCAGATTTACAAACTGCCTATGCAATGGCTACTGAAGACCCTCGACAGGCTGCGATTGAGGCTTTAGAACGTAACCGAGAGATCGAAGAAAAATACGGTACAAGCCCTGAATTTTCTGACGTATCCGGTAAATGGCAACAGGGCGATTATCTAGGTGCTTTAGGCGAGGCGGGAAAACAATTCGTCAAGGCCGGTGGTGAAAATCTTCCTGCTATGCTTGGTATAGGTGCTGCTGGTCTAGCTGGCGGATTACCCGCTGCCGCTGCCGCTGCGTACGCCATGCGCGTTCCTTCTGGATTCGAGGCTCAAGCCGAATCTCAATTGGCAGAGGGTAAACCTCTCGAAGACGTAAGCAAAGCTAAAGCTTTTGGATATGCGGCTCCAATGGCCGCGCTTGATGTTGTATCCGAGCTTGTACCGATGGGTCGGGGTGTTGTAGGCAAAGTATTTGGCCCCGAAGTTTCAAAGCTATTAGAAAGGGGCGCAACTGAAGAAGCTGAAGTAGCCGCTAGAAGTAGATTAGCGGCGGGCGCTATCGGACTAGGCAAGAACCTTGCCGTTCAAGGTGTAATACAACCCACTGAAGTAGCCTTGCAACGGGCTGAGAACGGGCAAGACCTGTTAAGTAAGGACGCTTTAGAATCTTACGGTGCTTCCATTTATCAGGCAGGATTATTGTCGCCTATGGGTATCTATGGCGGGCTATCTGAACGTAGCGCCGCTAAAGCTAGATTAGCTGAAAAAGCTAAATTAGCTAAAGAAACTATGGCATTTAGGGTTGATCCTGATACTGGTGAAGTAGTACCGCCGAATGAAGAAGTGCAAGCTGCGCCGCAAGAAGCCCAACCTGAACAACCTCCTGTGGCAGAAAAACCTGTCGGAGCCGCACCTGAACAACCCGTAGAGGCCGCGCCTGAAGCTGCTGCACCTGAGCAACCTGCTACGCCTGAACAACCTGCTACGCCTGAACCTGCTGCACCGCAAGAAGCGGTCGAACCTGTTAAACCACCACCTGTAGAAACAAAACCTGAGCAGGGCAATTTATTTGAAGAGCCAGCCAAACCCGTTGAAGCTGCGCCCGAACCTGCTGCTGAAGCCCCTGTTGAGCAACCGAAACCAGTGCTTGATGATGGACTTAAACAAAGGATTAAAAGCAAGTTTTCCGATCTAGTTCGTTCTATAAATATGTTAGAGCGAGAGGGTTGGATTGACTCAGATAAATCTAATGATTACTTAGCCCAGTTAGCGAATATAAGACTTAACGCGACTTCGCTTAAAGACTTTTTGCCTTTTGAAAGACAGATCGCAAAAGACTTCGGGACAGCTAAAAAAGTCTCCGATGAAACCGTTAAGGTACGACCTTCTAGGGATGAGGGTGAACCCAGAGCGTTAACTGGGCGTGACTTAAGTTATTCTGAAAGCGATGTGACTGATGGAGTCACAGGGTCTAGTACTGTTGAAGATGTAGAAAACAAAATTAGAAGCGAGTTTGGTATTCACGGTGATCGACTGCTTGATAGCGGCAAGGTAACAGTAGTACCGGATGTAGATTCTCTGCCTCCTCGTGAAGATGGATTAGACCATCCAGAAGGCGTTCGTGGTGCTGTGATTGGAGATAACGCATATATCGTTGCTGGCAATATCGGCGTTGATGAAGCTAAAAGCGTCATGCTCCACGAGGTCGGAGCGCATATTGGTTTAGAACGAATGATACCCGCCGACCAATATCAGCGTATTCTGAATGATGCAGAAAAAAGAATTCAGAATGGTGAAGAACCTTTTGTTAAAGCCCGCGCCCGTGCAGATGCTGTGGTAGATGCAAATGATCCAGATCGTGAAGACACTGTGCGTAGAGAAACGCTTGGATACCTGATCGAGAATCGACCAGACTTACCGTTTGTAAAACGAATCCTAAGTCAAATAAAAGTAGCATTGAATAATTGGTCTGGCGGACGGTTGTTTAACCTCAACGCGGATGATTTGCGTACCGCAGCTATAGGGGCTTTACGCCGGGTGAGTTCTGCCGAAGAAGCCGCTCGACCTGATTCGTTCTATCGGAAGAATAATCCTACCATCAGTTATTCTAAGGCTGCTAAACAAACCGTAACCCGTATTGAGGATGCAGTGCGTGTCAATCTACCCGACCCCACTGATAGCATTTTAGGGAAAGCTAGAAGTCTATTTTTCGGGGCAAGCAATCTGCCTACCATGTTAAGAAACGGTATCAATAGCTTCTTGAGTATCCATGACTTTGCCCGATTCTATGGCGATAAGGTTCCTGAGTTAAAAACGCTAGATGCGTTTCAAAATAACTTCCAGTATGAACTGAATGAAGGCAGGGAAAAGATAAACAAGAATATTAAAAACTGGATGTCTTTGCTGAGAGATGAAAAGACTGGCGAAATGAAATTTGATAAAGCGACGATGAAACGCTTTATGTCTATTGCGTTAGACACTACCATTAACCAAGTAGAAGTCTTAAACACGCCAGAAAGAATTGTGGATGGCGTAAAGATCAACAGTCGTAAGGTCGCTCCTAAAAATCCACAAGAAGCTAAGATCGTACAAGACTTCAATAAGCTGCCTGAAGAACTCAAAAGAATCTACCGTGAGTTACGGGACGAGTACGACCTGAAAGGTGCTAAATACTTAGACGCTGCATCTAAGATGGGTGCTAGTGAACAGGCTATAAAAGCGTTTAGAGAGTCATACGAGAAGAACCGCCTGCAAGTCTATTTGCCTTTATTCCGTCGGGGCAACTACTGGTTATCATTTGAAGATGCCGATGGTCAATCGTATCGTATGGCGTTCCGTAGTTACCTAGAACGTGAGCAAGCAATGAAAGATGCTAAGGCTCAAGGCGCGGTTAATGTAACTAAATTCAAACGTCTGGAAGAACTAATCCAACGTGATAAAGAACGTCCACCAATGGGAATCCTCGGTGACATGATGAAGCTGGTAGGCGATAAAGCCGACCCGGGATTGCGTAATGCCATATACGAGACCTACTTAGATTACCTTCCGGCTTCGTCGTTAAAGCAAAGATTTAGAAGTCGTAGCAACCTAAACATTCTCGGTATGGAGTCCGACATCATCCAAGCCTATGCTCATGTTGGTGGGGCTATGGAAAACGCCTTGGCTAAGATTAAGAACTCTCCTAAGCAAGACGAGATAATGAAGTCGATCAAGGCACGAGTAGAAAGCTCGCCGCCTGAAGAAAGGGAAAAACTACAAGAGATGTATGCGTCCCTTAATGAGCAGGTGAACTTCTTTAATAACCCTCATTACAACAACCTAATCAGTAAGGCTGGTTGGTATAGCTACATTTGGGACTTAGCGGGTAACGCATCTACAGCAGTCGTGGCGCTTCTCCACTCACCTATTTTAGTATCGCGGTTAGCCGCAGAGTATGGATACAGCAAAGCATTTAGCGCCTTGTTAGATGCAACTACTAAATTCAAGATCCGTATGGGCGAGGATGACCGCACCACGTTGCCGGAAAACTATTCTGCTCTTGCCGAACGTGCGTTAAAAGAAGGCGCGTTGGGGTATCACATTGGTCGGGAGATGTTTGACATACGCGAGACTCCTATCGTCGATTACACAGGCATGAAGTCTAAAGTAACGAACGGTATGAATTACATGTTACAACTCGCAGACCGGTTCAATCGAGAGGCCGTCCTCAAAGCTGCCTACGAACTAGAGCTGGCTAAAAACGAAACCACGCATGAGACTGCTACTGAAGAACAAAAACGCGCCGCAGAAGAAGTAGCTATCAATCACGTTAAGGATGGTTACGGGTCTGCCTTTACTCAAACTGGCCCCGCTATTAACCACAAGTTTATGGGTGCAGGTAGATTGGCTTTTACGTTTAAGCGGTTCGCCTTTGCCCGTCTTGCTAACTTAGCTAAGATGTTTAATACCGTATTCTCTGACCCTACAAAAGGTTTAGATGAAACGCTTCAAGGTATGAAGGACGCTGGCAAGACTCCTGCTGAGATCAAAGCCTACGAAGATCATATCAATACACTTAAGGACAATTACCAAGCCACTCGAAAGATGGCTATGAAGACTTTGCTAGGTTACTACGCCACTGCATTTGCGATGTCGGGTGTGTCGGGTATGCCATTAGTAGGCGGGTTGAAATACTTGGCCCAGCTCCTCAGTGACGAGTTCGCTGATGCACCGCATGACATAGATGCCGAACTGCATGATCTCATGGGCGAGTTTATGTACAAAGGCCCGATAAATGCCTTGATGGGTATTGAGATGGCAGACCGTACGGGCTGGAACGATATGTTCTGGAAAGAAGAACCGAGTCACATGGCAGAGTCGTCAGCGTTTGGTTGGCTGGGTGAACGTGCCTTCGGCCCGATTTATAGCCTAGCCTCAAAGAGCTATCATGGACTTCAGTTATTTAAAGACGGGCAGTTTGAGCGTGGACTTGAAATGGTCATGCCTACGGCAATAGCGAACGTAGCAAAAGCCTTACGGTATGCAAGTGAGGGCGCTAAAACAGAAAGCGGTCGGGTTCTGTCGGATGATGTCAACGGCTACAACGTCCTGATGCAAGCTATCGGGTTTGCTCCTACTAAGGTTAATGAACCTAGAGCGCGGCAAGAAGCTATGTCTCAGATGCAGAAGAAGTTAGATTCTCAACGCAATAGTCTTTTGACTAAGATGTACTCTGCCGAGGAGCGCGGGGATGCAGATGACATGACCAATGTATATGAGAAGATTTATAAATACAACGAGACGTTCCCAGACAACCCCATCACAGAGTCGGATATCGACCGTCATAGAAATACCATGCACAGCAGAGAGCAGAATGCAGTTGACGGATTCCAAGCCAAAAAGAAATGGGCAGGGTATTTAAGAGAGGAATACGGGGTTAGGGATTAATTAGTAAGCCAAACGCGAACGCCCAGAACACCATCTGTAACGTCACGCTTGGCTATGATCTTAACCTTGGAAAGTTTAGCCCGACTATAAGCGACCGCAATAATACGATCAGGGTTCATAGTCGGGATAAAGAAGCTCTGCCCTAACTCCATGTAGTCGAAAGGGAAGAGCCATACAGGTTCGTTTGTATTTGAATCAATCTCAACTTTCATTTTTAACAAAAATCTCGTCTGGAATCTTTTCTTTAAACATATACAAATGCACAGCCGACGTGCTGCTGCGTCCACCCCAGTTATCAGTCAGTCGCTTCTTAACCTTGCCGAGTAAGATACCTTTGTCTTTCATGTGGTCTGCGAATGCTCTAGTGTCAAGCTGCAACTTGCGTAGGTGTTCATCCAATACTTTTGTAGACACATAATACAAACGGCTATCAACTTCTATGCGAGCCATCAATGCCAGCTTAGGTTCGACTATGACGTTACCGTCCTTGACCACAATCGTGCCACCCAAGTTTTGGTTCTGAAACTCGCCTAGTATGCTTTCATAATCGACATTGTTAAGTTTATTAGCGCCCTCTGTTTGCTCCTTCAGGTGTGAAAGTAGTACTTTATAGATGCGTTCTAAATCCCAATCAATGATGCCACGCTCGACAGCAAGTTCGCCGCCAGCAAATGATACTGACACTAAATGGTCGTAATATCTATAACTCGTGTCGTGACCAAAGTCCTTCTGGAATCTTATCTTCCACTTCTCTACCCTGCGTTGGATTTCCACGTCGCCGACTTCAAATAGGTACTGGATGTAATCCGGCCCAGCATGACCGTAATTCAGTCTCATGGGTTCAATGATTTGGGAAGGTAGCGTAGGGTCATCGGTAAACGGTTTCGGCTTCCGATAATTAATGTCTATGAGACGCGCTAACTCACCATCTGGGTTGGCCTTGTTAGTATTCAGTTTAGCAATCAAAGATTGGTTAGACGTTAAGAACGCGATCAGTTGGGTTTCAGTTGGGATGTCCCGCAGTGCGTCAGATGACGCCTGCATACGCAACTTGCTCTTTCCGTCAGACACTTTGTGTATAAGATCGGATACTTCCTCTGGAGGTCTGTTTGAGGCTTCGTCCAACGGCATCATAATGTTTTTAAGGTTGACCATCCATTGGAGCAAAGCGTTGTCCGTAGCAGAGGTTCTTTTAGTTCCCGACAAACTTAACTTCTTAGGCTCACCGAATAGGCTAGCGCCGCAAAACAAAGATCCTGACTTACCGATACCTGTGCCACCAGTAAAGCAAACTGATACACCATTGATCGGTGTGAATCTAATAAGGGGCGAACCTAGACCGCACAGCAAAGGCAAACAAAAGAGTTCAAGCCCCTCCTTGTTCATCAAAGCCGCGCCACGCTTCCACTCGTCGTAGCTGCCTTCCTTTACCAATATCTTCGACACGCCTAACACAAAGGCAGAAGCAGCGGTACGTTTAGTAGTTCCATCTCTTCTATACTCTGTATTGCCAATGACGAATCCATCCTTGTCATCCGTCCAGCCCATCTGCTTACGCATCTGTTCAGCTTCTTTCAAATTCAACATATAAGTTACCCATAGGTTGATGTAGTTAACCATGTGGTTAATATCTTTAGGTTTAAAATTCACACCAATACTTAAAACCAAATCCCTAACTTTGTCCGGAGACTGCGATTGTCTTACTGGAATCTGTAGATCACGGGGAGGGTCATGCGGCAGAATATGACGCATTAAAAGAATCTCACCATTCTGAGGGTCGTACATACGTTTGATTGGAAAGAAGTCGTGCTGCCAAATCTCTTTGACTTGTGCAGAACCCTCTTCATCTTCCTCTTCCTTGATGTATATACCACCGTCCTTGCCACGTACATAAGGGAATAATTGTTTTGGAAAACTATCAATGACAGGATTTATTGAAAGGTCATCATCAAACTCGATGGGTTCATCTGATGCCTCCGCCTCTTTAAAGTGCTTTCCAAAATACAATGGGTTTGTAATCTTGCCTTTAAACGGACAGCCTTCACACCCCTGCGGATTACGTGACGCAAACACTTCGCAGCTATGCGGTTTACCGTAAGTCTCATTTGCCTTACGCAGAGTTTCTTCAGCGTCGTAGGCAGGGTACTCTTCAGACAGTTTATGTATTGCCTCTTCCCAATCGTCACAGTGCCGCGCAATTGACAAAGCCGAGTGCCACAACGGTTCAGGTAACGTCGCTGCGTGTTCGATACAATACCTAATCTGTTTACAACCCTTGTCATCCTTAAAGCTGTTAATAACAATCTGATCGAATAACGTCTCGTAGTT
>Ga0007867_1000800_pt1 | contig 9762 bp, 6 predicted proteins | sample CryBogCBH25Aug08_FD_71224 | JGI IMG/M metagenome (GOLD analysis project Ga0007867, IMG submission 71224) | Freshwater microbial communities from Crystal Bog, Wisconsin, USA - CBH25Aug08 | ecosystem: Environmental > Aquatic > Freshwater > Lake | place: Crystal Bog, Wisconsin, USA | collected... | reverse complement strand
ATCCGCGCCCGCCGAGGGGAAAAATATTTTTCGCAACTACGCCGGCTCCGCCTCCTGTCGCGCCTGTCACGAAGAAGCCTTCGCGCTGTGGGAAAAATCCAATCACGCGCTGGCCGAACGCCCGGTGAATACCACGGCGGATGGCGCGGCGTTCGAGCCGGCGCGCACCGTGTTGGCTGGGGCGGATCGCGCGATGGTGCGGTTCACCAACGGCCAGTTTCAGGTGGCCAGCCTCGGTTTGCAGACCACGCAGGAGACGTTTGTGGTGCAACGCGTGATCGGCCGCGATCCGTTGCGGCAATTTCTGGTGCCGTTTCCGAATGGCCGGTTGCAGGTGTTGGCGGCGTCCTACGATCCGCGCAGCAATGAATGGTTCAATTCCTTCGGCGACGAAAATCGCCAGCCCGGTGAGTGGGGGAGTTGGACCGGGCGCGGCATGAATTGGAACGCGATGTGCGCGGAATGTCACAACACGCGGCTGCAAAAAAATTACGCGCCGGCCACGGACACATATCAGACCACGATGGCAGAAATGTCGGTCGGCTGCGAGGCGTGCCACGGTCCGCTGCGGGCGCACAATGATTGGCAGGCAAAATTCGGCCAGTCGCAGCAGCCCGATCCGACCGTGCCGAAAATGTCGCGTGATGTGGAGTTGAATACTTGCGCGTTTTGTCACGCGCGGCGCAGCAATCTCACCGGCGATTTTCCGCCGGGCGCCCGCTTTGATGATCATTGCTCGCTTGAAATCGTGGACGATAGCGACCGGTTTTATCCCGACGGCCAAATCCGTGATGAGGATTACGAATACACCGCGTTTCTCGGCAGCCGCATGCACGATCACGGCGTGATGTGTCTCGACTGCCATAATCCGCATTCGATGAAAACGCTCTTGCCGGGCAACTGGCTGTGCCTGCGCTGCCACGGCGCCGGCGCCACCAACGCGCCGGCGATTGATCCGGTCTGCCACGCGCATCATTTAGTTCACGGCTTCGCCACCAACGGCCCGATGCAAAACGTGGACTTGGCGGCCTACAATTCCCGCACCGTCAAGGAAACCGGCGGCGAATGCGTGAATTGCCACATGCCCCAGACGCCGTACATGCAACGCCACTGGCGGCACGACCACGGCTTCACCAGTCCGGATCCCCTGCTGACCAAAAAATTCGGCATTCCCAATGCGTGCAACCGTTGTCATGCGGATCAATCCGCCGACTGGGCCTTGACGTGGACGGAGCGATGGTACGGCGAAAAAATGGCGCGGCCGGCCCGCGCGCGGACGGACGTGCTTGCGCGCGCCCGCGCGGGCGACGCCGCCGCGCGCGACGAATTGCTGACGCGGCTGCCGGCGGAAAGCAGCCCTTATTGGCGCGCGGTTGAAGCGGGTTTGTTGTCAGCGTGGATCGAGCAGCCTGCGGTCAGTAAGGTTTTGCTCGCGACGCTGACAGATACCAATTCGCTGGTGCGCGCGTCGACCGTGCGTGCGTTGTCGCCGCTGGCCGATGGGGCGGATACGAATATTGCCGCCGCCTTGAAAAATTGTTTAGCCGACTCCTCGCGGAACGTGCGCCTCGCCGCCGCGCACGCTTTGCAGGCCACGCTGGATCCGTCATCGCCGGTGGCGCAAGAATGGCAGCGCTACTTGGCGATCAACGCCGATCAGCCGACCGGGCAGTTGCAGTTGGGATTGATGGCCTTGGCGCACAATGATTTGGCAACAGCGCTTGCGCATCTGCAAAAAGCCGTGGCGTGGGATCCGTTTTCGCCGCCGCTGCGGCAGGAATTGGCGGTCGTGTTGAGCGCTTTAAATCGCCCGCAGGAAGCGTTGCAGCAATTGCAGGAAGCCGGCCGGCAACAACCGCGTTCCGCTGAAATTCATTATCAACTTGGCTTAGCGTTCCACGAATCCGGTGAGTTGGAAAAAACCGTCGCCGAACTGCAAACGGCGGTGGAGCTGGATCCGCGCCACGCGGCTGCGTGGTACAATCTCGGTCTCGCGCACAGCGAGCAAGGTCATGCGGACGATGCTTTGGCGGCGCTGACGCGCGCGGAAAGTTTGTCGCCAACGGCGCCGAATATTCCCTACGCGCGGGCCACCGTGCTGGCGCGGCTGGGACGTGCGACCGAGGCGCGGCAGGCGGCGCAGCGCGCGCTGGAAATTCAGCCGGATTTTTCCGCCGCCCGCCAGTTGCTGGAAATGCTGCCGCCGTAATTCCTGAGAAAAACTATCGGCTAAAGCGGAAAATCATTTTCGCTCGGCATCACGACTTCGCGGCGGGGCGAAACCGGCGTGGTCGCCATTTTTTCCGTTGGCGGCGGCATGACTTCAGCCACTTCGAGTTCGACCACGCCAATAATTTTGTCGGGTTCCGAAGGCGCGACCGGCGCGGCGATTTTTTCCGGGAGCACCGTTGGCGGTGCCGGCAGTACGGCGGGCGGTGTGGCGCGGTTCGTCAGCGTGAGCAGCGAAATGGCCGAGGCGGCTTCGCGTTCCGCTTTTTCAATGCGGGCAAATTCGCCGTAGATTTCCGTCAGCGCCGGCTCGTCGCGCAGCGGGAGTTCCTGACCGGTGCCGGTGCGCAACGCGAGCAGGATGTCGTGGGCGTTGATGGCGGCGAGCGGGCGGGCGGGCATGAACGCGGACTCCGCGCCGGCGGTTTCGGTGACGAGCCGCGTGGCAGCGAGAGTGCGCAGGACGGATTGCGTGAGCCGGCTGGGAATGCCGAGTTCGGTCGAAAGCTGGAAGACGGTGGCGGGCGGCTGGCCGGTTTGAAACCGCTGACCGAGGCAGGTCATCAACCGCAGCGCGACGAATTCGCGGCCGCGCTGGTTCACGTTGTCTGCGAGGCGGTCCTGCAAATAGGCGGCGCGGTTTTGAATCGCGTAGGAAATTTGGGCGCCGAATAATAGAATCACCCAGGAAAAATAAAGGCCGATCATGAAAACCGGGATGAGGCCGAGGCTGCCGTAAATCTCATGATTGTTGACGACGCGCGCAAGGTAAAGAAAGCCGAAGAGATTGTTCAAATGCCAGAGTGTGCCCGCGACCGCGCCGCCGACGAGGGCGGCGGAGAAATTCACTTTTGTGTTCGGCACGAGTTGATACGCCAGCGTGAATACGAGCCACATGACGAGTAACGGCAGCAGTTGAAAAACCAGTTTGCCCACCACCGGCGTCTGCGCGATGAAATCTTTGACGGCCTGAAAATGCGCGCCGCCGGCCAACCCGGCGGCGGCGACGAGCAGCAGCGGCCCGAGCATGATGGTGGTGGAATATAGCTGGATCTGATGTCGCCAATTGCGGCCCCGCGTGACGCCCCAAATGTCGTTGAAAGTTTCTTCGATGCGACCGAGCAGGGAAACGGCGACGAAAATCAGCAGCACTGCGCCCGTGCCGCCGAGGGTGCCGCTGCTGGTTTTTTGCACGAAACCCCAGACCTGCCGGGCGATGTCTCTTTGCGCATCGAGGGTGACCACTTGCGGTGCCGGCGTCTCGGCGGCGACGTTGTTGGTTTCGGGCGGGCTGTTGGTGCCGGAAAAATTCACCGCGCTGACGGCGTTGGTAACCACTACGGCCGGCGGGGTGACGGAAGAAATAATTTTTTCGACGACCTGTTGGAATTCCTGTTCGCCCTGTTTTTGGAGCAGACTGCTGGTGACGCTCAACGCGACCGCCAGCAGCGGAATCAGCGCCAGCAAGGTCGCGTAAGAGAGCGCGGAGGCGCGGACGAGGCAGCGGTGGCGGATGAATTGCCGCACGACCAGCGCGCCGAAATGCACGCAGCGTTCGAGGCGACCTTCGAGAATAAAAATTTCATCCTCGGCGTCAACGACGGCACCGGTGATGATTTTGAGGAGGCGGGAAATCCGTTTGCTGGCCATGCGGAGAACACGCTAACAAAGCGGCCCGCCAAGTCAACGGCGCGTGACGGTTCACGGTGCGGATTGGGTTGCGGCGGCGGTGCTGACGGTATTGCGCTGGGCAAATTTTGCTGCGGTCAGGGGATGTACAAAGTAGAGCAACTGGCCGTTTTCAAAGGCACCCGGATGATGTTTGAATCCTACTTTGACGGTCGTGCGGGTGTAATTATTCGCTCCGGCCTGAATAATTTCCGGTCCTTCTGCCACAATTGCCGCTTCCTCGCGGTTGCTGGGCCGCACGATGGCAATGTGACCGGGTTTTTTCTTGTCGGGACTTTTGTAAGTGACGATCACGAGCTGGCCGGCGTTGGCGAGTTGCTGGGCGGCGAGGGGCGATTTCACCGGCTGCCAGCCTTCGTTGGTGCCGTGGTTGCAAAGCCAATCCTGCTGAGCGTTGGCGAGCAGCACGGCGGAATGTTCCGGCGGGCGCAGCAGATAGACGCCGAGTTTTTCTGCGGCGGCTGCGGCGAAGGCGCTGCAATGGGTGTGCGATAAAGCGTTGGTGTAAATTTTCCCGTTCGGCTCGCCGGTGCGCCAGTCCACTTGCCGGCCCGCCAGCCAGAGCTGTTCCACATGCATGGAGTCCAGTGTCTTGGCCAACTGTTCGCCGGCGGGCGTGATTTCGCCAGCTATCGCCGCGCGGCCCAGACCCGCCAACACCAGCCACAGCCAGAGCAAAAAAGTTTGGATAAATTTCATCGGTATTTGGGCGAGCCACCGCCGGCCGGAGAACTCACAACTAAATCGTAGGTATTCGATTTGGTTATGGGAATAGTGAGTTTATGCTATTCCCGCAGAGATGGGAATTCGTCACGGCAGCACGCTGGGGTGCAATTCAAAGGCCATGCCGCTGAACTGCTGGACGAATTCGCGCAGTGGCATTGCAAAAATTCCGTTGGTGGTCGGATAACCCGTTTCCGGTCCGGGCGCGCCCTTCGGCTTGAAATTTTGCCCGTGCGGATTCCACAGACGGACGGCGTCGCGCTCCGCTTCATAGCCGAGCACCGCATACGCGTGGTTGGGCGTGAGGCCGGGTGTGGTCGGCTTCACGGTGCCGGTGGTCATCAACCGATTTTCGGCAACGGCGGTGGCAATTTTTTTCCGTAACGAATTGAGTTTTGCCGCCACGTCATTGGTTGCGGACACGGGCATTTTGGCAAACTTGAAGGTCACTCGCGTAATTTCATGACCGGTAAGCGCGGCCAGCATCGTCCCGGCGGAACCGCCGCGTGCCAGCGTATCCAGCGGGGCGGTGACGCGCTGGTCGGCCGGCCGGTCGTCATTGCGCGCCGTGCCCACGGCCATTTCATAAATATTCACCCAAATGCCTTCGTGCTCGTTCGACGAGGTCATCGCGATTTCCGCGTCCGTGGGCGGCGGGACTTCAACGGTTTTTTTACCGAGGCGAACAGAGTAGTTGCCGTTTGTGGCGAGCGTGAACCGCGCCGCCACCTCGGCGGGATTGCGATGCACCATCGCGCCCAGTGGCGCGAGGCAAAAACAATTACCGAGCCGGCCTTGATGAATCGTCTCCAGTTTGGGCAAACCGCCGACAAATAAATTGCGGTTGGTCGCGCCGGCAATGCGCTTCCAGCCCTCGCGGAACATCAGTCCCAAATCCGGCTGCCGCCGCGCGGTACAAAACGCGATGTTTTCCAGCGTCAGCGGCGGCACGCTCATTTTCACCTGCCGCGACGCGCGTTTCAGCGCGGCGACGATGGCGGCGTTGGTACCAGTCGTTTGCGGATCTGCCACCACGACATCGAGTTCGTTTCCGGACAAAACGCCGTCGTGATTTTGATCCCAGCGCGCAAAATTGGCCTGCACGCCAGCGAGAAAAACGTCATTCGATTGCGCCGATGCCGCCAGCGCCAAAACGCCAGCGGTGGCGAGAACCAATAATTTTTTCGGCCCGGCAAACATCGGTCACGCGAAGCTGGGCACGCCGATGTCCGTCATCAACAGCAATCCGGGCGGCGCTTTCAGAATGCGCGGCGCGGCGTTGACGACGGCGGAAACCGTGGCGGAATCGCCGGCGACGCCGGTGGAAATGGTCATGCTCAGCGCCGGTTCGCCGTCAATCTGGCAGCTGTCATGCGGGTTTGGCGCGTCGAGATACATTTTCAGGTCGAGCGTGATTTTGACTTCGCTGCCGACGAAGACTTCGCCGTATTGATGCAGGCCGCAGCACTGGCCTTTTTTCACGGCCACATGCGGCGTGGTGATGTCGTGATCGGCCACCATCGCCCGGCAGGTTTCGGTGATGTTGGAAATTTTCCAGCCGAGGCAATGCGCGATGAGCGCGGCGGATTCTTTCAAACCGGCGTGGCCGGCTTTGCCTTCGGCGAATAATTTCTCAAACGCGGCCGGCTCGAGGCCGCTGCCGATTTTTTTCTGCAATGGGCCGCGCCGCGTGGCGGCGTTGACGACGCGCTGGACGTGGATGGCTTTGACCGAGCGGCAGACGCCGGTCAGGCAAACCGGCAAAACGTCCATGACAAACCCGGGGTTCACGCCGGTGCCGAGCACGCGGGCACCGTGTTTTTTGCAGGTCGCGTCGAGCTGCGCGGCGACGGCCGGATCGCGCAAGGTCGGGAACAGCAATTCTTCGCTGGAGGAAACAACGCTGATGCCATGGCGCGCGATGGGTTCGATCTGTTCGCACGCGGCTTTGATTTTAGAAACGGAGGTGTGAAAAATCACGTCCGGTTTGCCGGCGCCGGCGAGCAGGTCGTCGAGCGAGCGATAAACTTTGGCCCCGGCGAGCGCGGGCAGGCCGGTTAGTTCGCCGAGGGATTTGCCAATTTTGGCGGGGTCAATGTCAATGCCGCCGATGATTTCAATCCACGGTTTGGTGGCGGCGAGTTTGAGAGTTTCGATGCCGATGGGGCCGAGGCCGAATTGTGCGATTTTCATTTTGATTGATTTTGTATTAGTTCATTGGGCGTTAAAGCTGACCGGTGCCACCCAGTTGACTGCGTGCGGCACAATATATTCCAAACCTTCAGTTTGCTCCGGATGCGGGCTGATGCAAATCACTTTTCCTTGTTTGAACTGCCCGGCGAAAATGGCGGGGGAATTGATCATGATGCCGGCGGGTGTGTTGTTCGACGCCACTTCGGTGCGGAAATAGGCGAGCGTTTCGTACGGCGGGAGATTGGTATCGGCGGCGGGACCGACGATGGGTCCCTGATGATACAACACGTCCACATTCGTCGCGCCGCCGAGAATGCCGGCGCCGGCGGGCGTCAGTTCCATTTTCAACACGGCCTTACCGCGCTGCCATTTGGGCGACAGGGTTTGGGCGTTGATGAGGTGCAGGCTCCAGGGATAACCGGCGGTGGCGAGATAGGCGCCGGCGCAGATGCCGATGTAGCCGCCGCCGTGGGCGACAAATTTTTCCACCTGTGCCCGGCCGTCTTCGCCGATGGCCTTAGCTTCCTGACTGCCGCTGCCGCCGGCAAAAATGACGACGTCAAAATTGGTGAGCGCGCCGGCGCGGATTTCGTCGGGCGTAACGGCTACGAGGGAAGTGGTGGCGTTGGTGGCGTTTAAGGTTTTCATCAGGTCAGGCGGGCCGTTGCCACCGGTGCCAGTGCCCTGATAGAGCGCGACTTTGATTTTCGCCGTGTGCGGTGTGGGATTATTATTAGTATCGCCCACGGCGGCGGGGAGTTCGGTGATTTTGACGTCGGTGAGCATGCCGAGGTGCGCGAGCAGAGTGCGCACCATGATTTGATGTTGCTCGACGCGTTTTTCCATCGGCTGTTTGTCGGTGGTTTCGAGGGTCATGCCGGGAATGTGCAGATGTTCGCCGGCGGCGCGAGCGAGGCTGCCATCAATCGGCAGATTGCGGCGGACGAATTTGAGACTGGGGTTGGTGATGCTGGCGTTGACGGCGGCGAGCATGGTGTCGGCGGCCAATTGGGCGGCGGGAAGCGGAAAACAAATGATGGAGCTGCCGACGCTTTTGTCGTTGAGCTGATGAAAATCGTAACCTTCGTGCAGATCGAGAATCCAATCGGGATGATTATCAGTGGCGATTTTCCAAATGGCCTGCGCGAGTTCGCCGCGGGCTTCGTCGTTGGTTTGCTGCGCGCGGGGATAGTTGCGATTGAGATTGCTTAAATTGGTTTCGAGGCCGGGGATGAGGCGTTTGTTGGCAGCGAGGCCAGGGACATTGGCGCGCGGGATGACCAGAAGTTTTCCGTTTTGAAGAGGCCACTGCCGGATGGTTTCGGCGGCGTTGGCCCCGGCGGGTTCGTTGCCATGAACACCGCCGACGATCAGGACGGTGGGTCCGGGTTGGCCGGAATCGGTCAGGTACCAAGGCGTTTCAAAGCGGGAGCCGGGCAGCAGTAATTGGCTGGTGGTAGTCGGCGTCGCGTGGCTGGAAGGAGCCAGCAGCAGGCAGCAGGCGGCGATGAGCGCGAGCGATTTTTCTAACCGCGCTGCGAGGAAGCCACGCCGGCGAGGGAAGAATATTTGTGCCGGCGAGCTGGAACCTTGGTTGGTCATACGATGGCGAGGAGATTACGCGCTGAGGTTCCTTGGCTCCATAGCACAAAATCACTATTTCTCCCGTCCGGCGGGTGGCCTAGAGTGGGATGGTATTAATTCGGTGTGATTAACACTGGTTATCCATGAAAATAGTTGGGAGGGTTTTCCGGGTGACTGACACCAGCGGTTGATGCAAAAAACTTGAAATGAAAACAGTGAAGCAACATTTTGGCCGGGAAAAACAATCCACCCGCCCGCTGGCTTTGGCCACTCCATTCATGAAAGCAAAATCTCCCAACCAACGAAAATTAGCTTTTACCCTGATCGAATTGCTGGTCGTCATTGCGATCATTGCGATTCTCGCTGCCATGCTGCTGCCGGCGTTGGCGAAAGCAAAGGCGAAGGCCTTGCAAACGCAGTGTCTGAATAACGAACGGCAGCTTGGGCTGGCGTTTCAGATGTATGCGGACGACAATGGCGACCGGTTGCCCGGGCCGTTGTTTCGCGAGGTGCTGGCGGGTTCGAATGTGAACACCACCAATCAGCCGGTTAATTTTTTGTGGACTTATTTGGGATTGGCTAATCCTGCGAGCCAAATTACCGCCGCCGCCGCCATCAACGCCGTGCCGGTTTTCTCCTGCCCCTCGACGCTGCGGATTACCATTTCCGGCGTGACGGACGCGAACCGTGTGACGTATTCCACACGAGGCGAAATTATTTCCGGGGATAATAATTCCCGTCCGTTTGGCTATCCGGCCGGGGCCAATCCGCCGGTGGCCGGTGCTCCGTACAAGCCGTTGAAAGTTCTTTCCCTTACCCAATTTACCAACAGCCTGTCCGAACTATACGCCCTGCGCGATGTGGACCAGCAATTGGACACCAGCGTTACGCCGCCGACGTGGCACGGGCAAATCTCGCCACTGGCCGTGCATGGTAACAATCTGCGCAATGTGATTTATTTCGATTGGCATGCGCAAGGCACGCATGGCACAAATTTTCTCAACTAACTTCCTGCCGTCATGGACGGCCCACCATTTGAAAAATATTGCACCAATGAAACCAATCCTCCTTCGAACCTTGTTTGTGCGCACCGCCCTGCTGTGCTTAATGATTGCGCCCGGACGGCTGTTGGCGCAGCCGTATGAAACCAATCTGGTCAGCGGCAGCGTCAATGAAAATTTTGACGAACTCTACATCGCTGCCAGCGCCGCGTTGCCGACCGGTTGGGTCTTTGCCCAAGGCGTCGGACTGCCAACTTATAACTTGCCGACGAGCTGCCAGACGCCGCCGGTGCGCTTCACCAATTCTCCGGTGACCTGCCAGAACTGCACCCGCGATTATGAC
>Ga0007867_1000768_pt1 | contig 10087 bp, 8 predicted proteins | sample CryBogCBH25Aug08_FD_71224 | JGI IMG/M metagenome (GOLD analysis project Ga0007867, IMG submission 71224) | Freshwater microbial communities from Crystal Bog, Wisconsin, USA - CBH25Aug08 | ecosystem: Environmental > Aquatic > Freshwater > Lake | place: Crystal Bog, Wisconsin, USA | collected... | reverse complement strand
TCAGTTTTACTTTATTCCAGGCAATCATGATCTGTACTACCGAGACCGACGCGACATTCACGGTGCCGAATGGGCACGACACTTGCCCAACATAGTCATAGTCAACGACTGGTTTGAATCTGGCGACGTGATCATTGCTCCGTGGCTGGTCGGCGACGATCACAAACGTATTCCACGAATGACGGCCCGGTACATGTTTGGGCATTTTGAATTGCCGCATTTTAAAATGAATGCCATGGTTGAAATGCCCGATCACGGCGAAATACGTGTGGATGCGTTTGGTGGCTTTGAATCGGTATACTCGGGCCACTTCCATTTGAGACAAAGCAAACGGAACATAAACTACATCGGCAATTGCTTTCCGCACAACTTTGCCGATGCCGGCGATGCCAATCGTGGCATGCTGATCAAAGCCTGGGGCGAACCAGATCAATACTTTAGCTGGCCTGGCCAGCCCTTGTATCGTGTGATGAAACTGAGCGAAGCCATCGACAACGGAGCCAATCTACTACGACCCAACATGCATGTGCGTGTGGAATTGGACATTGATATCAGCTACGAAGAAGCCAGCTTTATCAAAGATACTTTTGTTCGCGACCACAGTCTCAGAGAAATGAGTCTGATACCGGTCAAAAGCAACGCAGTGGATACCGACATGGCACCAGGCGAGATCCGCTTTGAAAGTGTGGATCAGATTGTGACTGACCAACTGACCAACATTGAAAGCGAATTTTACGATTCCAAACTGCTGTTAAAAATCTATCAAAATCTATGATACAAATTAAAAATCTCACAGTTCGAAACTTCATGAGTGTGGGCAATGCCACACAAGGTATCGATTTTGACCGAAGAGATCTTACCTTGGTGTTGGGTGAAAACTTGGATCTAGGCGGTGACGGAAGCCGCAACGGCACAGGTAAGACCACGATCATCAATGCTCTCAGCTATGCGTTATATGGACAGGCACTCAGCAACATAAGAAAAGACAACCTGGTAAACAAGACCAACGGCAAGAACATGCTGGTCAGCCTGGACTTTGTCGTGGGCTCACAACAGTACCGTATCGAACGAGGTCGTAAGCCCAATGTATTGCGATTCTTTGTTGACAGTCAAGAACAGTCAGCCACCGACAATGCCCAAGGCGATAGTAGAGAAACACAGGAAGCCATCGAGCAGACCCTGGGTCTCAGCCACGACATGTTCAAACATATCCTGGCGCTCAACACCTACACCGAACCGTTTCTCAGCCTCAAAGCCAATGACCAACGCACCATCATCGAACAGTTGCTGGGCATCACCATGCTGAGCGAGCGTGCAGATCGTATCAAGGAACTGAACCGACAGACCAAAGACTCGATCACGCAAGAAGAATTCCGCATACGTGCTGTGCAAGATGCCAATCGACGTATCGAAGAACAGATCGAAAACCTAAAACGCCGACAGAGGCTATGGGCAGAAAAACATGCTACGGATATACAGGAACTTGAGACCGCACAAGCAGCGTTGCAAGACATTGACATCGAAGCGGAAATTCGAGCGCACCAGGAACATAAAATTTGGGATCAGCGAAGAAAGGATCTCAACGATTTATCTGGTCAGATCAGTCGCACGAAACTGGACCGCGATCGCGAAACAAAAACGATCGCCAAACTATCCAAGGAAATCGAAACACTGGCGAACCATGAGTGCCATACATGTGGACAACCGTTCCACGACAGCAAGCACCAACTTGTCGTGGAAACAAAACAGGCCGAATTGGCAACGGCTAGAACGGCATGCCAAGAACATGTCCAACTGTTATCAGACCTGGAGATTGCCCACACGGCCTTGGGCCCGTTAGGCCGTCCGCCTCGAATGTTCTACAACAACGAGTCGGACGCCATACAGCATCAGGCCACCTTGGCCGGGCTGGCACAACAGATTTCTGCCAAGCAGAACGAAACAGATCCGTATACCGATCAGATCGAGGAAATGCAGGCACAGGCCTTGCAGACTGTGAGCTATGATGCCCTGAATGAACTTACCAGATTGCAAGAGCATCAAGAATTCCTGCTCAAACTGCTGACCAGCAAAGATTCATTTATCCGTAAAAAAATCATCGAACAAAATCTCAGCTATCTCAATGCCAGACTGACCCATTACCTAGATCGAATTGGCTTGCCACATACTGTGGTGTTCCAGAACGATCTCACTGTGTCAATCGAAGAGCTGGGCCGCGAGCTGGACTTTGACAACCTCAGTAGAGGTGAACGCAATAGATTGATCCTCAGCATGAGTTGGGCCTTCCGTGATGTGTTCGAAAGCCTGTACCAGCCGATCAATGTGCTGTTCATAGACGAAATGATCGACTCGGGTCTGGACACGTCGGGTGTGGAGAATGCCCTGGCCCTGCTGAAACAGATGAGTCGCGAACGTCACAAGAGCATATGGCTAGTCAGTCACAGAGACGAGTTGGCCGGGCGAGTGGAAAACATCCTGCGTGTGGTCAAAGAAAACGGCTACACCAGTTATAGCACAGATGTGGAAATCGCCTAGGTTTGTGACCAAGATGATAATTACTAGTCCATGGTATGGCTGTATGAAAACACTCAAATTGAAACCCTGCCCGACGACTGTGTCGGCTTTGTGTACATGATCACAAACAACATAACCGGCAGAAAATATATTGGAAAAAAACTAGCGAAATTCAGCAAGACAACGTACAAGGTAGTAAAATTAAAGAACGGCAACAAAAAACGCAAGAAAATCAAATCAAAAATAGATTCAGACTGGCAGACATACTATGGTAGCAACGATCAACTCAACCAAGACATCAAGAGCCTGGGTGCAGACAACTTCACAAGAGAAATATTATTTTATTGCAGATCACGAGCCGAATGCAGTTATATAGAAGCTAGAGAACAATTCAATCATAGAGTATTAGAATCCGACGACTGGTACAACGGACAAATTGTCTGTCGTATACACGGTAGTCACATAAAAAACAAAATCTAAACTTAGACAGGCAACTAACCGACCGTGTTTGATCGAGGCAGCTCGATCCCCGTTGAGGGCTGGTGCAATACCCAGCCCGGATAGAATGGACCTAGGTTCACTCGGGTGTCAAAGGCAAATGCTAACTTAAGGCAACAAAGGATTTGGGCTCTGTGAAAAAGATACAACCCATGCTCATAGGACTTGGATCGATTTTTGGGTCACTAGGGTTCCGTTGATATGTGAAGCTAGAGTAGGGGGTACCGGTCAACCGCCTCCGTGTGGGAACACAATCTCTTTAGAATCGATGACAGCTCAACTCAGATAATGTGTAGAGAATCATATTCACCGTGTGTACGGTGAATTGTGACCGCGTAATCTAGATAATGCAGAAAAACAAACAGTTTCTGAGCTTTAGCGAAAGAAACAGATCTCTAAGAGATCTCAATAGATAGACTCAACCTGATGAATGTTTGGTTCTAACAAAGCATGCAAATCTTTGGCATTGTCTGGGAATTTACTCAATTGCCATGTTTTTAAATTTAGATTGTGTTTGTAAATCAAAAAATGCTGTATGACAATTTCTTGCTCGAAGGTCAAGTTGCCCAGACTGTAATCCCAATTGTTGACAATTGAATCAATCATGTGCGGCAATCTATAGCAAAAATCCAGATGAGTCAATTGTATGTTTTGCCATTTGGTATATATCGGTAACCACTGGTTCAGTCGGTCCGGATCAACAGGTAGATCCACATAGGTTAAAATTTTACGCATGTATGATTCGCCTAATGTCCAAAAAGATCTGGCATCGATCCACAGATGCGGCAGACTGAAATCCAATATTGTACGTTTGCGTTGTAATGGCCTAAGATTTAGTGCTCGTCGTTCTCGTACGTCCCATATGTCAGTCAACTCGCTGTAGGCAACAATAGATTGGCCAAAGAAATATTCTTCAAATTCTGTTGTTGTCAGTTCAGTAGACTGTGCGCCAGATTTATTGTTGCCAAATAACAAATTACCTTTGAAACGACGAGTGGTATGATATAGATCAATTTCGGGATTTGAATCTACGTAAATTATTTTTGTGTTGCGTTGGGCACACATATTAAACAGCTCAACATAATCTTGTTCTTGATATTCCAAGATCTTTTTGTTTTCATCAAGGTCATGATTGTTTTTATCAACAGTTGAATTTAATATGTCGGGGATTTGATTGGACATCGGGGTTGCTGTTTTTCTAGCATGAATATAAAACAACTGCAACCGGATATCTAGAAGTTGTGGATAAACAGTGAACACACCAGTTGTGTGTTGATCAAATCGATCTAGTACTTTACCTGTTTCGATTCTACCACGCGGGTGATTTTTTTTATGATTGTGTGCGTTTTGCTGAGTGAGTGGATCGCTGGTCAACTCAATCCATTGGTTGTCATCAGCGTTAAAAAACGTTGTTTGTCCACTTAAAAAGTGTATGCTCCAATCAATGAATGTGCAACCCACAGCTTCTTGACTGGTTACACATATTTTTGTGTGCGACATGTTCAAAATTGGTCAGGCCAGTCTCGGAACAGGGCATGTTGGATGTCTCCTGCCACAAACTGATTGAAGCTTTGGTGTTTGACTTCGAGCTCGCCTTGCAAGGGAGCAACACGCCTGAAGGCATCGTCCATTTGGCCCATGTCTCGGAACTCCATGAGTATCATCCATTCGGGCATGTCGGCGATACTACGGAATCCCATTTTACATCTGGTGATTCTGTAACTTTGCATCTTGCCTTCCGAAATCAAATGATCAAAAAAACTTTTCATTCCGTTGACCCAATCGATATCGGAGATATCGCCTTCTTTGTTTGCCCAAATTGTGTATAAGTCTGACATTATGTTAGTGGTCCTAGTAGTTCAAAGCCTTCGAGGCCTTGTTTGTACAGGTGTGCTTGATCCAGATAAAGATAACGGAATCCTCTATCTCGATAGACAGCACACTCTGTTTTCAAACTTTCTATGCCCAATCGCAACCTGGGATTGTGATAGTTCCAGGCAAATTGGGCACACAAAGCATTGTGACTGTCGTAGCGTTTGATCATGCTCCAGGCTACCAGTCGTCCTTGGTCTCGATAGCCGATCAGATCTGTGTCAGGATCAAGATATTGGCTGTCAAATATGGGCATCACACTGGCAAAATGTTTGTAAGTGCAATAGGTTCTGTAGATATCGTTGAGTTGATCGATATTGGGTGTTTCGATATAGTACCAGTCCACAGTGGGCTGATAGGTCACCAGGGCCAGATTGATACGGGCGTATTGGTAGGTCATGATCTGGGGTCCTGTCTGTGCTGGAACAGTTGTTTGAGATAGGGTTCAGGCCACGAATCGTAAAAACCTTTGCGGGCCACAGCAGCGGCCTTTTGATCCAGATCCGTCAGCGATTGTACCAAGATCAAGGCATAGCGTCCCTGATTCATGACCACTCCGTTCACCGTTTCGACCAGGTCGGGGTGATCGGCCAAGGCAATCAAATCGTGCGGAACTAGATAGTGTCGGTTGGCCAAGTCTATGTCTTTTTCAAACCGGTCTGCGTCTAGGCCCAGGGGATCGTAAGCATAGATCACGACCTGGCATGATCCGATGCCTTGCCAGCTCAGCGGCGCCAGATCCCAGTAAGAGTGGGTTCCGACTCGCACCTGATAGGTGCGGTCCAGTCTGGCACGGCGTGCATACGGACACGGACTCCAGCCACCCAGATCTGGATTGGGCACTTCCAGGAATGTTTCGATCCAGTGATCGATGTCGGTTCGTATCTGTTCTAGATTCATGTTAGAAAAATGGCAGTCCGGATTTTTTGGTCGTTTCCAGGTTGTTTTTGATTATCTTGTTGATCAGCTTGCGCTCGACCACACTGAGTTGCATGGCATGATCGTAGCTGATGCCACCACGCATGTACCAACTCAACTGCAACGCCTCTTGTCTGATCTCTTCGCACTCGCGATCCATCTCGTCTACGATCTTGCTGATCTCGTCAGAATTAGAGACTAGGAGGCGGGTACGAAAAAACTGGACATGTCCAAGGTCAAGGCCTGTTCGTATTCGTTGTTGCACTCGTCGCAGGTTATGTGCAACGGTTTCATTTCGCTTGAGCTTTTGAGCTCGATCAAGTGATCGCGTATCTGGTTGAACAGTTTGCGGTCGCAGTTGTTCAGCATTTCCTCAATGTATTCAAGCTCGGTCACCATGGCCGACGGTGTCTTGACCATGGCTATGCCTTGGGCCAAGGCCTTGACTGTGACTTCGGTGATCTTTAACAGGGCAGCTCCCATGGCTGACATTTTGTCAGATTCTTGCGCATCGGCGTCGGGCAACATCTGGATCAAGCGTTGATTTTCGTACTGCATACGGCTGTTGTCGGTGAGATTTTTGTAGGTCATGGGTCGCATGAAAATCTCAATGTCACCATATTTGATACTGGACGAATAGTCTGCTGCTTTAAGGCTGTCCATGACTGTGCGCAAATCCAGTACACGTTCGCTTTCGGCCTGACATTTGGGACACTGTGTACTGAATTCCATTTCGTGTCCATAGCTGGCTATCCGTATGGCCACCAGCACAGCATCCATGTCCATGGCTGGCAGTTGCCAGGCATCGCGTATGTCGGGCACACAGCTCTGTATCACGTTTACAGTGGCCTGTCCGTTGAACATGGCATCGGGCGTGCGATAAGTGATTTCGTCTATGGCAGTCATGGGATAGACCGGATACTCACCAGTGACACTGGCATTTAGTGCGCCAGGCGGATAGAATTTTCCTTGGCTGGGCAATCGTATATAGATTGCTGGTTGTCTAAAATATTGTTGTAGCGGGTTAGTTGTGTGCATTTTTTTCCTCGGTAAATATAATTATGGCTAATGATTACACCGACGAAGAAAAAGCGCGACTGGTCAACCAGTGGCATGAAAATCTTGAAAAAGGTCTTCCTATCACTCAGCGTCAAGCCGATGCCATGGAAGACGCTGCCGATTCCACCGGCGAAGCAAAAAAACGCATCGATGACCTGAACGCCGCTTTTAACAAGATGGGCAAAGGTGCCAAAGACTGGACCCGGTCCATGTACGACGGCAAGCAAGGTGCCGAAGCCATGAACGGCAGCATCGATACCGTGGTTGGTGCCCTTGAACTGTTTATCACCTTGATTCCGGGCGCCAGACTGCTCAAAATCGTATTGACAGCCACCATTGGTGCTATTGCGGCCTACGCCAAAGCAGCCAACGAACAGGCTGACGCCTTGTTCAAAAGCTATCAAGATCTGAGCAGGAACGGTCTGGCCTCCGCAGGTGGCATGACCGAGATCTACAAGAACATGCAACAGTTCGGTTATGGTGTCAAAGAACTGGGGCAGATGACCGAGTTGCTGAAAGAAAACAGCGAGGCCTTGGCCAGCTTTGGTGGCACCGCCAGCACAGGAACACAGGCATTTGCCGCAGCAGCCGAGCAGATACAGCGCAGCGACATTGGCCGCACTTTCCAGATGATGGGCAAAACGCCCGACGAGATCAATCGCGGCATCGCCATGTTCATCAAGAGCCAGCAAGGTATCGGTATCAGCAACGCCCAGATACAGAAGAACATAGCAGCAAGATCGGCCGATTACATCATGCAACTGGACTTGTTGAGCAAGCTGACCGGCAAAAGTGCCGAACAACTGCAGGCCGGACTGGATCAGGCCAATGCCGAACAGGCATTCAACCAGGTCCAGTACGAACTGCAACAGAAAGCCGATGCTGGCGATGCCAGGGCCAGAAAACAGGTAGAAGAAAACGAAAAATTGGCCAAAATCTATGCCGGAACAGAATTTGGCAAAGAGTTGTTCCAAGGTGTGGGCGGCGACATTTCGGCCATGACCAAGACCTTGATGACTGCGCCCGAAGTGGTAGCCCTGATACAAAAAGGCGATTACACCGCTGCACAGATACAAGATGCACTAGCCCGCGGCTCCAAGCAATCCAGAGACTCGTTTGGCAACCTGTTCAAAATGAATGCTGGTGGGTTTTTGTTGCCGATAAAAGAACTGTCGGCTTCGACCAGTCGATATGCAGATTCCACGGCCGAAAGCCAAGAAGAACTGGCCAAAGCACAGCAAGAGCTACAGAAAAAAGGTCTGGATCCTACTACCAAGAAAATGGTAGAACTGCGTATTGAACAACAAAAAACCCGCGATTCTCTGCAGAATTTTGTGAACAAGGGTGTAGGGCCGGCCACGGATGCACTAAAAGCATTTGCTGACATAGCCAACAGCATAGCCGGGGTAGTGCCCGGAACCGAATCGGACACAGCCAACAAAGACAATCAAATAGGCGGAGACAAAAACGGCGGAAATGTGTCCGCAGACACCAAGCAGATCATGGCAGCCATACGCACACACGAGTCGTCGGGCAACTATCAAGCAGCGGCACCCAACTCCAGTGCCACCGGCGCCTATCAATTTATTGACACAACCTGGCAAGCCCTTACCAAAAAATATGGCATGGGCACAGTGTACAAAAGTGCCAAACTGGCACCCAAGGAAATACAAGATGCTATTGCTGCCAAGTACATAGATGAAATACTGAAAGCCAACAACAATGACCCTAGGGCAGTGTTCAATACCTGGTACACCGGAAATGCAAAAGGCATCATAAGCAAATCGGCCATGGCTGCTAACAACAATTTGACTGCTGAGCAAATGACCAATCAGTTTATGGACATTATGCGCAGGCAACAAAAGCAACCAGATTCGGGATCTGACACAACCAAAAAAGACACACCGGTTGAAACGGCCACTGTTCCACCAAAAACAGTTCGTGCCGACGGAACAGAAACAGGCACGAAAAAAATCAAGGCTGCCACCGGATTTGAAGGCATGCTGACCGGACCCAAGGGCGGATACCGTCCAGATATAACCATGCACGGAACCGAACAGATAAAGATAACACCGCAAAACACAGACACACAGTTGAGCAACACCAATTCGGGCGAGTCCGACATGATCATGATGCAACAGCTGGAAAAAATGGATAGACTGGTACAGATCGTGGGCGATCAAGGCGGATCCGATCTGATAGCTCGACAACTGGACAAATTGGACGAATTGGTCAGGGCCATGCAAAACCAAGTCAACGTCAGCAACAAAATACTGCAAGCCGCTAGATAATCATGTCTGATTACACACCCGAACAACAGCTACGGTTGCTGGAAGAATACAATGCTCGGCTAGAACGTGGTATCGCACCCACACAACGCGAAGCTGAAGCCATGGAACGCTTGGCAGATTCCACAGGCGAAGCAAAAAAACGCATCAATCAGCTCAATCAAGAATTTGACAAACTGGGCAAAGGTCTACAAAAATGGACCCTGTCCGTGTACGAAGGACAGCAGGGCATGACTGCCATGGCCGGCGCAGTGGAAGGAGCTGCAGCCGTGGTAGGACTGATGACTGCCCTGATTCCGGGTTTTGGCCTGCTCAAACTGGCCATAGGGGGCCTGACTGCCCTGGCAGTGTCCTACATCAAAAAAACCAGCGAACAGGCCGACGAGCTTTTTGATACCTATCAAAAATTGAACCAGACTGGCATGGCCACTGCAGGTGGCATGACCGAAGTTTACAAAAACATGCAGAGCCTGGGTTATGGAGTCAAGGATCTCAAAAAAATGCAGGCCTTGCTCCGAGACAACAGCGAGACCTTGGCCAATTTTGGTGGCACTGCTGCCACTGGCATGCAGACCTTTGTGAACGCCGCTGGCGAAATAGAAAGAAGCAACATTGGTCGAACCTTCCAGCGCATGGGCAAAACACCCGACGAGATCAATCGCGGTGTTGCCATGTTCATACGCGGTCAACAGGAATTGGGCATCAGCAATCGAAAAACCTATGAAAATCTGGCCGAACGTGCAGCCAACTATGTGATGGAACTGGACAAGTTGCAAAAACTGACCGGGCAAGATCCTGAATCCATACAGAAAAAATTGGATGAGGCCTATGCCGAGCAGGCATTCAATCAACTGCAATACGAACTGGAAGAACGCTATCGAAGTACTGGAGATCTACAGGCCAAAGCAGCGCTCGAACGCAATCGCAAACTTGCTGCC
>Ga0007867_1000754_pt1 | contig 10209 bp, 7 predicted proteins | sample CryBogCBH25Aug08_FD_71224 | JGI IMG/M metagenome (GOLD analysis project Ga0007867, IMG submission 71224) | Freshwater microbial communities from Crystal Bog, Wisconsin, USA - CBH25Aug08 | ecosystem: Environmental > Aquatic > Freshwater > Lake | place: Crystal Bog, Wisconsin, USA | collected... | reverse complement strand
TATTTTAGCGGGGTGGGCCAATGACCGAGAGATCTGGTTTTGTGAACCCTACCGCCCTCACGCTTGGCCTGTTGCATATTCTATTTCTGTTGATTTTAGTATTGTTGGCTTGGGTGTAACAGGGTCATCGCTTGTTATTGCGACAACTGGCAATCCTTATATTGCGACTGGTATTACACCCGGCAGTATGACGCTTCAAAAAATGAGCATTCATGAACCGTGCATATCTCGCAACTCTATTGTGTCCTCTCAGGAGGCTGTTTACTACTCATCTGAGAATGGGCTTGTCGCTATTAATCCAGGTATGGCGGATCTTATCTCTAAAGCCCTTGTCTCTCGTCAGGACTGGGCGGCGCTTGGTCCAGCTAATTTCTGTGCAGCTAAATATAGCTCAGCCTATCTAGCTTTTACTAAAGCAACGACATTGGGTGATGGCAGTGGGGATAACGGATTTATTATTGATAACTCCAGTCCCAATACGCCTTACATAAATATCCGCTTTCCAACGAGCGTAACAAATATCTTCCAAGACGAGATTACAGGCGAGGCGTTAGTTATATCTAACGGTGCTGTGTATCAGTGGGACGCTCAGAGCGCGACGACACAACTACCCTACTTATGGCGCTCGCGTACGTTTCAGTTTCTTTATCGGCAGCAATTTGTTGCAGCTCTTATCTACTTCACGTTACCTACGTCGGTAAAAATACCAGCGCCATCAAGCGCGACACGAAACACATCTCAAACGCAGACGTTTGATCCAACAACGCAGTATCTCATCTTCCGCGTATATGCTGACGGTAATCTTGTATTGGTTCGGGAGGTTCAAAAAACTGCTGAGCTAATTATGATCCCTAGCGGCTTCAAAGCAAACTTCTGGCAGTTTGAGCTTGAGGGACAAGTAACGATAACCAACTTCCAAGTTGCTACTGCCGTTAAAGATCTTGGAGTTGTCTGATGGCTATCAAATTTCCATCCATTCCAGATCCTGGCTCTGATCCAGCAACACAAGCTGCGACCTTACGCGCATTGAAACAAGCCGTTGAGTTGCTCGTTGCGAATGCGACAGGCGTAACAAACTCGCAGGGTGTGGGTTCATCGAGCCAAGTATTTGCTCTTAATTCTGATGTGCAGAACGCTCTTGTTTCTGAGCGTAACGCGCGAACAGCGGCAGTTAGTGCAACAAATCAAAATTTAACTGAAGTTAATATAGCATTACAAGCAGCAGCGGCGGCAGCGCAAGCAGATGCTAGTCATGCGCGCTCAGAAGCAACAAACGCATTTAATCAGCTTCAGAATATAACACAGACTGTTTATTCTTTGAGCGATGCTGTTGGAGCAAATACAGCAAGTATAACTTATGAGACTGCTGCACGTACAACTGCAGATTCGTCAATTACTGGCGATATAAAAACGCTTAAAGCATTTACTGGCACAACGAATGCAAACTATCAGCAAAGCAACGTAACGCTCGCAGATCAAACAACATCTCTGGCGTCGAGCATTACATCTCTTAATAGTTATGTTGGTTATAATGGTCAGGCATATAACTCAAATATAACTCAACAACTAACAACTATGAATGATCCAACAGCTGTTGGATCTTTAGCTAACTTATATACAACTTTAAGCTCATATATTGGATCAGATCCAAATAAGCAGCTAACTGCTACAATCACGCAAGAGCTTATTACAACAGCTAACTCTGCAACTAACTCTGCTCAGGCTTTAGATATAACTAAAGTTGGCACTATTGGGTACACGGTTACTCAAACATCTCAAGCTGTTAAAAATATAGGTGCTCAATATTCAGTAAGCATAGATTCTAATGGATATGTTTCAGGATTTCAGTTGATATCTGGAGGATCGCAATCCGCATTCAAAGTTAATGCTAATCAATTTATAGTTGGAAGTGGCTCAACTGGCGTTCAGGTTTTCAGTGTTAACACATCGACAAATAAAGTAACAATTAATGGCAGCTTGATTGTTGGTGTAGCTCAATCATCAACTCTGACATCAGGCGGTTCAACTCCTAACATTCCAGTGATGCAGATAGATTTTGATAACGCTGCTATAACCATATCAGATAACACATGACGAAGCGCGTTTTACTTGGCAAGCTCCCTGATGGCCCTAATGGATATGGCTTGCGTGTATCTAAGTCTGGCTATGATGTTACAGCATTGCGCCCCGGCACTGCTGGATCGTCTGATAATGAGAAGTTAATTTTTAATTCTGACTGGGGTGGCGTTCTACCAATACTTATGAATGGAATAACATCTGTTGGTGCAGGCGGGACTGCATCTGTGTCCTACACAAGTAACCTCGGTTATTATCCATTTGCATCCGCGCTCATCAACATAAATGGTAGAGGCTGGGAAAGCCTGCAATATATGAATTTATGTTATCGACTAACTAATCAACCGCATAGATCCTACTATACATATAATGCTCAACAATACAGCGTAAGTAGTAAATCTTCTGACGCAACGGTGGTTATTAGCGCTAATCCGCAAAATACTTATACCTATGCGGGGGATAGAACTGATATCGTACAGTATCGTCTTTATACTGATCACTTGGAGTTTTATTGTAGTCAGGCAGCGCAGCTTTATTATATTGTTTATGCGGTAAAGGCTTTCTGATGGCTCAGCGTATTATTTTAGGAAAGCGTGGATCTCAGACAGGCTTATGGGTATCAAAGCCTGGAAAGAGTGCGAACTCATCATCTATTTCAGATTTTCTTATTAGTACTGGAACGACAAATTTACAGCCAGTTATGGCTGGTGTAATTCAAACCCCCACACTAACACTTAATTCTGACCTCACCTCTAAAGGCACAGAAAGCGATGGTTACGGCTATAGCGATACCGGCGATGCTAGTGCAGCATCTGCTGCGGGTGGTTATGCTGTATACACAAAAGATTTTACGCATAATCTTGGATATACCCCTGTTTGTTTCTTTTCTATTGGCAGTGCCGTAGCCGGAGAAATTTATCCGACCATTCAAATAACTAAAACAACAATACGTTTATACCATCGTGAAAATTGGGGTGTTGGCTCATCTACATATAATGATTATAATTCCACAGCGAATTATAGGAAAGGTTCTCAAACACCCTATTATTTCTATTCAATTTTCTACCTCCTTGCTTCTAAACCTTCTTCAATAAGCTACAGCTGTAATATTCACTATACTTTATACGCACAGTCGACTGGCCTATGACAAATCGTGTTATTATAAACTCATCTACTTTTAAGGTGTCACAGCCGTCTGTGAATGTTAATACGGCTACACCTAGCCAACTTTTATTTGATTCAACAACTAATTCTTACGCAGCAATTTTATTTTCAGGTACTGCTACAGTTAATTGGAATAATACATCATCAGTAAGTGGCTGGTCATTTAGCGGCTCAACATTTGTATTTGATTATACAGCAAGTCATCGCTGGTCGCTTGTCATTCCATTCTCATCACAGGGAATAACACAGACTTTAAGTGTTCCACCAGAAGTATTGATAATGGTGCAAAGTACATCTGGTGGTCCGGCATTAACAGGCTATTCATATGCCGAGAGAATGAATAATAGTACTGCAGCTACAGATTGGTGTGGAGGCGCAATATGGGCGTCAACGACTACAACCGCCTTGACGCTCAGATTGGATAAGAGTGATTATAGTAATAACACCGCTGTTAATTGGAATATTTCTTACATCGTTTTCCAGAATTTCTCTGGATTACCTCAACTTACTCCAGGTTAGCCTATGATCGTTTTTAATAACATCAAAGCGATCCGACGCATTTCTGCCGCTACAGACGTTCCGTTTGTGCGGGGGTTTGATATTTGTGTAGCTAATATCGCCTCCGATGGGCGCATTCTGGGTGGGGCGTTCCTCACAAACTACACTGGCAAAGGCGGCTCTGCTCAGGTGCAGTGGGCTGGATTTTATCAAAATTGGCTCACCCCTGCTCTCCTCAGAACAATTTGCGACTACGCATACAATACGTTGTACGTAAGCAAGATTGTTGGTATTATTCCCGCTTGCAGTTCGAAGGGTTTGAGCTTGTCACGCCGCCTCGGATTTCGAGAGGAATGTATTATCGACGGGATGTTTACCTATGAAGGTAAGTCGGTCCCAGCCATAGTGCTCTCGCTGACGAGGGCTGAATGTAAATATCTGCGAGGCTAAATCATGAGTGATATGACCGGCGTATGGATGGGCCTCATAGCCTCCCAGCAAGCTCAACAACAGCAGGCTGCTGAGCAGGCACGCGCTGACGCTGCTCAAAAAACAGCACAAGCTCAGATTGATAATCAGAACGCTCAGCTGGCTCCTCTAATCAAAGCCGAAACTGACGCTATGACTGCTCAAAACAGCATGGCGCAAGATGAGTGGAATACATATAAAAATACGTTTCTGCCCCAACAGCAGCAATATCTTCAGTCAGTTCAGGACTACGCTTCTCCAGAAGCTATCCAGCAAGCTGGATCTCAAGCCGCCGCCAGTGTGACGAGTGCTGGAGATCAAGAGCGACAAGCTGCACTCAAACAATTACAGGGTTATGGAATTGACCCATCGTCTGGCGAGAGCCAGGCGCTTGATCATTCTGCTCGTGTCGCCACAGGAGCTGCCGCCGCTGGGCAGTCCACTGCCGCCATGCAGAATATGCGCGCTCAAGGCATTCAGCTTCAAGGGCAAGCTGCTGGTATGGGCTTTAATCAAGCTGGGCTCGCAAACAACTCCTACGCTGGAGGATCTAACAGCGCCAATACAGCTGCCGGAACAGTTACGAGCGGCTCAAATGCTGCGACGAGCGCTTACGGCGTTCCATTGAGCTACAACAATCTCGCCAGCAATACAGGTGGCAACTACGTCAACTCGCTTATGGGCTTTGGGCAGAACTACACCAACGCCTCCGCAAACAAGACAAGCTCAGGGCTTGGCTCGCTGTTAGGACTTGGATTGGGGACTGCTGCAACGTACTTTGGCTCAAAAGCTGGCGCAGCTGCTGGTGCGGCAGGAGCTGCTGGAGCTGCGCCCGCTGCTGGTGCGGCAGGAGCTGCTGAAGCTGCGCCCGCTGCTTTAGCTTTTCTTGCTGACGGTGGCCCAGCAGCTCCGCAAGAAGGCGGTCATGTGCCGATGGAGGCTAGTCCATCTGGTGGCAAGGCTATTGATGATGTCCCTGCTCGTCTCAGCCCCGGTGAGTTTGTAATCCCTGCCGATGTCGTCAAGTGGTACGGCGAGAAGCATATGTATGGATTGATTGATAAATCCAAGCGCGAGCGTGAAGAGACGGAAGCTAACACGACAGCTAAGCCGGATATGATGGCTGCTATTCCGAGCCCCCCAAAATTCGTTTCGCAGTCAAGCGCTATACCGGCGTAGGAGCTGAGCAATGTCACTCTCTAAAGAAATTCAGGATTTTGTTGCGAACTACGACGCAGCTGAGAAAAATGCTATTACAAAAGAGCACAATGCAAATATTTCAAAATATTATGAGGAGCAGGCGAAATCCAAAAAAGCACTAAGTGAAGCGCAAGCTGCATACTATAATTCAAAAGCTGCAAGCGAGCCTTCAACTATTTTTTCAAATAATCGTTTTCTTCCCGGTGAAGGGCCGACAGCGGTAGAGCCGCCAACAACTCCCATTGCCACTAATCCGATTGTATCTCCTAATCCGATAGTCGCTCATAATCCTGTAGTAGAGCCGCCAAATGTAGGTGTGCCTATAACCTCATATCCAACAACTTATGATAATTCTGAAGATGTTGACGATGCTTATTTAGGTGGCGGGACTGTTCGCCCAACTGCTGGCCCAAGCCGCCCAGATCGCGTAGCCCAAGCTCAACCTGGCGTTGGCATCCCCGAAGCCAGCCACGGCACGATGCCGGGTGGCAATACAACTGCGGCGATTGCAAGCTCACCCGGTTATAGTGAGGGTGCGCCAGTTACTCCTCAAGCTGCGCCAGCTGAAGCTGATGATGCACACCCAATGCTTAATGGTTTGGATGAAGCTATTAATGCCGGTGCCAAATTTATTCACGACAGGTTTGGGCTCGATCAAACGAACAAGCAAGCAGTGCCGTCCAGCGACCATGCGACTAACCTACGTAGGTTTCATAGTGGTGAGGGAGCGGCCTCTGCTGATGATCATTCAGCAATAACAAAAGCAGTTGACCCAAACAATCAGCTTAAAGAATCATTGCGCGATGCAGCAGGTTTGAATGCTGTGTATCAGCACTATGTGTCGCGCGGAGAGTATAACAAAGCATCTCAAACTGCAGGCGCTCTACTTCTACATCTACGCAATGTTTCCTCGCAGTATGGCAGTCAAGCTGTTAACGCTATCAAAAATGGCGATCTGCAGGGCGGCTTGGACAACACTAAAAAAGCCTTTGATAAAGTGCCAAATGGCACTTCTCTTGAAGGAAACGTCAATCAAGATGGCACTGTCAATGTTGCTGAGAAAGATCATGCTGGACGGACAGTCACACAGAGCCGTTTGACGCCACAACAATTATTGAGCGCAGCAACTGGCTTGAAAAATGGCACTGGATATTTTCAAGTTCTGCAAGCAGCTGCAGGTAAGAAGGGTGGTAACGGCGCAGCAGGCGCAACTTCAGCTGGCAAACTTCCTAGTGCCGAGCAAAACGCAGCATTTAAAGAATGGGTACAAAATGGTGGCACAACTGAGCCACCGATTGCTTCTCTTCATAAGTCTCATATCAATCCTGCCCTATCTCTTTATCGTGTACGCATGAAGAACGAAGGTGGGTCGGGAGCTGGAGCTAGTGGCGGCGCTCTTAAAGTTGAGAAGCGCAGTGATCTCGACGACGATATGACAAAAGCTCTTGGCGACTATAATGAGTCATTGCCCAAAGATGTGAAACTAACTGAGAGCCACATGGCTCCTCTGCAATCAGCTGCAACGCACATTGTTACGGGTACTGGGCTTGGGCCTAAAGAAGCGTTCAGAGCCGCAGATGATCTGAGTGATCCGACTAATCCGGCTATTGATAAAGGCGTGCCGATGAAGAATGGCGCGATTGCTGTTAGATTACGTAGTGGCACAACACTGCCGCTAACTGAAGATGCTTTCAATCATGTGATGGCATACCGCAAGCAGCGCATCCATGAGGACTCTATAAAGGCAGGCGAGTTTGGAAAGAAGCAAGAACAAGCTCTTAAAGTCAATGACGACTGGCAAACAATCAAAGAAGCTGTCGGCGGCTTATCCGATTCCACAAAAAATTGGATGCAGAAACAGTGGGCTGATTATCAGGCAAGCAAAGGCGCACAATAATGGCCGGACGCAGCGGATACAATCCTTATCAGATTGAAGAAGCAATCCCTACAGATGGGAACGCATTAAAAGATATTCCCATCAGCGCTGGCGCAAGCGCAATGGATCTAGCTGGTAGTGTAGCTGCAACGGGACAGCGCACTGCAGCGGAAGCGGATTACCCAAATGTTGCTAAGTTAGCACGAGGGGTAAGTGGGCTACTACATCACTCTGCAAATTCATTGCGAGGTGAAGTTAGTGAAGAAGGACAGCGCGCTGCTGAAGCTGGCTTTATGCCTGAGCCGGGTCAGGCAAGCGTAACTGAAGCGCCTTTACGCTCCGCTGCGATGAAAAGCGCAAATGCTGTTCCATATATAGTGTCCCTTTTAGCGTTTCCCAAAAGCGCAATTGGAGCTGGTTTAGCAGGTGGCGCATTAAACATAACTCAGGTAGCAGACGCAGCACTTCGCGCAACGAATGAGATGACTGATAAGGAGCTTAAAGAGCAAGCTCCTACTTATGCGCATCTGCGCGAGACAATGGATGAGGACAAAGCGCGTGTTGAACTCGCAAAGCTACAGGTTCCCGGCAAAGATATTCTTGCTGCTGCAGCAATTGGTTCGGTTGCAAATGGAACGATTGCTAAAATTCTAGGTGGTGGTGCAGGGACTGCGGCGGCAGGAAAAATAAATAACACGATACTAGCTGGCGTAGAAGGCGCAGCTGGTATGGGCGCGCAAGGTGCCAACGTCAATTATCAAGAGCAAGCCTCTAAAGCTAACATTGGTATGGGGCAGGATGTGAACTGGCATCATGTGATGATGTCGGGTCTTGAGAGTGCGGCTGAAGGTGGCGTGTTTGGTGTCGGTGCTGGAGGCGCTCATGCGATCTTTGGTAAGAGTGCGCCTGTTCCAAAAGAGCCTACGCCCGATAACCTAGGTAGGTTAAACAATGAGCTGTCCCCCGGTGCGGATCAGGAAGAAGCTCTCAGCGGTGCAAATATCTCCAGTGCAATGGAGAATGTTAATCGCGCAAATAATCCAGAAGCCGCTGCGCCTTGGGGCCTTGAGAAACCTACAACACCAGACAAAAGACCTAACACTGCAGTCCCAGAGACGTTCTCTCCTGCGCCCTCAAATACCAATGAGCCAACGGCAATCGGCATACCCAAGCCAAGCCCACGTTGGGCACAATCTGTTGGGCCTGAGATGGCGCGCACTCCCGGTGAAGTGCCTGAAGCTGCGAATGTTAATGAGCCCACGCCGCCGACTATCGGTTTAGAGAAACCTGATCTAACCAATATCCCGCCTTGGGCGACATATGTTGGGCCAGAAACTCAAAAAGTTTACGGCGTCCCTGAAGCTGCAAATAGTAATGTGTTGACGCCAAAGCGCGTTGCTGATGCGCAGAAAAATGTAGAGCAAGCAAACACCCCTGCTCCACCTCCTGTTACTGCACCTAAATCAGCTCCACGCACAGAACCACCAACTGTTCCAGAAGCGCCAGCCACCCTGAAGATCCAGAGGGACGATCTGGCGAGCGGCAAGCGTCCTGTCGTGATGTATCCGAAAGGAACAAAAGCTGAAAAAACGCCTGACGGGATGCAGCGTATAAATATTAATGGTGATCGCTTTGACTATAACCCAGAGCAGATCAAGCCCAAGGATATTCGCGCTGCTCATAAAAGTGGTAATCTGAATGAGATCCTTGGTCTTGGGCCAGTTTCAAAAGATGAGGCTCTTGCACGTACGCAAAATGGCGAGCAGGCTGTCGGCGTTACCGAACGCACGCCTGATGGCACGGAAGTAAAAGCCGCAGCTGGCACTGTAGAGACAGCTCCTGATCAAGTCGCTGCACTTGAGCAGATGAAACAGCCGGGCAACACCGTTCAAGTTGAAACCCCAGAAGCTGTGCTGCGTGAGCGCGCTAAAGCTGAGCTTCAAGAGGAAGCGCAACGTCGCCTTGCAGAGAACGAAGCAAATGGTGGTCCAAAAGTACATACGTCAATAACGGACGCAGATATCGCTGCACGCGTAGAGAGTATGCAGCATCGTGAAGCTATTGAGCGAGAGCAAGCTACTGCCGAAGCGCGCCGCGCCGAAAGAGATAAAGCCGAAGCTGATGTTGAAGCAAAAAAACAAGCTCAGGCTGAAAATCCACATGAACGAGCTTCAAATGATACGAATAAATCAAGACTTAATTCAAAGATTAAAAACAGTAAATTAGCTAAAGATATATTTGATCAGCACACTTCTTCTGAAGCAGAGGGTGGTCGAGGCATTATGACGGCTAAAGGCCGCTCAGCTATGCTTGAACGCGCTAAGGCTATTCTTGCAGCTGCGAAAGAAAATAAAGTTAAAATACCTCAAGAAATTAAAGATCATGTTCCAGCCGAAGCATTTCTAAAAGAAGCAAAACAACTTGTTGATCAAGTAAAATTATCTGAGGAGAAAGACGAAAATCCTCAACGCCATTATAATAATTTTGCAGTAAATGAATTTGATTTGAGAGACGGTGCTGAAGGCTTCGAAAGGTATAAGCAAAGCAAAAGAACTGATAATGATATTAACAAAAAGCCCAAGGTTGAGGGTGAATTTCGTGAAAAGCTACCCGAAGATGAAGTATCGGGCGATCTTGAATATCGTGAAGAGATGCCCGAAGATGAAGTATCGGGCGATCTTGAACACGGTTCTGGGGATGAGTTCTCAGACGATGATAAAGAACATGAAGCGCAGCAGGAAACTGGAGATGAGTTCTCAGATGATGACAAAGAACATGAAACGCAGCAGGAAACTCTGGGCGATGTAGCTGTTGATCGTGAAGTCGATGAGACGAGCCATGATACTGCAGAAGAGGCAGTGCATCCCGTTTCAGAAAAGCCTGCTGTTACTCTTAAAGGTGACGAGGTTACTGCATATGGAAGTAAA
>Ga0007867_1000750_pt1 | contig 10232 bp, 14 predicted proteins | sample CryBogCBH25Aug08_FD_71224 | JGI IMG/M metagenome (GOLD analysis project Ga0007867, IMG submission 71224) | Freshwater microbial communities from Crystal Bog, Wisconsin, USA - CBH25Aug08 | ecosystem: Environmental > Aquatic > Freshwater > Lake | place: Crystal Bog, Wisconsin, USA | collected... | reverse complement strand
CGTCGGCAACACGCAGTTTGCTGTCAACCTGCAGGAAACCGCCGACCGCAGCGTCAGCGGTGTCCGCTACACGCTGAACAACGCGCCGATCAATCTCGTTCCCGGCGGTCAAGTCACTGCATTGTTGGGTGGCTCGCTGCCTTTCCTTGAAGTCTACTGCACTGGCACCACTTCTGGTGAACTGCGCATGCAGATCGATTCCCAACGTCAGTGGCGCGAACTTGGCTTTGCGAAGGACGATCCGTTCTACCCGACTCAGCTCTGGCAGGCGATTGTTCAGCCCGGCGCTTACGGTTCCTAATCTTCCGTTCCTGTTTCCGGATCAAGCACCGGTGAGTAACTGGCTGCGCCGGTGTATGCCCCTGAACCTTTGGTAAGCTGCGAGCTGGCCACGGACGCATTGTTTGGATCTTCGCCCGGGGCTTTCGATACCGGTACGATCTGCGAGTCAGGAGCTTGCGTGGATAAGCTCTGGTCTTGGCCCATCACTTCACCGCGCTCCAAGATGTATGTCGTATTGACGGTGCCGTTCTTGTAAATGTATACACACTTGACCACGTAATACAGACCGCTGTGGCTACTAGCTCGATTAGTCTGCTGTACGATGCTCAGGTTGAGGAGATCACCGTGCCGGATGTGAATGGTTTTCTCGAAAGATGCGGAGCACTTGAACACCCGCTGGCGGGAACGCTGATACGCGAACTGCGCAATGGCTTTACTCTCCACCGGCGGATTGAAGGACTGGTGATATGCGATGTTACGCTGGCCGTTAACAATGTTCGGAAATTGATAGATCGAATCGGCCAGTCTGAGGGCCTTGGTTGGCTCATGGTCTACTTCCTTGGTTTGGCCGGTGGTCGGGTCATGGTTGATCAGGCGCGCACCGGCCACCCCGGCATCCCACAGCTCTGGACTCTGACTGACGTCGGAAAGAGCCAGCTCGGTTCCGGTCGACTTGTAATAATCGAGCGCCTTAGCCTCGGACTGAAAATCCGGCGTATGGAAATGCAGGATGTCGTCCTTGATGAAGAAATAGTACCCGCCCCGCCCATTCTTGTTGATGGCCCGTTTCAGTAAACGTTCCCGGATGAATGAGGTATCATCCATGTAGCTCTGATACATGATGAACTTGCCATCCGTAGGCTCCACCACCGTCTTCAACGAGTTCTCCGCCGCGATCGCATCCACGATCTCAGCGACGGTACCTTTCCGGGCGATCACCTTGGTTGAGCGGCTGGCCCGGGTCAAACTGTTCGCAGACTGTATCACGACCAAATGCCCGGCAGAGGTTCCAAGGCCTTCGTATACAGCGCGGTAGTTCGTGACGATATGGGTCTGCCACGGCAGCCAATACATGTTGGTTGGCGACCCGAAGCCCAACCGGAACATCAGCACTGGATTCGCGTCGCTCATCGCCTCTTTCAAGGACTCCAAGAAGGACGGCGAGTTGGTGCGGAACGTATGTAGGCCAGTCCCATTGCCGTTTACGTCGTCGGCAATCTCAGCATCCTTGAGCGAGATATGTTCCGGATCGAAGTTGAAGGTACGACCCTGTGTCAACACGAACTTGTATTGAACAATCGCAATACCTTCGGCGGGCTGGAAAGTGTTGGCCATTCAGGTCAGCCTTCATCGACGGCCCGGAAGCTGCGCTCCAGCGCGTCCAGTATGTCGGCGGATAGTTTCAGGTCAAACAGTGAGATCGTCGCATTGGAGTTGTCCAAGGACTCAATCAGGCGCTCGACCGTGGCCGGGGTCGCAAAGAGGATTCGACACTCCTCACCGGTCAGTTTGATGCCGTCATCATCCTCCACGTCTTCTTCCGGGTAGATGATGGCTTCGGAGGTTTTTAAGATCTCCACGTCCGACGCGATATGTTCGTCGCGCAGGTCTTCCAAGAGTTGGGCTAGGGCTTCAGGTTTTTTCATTCGGTTTCTATAGTTACGTTGTGAAGTTTACGGAAAGAACAGAGTGGCACTACGATCCTGAGGTATTTCGACGGCAAGATGTCGAAGTCGCGCTCGGGCTGCATGCTGAGTACGTCAAGCGCGCATCGCCCCGGCCCTACCCCGCTTTTTACGAGGTTGACCGGCGCAGTGAGCTGGTGGATCCGCTTTGGCATGTTTCGTTGGACGATAGAACAATATTTTCGCGCGTAATCGAGATGCCGGTCATCATTCAGACGGAGCGCCCGGACTGGCGGCTGACGAAGGTCGGTATCGTACCGCAGCAGAAGCACAAAGTCTGGATGGCGAATCGGCTGCTGAAGGAGGCTGACTGGTTTCCAATGCGCGGCGATATCATGTATTACAACGGCTACCGCAACATGATCATCAATGTCGTGCTGGAGCCGCAGAGCTTCTGGCAGCAGACCAACGTCTGGCTCGGCCTCGTCTGCGAGACGATCATCACGGCGGATGGCGACGCCAAGCCGCTCGTCAATCCCAGCGCACCCCAACCGGCGGAGCGTATACACAAACCATCTACAGCTGAAGCATGAACGAGTTCTCCGCTGCTTTCCACGCCGATATGGATGCCGCCCTTGCCGAGAAGCTGAAGGACGCCGGGCACCGCGAACACGTGGTAACCATACTGGTGGCGGGCTTTGCTGACGTTAAAAAGAAACCAGTGAGTGATCTTGAGCTTAGGCTCAAAAACATGGAGGAGCGCTTTCGCCTGCTGGTCAAGAATATCAGCGTTGGCTTTGTAAACGGCAGGCTTGTAGTTAAGGTAGCCGGATCGTCAGAGTCGCTGTTAAAAGAGTTGCGCCACGGGTCAACATGGTACGAGCCGTGGGACAAAGTGGACGAAGTCCTGCTCGCAGCGAGTTTGTCAGATCAAGCCAAGTAGTTAATTGCAACATGAAAGACATCAAGACCATCATCTCGGAGGCTGTTGTTAACAACAGCAAAAAGAACTTCGTGCAAGAAGCCGTCGCCCAGATTCTGGGTGAGGACATCAGCACCGGCCAGACCGTCGCGGTCATCGACGACGTCATCTCCGGTTACTCTGGTGCCAAGGGCAAGGTGAAATCGATCAGCGACTCCAATCCCGGATTCGCCTCGGTTGCCCTTGAAAATGGTACCGAGGTATTCACCCAAGTATCCTTGCTGATCCCGGTTTAATACCGGCAGCGCCAGTTTTGTCCGAGCGAGCACGGTTGTTCATCAGCCGTGCTCGTTTATTTTAAGCGTCCGTAGTTAAAGCGTGGCTGACAATTATGCAGGCAATACGATAAACGTTCCGACGGGCGCAGTCGCGTCAACGTCGATGCGGTACCATGAGCTGGCGTTACAGAGCTGGCTGAACCGCATTTTCATACTCAGATCCGGTTATCCTCTGCCAATCGTATTCAGCAGTCCAATGGACGCCTTCTCGCTGTTCAACAAGCTCTGGGCCGAGCAGAACAATCCGTTTCAGTATCTGTTGAACGTGAAGGATGATCAAGGCAACCCGCTGTACCAGCCCTACCCGCAGCCGGTTCGCTATCCGGTGATGAGTGTATACAGAAAAGGCTGGAAGCTGCGTCCGTACCAAAATTTCTCCATCCACCGGATGCGGCACATCAACTGGCCGACCGTCAGCAGCGCTGGCACTAATGTATACGGCGTCGCCAGCACCGGCACCAACGTGACCACCGGTGATCTCGGCAACGTGACCACGAGCCGATTTCCGATGGCGTTCGATTACCGATTTCAGTTGGATCACTTCTGCAACCGCCCGGATACACAGGCCTTTTTCATATCCCAAGTGTTCCGCGAGTTCTGGCGCACCGGCGGCAGTCAGATGCAAACATGGATCAAGGTCAACTATCCCGGCTTCGGCACCAAGCTGGTTCGACTCTACGTTGACGGCGACATCGAGAACCTGACCCCGGAGGAACCGGAGGAAGGAAAGAACGTCGAGTTCCGCACATCCTTCACGGTCGTATTGGAGGGCTACGACATCGACTTGAATTACGAAGTCTACCCGGCGCTCTGGAAGATTATCGTCGGCGGCGGAACGCCTTCACCGGACGAGGTGAGCGCGGTGTTCAATACTGATTTACGGACGGAGCCAGAAAATCCGATTGTCGGATACCGCGAGAAAACCACGGACATGCCACCGCCCGGCGTTGGTACCGGTAGTTAGTAAAACACCTGTGGCAAACTGTATACGACGACATTAAGCGCACTAAAACCGCAGGCAGGTTCCTGCAGAATACAATGTGTAGTTAAAGCAGCGTAAAAAGATTATGACAACGATCAAAACATTTCCCGGCGTTTATACGTCCATTGCGGACAAGTCATTCGTCACCCCGGCTACGAGCCTTTTCAAGCCCGGCCTGATCGGCGTGGCCACCAAAGGGCCGTTCGACGTTCCGACACCGGTCGTCTCGCTCAAGGACTACGTCAACAAGTTCGGTAATCCGCTGACGTCGACCTACACGCAGGACAGTAACGGCATCATCACGCCGGACGGTGCGGGTTATTTCTTGGCTGACGCTGTGGACGCCTTGGCCGACAATACTGACGGCATCTTCGTTGTCCGCGTCGGTAACAAATACACCAATCTCGAACCGTCGGACGCCTATTCCGGCACCAACACCGGAATTCTCTACAGCCCGAGCAACGCTTCCCGCATTGCCTCGCTGTTGGCGTCGAACAACGGAAACCTGTTCATCCGCGTCGTTCAGGAAGGTTTTGATTCCACGGTCAACGCGCAGGTCACCTCCGCCGGAAACGGCACGATTGCCTTGAGCAACACCGGCGTGCTCTTGCAGGATCATTACACGGCGGCTACCATCGGCTACAGCGCAGCGGCCAACGCTGCGAATTCTGCCTCCGCTGTGCTCAACGCTTACACCTACGGCACCAACAGCACTCAAATCACCGATGCCGTTTATACAGCGGTTGGTTCCATCTCCGGCAACAAGAATGATTTTCAATTCTACTGCTCGGCCAACGCGGCGGCCATTCCGGTCGGCGGCGTGTTCAAGATTGTTCAGCCGAATCTGGCTACGACCCATGAGGTCAGAGTCAAGAGCGTTATGTCCAATGTGGACAGCTCTGGCACCGTCTTCTTGGAGAAGACCGACATTCCGCAGCTCGGCTACCAAGCCCTGCCGCTGCAAGCCACCTACACCAGTGCGGTGCTTTACAAGGCTACCGGCAAAATTCCGTTCCTGACGCTTTACGCGGCCTCCGAAGGCACGTGGGCTAACGGTGCCGACAGCAGCCAAGGCCTGTATGTCAAGATCCGGCCCGGCTCGAATGCGGGCAGCAAGAAGCTCGAAGTCTACTGGAATTCGGCGCTAGTGGAAACGTGGGACAATATCTCCGATACGCCGAGCAGCTCTAACTTCTGGACGAAAGTCTTGGCGCAGGGCAAGAGCGGCTACGTGTATGTCGACCAGAATTACACCGGCACGGCCTCGGCTGCGCCGACTGCGGCAAACTCGGTCAAGCCTTGGGATTCCCGGTTTTACGTCAAGGATCCTACCGCCGGTCTTCCGCTTCCGATGCCTGCGGGCGCGATCAATGCCGGTGTGTTGGCGGTCACGATCGGCAACGCCACCGATACTGGTGGTCAGTTCACCAACGGGTTTAACGGTGAAAATCCGAGCGACGCCGACTGGATCGGTGATTTGGATCCGGCCACCGACACCTTGAGCGGTATTCAGGCCTTCGAGCAGACCGATCTGGCCCGGGTAACCTGCATCGCGGCTCCTCAGGACGGCATCTCAACCGGAGTCATGGAGCAGATGGCCCGGACGGCTGCCAAGATCAACGCGTTCAGCACGGCGGACATTCCCGCCGGTCTAACGGGCCGCCAAGCCATCGACTGGCACAACGGCGTGCTACCGACTCAAAGCGGCTACCGGGTGGACAACAAGAGCTTGGTCTGTTACTGGAACTGGTACACGCGCACCAACCGGTTCGGCGAAACCAAGCTGGTTCCGCCGTCGATCGGCTTCCTGCGCTGCGCTGCCAAAGTGTTCAACACGGAGTATCCGTGGTCAGCGATCGCCGGACTCACGCGTGGTTATCTGGACGACGCTGAAAGCCTGCAGTTCAACTACGTCTCGGATGACGTCAAACAGGCCATGTATGGCAACGGCAACAGCGTAAATCCGATTCTGAACATGCAGAATTCGTATTACATCTTCGGCGAACGCACGATGCAACGCGCCGAGAGCAAGCTGACGGCCCTGCACTCAGTGATTCTGGTGAATTGGATCGTCAACGGCATGGCGGACATCGCCAAGAAGTTCGTGTTCGATCCGAACGACGCCCAGCTCCTGAGCCAGTTGGATCTGGCCTTCACTGACTTCCTGAACCGCATCGTCAATGAGCGCGGACTGGAGCAGTACGAGCTGGTCATGGACAGCACCAACAACACGTCGAAAACGCGCAATGCGCGCCAAGTGATCGTGGACTTGTCCTTGATCCCGACCGATGTGGCGGAAACCATTTACATCAACGCCACCGTCCTTGAAAGTGGTGCAATCCTTAACAGTGTTCAATAATTATGCCTAAAATGACATTCAACAATACGTTCGGCGCTGCGGCGTCGGCCAACGGCATCGACCTTCAGCGCAGCGATTTATGGCGCGTGCAGATCGCGCCGCCTGCCGCCCTGCGAGCCAGTGTCAACTCGTGGTCTGACAATGTTGAATTTCTCCTTGAAAAGTTTCCGTTCCCGAACCGGGAGCGCGAGATGATCGAGGTCAAATACATGCAGCAGACCAACTTCTTGATCGGCAAGGACGCCCCGACAGGTGCGATTGAAATCCCGATCCGGTACGCGTTCTCGACACAGGTCGCTACGCTGCTTGAAAACTGGAACTACCTCTGCGCCAACCCGGAAACTGGCGGCGTCGGTCTGACCACGCAGTGCAAAGGCACCGGCCAGATGATCTGGATCGTGCCGAATATGCGCAATCAGGTCAATGACCTCGGCGGCAACGGTGTGCCGAGCGCGAACACCATGGACGACGGTCTAGTTTACCAGCTCGATGGTTGCATCATCAAAGGTCTGAAGTACACGGACGCGGACATGACGCAAAGCGGTTTCGTGAACATCATGTTCACCCTCCAGATCGACCGGTATTACCCGGCTCCGATCTCATGGGCAGACAACCTCGTGGTTAATCCGGTTCTACCGTGAGAAACGATCCCTACAGCCGAGCAATCATGGAAGCGCTCCCGGCGGCACCTGAGATACCGCTGGAAGGGCCGCCAGTCGAAAGCTTTGACCTACAGGATGGATCCTGTTGCTGCTGTCCGATCTGCAATTGCGACCGGGCTGAGGTCAGACACGATGCCGACGTCAAGGTTGGCTACTGTCCGTCATGTGCGGGCGAGTTCACGCCGCGCGTTGAGTCAATTTCCCGGCAGGTTATCCGCCGGATCAGTGAACACCGAGCTAAGCGCAACCGGCGCGTCGCCGAGGCCCTTCCCCGCGCTCTTCCGGGTGTTCCCCGTGATGACTTTGACCTGTTCCGTAAGATCGTGGACGGGGAGCCTGAAGAGGACGGTTTGGGAGTAGCTGACGTCCCGGAAAATGCTTAATACAATGCGCGCCGAAGGTCTCATCACCATCTCCGGTATAACGCTGGCTGACGGCACCAAGCTGTCGACACAGCAGGCGGTGGACTACGGCTGGATCACGGCCCCGGAGGGGCGACAGCCACGCGGCTGGGGACTTGACCGACATGAGGTGCCGATCGGCAAGAATCTCTTCGTGGATCAAGGCAGGCAGATTGCCATCTATGCGCTCGGATTCCGCAGCCCGATCTCCGACTACACGCTTCAAAGCTTTGGTGTCGGTACCGGGCTGTTACCCGCCAAGGTGACCGATGTGGCGCTGCAAGCTCCTATCACGCTCAGCAACAGCCTGACCACGGCTCCGATCGACGCGATTGATTTTATCTCGCCCTTCGTGCTACGGGCATCCTTCACTTTGGGTGTCAACGATGCCAACGGGTACATGATCAGTGAGATGGGTCTGTTCAGCGGGGGTGGCGCACTGGTGGCCCGCAAAGTGCGCGCTGTATCTATAAATAAGACGAGCGATTTTTCGCCGACATTGAGCTGGCGCATTCGCTTCTAAAAATACCATTATGCAAACCAATATCTGGGACAATCAAACCGTCGGTGAAACCTCCAGCGTGCTTTTCTCCATGATCCAGCAAGGGCCGGTCAATGCCACCGTGATCATGAAAAATTCCGGCGTCAACACCATGAACTACACGTTCCAGCAGTTCAACGGATCGGCGTGGGTGGACATGGATGTTCTCGGTACGGATTACAACAACACATTGTCGGCCAACGAGGTCAAGACCTTGGTGCTGAGGTCGACGTATCCGCAGGTTCAGTTGGTTGGCTTCGCCTCTGGCGGTGCGCTGCTTGAGTTCAACATCGGACGATATACGAACCGAGCTTCCGGCGGGCCGCTTCCGTTGATCAACCTCTAACGGTAGGCATTCCAAACGTTTCGGTAGTAATGCTCGATCAAGGGCATGTCCAAGATTTTAATCTCCGCCGGAGTCTGTAGCTTCAACGGTGCCGGGGCAGGCACGCCCGGGATGTTGCGCTTGAGCAGGGTGCGCTCAAAAGACGCATTGAATTCCTCTTCTTGTTGCGGCGGCAGCTGACGCACGATAGTATCCAGCGCGGCCTCGAAATCCATGCTCGGCTTGACGGCTTCAAACAGCTTCTTGCATTTCTTTTTACCGTACCCTTGAACGCCGGGGATGTTATCCACGGGATCGCCGACGATGGCCAGTTCGATGGCGATCTGCTGTGGATGCTTGATGCCGTGAAATTTATGCGTGATGAATGAAGGCATCAGCACCGCCTTTTCCGCGAGCGAGTAGTAATGACAGTTTCCACCGACCAGCTGCATGAGATCCTTATCCGAAGATACGACGTAGATGATGTCATCGGCATCGGTCTGCGCTACGGCAGTAGCCACTAGATCGTCGGCTTCAACGGTATCGCTTTCAACGTGTTCCGTACCGATCAAGTAGGAGAGCACATCTTTCAGGACGTCCTTGGCTTCATGGTAGATCGCCGGTTTCTCATCCCGGCCTTTGGCCTTGTTCTGTTGGCCGTCCCATGCGAACAAGGTGCGGTCGATCGGTGCGCCGATCTTGTTAGTCTCCGGATCTAGCAGGAGCAGGATGCTGTTTACTGCCAAGCGGACAGCGTCATTGACCTTACCGCTGTCGCTCATCGCGGCATAGTAAGACCTAGCCCACAGTGCTGAACCATCGACAATTAAAATTGGCATGTGTAGTTATGTTACGTTATGAGACGAATTGATCAAATTAAAAACAGCTATCCTATAGGATACAGAACAGGAAACTTGAGCGTTGAAGGCTATGAAAAGTACGAACGCGAGCCACATTTTTGGATGCTACTGCTGAAGTGCGATTGCGGAGGCAGGATAAGACTTCGTCCGGGCCAGCTGCCAGCAAATAAAACCAAAAGTTGCGGGTGTTTGGTTAGTAGCCATTTTGACAAAAAATTTAAGGAGAAATACCCAATAGACACAGTGTTCGGAAGTTTGACAGTTAAAGGTTACGATATAGCGCCGAGGCAGACTAAAACTAGAAACGGATCCGTGACTGAGCGCCGTATAGTTTGCAAGTGCGCGTGCGGTAAAACTACGTCCGTTCGCGCGTCAAGCGCAGCAAGAGGGCATACAGCTAGTTGCGGATGTATAGGGATTAAAAAGCGTACCGATGGCCGTGTAAAGCGCTACACTTTACCTCCGGTTACTGTAGCAATGCACGCTGCGTTATCTCATCTTAAAAGTTGTGCATCTTACAGGGGAATAGTTATAGACCTAACCGCAGAAGAGTTTGATATAATATCCAAGACAAACTGCCACTACTGTGGTGCGGCACCAGATCAAGCGACCAGAACTAAAAAGGCTACTTACATTAGAAACGGTATAGACCGTGTTGACTCAAGACTAGGCTACGTACACAGTAACTGCGTCTCGTGCTGTAAGCATTGCAACTACGCCAAACGTAAAATGTCAGTGCTTGAGTTCAAGGACTGGCTTCGCAGAGCTGCTACTCACTTCCTAGGAATGGCTTAGCGCGCTGAGTTCTCCGCCTCAACCTTCTCGTTGCGCCACTGCAGGATAAGCTGAAGGATTGAATCCGGAATGTCGTTCAACTGCAACGTCAATCCGTGATTATCCCAAGCTAGGTCGAAGAGGAGGCGGTACCGGGCCTC
>Ga0007867_1000746_pt1 | contig 10246 bp, 11 predicted proteins | sample CryBogCBH25Aug08_FD_71224 | JGI IMG/M metagenome (GOLD analysis project Ga0007867, IMG submission 71224) | Freshwater microbial communities from Crystal Bog, Wisconsin, USA - CBH25Aug08 | ecosystem: Environmental > Aquatic > Freshwater > Lake | place: Crystal Bog, Wisconsin, USA | collected... | reverse complement strand
TAAGAAGAACGAGTGCAGGGGCTCGCTCGACGTTCTCAAGTGGGCCACCACCATCGTCGGTGAGGCATGCGACTCTCTGAAGAATACCACTCGCCCAGCTACAAATTCTGAAGTCGCAGAAGACATCAAGAAGAGAAAAGCTAGCTCAAAGAGCTAACGATACGTACTAGACAGGACAAACATGACGACGAGAGACAAGTCACGAAGTCGCAGAACTTACTCGAGTATTCGAGAACGCCCAGTCGTCGATCCGATCGTGACGGTGACTGCCACTGAAGTTCTGCCTGCCTTGGCACTGATCTACTTCACGAAGAACAACGGTGACGGAGCAAGGTACCTCATCACCAGGAAAGTTCCTGCGAACCTCGACGTCACGATCTCTAGCACTGCAGCTGGTCACGTTCAGATTCAGTACCCGACTGTCGTGAACTTGTCAAGCGCAGATGCGCTGATGACTCCAAACGGCACCACAGCACTTGAGACGGCTGTGTCTTTTGGAGATGCCATCGACTTCTTCATGAAGAACGACTCTGGCACAGCGACAGACTCTAACTTCCTCGTAGTCTTCTACTGAGAAAATCATGGGACTAGCAAAAGCACTGCTACGAATTGAAGTCACTGATGTCCCACACATCACTCGTGCTGTTCCTGCCGAGCTTCTGACCGACGTGACTGTCTCGTGGTCAAAGGGAACTTACACACTGACAGCCCCTAGCTCGGGAGTCTTTGACAGCAGCTCTGTGGCAATTGCCACCCCAAGAGGAACTTCAGCTCTTCAAGCGGGTGTGATCAGCGATCCACCGTTCATTCGAGTTATCTTCAAAGACGACCTGGGCGCAACGCACGAGACGCCCTTTACCATCGTCTTCTTCTGAACGCAAGAAAGGCGGGAACCCTCGTTCCCGCCCTCCTCACACCGAGTCAGCTCTCAGCGCCAGGCGCCTGACATCTGCTTCGCGTCCGACATGGCGACCACGAGCTCGTTCGTCGTGAACAGGAGCTTGCGTCCCTTGCCGATGACCCATCCGCGCCGCATCCGGCTTCCGACTGGAACGCCCGCCTCGCCGTCAGTCATGACGAGTAGGCCGTCCCAACGACCGCGATTGCGCTCGTGGTTGGCGACCCGGGTGGGAGCGTTGAAGTCCGTGCCGCCGCCTCGAACGCGCTTGGCGGGAGACGACGTGCCCTTGCGCCAGGTGAAGATGTCCTTCTCGTCCGCGTCGCAGTCGAAGGGCAGGACATCGATGGACACCTTCTTCGTGAGAGACGAGAGCTCAGCGAAGAACTCCACGAGCATCTCGTTGTCCACCGAGCCGGACTGGTCGATGGCGACCAGGAGCTTGGCAGCGTACGAGCGCTTCGTTCCCGCGTGGATGTAGGGGTACTTCTTGTTGATACGCTTGATGGAGTTGGTACGACCACCCCTCATCAGCTGGCCGATGAACTGGCGGAGAACGTCCTTCCAGTTGATGACGTGCCCGACCGACTTGCGGATGGCGTCCTGCAGCTCAGCAGGGATGTTGCCCCAACCGCCGTCGTGGGCATCTGCCGCCTTGACGGCCCGTTCCACGATGGACTTTGCTCGCCCCTCGACGTAGTCGCGCTTGTCGTCCGGAACCTCGTCCCACATGGAGTGGTCATCGACAGAGTCGCACTCCTCGCCGAAGCTCATCGGGTCCCCGTCGCCGTTCTTCGCGGCCTCGGCCTTGGCAGCCTTGAGGATCTCAGCGAAGTACCACTCCGATGCCCCGAGGGTCGGGAATCCCGCGATGAGCGCTGAGAGCTTCATGCCCGACTTTTCCTCGGGGGAGAACTCTCGACCCTCGGGGGTGACGGGCCACGACCCGGGCAGGAGGCAACCGCGAGGAAGCGGGCGGTCGCCCTTCAGCTTCTTGGCGATACCAGCGTTTGCTGCGTCCACGATGATGGAGTTGATGGCACAGTCAGTCGCCACGTTCCACATCTTGTGAATCCAAGACAGGAGAATTCCCTCCCGAGGAGCCGGCTTGCGTCCAGTCAGGTGACCGAAGACGATGTGGTACAGCTCGTGGATGATGACTCCACGGCACTCCCACTCCGACAAGCCCGCAAAGAAGATCGGGTTCCACAGAAGCACGAGCTCATCCAGCTTCTCGCTGTAGGAGACGGCCGCCGTCGGAATCTTCAGCGTCGGAATCTTGTGGATGTGGCGGGAGATTTCCGCGAAGAAGGGCGCGTCCTGCATCAACTTGACGAGTTCCCCATCGAAGTTGAAGTCGACCGTCCTAGGGTCAAGAGCGAAGGCAGTATGATCCATGCGACAACTCTATACCGCGGACTACCAACTTTGCACTGGAGTTCACAGATGAACTGTCGTCCACGCCGGCTCGGATCTAGACAATTCGGGACAAATGGACCACAGTGACTAGGTTCCTATTTGTCCCGAATATACCTGCTACCAACGGCGACCACCACCCATGCCCGACATGAACGACCGCTCCACAGGAGCCGCCTGCCCGGGCTGGATGTTCTCGTACTCAGGGTTCTGGAGGACAGTTCCGATGAAGTCCCTGTTTCCCTCGTCATCGATCATGTAGAGCTTGTCGCTGTCGGAGCCGTTTCCAACTCGGAGGACGGCCTCCTCGCTCTCGGCAAGGACCTTCTTGACTTCTTCTGCGATGATCTTCTTCAGCTGTGCGATTGTCGTCTTCATCTGGATCTCACTTCTTCACGAGAGACTTGGCGAGCTCTCGGACGTCAACGGTTTCTTCGCGTCGTCTCTTCTCCCAGGCCTCTTTCAGGCCCGCTTTTCTTGCGGGCTGAGCAGCGGCGTCGGCGGCATAGGACCTCACAGCGGGAGTAGTTGCCATGGGAGCGGGCTTGGGAGTCTCGATAACGAGAGGACGCGCCTCTGTGACTGGAGCCTTCTTCACGACCATGGGAACTGCGGACACGGTAATTTCAGGCTTGGCGGCCTTCGCGACCACAGAGATGGACTCAGCCACGACTCGGGTAGCCTTCTGGAAGTCGATGTTGAACTCCACGGGAACGAACACGCGGCTCTCGATCAGGACCTCCACCTTCGCGGGGTACGAGCCCTCGGCGATGCGGCCGGACATCTGTGGGACAGTGAAGAGGACCACTCCGTCCTCAGACGTGGACTTTCCGACGAACATGTAGGACATGTCGCCCGCCTCGCACACAAGGCGAACCTTCGCGGGACCGCTTGCAGTGCCTTCCACCCGAATCTTGAACATGAGTTCGTTGACCTCCTCAGAGTCCAACGCTACTGTCTCGACGAGCTTGTCCATCTTCCCTAACTATGCTCCACGAGCTTCTTTTACTTGAGACGCTTGATAGTGACCTTGATACGCTCCGATGGGTCCACGACTCTAGCGGTGGCGTTCTCGACCGTCACGCGTCGATTCTTTCCGGTGTCAGAGGGCTCCTCGACCACGGTCGATCCCTGGATCCTCCTGTCGGGCGGCATGTCGTTCACCTCGATCAGCTTCGCCCAGACCATGATGCGGTCGAACTCGTCCTTGAACCACCGGCGGGACGACCGACCATACTCGAGGATGCTGGTGACAGCAGCCTCAAAGAACCCTCGGATGAATCCCTGCCTCACCAGGTTCTGATGGCGGCCCATTCCTCGCGTGATGATGTTGTTCTGAGCGCGGACTCTCTTTCCACCCGAGGTTCTAGTGAGCCGAGCCATCCATCACACCTTGACGCGCTCGAAGACGGAGTCCTCGGAAGGCATGGAGCCGTCGTCGAAGAGGTTGAATCGAGCGACCTCTGTGAAGTTGTCTTCCTTGTAGAAGATCATCTGACTGTTCACGATCTTCCAGCGCCCTGCTGTCATGTCCCTGATGAAGTCGATGTCCACGCCCAGAGATCCCAGCAGAGTGTAGGTCTCTGCCACCTTCGGATCGTTCTCCTCGACATTGTACTGCTCTGTCGCGTACGATGCCGTTACGAACGCCGTGCCCGTGTCCCACAGGACCTGCCCTGTGAAGTCATCTGGAAACGAGATGTAGGCTGCGTAGATGCCTGGAGCAGTCTGGTAGACGCTGCCGGTCGCGCGACTAAAGACGGTCGATCCATTCTGGTCGAGGATGGTGTAGCCCACTCCCGTGGAGCCCGTGGCATTCGCTCGGGTTCGTCCGAAGTTCACATTGCGAAGTTGGCTAAGCGGCATTGGCGCTAATCATACACTGCGAAGTTGTCTGCGGTCGCGTAACCGATCTCCATCATCAGGTGGATCTGATCGGCATCAAAGCTGAGAGAATCCTTGGTCAGCGTCTGGTCGGGCATGACGACTCTGATCTTGACTTTCTTGTACTTCGGATCGATCTGCGCGAGATCATTCTTCAGTCCGCACATCTCGATGTCGTTGTTGACGATCTGGTCTGACATGAGATCAAATGTTCGGAGAGCCTGATCAGGAAGGGCAACTTTTGAAGTCGAGTCCCAGAGAGACATCTCGTTGATGTTCGTGCACATGATCACATCAATCTCTGTGGCGCCGAGACGAATAGCCTCACCTAGAGGCGTGACGTTCTTGATTCCTCCGTCTGACCACAGCTTTCCTCCGATCTCTACGGGCTGGAAGAAGACCGGAAAAGATGACGATGCAAGCACCCACTTGACAAAGTCAGGATCAGTTTCCCGAGCAAACTTGTGTTCACCCGTGTCCAAGCAGACAGCACCCACAGCCAGAATACGTCCATTGTTTGCCACCTTCTCCAGATGGATGTTTTCATTGACTAGTTTCACGAGCGGAGAAGAGTCGTAGACTGACTTCAACCACAGCGAATGGAGCCTTCCAAATGGAAACCAACGCTTGTAGATAGCGTCAGTTGTGACCTGTGTCTTCCAGAAGTTTTCAAGCCATGCAATAGCAGCCCATGGATTGCCTTTGGGAGTCATTCCAAGTCCAGCAGTATTGAGAGCTCCGACTGACACACCGCAAATGATGTCATAGTCAGTACCCTGATCGCGCATCCAACGACGAAGAACGCCCACTTGAAAGGCACCCTTCACACCTCCGCTGCTGAGGACAAGTGCGCGCATTGTGTAAAACTCCCGAGAGTTTAACTATGCGTACGGGTGCATTGAGTCGTGAGAAGTGCAGTAGAAGGTCAGAGTGCCAGACTCTCCCTTGAGAGGCCTGTGGTGCGTCGTCTGGACCCTCAACTCCACGCCGAGGTCGCTACGTAGCTCTCTGAGAGTCGCGTACCTGAATGGCATCGACTGGGTCGCAGTCTTCATTCCTCTGGACAATCGTCTGAACTCTCCCAGTGAGAGTGTTGCCTCTTCTGGCGTTGAGCCAAGAGCAGAGACAGCAGGATAGGCGCCGACCGCCTCCTGGACGATGTTGGAGAAGCGTTTGTACTTCGTGCTGACGAGGGGAATCTTGGTGCCCGACGGGACTCCCAGCGCAATCATCTGGGGAGCGAAGACATCGACGAAACCGTAGACGTTGTACTCCACGCCGTCAGTCATGACGATGTCGACTGTGAAGTCTGCCTCCGCCGACTCGATGTGCAAGTCCTTTCCGGGAAGAGGTCTGAGGATGAACGTGGAGTCCGTGGCGTACGAGTAGTCGAACGTGACGCTTCCCGTGACGGGAGAGAAGAACCTCACGCTGCCCGACTCCCAGAGAACCTCGTAGTCTCCGCCCGATGCCTCGAACGGCTCTCTCATGGACACGAGAGTCCCATCGACCTTTCCCACGACCTGATAGCCGTGCGGATCGGTCGGGTTAACCTGCATCTGCTCAGCCACGAGTCCATCGTCATCCTGGAGACGACCCGACACCATGTCGATCCAGTTGACGTTCTTGCTGGTGAAAGTCAGATGGTCTCCGCTGTCAGTGAGCTTCTCGCCCGGCACCCGCACCGAAGAGCCGAACCACGTGCAAGGATCACACAAGTTGTGCGTGGTGTAGATGACCTCATCTCCCACGCGGGGAGCATTAACCACTACCTGACGCCCAGTGGTGTCAAGCTTGTCAATTGACGCATTTGCGCCCGCCTTGTAGGTCACCTCGAACTCTGCCTTTGCAGAATCATTCGTCTTCTGGTCGCCTGCGGGAACTACGCCCTTCCAGATGGTGCAGACGTAGACCTCAGGACCATCGTAGAACCAGATGCGGTAAGATGTCTGACTTTCATCGAGCTGGTAGGCGCACGATCGAGCATTTCGTGCAGCCACCCAATCAGCCCACGTCAGGAACCGGGTCGTGTAGCTCGTTCCGATGACTGATGGAGTGCCGACGGCGGCCGTCGGAGAGACCCAATTTAGGCCGTCAAAGATGAGGCCGTCAAGAGTGGAGCCGGGCGCCGCCCGATACTGAGAGCTAGCAGCCTCACTGTACAGGCGAAGAATGTCCTGCTTGATCACGTCGTCGAGCGTGTCATTCGAGAACAGACCCGTCGTGAAGGGAATCTCGACCAGGAATCCATCAGACAGCATCTTCTCGGCATCTGCGGGAAGATTCTTGACCTGGCTGACGAACTTGGGAGATGGTCTAGATGATCCAGTAGGATCTGACAGCCAGAAGACTCCCGAGACGGTGAAACAGTTGTCGGGCTGACCGTTCTTGTTGATGATCGTGATCTTGGGTGTCGTCATTGCTCTAACTATGGCAAGAATGGAATCTTGGGCTTTGCTGGAAAGGATTGCAGTTGCACGCCACCACCATTAACTTGGATGTTGGTACCAACCTGCGTCCACACATGGCCATTGCCACTTCTGTCATAGATCTTGTCATCATTGAACGGAGACCATAGAAGAAGACCAGAAATCTGTGGTGACCCAAAAGGTCTTGCAGACTTCATCTCTCTCGTGATCTCCCATGGCTCAAGTGCCCGTTTCCAAACTCTCACGTCTCTGATCTGTCCATTGAGAGGTGCAGCGAATGTTGTTCCGTTACCCCAGTTGCCAACAGTGAACTTTGTGAATGCAGCAAATGCAGAGTTATCGTACTGAGATACGAATTGCTTTCCGTTGTAGAAACCCTGAACAAATCTCTGCAAGTTGTTGTAGTTGGCAACAGTAACCGCCATGTGAAACCAGGAGTTCACCATGGGCATGGCGCGTGGAACACCAAAGTAGTCATACGTGACAGTACCCCAGTCGAGAGTTGCACCGTCAGTGTAAGTGCTGAGAATGATGTTTGGCTCTGCAGCAATGAATGATCGATATGCAGCAGGAAGCCTTGTGTTGAGGTACCCCCAGAACATGATCGTGATGTCAGATGACGCCGGCGCCGCCCAAGGCGTTGTCAAATATGTGAGCGTCGTGCTCGGAAATCCAACTGACATTACGCTAGCTGCCCGTTAACACCCATCCAGGAGATGGAGTGCGTGCCAGTTGCATTGAGTGCGGCACCTGTGAGATTCACAAGTGCAAGTCCCCACTTAGGCGGAAGACGGTCAATTCCGTACATTCTACAGAACGAAAAAGGTCCTGCCTTGAACGTCCTTGTGATTGCATTTGCTGTAATTTGAGACAGGATGGGAAGATTGGGCGGCGCTGCGAAAGAACCAGACCCATCAATTCCCGTAATGACTTCTGGATAATTGACGCCATCAATCGTGCCGTACCCGTAGACATTGACGTAACCGTTAGCAGATACGCCTGAAGTTGCTGTCGTGGTCTGGATGAAGATGAGAGCATCCTCATACTGGTTGATTGTGTTGTCTACAGCTGTCGACCAACGTGTGCCAGACTGAGCTAGCGATGCCAGCGTGATTGCAAGTGAGCTTGACTGAAGACCCGTTCCTTGAACAGAAGGATAGTTGGGAACAGCCCTACCAGAAAGAATGCTTGGCAAACCACCAGAAGTCTTTCCGACAAGCTGAACGAACAGCGGCTCCCCAGCAAAGGAGTTTGCCACCTCGACGCGATTCGTGTTGTTTGCGTACACGAAGTCCGATGCAAGAGAAGCCGCCGACGACGTCACCGCCGCCGTGTTCTCGATCTGGTACGTCATGTACAACGGCTGGTATGGATCAGGAATCGAGGAGTTGTGCTGCGCGATGATAGCTCCGCTCAGCGTCAACGTCACGTACTGCCCTGTGATCTGAATCTGGTAGATGTTTGATCCCGTCACAGACAGGCCCGGAGGAAGAGTGACCACAGTCGCTCTCTGGCCTGATGCAGCGTTAGAGTTGGCGGTTCTGAAGGTGAGCTGGTTCGTGGCTAGAGTCGAATCGAAGGTCACGATAGCCTTCTGGCCAGCCAGAGACGCAGATGGCGTGTTCAGCGTTGACACAAGACCAAACCAGGGCGTCTGGTTTGTGTAACGAATTGCCTGGACTCGAGCCGCAACATTGAGAGGACCGTAGTCGATGAACCTCGACGCTGCGACGTATGCGCCGTTAGCTGCGCTGTTCGACAGGAACAGTGAACCCGTGTTGACGATGATGCTAGAGTTGGTGCCAGAGGATGGCAACCAGAGAGAGTAAAGCGCACCGGCACCCGTGGATCCGGGATAGTTCGCAGCAAGCTCGAGATTGTTGTCGTCTGCGACGTAAGAGATCTGGGTCCACATGGAGTCCGGATCCACGCTTCGCTTCACAAAGTGATTCGTGGTCACTGTGGACAAGAACAACGCACCCGATCCAACGACTAGCGTGGACCCTGACGTCAGGGTAACAGTCCCAGAGAACGAACTAGTGATCGGCTGGATGAATCCGTCTCTATACGACCCTTCATCTGTGAAGGCCTGCCCGCGTGTGATGAGCGCTCCACCGAGGTCAGTAGACAGGTGAGCAGTTCCAACAAGATCTGACGTCGGATTGGGAACGTAGTTGTTGTAAGAGTCCGAAGCCGTGATTCCAACCTCTCTCGAGTACACCACAGCGTTCACTCCCGAAAAAGAAGCGCCCGCCCCTGAGACTGTCCAAGAGATCAGCGTCGTGCAGGAGCTTTGCAACAGCAGAGTGACAGATCCCACCTGGCCCTGAGTGGTCAGGACTGCAGTGTTTTCGGTGCTGCCAACTGTCGTAGACTCGTTCGCAGGATCGATCTCAGTGATCGAGTATTGGATCGTGGGAGACACTCCGGACACTGCGCCCGCGAGGTCGTACACCAATACGACCTCTAGCGCGCCATCGCATCTAAAGACAGACGACCCGCTCGAGGTGACAGTGGAAGAGTTGTGGATCGACTGAATGGCCATTATCGGATCTCCGCCCAGGTGATGTTAGCTCGCACTGGAGTGAATCCCACGGTGGTGTTGACTGCTGTGACTGTCAGGACGTCATTCACGTTGTTGCCGGTTCCCATGTATCCGCAGTTTCGGATCATCCTGCTGAAGACACTGAAGAATTGATCAAGATCTTCCTCGTTACTGCCGTTCATGAGCTCGATCGTGTCAGCGTAGATGATCTCACCACCAGTGTAGCTCGTGGCGGACACATCATACTCTACACCCGAAGCTGCAGCTGCGCTCACAAAATTTGACCCTGACAGCGTTGCTCCCATGACGATCTGAAAGAGGATGGAGTAGCCGTCTGTACCGACTGTCAGGCGCTTGGGAAGGCACCACATTCTGTTGGGAATGCTGTTGTACAACGCCTTGGGACGAATCGATAGCACGGGAGCCGCTGTTAGTCCGATGAGCACGGGATTCGGTGTCCTAGCAGCATACAGCCACTGCTGCGGATCATTGACCTGACCCTGAGCAGCCACTCTGCCACACACCACGTCCATGCTGCCCGCAGTCGAGATTCCATTGTTGTAGATCTTCGCCTGAAGGGGTAGCTGTGCAGTCCTCATGTAGGGCACTGACAGTTTGTTGGCATGCGCGCTCTCGTGGACGAACACGTTATCGACGAAGTATCGCGTGGTTCCAACGCCATACCACTGCACCTCGATCTCGTACAGGTTGCCCTTGGATACATCCAAGATGACTCCCGACGATCCTGATCCATTCATAGGATCTCTGTTCCAGCTACTCTGCGTGATGAAGTTGTCGACGATGAGCCCAGACACACTGGAACGCTCTGTGATTCCCAGAGCCGAGCCGCTTAGCCTGAAGAACAGACCGTCTGAGTCCTCGTAATAGCCCCACTCTCTGAACTGATTGAGGCTTCCCGTGTTAGAGTGGACCACGGACAGCGTGCCGAGCTGTGTGTATCCCGCCTGGTACTTGTAGTACGTGTTCGTCCTGAGAGAAGCCGACGACGCAGCAGTCGTGTTGGCTGAAAGACGAACAGCGGACTCGAGAGGAACGTGAGCCACGTCGCCGCCA
>Ga0007867_1000725_pt1 | contig 10391 bp, 18 predicted proteins | sample CryBogCBH25Aug08_FD_71224 | JGI IMG/M metagenome (GOLD analysis project Ga0007867, IMG submission 71224) | Freshwater microbial communities from Crystal Bog, Wisconsin, USA - CBH25Aug08 | ecosystem: Environmental > Aquatic > Freshwater > Lake | place: Crystal Bog, Wisconsin, USA | collected... | reverse complement strand
CAAGAAATCCGAGATGCCCTAGCCCGACTCGCCCCCTCGCCAGAGGAACCAGTAACCGAATGCCCAGATTGCGGAGTTACGCTAGCAACTGCTGAACAGATTAACAAAAGATGCTCTCCCTGTATGCTAGAAAGAAAATTTGAAAAAGACGGAATCACGATGGACGAGTGGTATGGAGGCTTCGCAAAGATTGAAAGTACGCAATCCGTTCCCCAAAAAACTCCAGTTTGTCCAAATTGTAAATCAGACAAACAAGTTTGGAGAGATAAAGATTGGCGTAACGAATACATTTGCCATCGCTACGGATGTGGAAAACTAATTATACAACCCAAAAAGGAACCCGTGAGATTAGAATCTACATCGAAATTCACCCATGGGGGGAATACCGATGCGAAGTTCAAACAACTGCATGAGGTCGCTTCAATCATAGTCGAATACATCGAAGATCCAGACCGCAGGAAACATTACAGATCGGAGATTCAGCAACTCACCCCAACGACAGAGGAACCATTAAGTAAAGACATCCTCAACGCTTTCAAGGAAGTCGTGAAGGCTACCATCGTAAGCGAAGACAATGAGGTATCCGAGTGGATGAAGGAACCCCATGTTCACGGGTGCGTGAACCCCAAGGAAATTGTGAACGAATGGCGAGAGCTTGGCCCTGACGAGGTGATATGCGAAGGGGATGAATGCCAAGGTTGGGATCGTGATGGATGGACAGAGGTATCAAAACCTTATCCCGAGTATGTAGGCGGATCTCGTTCCGCTCACCCAGAATGGATGTTCCGCACCCGCCGCCCGTTGCCAAAGCGGGAGGCGAAACCCACCGACAACGAGGTCGCAAGGCTCAAGCTGACACCATTCACAGCCCACCGCCTAGCCGACAGGTATCGTGAACAACTCAACCAACTAACCAGATGAACCAACCATGAAAAACACAAACAAATCGCAGTCATACAAAATCCTTCATCACATGATGAAGCGACCCATCACGCCTCTTGAAGCACTCAACAAGTTTGGATGCTTTAGGCTTGCCGCTCGTATCCATGAACTAAGGAAAATGGGATGGACAATCCGTTCATCCAAAGTCACCCGTAACAACAAAACCATAGTTAAATATAGCCTAAACTAATGAAACAAGAAAACATAACAGCCATCTACCTAGCCGCATACAACGAGATTAAGCCAGATATTCATTTCCATGATTGGGAGCGTGTAAATGCTCTTGCATCTCAAATTATTGAAGAGGTAAGTATTTTAATCGAAGCATACGAAAAGGAATAACAAATGAGCATCATCATCCCATCTGGCATTGACCAGACAGACATCAGAGTACCCATGCAGTTCCCTCTTCGTTCAGACGCAGGCACAGTTCTGGACGCTGAAGGCCGAGTAGTTCTTACAATGGACAACTCTATTGACATTAAGGAATCCATCCGATTCTCCAAGCTATTCGCCAAGGCTCCCCAGCTTTGGGAACTCTTGGGGGATATGTATCTAACACTCGCCGTGTTAGCTAAGACAAACGGGTTGAATCACGGGGCTGACAATGAAGAGGACAAAGACAAGTGCCTCCTCTGCCGAGCCGAAGCCATCCTTGAATCAAAGTTATGAACCCCGACACCAACAACGAGGTCGCAAGGCTCAGGGAGGAGAACTCCGCATTAAAAAAAGGAAAGGTCTTTGTCGATCCGAAGTGGATCTACGACTTAGAAACTCAATTAGCAAAAGCTCACGACGAACTCTGCCAAGGCATATAGAATAAAACTATGAAAAAGAATACAATAGATGATCTTGTTGATTTAATGAAAGACAACAAAGAAACTCCTCAATTCATTATTGAATGGCTTACTAGCATGATCAAAGAATGTGTTGATGGTCTCCCTATACAATTACATATTGATGGTGGATTCAAGTACTACCATGACAAAACTAACCTTGAGAATCTTAAAGCAGAAGCCAGACTCGCCCCCTCGTCAGAGGAAACCGTAACGGAAAAAGACACCAAAGTTTCCGTCAATGTTTTCGCTCAAGAAAACGAGGTCATTGACCTCTCTCCGCCCAAAGAGTGGCTATACAAGTGCGACTGCCCCAAGTGCATCTCTGGAATGCACTTTGATAAGGAAATCGCTGAGTCATATCGGAAGCGTGGAGAGTTAATCAACGAGGTCGAAAGGCTCCGCGACGAAATAAGGCTCCGCGACGAAATGGTTACGCAAGCAAGAAAAGCTCACTTTGAAACCTGCAAAAATGCACAATCTGCGATTGAAAAGCTGAAAGAAGAAAACATCTGCCTCCAAGAACTCATCCAAGAGTTTTACGAGTGGTCACGCCGAGATTACCCAACCGAGGCCGAAGTTAGAGAGATCATGAATCGCTACTACGATCTACTCAACAGGGGCTTGTACTCTAGAACAATAAGAATTCACACTCCACGGCTTCAATAACAAATGAACACTGACACCACACACTCCGAAACGGGAAATGGAAACCATTCTCTTGCAGACTTTACGATAAGCAGACTTCAAGAGGCTCTTGAACTCAGGGAGCTTCTGAACCGAGCGATTGAGATTGCTGAAACCCTAGAAAAGAAAGGGCTTTCATGCGGTCAGCTAATTGATCTGCACCACGAGATTAATGCAGTCAAAGAACTAGCCCGACTCGCCCCCGCTCCAGAGGAACCCGTGAGCGAGGGAACCCGCATCGCCGCCGAAGCAAGATCCGCTTGCAACGACCTGACCGAGGAGGAACGCAAAAGATACGCCTCTCTCGCCGAAGATGTGCTGAAGCTCCACAGATCGGATGAGGGAAGCGTATGGGCAAAACATGGATTGTCGGAACCAACGGAACCCGCTACCGAATGGCGAGAGCTTGGCGAGGACGAGGTGATCTGCGAGGGGGATGAGTTCCAAGAGAAACAATACGACCCCATAAAAAACAAATGGTACACGATTTACGAATGCTCAATGGTTGGGAAAAAAGTATCGGATAGCGATTGGGGGAGATTCCGTACCCGCCGCCCGTTGCCAACTACTAATTGCAAACAAATTAGTAGTAAATTGGTAGTTGAGCCAAAGCAGGAGGAGAAAATCACTTTTGAAGACGAATTGAGCGTAATTTTCAACTGCGATCAACATTCTGTAGTTGAAGCTAGATACGCAACAGTAGGTGCATTCCGCTACCTCCGCGACGAAATCCAGGAGCTAAAACAAAAATGAACTCTAGAGCAAAAGGATGTAGAGGAGAGCGTATGTGGCGAGACGTTCTGCGAGAAGCAGGGTTCACCGCCCGTAGGGGACAACAATTCAGCGGAGGAAAAGATTCTCCAGATGTTGTTTGCGAGTCACTTCCAAACTATCACAATGAAGTAAAGAATGTCCAAGCAGGTAATCCCTATGTCTGGATGGAACAGGCTATCAAAGATGCAGGAGACAAGATCCCCTTGGTCGCCCACAAGCGGAACGGAAAGGATTGGCTTGTCATTATGAGAGCAACCGATGCAATTAACCTAATCAAGAAGGCAGAAGGAATATGAGTGAGAGTTGTCCCTGTTGCGGAAGACCTTTTGAATCAAGCAAAACTAAACCTACAGATCAAGAGTGGATGGAATCCCTCAAGGATCTTTATCCTTGGGTCGATCTAGCCACAGAGATGAAACGCATTGATGCTTGGCTATCTATTAATCCTCGCCGCCAGAAGACCAAGAGATTCATAATCAACTGGCTAAACAAGGTTGAGAAACCTCTTGATCCTGTAAAGCCAAAGCCTAAGTTTATCACACCTACCCGCAAAGTCGATTATGATCACTACAAGGCATGGAAAGCCCAGGAAGGCTATCCCCCCTGTATCTTAACCACGCAATTCAGAGAAGACCCAACCTACATCCAGCAAGCATACCTAAAAACCCTATGAACGACATGAACGAAGAAGACATTATTGAACGCCTAGAGAAGCGTATAGCCTATCTTGAATCTGTTCTATCCGAGATCCAGATATTTAATGCTCTAGGAAAAACCCTAAAGATTAGCGAAGCAATCCAAGCCGCAATAGAAACAGAATGAAAATACAACGCAACCACCATACATTCACAATAGAGATTCCAGAGGTGATTGATTACTCAATCCCTGTAGTACAAATTACCATAGGACAGGATTCCACTATTGATGAATGCTTAGAGGCATTCCAAGGCTTTCTATATGCTGTAGGGTATCGTTGGCGTGAGGGTTCCGAAATAGTCCTTGAATATAATGAGTGAGGAAATCAAACAACTTGTAGGTGACTTCCTTGTGGAGACATCTAAATCAGATACTCCAAGATCAGATAAGTTTGGAGAGGCATTACGCCATAATTGGATTGAAAACCCTCATTGGGAAGATACAGCGGCTTGCCATGATCTTTGTAAGAAGATTGAAGGTCAACTTACTAGGGCCATAGACATTGCTAATCGCATCATGGATTGGGATACACCAGCAGATGCAAGGAAGTCATGTAAAGATTTGAGCGATCTAAAGAAAGAAATCAACCAATGACAGACATATCTAAATGCCAAAACACAAATTGCCCATCGCATATGCAATGCTGGAGGTATCTAGCCCCTGCATCAGAGTACCAATACTATTCTGACTTCAAGCCAGAAGAAGGACAGGACAAGTGCGAATACTTTGAACAAGTAGATTGGCATTACAGCGACAAAGGATTCAAAAGAATATGAGATCAGCAATAGACAACATACTTAATGAACTAGGCATGGATACTCCAGACCTACCTCCTATTAACAAGCAAGAAGCCCTAGAGATGGGGCTAATCAAAGGCCGTGATAAGCCCAAGACTTGTGCCTGTGGCAAATCAGCTTTCTCTTCTGAATCAAAATGTGATGCCGCTATCAAGCACAGGCTGAAACAGGGATTCGGAGGAACGGGATTCCTACGAGCCTATGAATGTGATATTGAGCGAGGCAATTGGCACATGAGTAGCGTAAACCACAAAAACAAACTATGAAAGAAATTCATCATAGTTGTGATTACTGCAATGCGGCTCCGCAATCATTCATTCAAGCAACTGGAAAGGCTTTTGTATGGTATTGCGGAACTGGCGAAGATATTCAAAAAGGAATAATTAGATCAAGTTTGTGCATTGAAAGGGAGGAACATGCAAAAACCAAAGCAGAAAGAGACAAACTTCTAAAAGCACTATCAGAACTATAATAAGCAACAACATGAACCCATTAATTCCACTTGTAACAGCAGGATCTTTATTCGCTCCTATCCAGCCAATACCAATGCAGACGATCTATGTTGCCAACCTATCAGCAACAGATGGTCGAGATGCAGGAGCGTATTATACGATCTATCCCCAACCACAAGTTCCAGAATATCGTATAACGCCATGCGTTATAGTTCCAGAGGATAAAGAAGGAGAGTAAGATGAAGAGACTTTTAGTAGCTTGTGAATACTCTGGTCGTGTAAGAGATGCATTCAAGGATCAAGGATGGGACGCAACATCTTGTGATTTATTGCCAACAGATGTTCCAGGCAAACATTACCAAGGCGACATAAAAGACATCATAAATGATGGATGGGATATGATGATTGCTTTTCCACCCTGCACATATCTTTGTGTATCTGGAATGCATTGGACAAAACGAGGATTAAGAGATCCACAACTTACAGAAAATGCTCTTCAATTTGTGAAAATGTTAATGGATGCTCCAATCCATAGAATAGCAATAGAAAATCCCGTGGGCGTAATCTCTACTAGAATAAGAAAACCAGATTGCATTATTCACCCTTGGGAGCATGGACATCCAGAAAGCAAGAAAACCTGTTTGTGGTTAAAGAATATGCCGCCCCTTCTTTCAACCGATATTATTGAATTGCCAAAATCTGGCAGATGGGAAAATCAGACAGCAAGCGGTCAAAACAAATTAGGGCCATCACCCACAAGATGGAAAGAGCGATCAAAAACTTATCCAGGGATAGCCAAAGCAATGGCTAAACAATGGGGATGTTTTTAACGCTTCTTTGTTATCTTCTTAAACTTTCCCTCGTAGTTCCTTGATTCCAACTCCTCTAGTGGCATATTCCGCTCTTGGAGCCATTTCCTAGCAAGCATTCTGTTCCTCAAATTAGAGGGATCACTATTGATATTTACAGCACTCTCCCAAAAGGAATCATGTTTCTCATGGTAGATTGCACTATAAAGCTCTCTCCCTTGGGATAACTTAAACAACTCTCGCATGATCCTATCCCATGATTCCCTCCCAAGAACCATGTCTGGAAATAGGTGATGGTTTCTACGCCAGTAACCAACTCTAAAAGCAAAGAGATCACACCCTGCATACTTGGTTCCATAGATAATCTCATCATCTGGAATAGGCCCATCTATTTTATTGAAGTCATAGCGATATGCATACGCTGGCATATTGCCAACAAGCCGCTCAACTATGTTAGATGCAACACAAGTATCCGTATTGGTTAGCACGATCACATCACGATCCTCTCTACCAATACAAGCCATTCGGATCATATCCTTAATCATAGGGATATTCTTCTTCTCATTAGGTATGACATTGGATGAGTTTCTTACAAAACAGGAGTCATCCAACCCTAGATCAACCCAACCGATCTTATCCCATGTCTTCTTTGCTACCGCATTCCTACGCTTCTCCTCGCCACTTTCCCAAGGAGTACGCTGATAAACATGGATGATATTGGGATACTTTGGCTTTACGGGAGGGTTACGGATCAGATCCAAGATCCTAGTTATTTCTCTTGGGAAATTCTTGTAGCGTGTATAGGACGCATAGGATGGCCGCCATGCTGTGCCATGCCATAGGTTAGGAGAATCTGCCACTAGAGCATGAACAGGCTTTGTAGAGGCATATGAGAGGTGTAGGGGGCCACTATCAGTCAATATCATTGCCGCTGTATTAGAATGATCCATGATTCCAAGCAGATCATACATCCGTTCAGCCTTTATCTTGGCTAGGTCAACGATATGAAACTCTGGCAGGGAATGATTAAGGATTTCCCATAGCAGATCGCTGTAAGGGAAAGGAGATGACACCCCTCCTGTGCTTACCACAAGCCAAGGCTTATCTTTACCAAGACCCTTGGTAAGAGTTTGTTCTCTTTTCTTATCCCTCCTATCAAATACCAAGGGCGGCTGACTAGGCCAGAGATCTAGCTTATCTGCCAGCTTCCAAGCATCCTTGAGGAAAGAATCGCAGACAATCTTGGGGGCATGGCTATTGCCATAGACTTGGCTAACGATTACATCGGAGATGCCAACCACTTGAGAGGTTTTGACATCATCTGTGAATTGTTTCGCAAATTGGATTGATCCAGATACATCCTCAAACGCTCCATCCCATACAAGAGGATCAACATAGCTAACACCATCAAGAATGTCCGCATACTCTTTGGCAATTACCAGACGAGGATTTATGCCAGTTTCTTTATACTCATTTAGAAGAACAGGAAGGAAGGCTATGATGTCGCCATAGCGTCCTGTATTGACATGAACACTAGGCATTGGCTTTCACGAACTCGGCATGAAAGACTTTGGCTAGACCAGCGGCATGAGTAGCGAGAACCTTAACCCGATCAACTCCACCCTTTGTACCAAGCGTCTCTGGAGATAGCTCGCCACTTGCCGCAAGCCCCGAAAGGATTGCAAGCCAAGCATCATTAGGATTGCTCTTCTTCTCCATATGTCTTGGTGAATCGCTTGGTTGGCTCTTCCTCTGGCTTTGGGAGGACTTTGAGTTGCGGCGTTTCTGGTACTTCCGCTTCTGCTTTAATTCCCTCGGATTCGGGGGAATTAGATTCGTTAATTGCTGGTTCGTTTCCATCTTCTTGTGGTAGTTGTCCGTACTTCTTGGCATATCGTAGCGTCTCTACGACAAAGTAATTCCTCTGCTCTAGCAGGGCGATGACGATAGCTTGGTAGAAGCTGACTTCTGGGAGTTTGTTCTTCTCTCCCTGCTCACGGATTTCACGGAGGTTGAGATCACCAGGGAACTCGGATTCCTCGAAAGGGTATTTAAGGGAAGGCGGTAGGATGTACTTTTTAGACATATTGGTGGTTGCTGTAGTAATCTTTGATATTCAGTTTTCTGCAAAATGTCCACAACAATGCTTCAAAAGTTATATTGTCGTTTTTGGACAAGTTCTCTTTAGACCACAAGGGTCGCAAGTTGGTATGATGATTTAGACTTTTGATTTGGTTTTCTGTCTTGGCAACACGCAATGGAATTGCATGATCTATGTGCCATTCTCCATAATTATCCCATGTCATTCCCTTCTTGAAAAAGGATTCAATATGATTCTTGAATGTATTCCAATCGCATCCAAGAACTTTGATGGATCTGGAGTTCTTTGGATAACCCATATTTTTAATAGACCTGTTTATTGATCTACTTAAATTGCATTTCAATCTATAAATAACATCAGATTTTCTCCGTTCTGATTTTTGGGTAGAGTTATATGCAATAGCATATTCTCTGTTTTTATAATACCAATCCTTGGTAGTTTGTTTGGCTTTTTCTGAATGCTTTTCTCTGTATTTCATGGAATACATAGAAACTCTATCTTTTACTTCTTTGTACTTTTCTTCAGTAAGCCACCTTTCTTTATTTGGTGAATCATACTGCCAAAAGATCATGCCGTCTTCTCGCTTGTCTCCACGCTTATACTTTTTCATGTGGTTGCTGAAGTGAAACTACAGACTTTCCGATTTAGGGAAAGTTGGCAAGTGGAATTTATAGTATGTCACCAGACTTTCTACGACCACCGACAGATCCTCCAAGTATATTTGAAGATGATGATCCTGCATGGCTACCCCTTGGTTTTGACATTGGCAATTTTTGTCTTAATCCAGGTATTCCCTTCATGATTTCCTGTTCTAATGTTTTTGGAGAACGCTTGATTGGCTCTGCCTCAATCATGTCAATGAAATCCTTTGGTTGTGACTTTGTATCCATCTTTGCGGCTACATCTTGAACTGCTCCAGGTATAAGCATATCACGGAGAGTTTGACCAACTTTCTGACCAGCAGTTGTGAATGGGGAGAAGAATCTTGTAGCGGCTTGTGCTGGAGGCATACTTCCTAGTCCAGATACAAACATACTAAAGAAAGCTGGCTCTGAAAGACTACTCCACTTGCTGTTTGGGTTATTGCGAACAGATTTATCATACATCCTTCGTGCATCAGCAACCATGTTCATATATGTGGCAACAGGGCCGTGACCTAAAGGACGAGCAATCTTTATTCCCCCAAGTTCCATTTCTCCCTTTTTGAGATCCTTGTTTTCTGGGGCATTAGGGCCAACATTGTTTATGATGCCACCAAATTGATTTGAGTGAGTCCAAGCATAAGCACCAATTGCAATACCAAGAGTCCCATATTTGAATGCTCTCATTATTTGCTCTGCCTCTTGAGTAGTTAAAGCCTCTGCTCCGTTTGCCAGCTTGCCTTCTTTTGCGGCAATTGCTAATCGAGTAGGAAATTCACCAATTAATCCACCAGCTAATCGCATTTTCCTAATAGCGATATTTGTCGGAACATTCATAACTGGCATGGCAATATCCATTAACGCAGATACAAACTTTCCGAGGCGAGGCGATTGTTTGTTTGCTTCAAATCCTCGCATAAGACCTCTAATTCCACGGGTGATAAAATTATCTCCCATGAAAATATCCATGTTTGCATCATTAACAGCTTCAGATGCTAGGATTTGATAAAGAACTTCATCATTAGTAGGATCTAGCCCCATTTTTTCAGCGGCATCTATGCGTAATTGTAGAGAACGAGAGAAGATACCTTGTCGAACAGGCTCTTTCATTGCTCCGTGAATATTCTCAACAGCCCTAACAAAAGAAGGAGCATAGTTATTTTTTCCTCCATATAGCCAATCAATATCTGTTTTGCCTTTTAGCAACTTATTCCAAATATCTTTTGCTGATTTTGCTATTCCAAAAACTCCCTTGAGTTCTGACTTTGCACTTAATCCACCTTCGTAAACAGCTTTCCTTCTAATGGCATCAAGTGTTTTGTTGAAACGGAAAAGTTGAGAAAGAGTAGAAGATACTGGTCGTGTAACAATATTCTCGACAGCGGCTCCAGCCAAATGCTCAAGAACCGTAACATGACTCAAAATGTTAAAACGATTCAATGCAGATATTGCATCAAGAACTTTATTAACTGCTGGTCTATTTGCCTTTTCAAAATCAGCCCTACGCTTGTCAATGCGATCTTTGATCTTTTGAGCTTCAATGCGGAGTCTTTTGGTTTCCTCTGATGGCTCAATAGGAGCTTTCTTTACAGGCTTGCTAAAATCACCTTTCTTTTGGCGTTCTTCTTCCTGTTTTAATTGCTCAAGCCTATTTCT
>Ga0007867_1000722_pt1 | contig 10411 bp, 6 predicted proteins | sample CryBogCBH25Aug08_FD_71224 | JGI IMG/M metagenome (GOLD analysis project Ga0007867, IMG submission 71224) | Freshwater microbial communities from Crystal Bog, Wisconsin, USA - CBH25Aug08 | ecosystem: Environmental > Aquatic > Freshwater > Lake | place: Crystal Bog, Wisconsin, USA | collected... | reverse complement strand
CACCCATTCCTAATTCAAATAAGATAATGTATATTAAGGGTCTTAGAACCAATCATTATCTCATTTAATCTAACCTATCAATATAAATATACATATAGATTATGGCAAATCCTGTCAATACATGCTTTACAATTAAGGGTAGTTCAAATACGACTGGTCAGATTTTATCTAGCGGTACAGATCTAACAAATATTTTTGCGCTCACTGGTGCACTTCCTCTTGTATTTGCAAATACTAATAACATTAACCCCGCTTTAGGTAGCAACTGTATTTGTTCATCAGACCAATTTAGTAATATTCTCGGTGGTAAACTCAATACAGCTTCTGGTAACTATACAACAATTGCTGGTGGTTATAGTGGTTGTACTACAGGAAACTATAGTCACATTGGTGGTGGTTCATGTAACTTTGTCTCTGCACCTTACGGTGTTATAGGTGGTGGTTGTCAGAATATAGCATCTGGAACTAGTACCTCATTTGTCGGTGGTGGTAATCAGAATAAAGCCTCCGGTGCTAGTTCTATAGTCGTGGGAGGTGATTGTAACTGCGCGACATTTAACTATACTGCTGTTCTGGGTGGTCAATGTAACTACGCAACCGGTACATATTACAATACCATTTTAAACGGTTTATGTAATACGGCAAATGCTATTGCTGGTACAATCATAAATGGTACATGTAATACAGCATCGGGTATCTATTCCACTATTATTAATGGTTGTTGCAATGATGCAAAGGGATATAGGAATACTACCATTATAGGTTCAAATTTAAGCGCTACTGCTGCAGATACAACATATGTTAATAATATTGCTATTTTAGGCAAATACAATACAACAGCTGCTCTTAATACATCTCCTTTAACTATTTCTGCTTCAGCACAAGGTTCCGTATTCAACCAGATTCAAAACTTATATTCCGGTGTTAGTGCTAGTACTGATTTATCCCTTTATAACGATGCAGGTAATTACCTTGATATAGGTATTAATAGTGCAAAATACAATGGTAACGTGTATGGGCCGACATTTAATATTGTCGGACCGAATGATGCCTACGTTTATAGTACAAGTGGTAATTTAGCTCTCGGTACTGCAGCAGCCGGTACCGGTGACGTTATTCTATTTGCTGGTAGTACGTTAAGTGGTTCTGGTGCATCGTACGCTACTACAACAGTTTATTCTGTTACTAGTGTTAATATCGTCACAAATGGTTCAGGTTATGGTGGAACACAAGCTGTCCTTATATTTTCTGGTGGCGGTGGCTCTTCTTATCCTCTTACCCCAGCTACAGGATATGCAACCCTTTTTACAGGGCAAGTTGCAATCGTTAATTTGACAAATAATGGTGGAGGATATGTAACAACGCCAACAGTATCAGTTTCTTCTAATGGTTCGCCGTCCGGAGGTACGGTTCCTGCTACAGTAGTAGCTAGTTTAGGTAATCCTGTTCAAATACCATTATATAATGGCGAAAGATTACGTATTGTCAACACCACAGGTAATGTAGGTATTGGTACTTCATCACCGGGTCAAACATTAACTGTAGCCGGTACCATATCGGCAGCAACCGCTGTCTATGCTAATGGTGTGTTATTAGGTTCTACAGGCCCGTTAGCGACCTTGAGCGGTAATTGGCAGTCAACCTACACAACAGTTTCAGCTAATTCAGCTAACTGGCAAACATCTTACCAATCCGTATCATCACAACCCTATACATTAGTTGATAACTTAAGTACTATCCTGCCAATAAGAGGCTTTAACACATCCTCTGGAAACTATTCTGTTGTTGGTGGTGGTGTTTATAACTATGCTTATAACAATTGTACATTTGTCGGTGGTGGTTCAGGAAACTGTGCCATGGGTCTTCTCGCTTCTGTAGTAGGCGGTGTAGGTAACAGAGCATGTTGTGGTTATTCGTTTGTTGGTGGTGGATATTGCAACAATGCTTTTGGTGTTGCTGGTGTTATTGGTGGTGGATGTTGTAACTATTTGTCCACAAGTATATTTGCCGGTTATAGTGTTATTGGCGGTGGTTATAATAACTGCATTAATACAACTAGTACCGGTGTTGTGATTGGTGGTGGTTCTAATAACTGTATTACAGGTGGTTGTAGTATTATAGCTGGTGGTAATAGTAACTGTGTAACTAGTACCTACTCAAATATTATCGGTGGTAATAATAATTTTACAAATCAAACTAATACCTTTATTTTAGGTAGCGGTCTCAGTGCTACAGCTGCTAACTATACATACGTACAGAATATAAGTTCACAAGGACTCGTTTGTGGTACAACTTTATGTGGTACATCAGTTTGTGGTGGTGCATTATGCTCTACAGGTAACATAAACGCCACTTCTTGTATTATAGCAGGTAATTGTGTACAAGGTAGTACCTTATGTTCAACTGGTAATATTATAACAACTTCAGGAAATATTATTACATCTTCAGGTAATATTAATACTGTAACTGGTACTGTTAGTGGTTCATTAGTTTGTGGTCCTACAATCTGCGGTACGACAGCGGTTTGTGGTCCTACACTATGCTCTTCAGGTAACATAAACGCTTCTACTTGTATTATAGCAGGTACTTGTGTACAAGGTAGTACCTTAGTTTCAACTGGTAATATTTGTACAGCTTCAGGAAACATTACCACAACTTCAGGAAACTTTAGTACATCTTCAGGTAATATTAATACTATAACTGGTACTGTTAGTGGTGCATCAGTTTGTACTAATTTAGTATGTTCAACAAATAATATATGTGCTACTAATATTATACAAGGTAATGCAATCTGCGGTACCACACTTATATGTAGCCCGACAATCTGCGGTACAACAGCAATTTGCGGCGGTACAGGTAGCTTCTCAACAATTAATACAACAGGTAATGTTGCTATTGGTGGTAGCTTATCTATTGCCGGTTCTGCCTATCAGGTAAACGCTCAATCATTAATTGTAGGTGACCCAATTATTTATATGGGTCTTGATAATACAACTGATCTGTATGATATCGGTGTAATGGGATTCTATAACACTGTTGCGCAATTAAGTGCTTCAGGTTTACCTTATGGCGGTAATGCTTCAGGTCTCTTACGATCACGTAGTTTATCTGGTCAAGGTATTAATGGCGGTGATGTATGGACACTCTTTAACGCTCTTTCAGTCACACCAGGTGTACTCTCAGCAGTTAATGTACCCTTATCAGGCGCAACAATTAGCACTCTTGTTGCAAATACTAGTGGTGTTGTATATGGCAATACAGGTAGTACGTTTAATGGTACAACAACGCTTAATGCAGCAACCATTACTACTAATCTTACTGCCGGTGTAGTGAATATAACCGGTAACCTCAGTGCAGGTAATACCTGGATTAGTGGTACCTCTCCATACCTCATACAGGCCAATACAACTAATAATACATTTGTACGTAATCAACTATTTACAGCTGTAAATCAGGGTCCAATTGGTATTATACCGACGTTCAATACTTTTACAGCTAATGGTGGTACAGTGAAGTATATGGTCAGAGGTAGAAATACAGCTAATAATACATTTGCTTTCGAAATGTTTACTCACTGGGATGATGTTAACAGTACTTGGGATTATACAATAACTAACTTTATTGACCCTGCACCGAGTATAACAGGAACAGTTACGCTCTCATCAAACAATCAAACTGCTTTAGATATTTACGTAGGTGGTCTTAACGGTACAGCTGGTACATGGACACTAAATGCGTATGGAACAGCACTAAGTGATTAATCTATAGATAGATAAACTTAGTATACACGTTAAATATGTATAGATGAGTACGATTTCAAGTAGACCGTTTTATGTCACGACGAGCGCTGTTGTCTCGGGTACTAATGCTGTAAATTTAACGGTATATGGTGGTATCTCATCAAACAGTCTAATTGTTAATACCGGAAATACAGTTAATTTACCTTCAGTAAATTTTAATGACGCACCAATAACTATAATAGATGCGGCTTCGGGTTCGGTATTTAAACAAATACAAAATCTTTATCCTGGAGTTAGTGCGAGTACTGATATATCTCTTTATAACGATACAGGTGCAGCTTTTCTTGATATTGGTATTAATAGTTCAAAATATAATGGCAATCAATATAGTCCAACATTTAATATTGTCGGACCGAACGATTCATATGTTTTTAGTACAAGTGGAAATTTAGCCCTTGGTACCTCAACGCCCAATAACGGTGATATTGTTTTCTTCGCTGGTAGTACATTGAGCGGTGCTACAACTACATATAGTATCTCTAGTATTACTGTAAATGATGGTGGCAACTATCAGTCCGGTACCCTTACAGCCACTATTAACGGCGGTGGTGGTACAGGAGCTACAGCTAATGTTGTTCCGAGTGTCGGCTCTATAGTTACTGGATTCGTCATGACAAATTTCGGTTCCGGCTATACTTCAGCACCAACAGTTACTGTAACCACTTCTACCCCTGGTGTAAACCGAAATGGAACCTTTACAGCTAACTTAGCTCCGATGACGAATGTAGGTGAAAGAATGCGTATTACAAACGGCCAAGGACCGTATACAGGTAATATAGGTATCGGTACATCGACTCCTAATCAATTATTAACTGTAGCTGGTACCATATCTGCGTCAACAGCTGTCTACGCTAATGGTGTATTGTTAGGAAGCGGTGGTGGTACAATAGACACCGGAGTCAGAGCATTGACCAGTAACTGGCAAAGCACGTACACAACTGTGTGTGCTTATAGCGCTAGCTGGGGTACAGGTAGTACAGGTACCACAAGTACAAGTTCATCACTTCTAACTTCGTACGTCTTTACTGGCAATGGTTCAGCTACATCATTTAACCTTAAAACCACGACGCCACTCACTGCTGCAGCTGGTTATATTCTATCGTATAATGGTGCACTTCAAATACCAAATGTTGATTATGGTATTGTATATCAAACAGGTACCAATTATCTTAGTACATATTTTATCCCTCCAAATAATAGTACCTTATCTTTAATAGGGTATTATAGTAGTACAATACCTAGTACGGTAAATGGTAATTTGAATATAGCAGGTAACTTAAATGTAACAGGTAATAATCAAATCGGAATCAATACTAATAGTACATCGCAATTCACTACTTTAAATTCTAATTCAAAAGTTATCGGGTTATCAGGCGGCACAAATCAATCAACCCTTGCATTAACACCATCCGGTGGTGATCAGGGTCAAACCTCTGATATTGCTCTTTGGTCAACTTTTCAAGCAACACCTGGGGATAATGGGGTAAGACGTACAGCTGATATTATAGCTGGGTTTAATGGTGGGTCTTGGGGTAATGAATACTTGACATTTAACGTAGGTGATAATGGAGCGTCGAATGATGGTGCTGCTTTAACTATTGAAAGAATGCGTATAAATGGTAGTGGTAATGTCGGCATCGGTACAACAGCTCCATCTTCTAAATTAACAGTTGTAGGGGATATTAGTGCTTCTGGTACAGCATACTCGAATGGATCCAATGTTGTTAAAGCTTGGGGTATCTTTGATGGAACGGTTACTAGCGGATTACTAAACGGATATCAAGTCACAAGTGTTGCGAAAACAGCAACCGGCGTATATACCGTTACTTTAAGTATAACTCTACCGACTACCAATTATGCTGTTATAGGTACAGGTTCTCCTAATTGCATTTTAACAGTATTGTCTCGTACAGCAACAACATTTGTAATTCATACAGTGGATACCTCAGGTACGGCTGCCAACTATAACCCAGTTAGTTTTGTAATATACAGTACCTAAATATTTTTATATGCCTCCAACAACAATTAACAGTTTCTCTCTTTCCTCTACAATAGGAATTGGTACATATACACCCAACCAGGCGTTAACTGTTGTAGGTAATATTAGTTCTACTGGCACTGTATATGCTTCTGCTGTACAGATTGGTGCAACTTCACCTATTGCTACTCTCAATGTATCGCCATTAACTATTACAGGTGCTGCCAGTGGATCCGTTTTTAATCAGATACAAAATACAGTCGCGGGTGTTAGTGCTAGTACTGACGTAGCTCTTTATAATGATTTATTAACAAACTATGTAGACATAGGTATTAATAGTAGTACCTATAATGGTAATATATACTCACCTAAATTTAATATTGTAGGTCCTAATGATTCGTATTTCTTTGCCACATCTGGTAATGTGAGTATTGGTAACACTGGATCAACAGGAGATCTAATATTTCACACAGGTGGATCATTAAGTGGTACAGCTGCCAATAGCGGTAATGAAAGAATGCGTATTGTTAATAGTAATACAGCTACTACAGGTGGGTTCATCGGTATTAATACCTCAACACCTAACCAGCAATTAACTGTAGCCGGTACTATTTCAGCATCTACTGCTGTATATGCTAATGGCGTACTATTAGGAAGCGGTGGTGGTAGTAATGTATCGGGGTTAAGCGGAAATTGGCAAAACACTTACACAACTGTTAGTTCAAATAGCGCTAATTGGAATGCAGCTTATAATAATCAATCAAATTATCTACCACTAAGTGGTGGCGTTTTGATTGGTAATTTAACTGTTAATGCCTCGTTTGCGGCGCAAACAAAGTCTTTCTTAATTGATCATCCTTCTACAAAGAATAAAAAGCTTCAATATGGATCATTGGAATCTCCTTATCATGGTATTCGCTTAACAGGTAAAGGTATTATAAACGGTAGAGTAGCTGTTATTAATTTACCAAAATACATTAAGAATCTAGTACACTGTGATGACGTAAATATTCAATTAACTAACATTAATCACAGCAAGGTTTTGTATATTAAGACTATTGATATACAAAAAAATAAATTCACTGTCGGTGTTGATACGGTCAAAACAGAAATACCAAATACATATGAATTTTTTTGGAGCTTTACAGCTATAAGAAAAGACGTTCCAAATCTTATAGTGGAGGTATAACCTTATGGGTGTACAATATAGTCAAACACAGGATGTTGATGTAAAGAATTATATTGCTGCCTGTGGTCTTACAGACACTCAAGGTAAAAGAGACATTTATAATTTTGTACAAGGTATTAAAGCATTAGGCATTTGGAATAATTTTATTTGTTATCCTAGTAGGAGTATTCATAATGCAGGATCTGGGAGCACGGTTTATAGTTTAGGTGGGTTAGGAACATATAATGCAACCATTGTAAATAGCATGACATGGTCAACTAGTGGTCTAACTAGCGGGCCTTCTACTTCTTATTTCTATAGCACTGCTTTAAGCAATTATTTGCAATCTTTAGTTAATGGTACAAATAAATTCTGTCTTATGTTTGGGTACACTCCCAATGGATCTAGCAGTAGTTCATCAGTTTATTGGAATAGACTTTCCGATGGATACCCTGCGGTTCTTTTTGCTACTAATTGGTACGGTCAAAATCAACAAGGTATAGGTTATAATAATGGTAGTGGTTGGGTAGGAGGTGGTTGGTTCTGGGGAGGAGCTTCTGACAATACACCTAACACGCCTGTTTTTTATGAAACAAATTATGGTGGAACTTATTTTCAAAATGGTTCCATACAAGGTGGAGGTTATGCCGATATATCTTCAAATATAAATGTCGTCAGCACTTCTATTATTCAGATGGGTAATAGTACAGCAGCTGATATAGCTACATTCTTTACTGCATTTGCCCCTACGGCTTATACTACATCAATTTACTCTCTGTTTAAAGCAACCTTAGGTCGAGGCTTAGGATTACCTTAATAAATACATATATGCCATTTAATACAGAATTTCAAACTTTTGCCTTCCCTACTTCAGCTATTGATCTTATTCCTAGTCTTATTGAAACCTACGGAGATACAGCTAATGATAACCAGTTAGTTATCAATACTATCTGCTGTGGTTGGGATAATGTTGAACAAACAAAATTAAGAGCCTTAAGATTCCCTGAAACTGTTTCTTTATATACATTAACAGATAGAAGAAACGCTTATACAGCTCTCTGGTCAACAGCTTTATTGTCTGCTTTTTCAACAGGAGAGTTTTCTTTTGTACAAGAGTTAACACAAGATGAATTAGTAACATTATTACCAGCTCCTAGTGCCTATATGCCATCTCTGTCTGGCATTTAACTCAAATGTCGTTCATTCATTCACCATCTATAGTTCATGATAGTAGTTTGGTGCTTTGTTTAGATGCAGCAAATAAAAGGAGCTATCCAGGTTCAGGTTCTACGTGGACAGATTTAACTAATAATGGAAATAATGGCGCTTTACAAAATAGCGCAGGGTTTAGTAGTGTTTATAGTGGAGGTATAACACTTAATGGTAGTAATCAATTTATTAATGTACCTTATTCTTCTGCTCTTAGTCCTTCTACTGCTTTTACATTAGCCGCTTTTACAAATTACTCTTCATATGGTTACAATTATGGACCTATAATTTATAAACAAAATAATTATAATTCAGCATATGAACAATATAGTATGTATTATTATACTGGTGGTAATATTGGATTTACAATAACAGGAACAGACAGAAATCAAGTTTCGCTCGCTTCGTCAGGAGGTTACTATAATAAGAATATATACGCTGTTGCAACCTGTGATAGGATTACACAACAGATGAATTTATATATTAACGGTATATTAGTATCGAATACTACTTTTTCAACAACTTTCGATACTTCATCTAACCCTGTAAATATCGGAGGTACTTATGCTGCTGGTTTTAATGGTATGGGTCAGGGTACTGTATATACCGCTAGCATCTATAATAGAGCGTTAAATGCAAATGAAATCCTTCAAAACTATAACGCTTTAAAAGGTCGTTTTCTTCTATAAATATGTATAATGTCTAATGTATTAATAGTACCAGTTTCAGGTGTAATAGGATTTGATTCGACAAATGCTGGTAATAGCTTATTATCTCCTCTTTCCTCTGGTCCTCGTTTATCGTATGATAATGCCGGCGGTATTAATATATCTAGCTATACAACGGCAGCTTCAGCTCTTAACCGTTTAACAGTCACTGGTAGTCAAGGTCAACTCTTTTCTGTGACTGATAATCTCACAGGATCATTAATGTCTGTTAATGATATTGCTGGTCTTCCTATTTTAGAAGTATTTGATTCTCCTGCTGTTGTGATAGGAGCATTTAATACAAATGCTTTAGTTGTTTCAGGTTCTAAGGTTGGTATTGGAACTAATAATCCTACTAACCCATTGACAGTTTCTGGTAATTTAAATGCTACGGGTACCATTTACGATGGAAGCGGAAATAGCAGTCAATGGAATAACACATATACAACGGTATCAGCCAATTCTGCTAAATGGACATCTGCCTATACTCTTCTTAATACTACGACAGCCACTACTTTTAGAGTTAATAATTTAAGTGCTAACGGTAATATATGTGCACCTTATTTTTATGGTGGTAGTTTTTATGGTGATGGTTCTAATTTAACAAATCTACCAGCAACATCAGGACCGTATACCTGTAATGTTGTTTGCCACAATATATGTACTACATCAGATAATAATATTGCTGCCGGTGGACCTGGTAAATGTTATTCCGCTATATTAGGCGGTTGTAATAATAGTTCATCAGCAGGGTATTCTACCATTTTAGGTGGTACATTTAATAATGTTACTAGTGGATATTCTACAATTCTAGGTGGTAGTCATAATACGATATTATCTGGTGGTTATAATACAATTATCAGCGGTTTGAGTAATAAAGTTTCAGGTCCTTATTCAAGTATTGTTAGTGGGTTAAGTAACGTAGTTTTAGGGCCCTATTCAAGTGTTGTTAATGGTATATGCAACGCTATCTACACATCTAATAATACTAACAGTACTTATAATACTATCATTAATGGCTGTAAGAATAATATCTCTATAGTAGGTGACTCAACTGCTTTTATTTCATATGCTAAAATAGCAGGGTCAAATAATACAATTTTATTGAAAAATAATACTGTTAATCCGGTATTACCGGTTAGAATTAATGATGCGAACATCGACGGTATTAATAATTGTGTCAAACAGTGCGGTGATTCTAGCTATATTGATACTGTATCTATTAGAGGTTGTTCAAATTTTATAACGTTATCAGCATGTTGTGCTTCTTTGTATAATAGTCATATTATTGGTAGTGCTTATAGCGGCACAACAAATTCAGCGTATTATAGTACCATTGCCCACTCAAGTATTATTGGTAGTACTACTAGCTGTATACATTTGTTAACTCCGCGCTCTAATATTTCGGTTTCAAATATTATTGGAAGTGATTCTAGCAATATTTGTCTTGGTTTAACAAATAGCGGTCAATATGGTTCAATTGCTGGAACCAGTGTTTTAGGAGGAATTTCTAATACAGTTGCTACCGATGGTGGTGGTACTGTAAACT
>Ga0007867_1000715_pt1 | contig 10503 bp, 10 predicted proteins | sample CryBogCBH25Aug08_FD_71224 | JGI IMG/M metagenome (GOLD analysis project Ga0007867, IMG submission 71224) | Freshwater microbial communities from Crystal Bog, Wisconsin, USA - CBH25Aug08 | ecosystem: Environmental > Aquatic > Freshwater > Lake | place: Crystal Bog, Wisconsin, USA | collected... | reverse complement strand
TTACGGAGTAGAACCGATAAAACCTATACTCGGGGTTTTTTATCTCAATCCAATGGAGAATGGAATCCCTACACGAGTTGCTATGCGGAGCGGGTCTTGAACCAATGAGTCCGTTTGTCGGAGGGATGCTTGACAGAGATTTATATGCGTGGGCTTCTCATTATTGGGCGGACGAAGGGCGTGGAGCAAAAAATCTAAGTCCAGATACTTACAGACACAAAGATGCCCTTAATACTTTAATACCAAGAATACCAGTAGAAGACCAGAAGGATGAAGAACTTTGTGATTTGCTTGAGGAAGCCATTGAGGTAATGGAAAGTGGAAATACCGAACAGAAGCAAACCGCACTAAAGGCTGTTGTTTCACGATTAAGGGAGTTAGGACCGAAGTTGCGACCTCCTCCTCCACCTCCTCAGCGTCCGCCTCCTTCATTACCGCCACCACTCTATAAAAGTGGATTTGCGGATATTCTAGGTAAGTTAAAAAGACCGCCTCCGCCAACGCCTCCTCCTCGTGTGCGACCGCCTCCGCCCCCTCCTCGTCGTGTGCCACCTCCTCCGCCCCCGAGACCTCCTACGGCAGTAGAGGAACTTCGTAATCGTATAGTTGTTAGACCCGATGTTGGTCATCGTGGCGTTGACCCCGGTGCTCGTTCACCTACATCGCCGAAATCATCCCCCGAAGCATCACCAGTAGGCAGTGGTCTTGTCGGCGGTCTGAGTCCTCAAGCGGGATTCGTGATGCGTATGATGGCAGAGAACAAGAAGAAGCATTCTGGACAATATAAGAAGCCGACTGACCCGAAGCATCCCGAAAGCACAATGAGTTCTTGGCGACCGTTTGATTACAAGAAGTTGGCGAATGCCCGGCAAGGTGGTGAAAGCAATACTGGCTATGGTGCGTCGCCCTTCATTCAGAAACATTTCAAGAATGGAACTGTTGCCTACGCTCCTCGTGGTCCTAATCATCAGCATCTCCGAGACCGTGGTCAGCCCGCAGAAGATGAAGGGCAACGCAATGCCCGCAAGGCACGACGCAACTTGGTCGCACTCTTGAGACAAGCGGGTGTCAATCTACCGCAAGCAACTCAGCAAGCACTTGCTGAAGCACCACCGCCTCTTGAAGAAGCCCCGCCAGCACCGAAGCGTGCTACGCCTTACAAGAGCGGTTTCAAGAACATCCTTGAGAAACTCAAGAAGCCCGAGCCCAAGAACAAAGGAGGCAGACCCAAGAAGGAATATGAGTTTGTGTGGGATAATCCCGCTTATAATAAGAAAGCCAGAGGTCGTCCGAAGCAGACAGAAGAAGAGAAGACTTTTGCTACTGGCAGAACACAAGCGGAGCGTGAAGCGGAAGCGGAGGATGAGCGGACGGGCTTTCACGAAGGCAAGTGGCAAGAGCACGAAGATAGAGACAAGCAAGAGCAAGAGGAGGCTGAGGCTCGTCGCAAGCAGAAGGGACGCAAGTATGGTCTTCATAAGGTGGAGGAGAAGAAGGAAGCCGATAGGAAAGCGGAAGCACAACGCAGAAAGGAAGAGGAGGAAGACCGTAGAGAGGCTGAACGGGAAAGACAACGGGAGGAACGGGAGGCTCAACGCAAAAGAGACCACGAAGAGCGTCTTGAAGCGATTAAGCAAGCCAAGATACAAGAGAAGGAGGATAGGGAGCGTGAAAAGCGGGAGAAGGAGTCAGAGGAACAGAAGGTCAAGGATGAACTGAATCGCAACACCTACACAACTGTTCCTAGTTGGTGGAAGACGCTACGCAAGGTCAAGTCAATGGAACGCAAGTCGCAAAGCGATAGTCATTTTGAGTGGTTCCGTGGTCTTGCCATCACTGTGCGTGAAAGCAAAGAAGAGCGTCTTCGCACATTGACCAAGACATTCCTCAAGTGGCTTTTTATGAAGGCATTACCATCAAAAGGCTGGAAGTTCGTTGAATATGAACCCAGAGAAGAGGATTTCCCGCCCGAAGTTGAAAGCAACTCCTATGCGATTAAGGATAAGCAAGGAAGGGAAATACCGGGTGCGTTTGCTTACAAGAACGGCAAGGAACGAGTATCGGGAGACCGCATTGCCTTGATGGGTATAACATCCTACAGAGTCGGCGAATATCCTAAGACTTCAGAGCATCCGCTTCCCTCTAAGATGTTCATCGTCGTGCCTCCTACGGGAGTTGGCTATGTATTGTATGGTCGTATCAATAAAGAGCCTCTTTTTGATTGGGATGGCATCACAAAGTGCTTCCTACAGTCAGATTACAGAGGCAATGAAAGCAAGCCCCTTCACGATGGAAGTTTCAGTTTGAACATCCAGATGAAGAAGGAGGGCGACCGTTGGGTCAATATGGTGGATAGATACACAGAGGGCAGTGAATATCGCCGTAATGATATGAAACGCAAGGAGAAAATCCCGTATGTCGTCAATGGCAGAGAAGTCAAGGAATGGGGTCTTTACAACAAGGACATTATGCCATACTTCAGTCCCATTCTGAATGCGTTGGATGAGAAAGTGCCAGTTCCAGAGGAGTCGTTAGACAAGTTGCCCGTAGAAGCAAGACTAGTGAAGATAAAGGGTGCGGTTGCCCAAGACTAATAAAACCTTTTCTAACCATAGAATGCCACGATTGTTAGAGTTATTCAGCGGAACGGGTTCAGTCCGCAAAGCCGTAGGCGACCAGTTTGATGAAATCGTAAGTATAGACATCTTACCGAAGTTTGAGCCCACTGAAGTTGCTGACATTCTTCAATGGAACTATGAGAAATACCCGCCCGGCTATTTTGACGCCATCTGGGCTTCACCGCCGTGTGTTGAATATTCACGACTGAAGCACAATACAAAGATGGAGACAAATATGCCTCTAGCCGACAGTATAGTCCAACGAACTCTTGACATTATCACATATTATGAGCCAACGCTTTGGTTTATTGAGAATCCACAAACTGGCTTGTTAAAGACAAGACCGTTTATGAATGACATTCCGTTCTATGATTATGATTACTGTCGTTTCTCGGACTGGGGATATAAGAAGCGGACGAGGATTTGGACTAATGCGGACAAGGAGAATCGTCTATGTCTCAAATCGGGGAAGTGTCCTAATATGACTGGAATACATCACCGTGTGTCGTTTGGCGGGCAAGGACGAGGAGCAAGAGGCATCAATCCTCATCATCATTACGAAGCCGTTTCATCTAAGATGGCGTATCGTATTCCGCCAGCACTTATACAGTATTTGTTTGAGTAATCTCTAACTTAGTTAGATGAGAATGGGGAATGTAAAAGACGGCTTGGGGTCTGTCTTCAGCGTCGGCACGCCACCCCCTCTGGTGATAGTCTTGATGAAAGTTGTCAAAAAGCGTCTTATCATACTTCAGATAAAAGATGCCGTCCAAATAGCAAAAACAAAAATAATAGGAGCGGTTAGGGTTCTCAAGCAGACCTATTTCGGCAACCTTGACTTTATTGGCACCGATGATTGCCGTAGGATATTGATTGTGGTTGACCCGACGGCTCTTCTGCTCTACGAAAATAGTGCCATTGGTAAAATCAAAGGGGTCATAGGGCGGGGTCTTCATAAAGGTTGTATTGAAGAACTTGTTATACTTGCTAATATTCCGGTCTTCCATAGCCCCTCCGAACGCTAAATCTTCCCGTTGTGTAGCCATTTCTACAGTCCGGGAATATTATTTCACTTCAGTTAAACCGCACTTCAACGGGTTCGTGGCTAATCCGGATTCCAGAGGAGACCTTTTCTTTCTTGGTGCGTTTGGTTTTTGGCTCCTTGGTTTCTTTCTTGGGCTTGGCGGGCTGGACGGGTTCAGAAGGCTTCTCCATATTTGTAAGTTGAGGTTAGATTTTGCTTACGCTTCCGCAGATGGAGGAAAGACTAACTCTAACTCTTCAAGTGTCTTGATGGATAGAGTGCGATAGGCATCCTCCGTCTTCAAAACCTCTAGGGCTTCTTTAAGTCGTCGGTCTATCTTTGGGTCATCCAACATAGAGGCAATCTTCTTCTCAACCCGATTGCGACAATAGATTGCGTAGCGGATGCGATTATGATTGATTGCCTCTTTTATGACTTCTCTGTTGCCTTTATCAATCTCTTCGTTGATTTCGGCTCTTTTTACCCTTGCCCTATCCCTCATCTTCTCCTTCAGAGCCTCTTTGTTCTTCTCGTAATAGCGTCCGTAGGCTTTGTTCTTCATTCTACCATATAATAAGAGAAAAAGTTTAAGCGTATTAGCACTATAGGTTCTATAGGTTCTACGCCGTAAAGTCCCCCTAGGAGACCCATTCCACGGATTAGAAAAGTTTACGGTGTAGAACCTATAGAACCTATACTGCGGTCAAACTGCCGATTTAGCCTCCCGACCCAAACTAGATGGAAGCCCTTCGTGCGTCATTACCCGAAGCCCCGTATGGCAGAGCCGAGAAGTTGCTCTTTCACTATTTTGAGGAGTGTAAAATGCTGGCGGAGGAAAAGAACTGGCATCAACTTTCAATCCGTCTGGAGGCAATCAAGATTATCCTCTTTTTTCTTGCCCCGGATGCCAAAAGTTGAAGCCCGCTTAAACTAAAATCTTTACCATAAAGTATAGATGTCCGTCCCCCAGATTACCGAGTTTATGTTGACGCTTCACAAGCAGTTGCTGGATGAGCGGGAACTTGCTGAAAGCACTGCTACGGCTTACATCAAGGCACTTCGTATTCTCAACGACAAGAAGCCGTTCAAGAACTTAACATTCCTCAAGAAGACGGAGGAGATAATGAAGAAGGTGGAGGCGTATGCTCCTAGCACGCAGAGGACGGTGGTGGCGATGGTTTCAAGCGTTCTGACGCTTTACAAGGACAAGGCGGGCTACAAGAAGGTCTATGAGTTTTATCACAACAAGATTACAAACAACGCACCCGGCGAACAGTTGCCAAAGGTGAAGGCGACCAGCACAAAAACCAAGAAGGAGAAGGAAAACTGGATAAAGTGGGAGGATGTTCTTACTAAACAGAAGGAGTTGCGTGATGAAGTGGGCAAAACCGCCAAGCCCCATTGGGATGTTCTACTTCCTCTTACGATATTATCCCTCTATGTTGATACGCCTCCTCGTCGCAACCAAGACTATATGGATATGGATGTTGTCGTGGTGGGTAAGAAGACGAATGTGGAAGCACTTCCCAAGGACAAGAACTATCTTCTTCTAGAGGGCAAACGCCAGCCGACCAAGTTCATCTTCAACAAGTATAAGACCAGCAAGACATATGGTCAGCAGATTGTGGAGATTACGGATACGCTCAAGGACACGCTTCTGACATATCTGAAGCATCACCCGCTCTTTCAAGGGCGGTCAAAGCCCACGCAGTTTGTCTTTCTAGTCAATGCGGATGGCACACGCTTTGAGCAAGTCAATGCGATTACACGCATTCTTAACAAGGTCTTTGGCAAGAATGTGGGTAGTTCAATGCTTCGCCATATCTTCTTATCAGAGAAGTATGACATCAAGGAGATGGAGGGTGATGCTACGAAGATGGCACACTCTTTGGCGGTCCAGCGGGCTTATATGCGACATTCAGACGATGAAGAGGACACAGAGACGAGTGCTCCCAGCCCCACAGTCCTTGAGATGTAGAGTTGCGGTGGTCAACCATAGCCTCAAAAGGGACAACATCGGTCTTTGCCCACCAACGGCATCCATCCTTTGAGCAGACGGCATCAGCCGGGACTTCCTTCGGAGGCTTGATTGCGGTCTTCATCTCATCAATAAGTGCGTTCATTTCAGCACCCAGCACGCCATTATACTTTTTGGCTTCTTTCAAGTGATGCTCAGCAATCTTGAAATATGCCTTCTTCTGGATGCGTTCGGCGTTTGCTCCGTCTTCAATCGCCCCCATTGCCTTCTGGATTCGTTCCATCATTCCATTGTAAAAAGACCGGGCATTCTCAATGTTCGGCATTCTATATCCTCTGTTTATATGTTTTTTAGCCCGTTTAACCGCATTTGCTTCACGGCAATGTCCAAAAGCATTGCGATAAAGAATCCGAGGGCGAACATCTATTAGAAATCAACATCTTTGTTAAAGTCCAACTTGCCCTCTTCGGGTCTCTCCCGTAGGAAGGCATATTCACTGACCTTGTGTTCAAAGAAGTTTGTCTTGCCTTCCATCGCAATCATCTCCATAAAGTTAAACGGATTGGTTGCTTGATACAGTTTAGGAGTGCCGAGTTGGACGCATAATCTATTCGCAACGAACTTGATATACTGCTTCATTAACTCATCATTCATTCCAATCAGACGACAAGGCAGAGCCTCTGTGATGAACTCCATTTCAATCTCTACGCCGTCCTTGATAATCTGATGGACTGTTTCGGTTGGCAGTGCTTCAAACTGTTTGTAGTAGGCAACGGCAAAGTCGCAATGAAGACCTTCATCACGGGCAATGAACTGATTGCCTAAGCCGAGGACGGGACAGATGCCACGGCTCTTGAGCCAGAAGATGGAGCAGAAGGCACCACTGAAGAAGATGCCTTCGCATACGGCAAAAGCAATCAATCGCACACGGAAATCGTCGTTGCTTTTAATATATTTGATACACCAGTCTGCCTTCTTCTTGATGGCGGGATAGTTTGTGATTGCGTTGAAAAGTTCAAACTTCTCCTTCTTATCGGTGATGAAACTGTCAATCATATTCGCATAGACTTCCGAATGGATGCCTTCCATCGCAATCTGAAAGCCATAGAACAACTTGACGACGGCAGAGGGGCTTTCACCATAGAAGCGTAGGGCTAGATTTTCTGCTACGATTCCATCCGAACCCGCAAAGAAGGCTAAGATGTGCTTGATATAGTAGCGTTCATTATCATTTAACTTCTCCCAATCGGCGTGGTCTCGTTGCTGGACTTGGACTTCGCCGGACACCCAGAATGCCGTAAGGGCTTTCTTATATAAGTCATACAATGGCATATCTTTGCTCTCAATCGGTAGTAGGCAGTAGGACATCTCTTCGGGGGCAACAAAAAATATTGGACTATAGGTTCTATAGGTTCTACTCCGTAAAGTCCCCCTAGGAGACCCATTCCACGGATTAGAAAACTTTACGGTGTAGAACCGATAGAACCTATACTGCCTCCTCCACCACCGCCACCTTCTTCCGCAAGCATAGCCACACTTTTTCGCATTTCAAAGCCTTCTCCAGTTTATCGCCACGCTTAGTCCCCGCACTAATCTCTTTTGTGGCAATCTTCATCAAGTTCATATACGAAGTGAATGCTTTCGGATTAATCTTCTTGTCGTGGTGTTCATTGTAGTGGTCTCGTAGCAGAGTAGCCACTTGCCAGCACGAATGGTCTTCCGTATCATCAGTCCGCTCGTAGTTCTCCGCAAGCCAGCCAGCAACTGGATTGTTCTCATCAATGTAGCCGGATGAAAGGGTCTTGACACCATCGGGAGTAATCCAGAGGGAGCCGATGGTCTTGAACGCATCTACGAGCATCCAGAAGAACTCATCACGCCAAGCATCATTCTTCATAATCTCTGACTTCTTTTCGGGGTCGCCTTGGCGTTCGTGAGCCATTTTGGGTTCGGCAACGAACTGAAAGGGAAACTCCAGAATCTCCAAGCGACGCTGAATACCTCCATCGGGCTTACTCAGCATCGGCACTTCATTACACTGAATGAATAGATTGTATTGGGGGACATAGGTGATTGGGTCTTTGTAGAGTTGGCGATATGTGATGGCATCGCCACCCGTCAGTTGCTTAATCATACCGACTTGTAGTTTCTCCGAAGCCTCGGGTTCTTGGGCTTGGACGAAACGCTTAGCCCGAGCCTTAGCAAGCACGGGATTTGGCTCATTGCGACGGTCTGCCGACTTTGTTAAGATTTCATTAGGGATTGGGTAGTAGTAATCACCGAGCGTTCGCTTAATCTGCTCAGCCATCAGACCCTTGCCGTTGCCACCCTTGCCAGTCCAGACGAAGAACTTCTCAAAGCGACGAACACCGAAGAGACTATCAGCAATAGACCGCAAGGCATACTGCTTAATCTCTTCATCCTCCCAGATGGGGTCAAGCCATTCGCAAATCTCCTTGCGGGCATCAGCATTCATCGGCTTAGGGAAGGCATATCCAGTTGTCAGACTGATGTAATCAGACGGCTTGATGGGACGCACCTTGTGCTCCTTCAAGTCATAGACCTTATCAGTGAAAGCGAAGAGATGGCGTTGCTCATCCATCTTCTTGGGTAAATCGTTGTCGTTGTAGCACATTGGCAAGAAGGCAATGACACCGTCCACATAGGTCTTATTGCCACACGCCCTCTTGAAGCCCATCACTGCCTTCAGATTGGCTTCGCCCTCTTCACCCTCTTGCTTGGCGACATCGGGCAACATATCCATACACATCTTCTTGAGCGTCTCCCAAACATCTGAAAGCAGACCGCTTGGAGCCTTCTCGTAGAGTTTCCAAGTGTTGTTGGGAGTCAGTTGAAACCAGCCCAGAGACTCATTGAATAAGTATCCATCGGGCTTGAGATTGAAGAAGAGACGAGCACCTTCAGCGTGATTGAAGTTCTTCACCACACGAAGCAAGTCGTTTCTCTGCGGACTAAGTTCAGCAAAGACAGTGGGATTGTCTTCTTTGAGCCATTTGAAGAGTGTGGCTTGGGTAAGCGGTCCCTTGCGGAAGCCAGCCCAGACCTTAGCACATTCACCCTTCTTGAACTTCTTAGAACGCTGAGACCAAGTATCCCAGACATCGCAAGCAAGTCCTTCATTGTAGCAGATGATGCCGACACGAAGCCAGTCATCGTAGTTGTCGCACCGCCGAGGAGCAAGTGCGTTCATTACCTTGGCAATGAGGTCAAGGTCATCTTGGTTCTCCACGGCGACGCTTTCGCCCATCACAGAGCCGTCATCGTTTGAAACGACTACGAGCGGGTCTGACTGGACGGATGCCGGGGCAGAGACTGGCTCGGGCTCAGCCGGCTCTTGAAGAAGATGACTATCATCTGGAATGAGCGTGATGAGACTGTCTTCAAGAGGGCAAGGGAAGAGCATCTCCATAGGGCGGTCTTCACCGTCCTTGGAAGAGTAGAGCATTCTCATCTTGCGACCCTTAGGATTATAGACACCCGTATCAATGTTGAGGTAAGGCTTGCCATTGGGCAAATCCTCATTCAGCAAGATTGGAATGATGTCTTTGAGTTTGTCCTTGAGTTTAGGAGCAACCTCAGTTAGAACAAAGTGCTTGATTGCCTTCTTCGTTCCGTGGATGTTCTTGAAGTGAAGACGATACGACATCTTCATTCCATCCTTGCTCTGCCCGTTGCTGACCATAACACAGACCTTGTCATCATACTCCTCAATGAAATCTTGGAGTGCGTTGGCAATAGCGTCAGTCATATCAGCATCGTAAGTGAAGCCCTTACCGTCTAAATCAACATACGCCCGATTGAGGTCGGTCGTAGTCTTCTCTGTCGGGTTGGTGCGTTCGTAGCAGTTTGTGTGTCCCCGCAGATAGTTCTCAAGAACTTCTAAGGGGACTGCTTCAGATTGCTTATCTGATGCGTTAAGACCACGAGTAATCTGAACAGTTGGAACACTCATCTTCTTAACTGGAGCGTTTTTAGTTGTTGTCTGCGGACGCATCGGCTTATTGCCAAGCCCCCACAGATTACACGCTTCCGCAACATCGTCGTCGCTTCCAGTCCAAAGAGTATTATTACTACTCATCTTCCAAACCTATGACCGGGTCTGCCGGGAAAAATCTCGTTCAAGTTTTATCCCAAGCCCCGCAAACAAATCCGGGAAACCGCCCCAAGCACAGCGACACAGCGACACAGCGACACAGCGACACAGCGACACAGCGACATATATGCCCAAATCAAAAATATAGGTTTATAGGTTCTCCATCGTAAAGTATCTACTCGTCATTGAACTTGTGCTGGCGATTACAGTGTGGGCACGCCCATCTATCCTTGCCTTCTGCCTTACACTTACCCTTCCAGCCCTTGAGGCAGTCCTTACAGAAGAAGTGCCCGCAGTTCGTGATAAGCAGTTCTCCATCTGGAATGAAGTCCGCACAGATGGGGCAATCCCACTTCTTATGGAGTTCCTTGCCCATCGTATCAATCATCGTCTTGATATGAGTGGGCACTGTGGCGTCCTCAGCCATATGCTTGTAGTTCTCAATCTGAGCGTATGCGATGTGATGACCATTCTCAGTCTCATCATAATACTTATGCCAAGCAAACGCCCTCTGCTTCACCATATTATCATACTGTGTCTTGGGAACAGTGGTCATCTTGCTTGAATGCCGACCAACCGGGAAACATCTCCATCAACTTTTATCATTGGCTCATCAGACAAATCCCATATACCTCCTATAGCACAGCGACACAGCGACACAGCGACACAGCGACACAGCGACGGATTGGGGTTTGCGGGATTTATCGGAGGCTGGCGGGATAAAAGTTGATGCGGATTTTTCCCGGTGGAGTAGGTCAGAAGCAAAGAT
>Ga0007867_1000709_pt1 | contig 10585 bp, 15 predicted proteins | sample CryBogCBH25Aug08_FD_71224 | JGI IMG/M metagenome (GOLD analysis project Ga0007867, IMG submission 71224) | Freshwater microbial communities from Crystal Bog, Wisconsin, USA - CBH25Aug08 | ecosystem: Environmental > Aquatic > Freshwater > Lake | place: Crystal Bog, Wisconsin, USA | collected... | reverse complement strand
GGGTGTGTCCCAACTGCGGCGACTACACCATCGTAGACATCCACCGCCGGTCGTCCAAGGACGTCATGAACCAGAAGGGCTCCAAGTACCTGGGCTGGTTCCACTCGTGCGCAAGTCCGAACGGCAACAAGTGTTGGTACATGACGCCATACGTCAACGACACCCGGCCGCTGTACGAGCACTTCGGAGAGAAGACGAGAGACTGACCGCGTATAGTTACGCCATGGAAGGGAGGCAGATCATGTTGTAAATGTCCTAACAAAGGAGACATCCTCACATGCAGACCCGTCTTCCCGCAGTCCAGAGCGGCATCTCACGCATCTCTCGTTTCATCTGTCGCAGCGCCCGTGTCAATTCCGCTGACAAGCGCATCGCCAACCGGCATTATCGTCGAGCGTTGAACGCCATCACGCGCACCTTTATCCAGGAGCCCGAGCTGTTCGACGACGAGCCGTTTGATTGTCCTTCACTCAGTACTTGGGACCTTTGGTGACTCGATTCACTAGCGAAACAAAAGGTTGACTCGCTGTGTCAAGTTGATGAGAATGTGGTATACTTACCTACCCATGCTTACATCACTATTCATGCTGGCAGCCTCGCTCACGAACGGACACGTCACCTACGAAAGGGCGCTGAATGCAGCCGAGGTGGGAGTCTACATGGCGATCCACCGAGACCCTGCGATCTACTTCCCCAAGCTCGCCCGCGAGGACGAATGGGCAGCCCGATTCAAGGTCGGCAAGCTGTACGTTGTGTGGCCCTTTAAGGAGTCGTCCTGGCAGCCCCGAGTCATGGGCGACTCTGGTCGTTCCTGTGGCTACATGCAGGTGTCCACTGCCCACTTCTCCATCACCAAGATGACCTGCGACGACATGCGCAAGTCCGCCTACATGGGTGCCACTGCCGCAGCTCGCGTCATGGAGCACCTCGTCAAGGAGTGTGGGTCGCTGGAATCAGCGATGGGTGCCTACGCGTCCGGTCACTGCGGTTGGGCTCAGGACATCGTCAAGAACCGCTGCGATCTCATGGGCGGATGCAAGGACGATGTGGTCGTGCAAAGTGCGCCAGCCACCTGATAGGGTTGGTTCATGAGGCAGGACGGCAGCTGGACGGTCAAAGGTCCCGATGAGGGCAAGCTCTCAATCACCTGTGCAGGTTGCAAGAGGGTCTGTGACGCGTACGAGATGATCACGTGCGGCATCGATGCTGGGACCGAAATGTACTGCGGCGATTGTCCAATGACGGTCGAGGACAACATCCCTCGAACGTGGATGAACTGGCCCGCACGGAAGAAGCCGTCTCGCATCAAGCGCCTCTTGACCTTTCTGGGACTTGCAGTCCTGATGACGGGCTGCTACGGCGAGTTCGACATCGGCGCTCGAACTCCTCGACGTGATCCTTGCAGTGGACGCGTTGAGGACAAGGCTGTCTACGTGATGCCTGAGTGTCCCTACCCTGCAGTGCCCCCTCCTCCCGAGGGTGCCGTGAAGAATCCTCCAAGCCTCATTCCGGGAAGATGAACAAAGACAAGTGGTTCGTGCGCCACGTCGATACGTACTATCATGCGGTACATCTACAAGGCCACGAATCGCTTGAACGGTAAAGTCTACGTTGGTCAGACGTATGACTATGTTGCAAGGTGTAAAGATCACCTCTATGATTCAAGTCATGGAAGTGACTCACACTTCCACTGTGCAATCCGAAAGCACGGAGCTAACAACTTCGTGTTTGAGCTGATTGAGGAATGTGAAGATCATCTTGCGAATGATCGTGAGATCTTTTGGGTATCCGAATACGACTCATACAACCGAGGATACAATTCCACGACGGGTGGTCAGCAGAATTTCCATCTCTCAGATGAGACGAAACAGAAGCTGAGAATTGCTCTCACGGGTCGAAAGATTGGGTCGCCATCATCTGCGACACGTCAAAAGATTAGAGAGGCAAATACGGGCAAGCGACACTCGTTAGAGTCTCGCAAGAAGATGAGCGAGACGAAGAAGTCACAGCATCTTCACCCTGTTCATTCTGACGAAGCAATTCGAAAGATGAGCGAGTCTAAGAAGGGAATGGTCTTCGAGGAAGAACACAAGCAGAAATTGTCTGAAGCTGCGAAGAAGCGAAGCAAATCATCTCGGGTTCGGACAGAAGAGACACGTAAGAAGATCAGTGAGGCGCGCAAAAGGCTCTTCGCAGAACGAAGAGCCAAACTCAGTGAAGCTGCTCAAACAGCTGAGGGTGATAATCATGAGTGAAGCAATTAGCCGTGGTCGAAAAGTCAATAACGATGTGCGCCATGGTGGGGGTGGTATCCGTCCCGACCTCCGGGAACTGCGGCAGAAGGAGGCGAAGGAGCGCCTCGAAGCCTGGCAGGCTCTGACCAGCGAGCAGAAGCTCGCCGCGTTGGACGCTCGCCGTAAGGCGGGCCTGGGTGACTCGGTGCGGCAGCGGGCTCGCATCGCCCGAACGGCCGGCGTGAAGCCCGCGCCCAAGGCGGACGCGGTGAAGGCGGAGACGCCGAAGACGAAGGCCAAGGACCGCAAGGCGGCCGAGCAAGTAGAACGACCCTCCAGGTAGAGAGTACAATGGAAGGGCAGGCAGCCGCTCGGCACAGGTCGATCGGCTGTTTGCCTTTTCGGGCATCCCAATGACACCCAACGATTACAGGGACGAGTTCGGCTCGTTCTACGCTCAGCACCTGTACTTCGATCTCCTCAACAACGAGATCACTCGCAAGAATGCCCTTCGGCTCATCCCAAGAGTATTCCAGTGGATGTCGCTCGAGGAGAAGACGACTTGGCGAGCCATGGTGGCTCGCATCAAGACTGAAACTGCCACGAGGCTTCTTCCCCACCTGAGGTGACCAATGCGACTCTTTCCCATGATCGTGACCCTCGTTCTCACTGCTGCGGCCTGCACCATCGAGACGTCTCCGGCGCCAAGTCCCACGCCCTCTCCCACCACGACGTCGACCACGCCCGCGGGCCTGCCCTGCGGCGCAGTGGACATCGGCTGCAACTGCGTGTCCACCTCAGCCGGCAACGGCCAGGTGACGACCGCGCCCCGGTGCCAGTCGGGCTACCACCAGTTCCAACTGTGCACGGGCTCCTGCAACCCGGGCTACCCCTGGCAGACCGCCTGCTACTGTTACTAGCATGTTCACGCCTCACATCATGGCCCTGCAGAGGGGCGAGACAACCAAGTTTCGGCCCAGGGGCACCAGCATGATCCCGTTGATCCACAGCGGACAACTCGTGACCGTGGAGCCCTTGGGCGCTCGCGTGCTCGCCGTCGGCGACATCGTGCTATGCAAGGTAGATGGTCGCCAATACCTGCACCTCGTGCGGGCAATTGGGAGCGACGGCCGATACCAGATTGCCAACAATCGCGGTGGAATCAACGGATGGTGCCCTCGTGACCGCGTGTACGGGGTTGTGGTCAAGGTGGAGGACTGACAATGCCCGACAAAGGCATGAGTAACCACCCATCGGATTTGTCGGGAGTATTCTGGCAGTGTATGGTGAGTCCATGAAGTCCCTTCCCAGAATCGGCGACCGCCTGATCGTGGCTGGCATTCGACATGCTGTCGCAAAGGTAGCCAACATCGTCCACGATCATGAGACCGATCGTACGTTGATCACAGTCGACTGGGGGCAGTTCGGCTACTCCCGGGTGTGGCTCCACGACGAGGGCGAGTCCTGGTTCAGGTACGAGACCGCGAACTAGAGGCCCACGTCGAACGGGATGAAGGACACGTCCGCGAGAGTGTGGCCGCTGGGCGGCGGAGTGTAGGGCGACGTGCCCACCCAGATCTCGAAGGTCGTGCCAGCTGCGTACCATCCACGCATGCGGTAGTACTGCGTTCCGGCTCCCCCGCTGCTGCCCATGGCTGGCACTGTGGAGCCCACAGCTGACGTGGCGCCGTTGGCAGACAGGCTCTCCGTGCCGTCGGGTCCCAGGTAGTACGCAGTGCTGATCAACTTGTAGAAGCTCGTCGTGTAGTCAGGCGCAGGGGTGACAGCCTCAGCGAGAGATGACGACACCGCGGAGCTCATGTAGATGGTCGCCATCAGAACATGGTCCCTGACCGGGACGACCACGACGTGCCCGGAGCCACGGCGGCGTTCCATGGCACGGTGTACATCTGCCGCCCGGTGGCGTTGTACGTCCCGAACACAGCCCTGTCCAGCGCGTAAGTGGTGTCCCAGGCGAAGGGTCCAAAGACCGCTCGGAAGAAGTCAGTGGTGCCTGCGATCGACCAGTTGGGTCCCTCGTTCATGGCGAGCCAGAAGGGCATCTCGTCGTACGTGGCGGGGGACATCGTCGTGTTGGGCTGGTGTCCTGCATTGAGGAAGCCGTCCTGAGCGCACAGGTACACGCTCTTCACGCCCTGTGACGGATCAGACGTGTGGGCGATGCCTCCCTCGAAGGGAATGCTGCCCGCGACAGTGGAACCGTATGTCGTGTAGATGACAGACGGGTCAAAGTTGACGCTGTACTGCTTTGACGCGATCATGGCGTACGGAAAGAGGTTCGTGGCCTCCGTGCCGTGCACTGGATTGTAGCGACCGAAGAAGACGTGGTGGTTCCTGTAGTCTCCGTCGGGCGACGACACTGACGCGAAGTTCTCTTGATCGCACAGGAAGTGAAAGCGTGATCCCAGGACGGGATTGTGCACGGGATCTGTGATGGGAGCATTGTTCACGATCCCGAATAGGCTCACCATGTTCTCGGCGTTGGTGGCTGTGTTACCTCCGGCTGCATTGCTGCGGGGCCACACGAGCAGGTCTGAACCGCCCGATGTCCAGACGGGCGTTCCCTTAGTATCGTACCCGTTGTCGAAGGTCGTGCCGTTCCAGGGATTGCCTCCATCGGACCTCATGGCCACCGACACGCCGATTGCCTCGCAGGTGCCGAACACGTTGGAAACGCCATCGATCAATGCTGGGAGACCTGGGGTTCCCAACGTTCCTGACATCGACAAGTGGAACATAACATAGAAGGGCTTCGTGGCCGCTGTCCACTCGTAGACCGCGAAGGCGTTGTTGCCCGTGTTCACGTAGTCGAATCCGCCGCCTGCTCCATTCGACTGGCAGGCAATGCGCGTGATTCCTGCTGCCACTGCGTAGGAGCTCGTCAGGAACATTTGCAGGGACACGAACATCTCGCGCGTTCTGTAGCTGTTGGTGGGATCGCTTGGAACCACCTCAATGATGCCGTGGGGTGTCGTCATGTTAGAACTGCGTGCCCTCTCTCGTCTGTCCCGTGCCGCAGCTGGTCACGCCGTCCCAGGGAACAGACAGCTTCCAGGCCTGCAGCGTCATCGATCCCAGGAACGCCTTGAGCTTGTCAGAGGTCATCGACTGGTTCGCCATGCCCCAGGAGTATCGGATCCAGTCGATGTAGCCGCAGTAGCCAGCATTGCTAGATCCCTCAGACATGCCGACCGGAATGGGAAGTTCAAGGACCTGGCCCGTGGCGGGCGTGGGAAAGAACTGCGCTCCCGCCAAGTTGGGCATGTAGTCGGGCTGAGCAGTCAGAACGCCCTTCGTCGGATCTGATGGGTGGGCAATGCCTCCATTGTAGTCGTAGACGGAGTAGCCCGAGAAGTGAGGGTAAGTCGTCGTCGGGAAGGGCGGGTTCTCTCCCTGCTGTCCGCCGCCGCCATAGGACGTGTTGCTGCGGAGAGCGATGTACGGACAGGCTGGTGTGGTGCCGTTCCGAGGCGTGTACTTCCCGAAGAATGTGAACGCGTATCCACCGTCGAGCTGCTCGTCAGACGCTAGCAGCACGTGGTTCTCGTCACAGAAGAAGTGGAACCTCGTCCAGACGGGAGTTCCCGGGTCTCCGGTGCCCATGGCATCCTCCACGTTGGTGGACCTCGATCCGCCCACTGAGTTGGTCCGAGGCCACGCATAGAGGTTTGATCCGCCAGGAGTCCAGACTGGTGTGCCCTTGGTGTCAAGTCCGTTGACGTTGGTGGAGCCGTTCCATGGGTTGGTTCCATCGACACGCTGAGCAAAGGCGAAGTACAGGCCATTCACTGCAGTCCTGTCATCTTGGGCGCACGGGTTGCTGTTTCCCACCTGCGTGTTGCCCACTGCGTTGTAGGACACGAGCATGTAGAATGGCACGGTGGCGTTGTTGAATGCCCATACCGTGAACGCCCCGTCCGACACGTGGGGCGACTGGTCCCAGTAGCCGTGTCCCGTTCCCGTGCTACCGTAGTAGCTCGCGACCTGGCTGATGCCCAGGGAAGCGGCATGAGCACTCAGCAGGAAGTCGACGATGGTGACGTAACGCTCATTGAGCGTCTTCGTGGTGTCCGCTGGCCACGTCTTTGCATCGATCACGCCATGGGTGGCCATCAGAACATCCTTCCAGCTCTATCGTAACCGGTGCCCGGATAGACGACGGGATTCCACGGGACGGACAGCCTCGTGTTGTTGTGCGTGTTGTTTCCGAAGTAGGCCCGAGACGCGTCAGCATTGACGCTACATACGTCGGGTCCCCAGCAGTAGCGGATCCAGTCGACCGTGCCCAGGTATCCGCTGTGTGGAAACTCGTTCATGGCGATGTAGACGGGCATCTCGTCGAACTTGTAGCTGCTAGTGCTGCTGGTCACAGTGCTGGGCTGGTAGTACTGCGACCAGAATCCCGACAGAGACGTGGTGGCCACGCTGTACGTGCCGCTGGCGACAGAGTGGGGATGAGCGACTCCGCCTTCATATCCGTTCGGATCTCCCGCCAAAGTGCCGTAGGTCGCGAAGTCCAGGCTCTGGTTGGAGACGCTCGCGTTCCTCAGACAGACGTAAGGATGGTCTGGAGCGGGAGACATGTCCGATCGCGGAGTGTACTTGCCGAAGTACAGGATTCGATACCGACTGTCCGCGTAGTCGTCAGTCAGGAACACAATGTTGTTCTCGTCACACAGGATGGACATGCGGCAGCCAAAGAGGGGCGAGCTGTTAGTCAGGTTCCTCGTGATGGGAATGCCCATCATGTTGTCTCTGATGGTGGAGTGGGTGCCGCCTGGAGAGTTGCTACGAGGCCAAGCGTAGAAGTCCTGCACTCCTCCCGCCCAGATCGTGACACCCTTGACGTCGGTTCCGTTATTGGCGAGTGTTCCATTCCAGGTGATGCCACCGTCTGCTCTCATGGCAAATGACACTGCGAATCCCGACACGGATGGCGAGCCGTCGAACAGCGTGCGTCCCGAGGTGCTGCTGCTGCAGTTGTTGGTGGCATTGGCTTGGAGCAACATGTAGAACGGCGTGGCTGCTGACGAGAACTCGTAGACCGACCACGGGTTCTGGCCGACGTGCAGCGCCTCGTCGACGTATCCCTCACCCGTGCTGCCCGTTCCGAAGTTGCAGGCGATGCGGGTGATTCCCACTGCGGTGGCGTAGGAGCTGTTGAGAAACTTCGTCGCGGACACGTACATCTCCGTGTACAGGTTGCCCTGGGACACGTACGATCCCGAGAAGCGGCAGTCGAGGACTCCGTGGGTCGTCATGACCACTGCACGTCGATGCGTGCCCCCTTGCAGATGACCTGCTTGCCAGCGATGACGGGAGAGCACCACAACCTCGCCTCGATCACTCCCGGGTTGGACACTGCGTCAAAGACTGACGTGAGGTCGACCTCGAGCATCGTGGGGGTGAGAGCATTGGTGCTGAGCTGTGATCCCACCACGATGCCCGGAGAGCCAGCAGTGATGGAGCCCGGATCGTAGAGCTCGATGTAGGCTCCGCACGTGGCATCAGTCGTCTCTAGAACGGCTCGAAAGTAGACCTTGCGGTGGACGTGTACGGGACCCAGGACGAGGGGATTGAACACCACTCCTCCGATCTCCTGCTTTGCTGAGGAGGAGAAAGAGGTCGACCGGGCACCCGACAGCATCGTGAGAGAGAAGTCCTTGAAGGACACAGTGCCCGCAGTGCCGATCAACTCGCCATTCACAATGACGCTGGTCGCAGTGTTGCCCGTGTCGATTGAGCCGATTCTCATGTCGCCTCTAAGTAGGACGACTCACCACTTCGCAGACACGTAGACGCCAGTGAGAGGTGTGTCTCCCAATGACCAGTACTGGGCTGAGAAGTCTGGGTTGTTCATCACCATCCAGTACCTCATCGTACCGCTGTTGCCCTTACCTGCCATCAGGTAGTGATTCGAGGACGTGACGAAAGCGATCGTTCCAACGACATCGAACAGCTGGTTGGATGAAGACACGAAGAGAGACGTAATGGTGGAGATGGGCTCAAAAACAGATGACCCGTCGTTGTTCTGAGATCCAGTGAACGTACAGCTTCCATAGGGTGCACGAAACGAACTGTGGATACTCGAAGAGTCATGCGGATAGATGTCTGGTAGACCCGTATTAGAGATCGCAGATGCTGAAGTCATGGTAGACACCATGGACTGCGTGAGGTACTGGTCGATGAGACGCGCTGAGCTCGTCAGTGTGTTGATCGAGCCCGACGAGTAATCTATGGGCGTGCCAACTGGATGGTACGTGCCGTCCAGCGTTCCAGAAATGTCGGCACGGACTGTGCCGTAGTAGATCATGAGAGACATGTTGATCGCAGATCTCTCTGCGATAGACAGCGACCGAGAGAAGAGCATGAATCGGGCGATGTGTCCCGAGATAGCATATGTGCCATCATTCAAGTAAGAACCAGCGAAGAGGGTAGCGGAAAGCGCGGTCGGTGAGAAGACGCTCGTGTTGGTCCAATAGAGTTGTTGCGAGTCTAGCCACGCCGCCCACACAGTGCCCGAAGAGAACACGTCATAGACGTGCGCGGTGTCATTGATGGCCCTCCGCAGAGTTTGGTTGACTCCTGCAAATGCTCCCTTTCTCGCAGTCGAGAAGAAGTCATCGTAGAAGTAACCGTCTGTCCAAGCAGTGTGCGTTCCAAAGGGAGTGGTCGACGATCCCATGTGCCATGCGCCTCCCGCATTGCCAGTTCCAGGATCGCTGTTGTTGCGAAAGACGACGAAGCCTTCTACAATGTTTCCTCCTCCCAGAGAGAACGACGGGATGAACCAGCACGTGTTGCTAGCATTGACTCCCAGATATGCGGGATGGCCATTGAACACTCCTGAGACCCAAGTGAGCTGCTTGCCCACTGTGTTCTGGTAAGCATCAAAGCCATTTCCGCTCTGGTCGGGCCACGAGGACGACGACAGCGAGCTCGTGAACTCGGCATCGTAGTCGATGAATGGACCGTATGAGGAGAACGACAGAGTCATTCTTCAGCTCGCTACTGGGACTGTCGATCCGTCCCACGGTCCCAAGATAATCCCTGCGAAATTGGGATCATTGACGCCGCTATCTCTGAGCTGGATCCACGTTCGATTCCCGAAAGTGTCGTTAGCTCTTGAGCCCTGAATGACGCTGCACCAACGAGTTCGTCCCTTCCTGACCTTGAAGGACAATGCACCTGAGCCATTTGATCCAAAGTTGGCTAGCATGAGAGGCTCTCTCACCATAGTGGGAACTGCTGCTGATGCTACTTTCTCAGAATCATTGGTGTTCGATCCCATGCCATAACCCCAGGCCTGACTTGAGCCAAAGCAGATTGCATGGGCAATGCAAGCTGTGAACTTGTCAGTGTTTCCACCGCCACGTTCTAGACCTCGAGCTCTCCACGTCCACCAATATGGTCCTCTATCACCACGGTTTAACGACATAATCGTGTAGGGTGCAAAATTGACGCCCTCATTTCCTGCTTGACTTGTACTGCTGAGGCCACCTCTATAAGACGTCGCTGTAAAGATGCCGTTGTAGTCTAGAAGATTGAACCAGGGCGCGAAAAATGCGAAAGGATAGAGCTCTCCTTCCTCAGTGTCGTCGAGTCGTTGGTAGCTGAACCCGTTGTATGTGTATGGTCCAGTTGAAGGAGAAGAGAATGCGAGTGTGAATGTGTAGTCACCTGATCGTCCTGCCCGAGAGATTCCATTTGTGACCATGATCTGACCGATTCCCGGATAGACGGTGTTCTGGTCTGTGGTCACCATTTGAAACCAAGTCGTCGACGTAGCTGTGCCTGATTGTCCAATCGGAGAAAACCCGAGCGCCGGGAATGTGTTGCTAGTGCCTCCTCCGCCAGGATGAATCGTGGATGTACAACCAGATGATGTCATGAGCAATGACGGAAGTTGAGGCTGCTCAACTCCAGTCAGTCCATCAAGTGCGGCATGTGTGATCCAAATCGACCCCATACCCTGAGCTCGGCTGGTGGCTGAAGTTCCGCAACCAGAGATGACGATCTCATTGACGTACTCGAGAGATGTGAGTGGTGTGAACACTGCGCCTGACCATGATCCCGTGATCGCTGATCCTGTAAGCCAACCGTGGGGAAGTCCTGGGTCTGTACCCGCGACTCTAGGCTGGACAGTTGCCCAACCGCCGCCGCCTGCTGGGTCGTAAGTGATGCCCAGAAGCTCTCCCTCTGCAGATGTTCCAGGTTGGGTGAGTTTCTCTCCCCTGATGAACGTGCCCAGAGTTCCCGTGAAAGTCAGTTTGAGGACCTGAAATCCGCTAAGCGCCATCCAGTACTGAGTATTCGTGAAGTTTCCGCCC
>Ga0007867_1000707_pt1 | contig 10596 bp, 11 predicted proteins | sample CryBogCBH25Aug08_FD_71224 | JGI IMG/M metagenome (GOLD analysis project Ga0007867, IMG submission 71224) | Freshwater microbial communities from Crystal Bog, Wisconsin, USA - CBH25Aug08 | ecosystem: Environmental > Aquatic > Freshwater > Lake | place: Crystal Bog, Wisconsin, USA | collected... | reverse complement strand
GACGCTCACATCATCGCCAACTCCTCGTTCAGCTGGTGGGGCGCGTGGCTGAGCAACGCTCACCCGACTCACGTCGTCGCTCCCAGGCAGTGGTTCGGTCCACAGGGCCCTCCAAAGTGGGACTCTGTCTACCAGAACGGCTGGAACCTGCTATGAGCAAGATCGCACTCATCTTCATCGGCACGTCGAAATACAAGAGGTTCTTCGAGGGCTACTACATGGGCCTGATGATGAACTTCCTTCCGGGATCTGAGAAGACGTTCTTCGTCTTCACGGACGCTCCGGGAGACATCACCTTCGACCGTCCCAACGTCGTCAAGACGACCATCGAGCACCAAGGTTGGCCATGGATCACTCTCAATCGGTTCAAGTTCATCCAGCTGGTAAGGGACCAACTGGCTGGATTCGACTACGTCTTCTTCGTGGACGCAGACCTGTGGGCTGTCAATCCCGTAAGCGAGGAAGAGGTCTTCAACGGCAAGCCCCTCATCGGCGTCCAGCACCCCGGCTTCGTCGGGCTGATCGGCACCTTTGAGACCGACACTCGGTCCAAGGCGAACATCTTCGACGGCAAGTACGACCTGAAGCAGTACCGTCAGGGTTGCTTCTGGGGAGGCGAGACGTCTGAGTTCATCACGATGGTCGACACCTTGTCGTCTTGGGTGGAAGAGGACCTGAAGAACGGTGTGGTCGCTGTGTGGCACGATGAGTCCCACACCAACAAGTACTTCCTCATGAATCCCGACAAGGTCAACACGCTCCACCCGGGATTCGCCCAGCCGCAGATGGACTACGAGCACATCCGCCAGAACTATCCGACCAAGTTCTGCCACCTGCACAAGGAAATGAACGAGTTCCCACGCTTCTCAGGAGTCAAATGAAGATCTGCATCGTAGGACCCGGCTGCATGCCCATTCCCCCGAAGGGCTGGGGAGCAGTGGAGATTCTGATCGACGACTACCGCAACACCCTTCAGGCCCTGGGACACCAGGTGGAGATCGTCAACACTCGCGACCCGAACCTGATCGTCGCTCTCGTCAACTCCATCAATCCCGACTTCGTCCACATCCAGTACGATGAGTTCATCGTCATCGCGCCCCACTTGCAGTGCAAGAACGTGGCGATCACGAGCCACTACGGCTACCTGGAGCAGATGAGCCGATGGGACCCGGGATACAGGAACATCTTCTGGGGTTTCGTCAACTCCAACGTCAAGATCTTCTGCCTGTCAGCTGGAATCGCTGACGTCTACCGCAAGGCAGGAGTGGCTGAGGATCGCTTGTTCGTCGTCCCGAACGGCGTCAGGACTGACATCTTCAAGTGGAACTCAAAATGTGAATATCCTGACAGGTCAATCTATCTTGCCAAGATCGATCCACGTAAGCGTCAGGCGAAGTTTCAGTCAATTGACGGGCTGTACTTTGCAGGAAATTGCGTAGACCCAGCATTCAACCAGGAGAGCCCACGATATCTCGGCGAGTGGGACAAGGCGACTCTCTACAACCACCTCACGGAGTACGCCAATCTTGTTCTCCTGTCAGATGGAGAGGCACACCCTCTCGTGTGCATGGAGGCTCTGACTGCAGGTCTCGGATTGGTCATCTCAGAGTGCGCAGCAGCAAACTTGGATGTGACAAAACCGTTCATCGATGTCATCCCAGAGGCAAAGCTAGATGATCTCGATTACGTTCAGGCTGTCATTCGTCGTAATCGGGAGGTGAGCGTCAACCTCAGAGAGGACATCATGGCATACGCATCAGACAACTTTGACTGGCGAAGAGTTGTGCCAAATGTCTACCTTCCCACAGTGGAGAGGATCATCAAGTGAACATTCTCATCCCAATGATGGGATTGGGACAGCGATTCAAGGACGCTGGCTACAACGTCTCTAAGCCGCTCATCAAGGCGAACGGCAAGGAGGCATTGTTCTGGCTTCTCGACTGCCTGGACTGCAAGTCCAACAACGTCCTGATCGTGGCCCGAGAGGAGTACGAGGCAGAGAGGTTGTCCGAGCGCATCCGAGCGAAGTACCACGACTCTGTCAGCGTCATCTTCTTCTCTGGAAAGCACGAGGGCGCAGCTCACACGCTTCAGCTAGCTCTTGAGTCGGGCATGCTGGACCTGAACGAGCCACTGGCAGTGTGCGACGCTGACACCTTCTACGGTGAAGACCACATCGACGACATCAAGAACGCCAAGAATGCGGTCTTCTGCTTCTACGATGACGGCAAGGATCCCATCTACTCCTACGTCCAGACTGCCGTCGACAACCGACGTGGTCTAATCGAGAGAATCAGAGAGAAGAGCAAGATCTCCAACTGGGCGTCAGTGGGCACGTACTGCTTCACTCATGCTGGCCACGCTCTTGACTACTGCAGAAAAGTCAGAGCGGCAGGCGTCACGACCAAGGGAGAGTACTACGTTTCAAGCGTCATCCAGGCGATGATCGACGCCGGCCATGACTTCTATATGCACCAAGTTGATTGTCATGACTGTCTGGGAACTCCAGCGCAGCTACAAGGCTACGACAGCCGCAAGAAGATGCGCTTCTGCTTCGACCTGGACAGTACCCTGGTGTCTGAGCCCAAGATTCCGGGCGACTACACGTCAGTCGAGCCTATTCGCAAGAACATTGACTACCTCAAGTTCCTCTCTCGCAAGGGACACGAGATCATCATCAGTACGTCCCGCCGCATGAAGACCCACCATGGTAATGTCAATGCAGCTGTGGCAGACATCGGAAAGCTGACATTTGACACCCTCGCCAAGTACGACATTCCATACGACGAGATCCACTTCGGCAAGCCATACGCTGACTTCTACATCGACGACAAGGCCGTCAACGCCTGGGGCGACCTGGAGAAGCTCACTGGCTTCTACCAGGAGGACATGGTCTCTCGAGCCCACAACATGGTGACAGAGGTGTCAGGCTGCATCGTCAAGTCGTCAGCCAAGCCCTCGATTCGAGGTGAGCTCTACTGGTACCTGAACATGCCTCCCTCCGTGTCTGATCTCTTTCCCAAATTGAATAGACACAGCGAGACCGACGGCCTCGTGAGCCTGGAGCTTGAGAGAATCGACGGGCCGACGTTCTCCAAGATGCTGACCATTGGGTCTCTCAAGAGCTCACACATCGACGAGCTATGCGATGCCCTCTCCAAGATCCACGCCACTGGACCAGAGAACACGTCGATCAACATCAGCGACAACTACTTCGACAAGTGTGAGAAGCGATTTCACTCGTGGTCAGACGAGGCCGATGCAGGAGCGCACGACTTGTATCGCAGAATTGAGAAGTTCCTCGGATGGTATGTCTTCGACTCTGGAGCGACGAAACTGTGCAACATCCACGGAGACCCAGTCTTCACAAACATCATCGTAGACAAGCACAATCGCGTCAAGATGATTGACATGCGTGGATTGCAGGGCAATGTCGAGACGCTATCTGGCGACATCAACTACGACTACGCCAAGGTCTACCAGTCTCTCAGGGGATACGACTTCATCATCAGAGACATGTCAGTCAAGGAAAAGGTCCTCAAGCCTCTTCGTGATAGGTTCATGATGATGACGTGTGCCTCGGAGAAGATCATCGCAGGCATCGCTGCTTCTCTGATTTTCTCGTGCATTCCGCTTCAACCCGCCTCCATCAGAAACCGGCTGCTTGTCCTTGCTAATGACTGCGCCGAGTCAGCAGGCCTCCATGAGTAAGCCCTACCTCATCACGTTCGGAACTGAGGGACCTCCCCACGACAAGGGATTTGCCCTTGGCGCGTGCGCCGAGGACATCAAGGTCGTCTTGAATCCCTACTTCGAGGAGATCTTTTCATTCACGCCTCGGTCTCTCAAAGAACTTCCTGGCAGCGAACCCTTCTGTAATGAGTGGCCTGACCCGCTCGCGATGAATCCCAATGCCCATACGGTCGGCTATTTCGACTTCAAGTCACTTCTGATCAGCTACGCGATGGACAACCTCCCAGAGGACGCTGTCATCATGTACCATGATGGAAACTTCGAGAAGAACCCTCAATACTGGGAGACTAACTGGGAGAACATCGAAGCGATCCTGAACGCGCTCACCATCAACAGTGACATCTTTATGCAGTTCGAGCAGTCTGATGTCAAGGTGAGGCACCACGTTAAGCGCTACGTGCTAGAGCAAGTCATCCCAGACCCAATCCAGCGTGCAATCGTCGAGGACTGCATGCTCATCAACGCCGCAAGAATTGTGGTCCGCAACACTCCCTACGCGAGAGACTTCATCAGAGAGTACAGAGAACTGTGTCTGAAAAAGGACTTGGTTGCCAGGTTCCCTGATTTTAACCCACGCCCAGACTTCAAGTGGTCGTGTGGAGACCAGGACGTCCTCAACGCGCTAGTCTATAGACACATTCTAGACAAGCGTCTTCCGCCCGATTTTCCCGGCATCACGTTCCTGTACAGGGTCATCCGATTTGAGAACAGGCCGTTCACTTGGCGGTTCAAGGGCCCCAAGGAGGCCTGGCACGACAAGCCCCATCCCACGGGATTTCAGCGCGTTCTAAACAACGAGCTGATCGACTACATGAGGAACAAGTGACCTACGCAATCTGCTTCTCCGGACAGCCTCGTGTCTACGATCAGGCATGGGCCAACCATAGTCACCATGTCCTCAACGATCGGTTCACTTCCTACGTCCACTGCTGGTGGCATCATTCAGACGCTGGCAAGACGAAGATGTTCCACTCGACCGAGAGGTACGCTGATGACCCGTCATTGGGACAGAAGTACGCTGCGCTCTACAACTCAGACGCTAGCGTCATCGAGCCCATCGTCGCTTTTGATCTGTCATTCTGCAAGTCCCACGATAGAGCGACGTGGGAGAACGTTCCTCAGGTCCACCTAGACATCTTCACACCCGGTCTTCTACAGAGCCACCTGTCTCAGTTCTACTCTGTCAGGCAGAGCATCCGGCTAAGCGAGGCTCGATCCCACGAGCTGGTGATTCGCATGCGCCCCGACGTGGTGTTCACGAGAGACGTCAGGTCGGTTCTTGACGTCATCAAACCCAAGGACGACGAGATCTACTTTCAGTCCTCCTGCGGCGGAGGGCACATCTACAGCGGAGAGTTCCCCAACAACGCGTGCGACTGGTTCTTCTGCGGCACGCAGGCAGCCATGAGCAAGTTCTCTCTGCGCCTCGATCCAGACTACAGAGAGATCTGCTCCACGGGCGTCAAGCACAACAGAAACTTCATGCGACAGATCGCGGAAAACGCCGGACTCAAGATCGTCCTGGTCGACTTCGGCGCTGTGATGCACAGGCAGCTCGTCAAGAACGACAGCTTTCGACCCGTGCAGATGTACTACGATGACTTCGACTCCCAGACCCTCTCAATCAAGCAGAATCTGGACTCATGGCCGCACTGGCATGACAAGATCGACTTCAAGTTTCTTCGAAATAGAGGGCTCTAATGAACCACGTAATCAGGCGCGCAGACCTATCGGAACTCAACGCTTACATCGACTTCGTCCAGAAGTTCCCCAATCCGGAGCACTCCACTCCGCTGGCATTTGACGCGGTCCTTAAGTGGGCCACGATCATCAGGAACATCGAGGAAGTCTGGAAGAAGGGACCGAGAAGAATCCTCGACGTCGGCTGCGGCACTGCCCACACCGTCGCGCTGATCAATGAGTACTTTTACGGGACCATTGAGGAGGCTTTTCTTCTGGACCTCGAGGTGCCTCATCCGAGCAAGATGATCAGAGACATGTCGCAGGCCGTGTATCTTCGCGGAGACTTCTTCAAGCTGGAGAGCCAGCTTCAGTCCGAGTACTTCGACGTCGTGATCGATTCCTGCGCTCTGACGCACTTCGACCCAAGACACGACCACGCGCACAACGACGGCCTGGCGAGAGCCAGCAAGATCATCAATCGGGTCATGGCAGAGGATGGGATCTTCGTGTGCTCCTCTGACATTCTGACGACAGACTCGGACAAGAGCGGCGAGTACGTCAGCCCAGCCTCTCTGGTGGCCGACTTCGGAACGGGCGGTCTGAGACTTCGTGGCCCTCTGGACACTGTCAGAGATGGCCAGATTGTGAACAACAATTTCGACTACCTGACCATCGGCTCATTTACGTTCGAAAAATAGTGTCCATCTGTGGTCTCCTGGGGTACATTCTCTGTAGATGTCAGATTCGATCAGTCTCGAGAAGGTGCTCAAAGCTCTTGTTTCGTCTCCAGATCTCTTCAATCAGGTGACGGACCTGTGCGAGATCATGGCAGTGTCTGGGTCAGACAAGTGCAGTGACTGGCACAACTACACGCCCGTCTATGACTTCCTCTTTCACGAGATGAGGGACAAGGAGATCGACTTCTTCGAGCTGGGCATCTTCTTCGGGTCGTCGGTCAGGGGATGGGCGAAGTACTTCCCAAAGACCCACATCCACTGCGGCGACTACGACACGAAGACGTTCGTCACAGAGCCCAACATCACGTCCCACTTCTGCGATCAGGACGATCCCGCATCCATCGTCAGACTGTGGCAGGAGTTTCCAGAAGACAAGCTCTTCGACATCATCATCGAGGACGGCAAGCATGAGTTCGACTCCAACATGCGGTTCCTGGTCGGCTCAATTGGCCGCCTGAAGCCCGGGGGCACATTCATCATCGAGGACCTGACCCACTCCACTCGAGCGCAGTTCGAGAGAGAGCTCGCCGACACATCTGAGTTTGGCCTCCGACGATACGTCGGCGCCAAAGAGATGTTCATCCTTGACATCCCGAACGCCAACAATCCTCTCGACAACTGCCTGCTCGTCATCAGGAAGTGAAATGAGAACAGCCCTCTGCCTCTACGGACAGCCTCGAGACGCTGCTGGTGTGGCGTTCAGAATCGACGCCAACGTCATCAAGCCCAACAACTGCGATGTCTTCTTTCACGCCTGGTACGACCCGTCCGACCTGTCGATCAAGAAGATGACGCCTGGCCACGAGCACAGGCAACACATCCGACAGCTTGATGACATCATCGTCAGTCTGTACCAGCCCAAGACGAGAGAGATCGAGACCCCCAGAAAGTTCCATCACAAGGATTTTCGAGCGTCTGACGAGAACATCGAGGCCTGCTGGCCGTGGAGCAAGTGCTACGATCGCGAGACCTTCGTGAAGGACCGTGCTACCTGCGCCCATAGCATGTGGTACAGCGTGATGAAGTCCCTCCTCCTCAAAGACCTCTACTCCCAGCAAGAGGGTTTCACTTACGACGCAGTCATCCTGTCGAGGTTCGACGTGGCACCAACGCAAGCCGTCAGAGTGTCGGACTACGATCTGACGAAACTGTGGACCAGAAACTGCGTCTACCCTCGTGGAGAGGTGTCTGACTGGTTCATGCTAGGCAACAACGAGGTCATGAACGTCGTCGCTGGAACGTACCTCAACGTCGAGAGACACTACAAGACTATCCAGTCCACCGGCAACAGGATCTGGACGAATGAGGCCTTCCTCAGAGAGCAGCTCGCCTCCTTCGGAGTCAAGAACGAGCTCGGGAGTTTCGATGTCACCTTCTAAGAAATTCGACAACGTCATCATCTGGGGATACCCGTACGGAACGCACACTCAGTCGTACGTCTGGCTGGGCTTCTACAGGGGATTCAAGGCTCTCGGGTACGAGACCCACTGGCTCGCTCGTGGCTGGTCGTACGAAAAGCTGACCAAGAACATCGACATCAGCAACACCCTCTTCATCTTCGAGCGCAATGACATGGAGGGCATGCCCGCCCATCCCGGATCCACCTATCTCTTTCACATGATGGGCAATCGGCCCGAGACCGATGTCCGCAGCCGACTATCGGGCAAGGTGGGTCGACTCCTGGACATGCGCCAGCACTCCATGAACTTCTGGGACGACACAACGTACGCCTACACCATGGACCGCCCAGAAGTCCAGCTCGTCGATCCGGGCTGCTTCTTCGAGAAGTCCGCCGACGGCGTCGACAACATCTACGTCGCCTGGGCCACGGATCTTCTGCCGCAAGAGATCGATCTGGACGCTCGGTTCGCCGAGCGAGAGAAGAAGATCTGGTACATCGGCACTGTGGGAGGCGGACGAGGAGGAATCGACGACTGCCTGCCCACCATCGAGATCCACGACAACAGGCCTTACCTTCGAGACTTCAGAGAGGCATGCCGCGAGAACGGAGTGGAGTTCAACACCAACTGCCCGTGGCTCAATCCGCTCAATCAAGAGCAGTCCATGGACCTCGTCAAGCGGTCCTTCCTCGCTCCGGACTCTCGACATCCCACCATGGTCAACTGGGGATACGTCCCGTGTCGCTCCATGAAGAACGTCAGCTACGGTCAGCTCGGTCTGACGAACTCTCCCGCTGTCCAGAAGTTCATGGAGGGAGAGGTGATCTACGAGCCCAACGGCAGAGATCTCTTCTACAAGGGCCTCAGCCACCAGAAGGACCACGAGATGATCAGACGCCAGATGCTTCTGGTCCGGGACAAGCACACGTACGTCAATCGAGCCAACAGCATCCTGAAGGCACTGGAGCTCTAGCATGTCACCCAAATTCGGCGTCTTCTACACCTGCTACACGGAAAAGGCCGCAGTCCAGTTCTCTCTCGACAAGCTGTGGGAGATCTACCCTAGCTGCCCCGTCTACCTCGTGTCGGATGGAGGATCAGACTTCAGCGATCTGTCGTGCTCCGGCCGAGACATCGAGATCCGGACTGAAGAAGACTCGCGCGGCTTCATCCCGTTCCTGACGCCAGAGACATTTCGCGATCCAGAGAATCAGTCCAAGATCAAGCAGTCCATCCTGACGTTCCTGGACCGGGTCGAGAGAGCAGCGCAGCACAGCAAAGAAGACCTTCTGCTCGTCATGGAGCCAGACGTCCTCGTCCGCGGGAAGCTGGAGTTCTTCCCGGATGACGCCCATGTGCTGGGCAGTAGAGTGAACACTGGTCTGTCTGATGAGCTCAGAGCCGTGGTCACATCCGTGCCCGGATCCATCGACGTCAACACCTGGGGCGTGACTCCCGCGTTCTTCAGAGTCTCGACCTTTAGAAAAGCGCACAATCTCTTGAAGGATGACGCTCTGCTGAGTAGATTGATCGCTGCAGACCACAGGATCGCCAACTATGACGTCCTGTTCGCAGTCATGTTCGCTCTCGTGGGCTGCCCTGAGGTCTTCAATCCAGAGCTGGTCGAGTGCTTCAGGAATCCGAACTGGCGGTCGGCATGGCAACCGCTGGTTCACCAGTTCAGAGAGAACTATCCCAAGTCGACCGACGGCTACGGCGGCTTCCACGTGCGACACAAGGACGGAAGCGGAGACAGACATGCGTAAGATCTTCCTGGACCTAGGGACTCACTTCGGCGATGGTCTGATGAAGCACATCGCCAACTACGGGATCGACGAGACGTGGGAGATCCACACATTCGAGGCGAATCCCCACACGTTCGAGGAGTTCGCTCGCGTCCGAGCATCCACGCCCAATCCCAGCCACAAGTTTCGCTGGATCAAGTGGCCCAACGTCACCTACCACAACGAGGCGATCTGGACTGAGGACGGGCACGTGGAGTTCAACTGCTGTAGCGCGGAGAAGTCAAAGGACCTTCTGGCGACTAGCAAGGACTTCGCCAATTGGATGGCCCAGCAGGACGTCGATGTGGCGTCTGGAGAGCAGATCTGCGTCTACCACAAGTTCGACATGCCGACCGACGGAGCGTCTTCAATCATTCCGCCTTCAGCCATGAACAGAGCAAACGTCAATGACGTCCAGAAGACGTTCGTCTTCAAGGAAGAAGACAGGGTGAGAGTTCCGAGCGTGGACCTGAGCCGCTGGCTCATGGAAAACACAGACCTCGACGACCGCGTACTGGTCAAGATGGACATCGAGGGCGCAGAGTTCGAGGTCCTTCAGCGCTGCGTCGAAGAAGGATCCATTCGGCACGTCACAGAGATCAACATCGAGTGGCACGACTGGTTCAGACCCGAGAAACATGAGCACAGAGAACGTCTGTTGCAAGAAATGTCTCGGATCGGTGTAAAAGCCGGTCTCTGGGTCTAGAATCAACACAAAAGAAGAAAGAGGAGTCATCATGAAGGTAGGGTTCATCGGCCTCGGCAAGCTTGGTCTTCCGTGTGCGCTCGCCATCGAGGCAAAGGGACACGAGGTGTGCGGCTATGACATCGACCCGAAGGTCAAGGAGATCCTCGACACCAAGGTACTTCCGTACAAGGAGATCTGGGCCCAAGAGCATCTCAACAACACAAAGATCGACTTCGCGTCGGTCGACGAGGTGGTTCGCCGCTCAGACGTCATCTTCGTCCCCATCCAGACTCCCCACGTGCGAGCCTACGAGGGAGACACCCGCATCCCCGAGACCCGCGTGGACTTCAACTACGAGTGGCTCGTGTCGGGCATGAAGACCCTGTCCGAGGCGATCGACCGCAATGGTCAGGACAAGATCGTGGTCATCATCTCGACCGTCCTTCCGGGTACTGTCGACCGAGAGATTCGTCCCGTTCTCAGCCCCCGAGTCAAGCTGTGCTACAACCCGTTCTTCATCGCCATGGGAACCACCATGCGAGACTTCCTCA
>Ga0007867_1000697_pt1 | contig 10778 bp, 7 predicted proteins | sample CryBogCBH25Aug08_FD_71224 | JGI IMG/M metagenome (GOLD analysis project Ga0007867, IMG submission 71224) | Freshwater microbial communities from Crystal Bog, Wisconsin, USA - CBH25Aug08 | ecosystem: Environmental > Aquatic > Freshwater > Lake | place: Crystal Bog, Wisconsin, USA | collected... | reverse complement strand
CGGACGGAAGAGTTCGATCTCTATCTTTTCTCAGCTAATCCGTCCAATACGACATGGACAGATCGCTCATCTCCAACACTTACGGGAGCTGACTTGTTGGTTCCCTATTCACCGATCCGCTTGACATCTCCAGCGACTGGTCTTGGGGCCGGCACGGTATATGGATTGGACGGATTAGGTAGAAGTGTCAAGTTTTCCAACTCCACGCTTTATGGCGTGGTGATTACCCCGAATGGCACGACCTCTCTCGGCAGTTCATCAGATGTCCAGATTTGCGTGACGGTAATGCGGGACAACTGATGTCGGAAGACCGTCCATACCGCGTCATTGGTCTGGTCTCTGCACTTTTTGTGGTGCTGATCGGTGTGGTGTTTTTCTGCTCTGTTTACGCTGCCGATATCGGTCCCCGCCGTGATCTGCTCTCCGCTCCCTCTTGGGTACTTCAGGGATCGGTGGCGGATGACTACTTCGCCACCATGAACTGCGCTGACACACAGAGTACGTTCAACACGCCCCGGTCAGTGCCTTGCGCCTCGCACTATCAGACCGTCTGGCCCTCACCTTCGGGCTACACCGCCAATGTCTCGCAGTTCGCCTGTGAGTGGCAGGACGGGCACCTGTCCTACATCACTGCCCAAGCGGCTGCGACTTATCCTGTAAACCCCAGCAATACCTGCATCACCGATAAGGGACTGGGGGCGTGGGAGGGGAGGACGAACCTCCTGCTCTATAGCGCAGGAAGCGGAACTGGGTGGACCCACACCATTGGGAGTTATGCTTCTGGCTTGGCCGCTCCGGATGGAACCTCAACAGCCGCTTCTGGCGTAGCGACAGCGCAGTATCAGACTATTAGCGCGGCATCTACCGCGCCTGTCCTGACTGCCGCTACACAATACACCGCATCATGTTATCTGAAAGCAGCAACGGCGAGTTATCCCAATGTAACCATACAATACTATGACACTGTTTCTTTGAATAAGACCCAGACATTCACAGTTGGGACTACTTGGGCTAGGTATTCCTATACGTTCACTACCGGGGCGTCAATTGGAACTGGTGCTTCTTTCGGCGTACAGGACAACAATTCCAGCGCTTGGCAGACCATCTATGCATGGGGTTGTCAAGTAGAGGCAAACACTGGTGGGTTTGCCACCCCCTACATCCCGACCACTGCCAGCGCAGTGACCCGCCCCGCGAGTAATATCCAGACAGTCTCCACTGGGGCTATGGACACATGCCTACGGGCTACGCCGGGGGCGGTGTTCGTGCAGACGAATGGGGTGAGTTACACAACCAACAATATCGTCACTAGGTTCGTTGGGAATTGGTATGGACTGGCGGAGAACACAGCCAGTGGGGCCTACGGGTATGATGGAACCACTTTCATAAGTGTCACTGCCGGCTCTGGCACTTGGGCGTCTAGGGCGAAGATTAGCTATACCTACAATGGCGCTAATACGAAGTACCAGTGGAATGCAGGAACTATAGCCAGCAATACTGGCACCAGAACCAATGCGACCGGGCTCATCTATATAGGCTCTTTGAATGGCACGAGTAATTATATGAACGGCTACCTAGAGCGCCTCGCCTGCGGTACGCAGTATCAGCTTTTTCCGACGAACCCATAACAGGAGTAAAAAGATCATGACCGCTCCGCTCCTGACGCAGTATATTCAGGGTGTTACCATTCTCAGTGCGGATGGTTTGAACACCTTTGAGCAGACTTGCGACACCTTCAATGATCTCCGCTCGTTCAATGGAACGGCGGGGATACAGGTATATGCCCGCGGGCAGTCTTCAGTGGGGGATGGTTATCAGGGTGTTTTCTATTGGAACGCCACGGGCGCGGGAACTGATGACAATGTGAACAACATCGTTCCTTCTGGAGCAGGAGGACAATGGACTCGCATTGTCGACTCCCTGATCGGAACGAACTTCTACGGTCTTTCCGTTGGGACTGCTGCCAACGATCTGGTGCAGTTGAATTCTAGCGCCCAGCTCCCGGCGGTTGATGGTTCTCTACTGACCAATCTCCCCACTCAAGTTCCTCCTGTGGTGGGTCAGGTTCGGAACGGCTATATGTCCGTCGCTTCCGCTGCGGCTACGGCGACATTCACCGCCGATGAGGTGGTCGTTCAGGTTGCTCTGGCAGGCGCGGCAAAGAACCTCGCCGCCTATTCCCAAACGATTAATCTGGGCTCCACAGGTGCAGGAGGCATGGATACCGGCTCTGCTCCTGCTAGTGGCTTTGTGTCTCTTTATGCCATCTACGGTGTCTCTGGAACGTCAATCCTTGCCTGCAATGTCACGGCATCTCAGGGATCCATCTATGCCGGAGGGCACATGCCGGCCGGGTACACCTATTCAGGTCTGATCGGGATCTGGCCCACGAATGGATCAAGCCAATTCGTTGTTGGCGTTCTGAATGACCGGAAGGTGTTCACCCTTCCCATTCAGGTCATCAGCAGTTCGGCCCAGCAGGCGTCTTATACGTCTGTGTCCCTGGCAACTGCCGTTCCTCCTTCGGCAAAGTCCTGTGCGGGGTATTTCACCCTGGCAACCACGGTATCCTCTAATCTTCTGGGACAGATGGCGGCAGCTTCAACGGGAGTTGGACAGTCGATCGTGGCGGCGACATCATCGAATGCAACGGGTGAATTCACCATTCCTATCGTCACATCTCAGACGGCTTATTACCTGACAACGGCATCCTCAGGAACCCTTACCTTTACCATCGTCATCAACTCATACAATTTCTGAGGATGACATGCGGTACGTTCTGGCAATTCTAGCGGTCCTGGCAGGGGGGGCGGCGAATGCCCAGACGCCCCCTTGTGTCTCCGTGGACCCGGGCTGGACGCAAACCTATACTCAGGGGTCTATCCAGTACATTTCCTACAATCTGACCACCAAGGACATGGTGTTCACGTTTTATGGATCTCCTCCTACAAATCGCATCTTCATGAGCATTCCTCAGTCTATCGCCCAGCAGATGTACGGCCTGACGAATCCCACTAACTACTTCAACTCCAATATTGCCAATCAGTACGCTGAAGCTTTGCTGACCACTTATCAGTCCAATCTATGCCCTATAAGGAACGAGACGCAGGCTTATCTGTGGACCCACCCCAATTCGCATGTTCCGCCCCCTGTGGTTTGCGTATTGCTGCAATCGGACGGCGGAATCCAGTTGCAGAACGATGCCGGCACTTTGAACCTGTGTAAGGGTTAATCCCATGAAGATGCTACGTCTCACCCTCTTGTTCGCTCTTTTGCCTTTCGTGGCAGAGGCGCAGCAGACTTTCAACAATTTCATCACGGGTCAGCCTTCGGCCTCCACTCTAACTGGAACCGAACTCGTTCCTGTGATCCAGGGGGGCAATACGAGGAAGGTTCCATCCAGCACATTTCTCACGGGTGGGGGGTCGGGAACGGTCAGCTCCGGAACGATCAACCAGCTTGGTTGGTATGCATCTTCCGGAACCACCATCTCAGGTCTTGGGACATCCTCCAACGGAGTTCTGGTAACGAATAGCGGTGGAACTCCATCCATTTCGTCCACTCTTCCCTCTTCGGTTCAGGGAAACATCACATCGGTCGGGACGATCGCCGCGGGGATCTGGAATGGTTCGATCATCTCGGCCTCATATTTGCCCACAGCGACTTCTGGGGCCTTGGGTCTTGTTCAACCCGATGGAACGAACATCACTGTCTCCGGAGGCGCGATCAATCTTGGGAACACCCTCGTTACGCCGGGTTCCTACACCAGCGCCAACATCACCGTGGATGCCAAGGGTCGACTGACGGCGGCGTCTAATGGAAGTGGAGGTCCGGCTAATTCTGTTTACAACGTATTGTCATACTCGGCCGACCCAACAGGCGCTGCCGATTCCAGCACGGCCATTCAAGCCGCCATCACCGCCGCCTGTGCGGCAGGGGGCGGCACGGTGTACATGCCCGCCGGGACTTACCTCATCAATTCCGGGATCTCTATTTCATGCGGAATAACCCTTCAGGGGGTGGGATGGGAAGACAATAAGGGATATCCGGGACAATATACGCCCACTCAAAGGGGTGTTAATGGGACATACATTAACACCACAACAACGGCAAACGTTCCGGTTACAGTTCCTGTAACGGCAACAAACTTTGTTATCCAAGACATTGCGTTCACACAATCACAGCCAACCGATACAACCGACTGGATCCCCAATGCATACCCGGCATCCATCTACGTCGCCCCGAATTATGGGTCGTTGAATGTTGGTGGCGGCACAGGACAATTGCGTCGATTGATGTTCTGGGGCGTTTATAGTGGAATTGAAGTTGGATACCTCCCTAATTTCAATGCGTCTGGACGTCTCGTCATGGATCATATCTGGGGAGAGTTTTACAAAACTGGCGTTGTTGTTCACTTGGCGACGGATGTTGTAAACATGAACGACTTTCACTTCTGGCCGTTCATTTCTTGGAACAGCGATGTCACCAGAGGGAAGGCGTACTACACGCAGCAAAATGCCGAAGCGATTGTTATGTACCGCGCCGACAATCCTATGATCACAAACGTTTTTGTTTATGGATTTTATCGCGGAATCCACATGTTGGGCGATCAAGGCTATGGCAAAACGGGATCAAATGCACCTAATTGCGGGGCGGCGCATGTTTGCAATGGTGTGTCCCAAGCGCAAATTCAGGGTGTTGATCTTGACTCAACGTGGACAGGCATTCTCGTTGAAAGCGTTGCGGCAAATCCCACATCGGGGCGGTTTGCCAATATAACTCATCAGTCCCCCGTGTATGATGGGTCCGTCAATGGTGTTGGTTTGGATGTTGAAAACTCATCTGGCGTTCACTTCGATATCGTCAACTTCAGCACGACATTTGCTGGGGCTAACGGAGTAAGGCTTTACAACTCAAGTTGCGATTCGTCTTACCCAACGATTTGTGTTGAGGTGGCGCTGACTAACACATGGGTGGCGGATTGTAATGCATCCAATGCGAGCTTCCCGGCTATTGAGGCGGGTACAAATTCGACTGTTACCCTGTCTGGCGCGTTGACGATCCTCAATCCATCCGGCAATCACTGCACAACGGCTACGGGTGGCTCTGGAACGATAAACAACAACACAGGAGCGGGTAGCGGCGGGGGTGCCGTTTCCTCTGTTACTTCAGGAACCAACATTAACGTAAGCCCGACTACGGGAACGGTAGTGGTCAATACGGTTGCCAATCCTTCGTTCACAACCGTGTCAACTACGCAGGCCTCCGGTCTTGCTGGTGTGTCCATGGCGTCGAACAGTAAGATCACCGCTGGTGGTGTCAATCTTGCCGCCTTTGATGGATCGAATGTCCTTATTGGTCAAGCTGGAGGTTCTGTGGTGGAGGTGCAGAACCACCTTCTTCCCTATTCCGCTTCTTCCTATGATCTCGGAAGTTCTGGTCAGCCGTGGCGCAATTTGACTCTGGACGGCACATCAAACAGTGGCGTCTATGATAGAGGCGGCAATTCCATGATTCGTGAGAACTCGTCTGCTATTCATGTCGGATATGCCGGCGGGCCGGGCGTCTACATAGACAATAATGTCGTTCCGAACGCTGACAACACATACACGATGGGAGGGGAGTATCCCTTTCGTTGGTCGTATCTCTATGCGGTCAATACCACGATTCAAACCTCAGATCTGAGGGACAAAACTTCCATCAGAGGAGAACTTCTCGGCTTGGATTTCATTAACAGGCTTCGTCCCGTTTCATATGAATGGAAATCAAAGCCAAACGGTATCCACCATGGGATGATTGCCCAAGATGTGGAAAAAGCCCTCACCTCTCTTGGAGTGGAAAGCTTCTACGGTCTTCAAAAGCCAGAAACGGCAGACGGGCACTATGGTCTTGGCTATGATGAGTTCATCGGCCCCACCATCAAGGCAGTTCAGGAGCTTTCATCTGCTAATGATAATCTGAAGACGGAACTCCAGAGTATGAAAGCCCAAATCGAGGAGCTGAGACATGCGATTAAATAAGCTCCTCCTGGCGATTCTGATAGCCTTTCCAGCTCTGGGATGGGCTCAGTCGATAACGAAGCTTCCCGCTGCCTCTGTGCCTCTCTCTGGGGCTGAGATAGTCCCTCTCGTTCAGGGTGGGGTGACGAAGCAGTCTACCATTGGAAGCATCGCTGCCGCGGCCACATGGCCTTCTATCGGACCTTACACAGTCTTGGGAAACGGGAGCGGTTCTCCGAACAACGCTTATGGCCTCCCTCTTCCTTCATGTTCAGGAAGCGCGAATGCCCTGACATGGCAACCAGGATCTGGATTCGGTTGTAACAACATCACGGTATCGGCGGGTGCTGCCGGCACGACCGGACAGGTGCAGTACAACAATGGTGGTGTCTTGGGTGGATTTACCATCAGCGGCGACGGCACCTTGAGCAACATCGGTGCCCTGACGGTTACGAAGACCAACGGAACGCCCTTCGCCGCGGTAGCGACTTCTGGAAGCGCCTCTGATCTCTCCACGGGGAATCTTTCGGTAAATAGGCTGAATGGGGGCTCTGGGGCGTCCGGCACGACCTTTTGGCGTGGCGATGGAACTTGGTCAACTATCGGAGCCACCTACGTTACAGGACCGGGCTCCTCGACCTCAGGATACGTCCCAACATGGGGCGGGACATCTGGAACGGCTCTGGCAGCGGGGATTCCTGTAGGCACTTCCGGGGCGGCGATCCCGCTTCTGAATGGGGCCAATACATGGTCCGGGGTGCAGACTTACACCAATTCTGATTTCGCGCTTCTTGGCTCTTCGACCGGCGCGACGACGTTCACCAGCGACAATGCGAGCGGCACCAACTACACGCAGCATGTCGCCGCCGGAAACGGGTATTTGCTGACCAGTGCCACCAACATGACGGCGAACCCGGCGACGGGAACCCCGTCGGCGACCACATTCCTGCGCGGCGACGGTACGTGGGCCACGCCGAGCGGTTCGGGCACCATCACGTCCAGTTCCATCGGGCAGGTTCCGGTTTACACCGGGTCCACCACGGTGGCTGGCAGTACGAATTTCACCATCTCGACCGGAGCCTTGACGCTCGGCGCGAGCGGTACGCTCGGTTCGGTCCAGATGGGCAACGCGACTTCCGGGACGGTGACGCTCCAGCCGGTATCCGGCGCTTTGGGCACGGTAACGGCGTCTCTTCCAGCCAACACCGGTACGGTTGCCGAGACAAATCTGGCGCAGACGTTTTCGGCTACGCAGACTTTCGCTGACGGGACGACCATCACCTCGGCGGGTATCACGGCGGCGAAGAACCTCGGCACCAAGCAGGTTCAGGAGACCGGCGTGTCTCTGTCCGGGTGCAACGGTTCTACCGCGACGATGGACCTGTCTGCCGGGACTTATTTCTATTGCACCGTCTCGACAGGCGCGACCACATTTGCAGTGTCGAATGTTGCCACGACAGGCTTGGTTTCCTCGTTCACACTGGAAATTACCAACGGCGGATCGCAGACCATTAATTGGATGTCCGGGACCAAATGGCCCGGTGGTACGGCTCCGACACTGACAGCTTCCGGGGTGGATCTTCTTGTGTTCAGCACGAGAGATGGAGGGACTACCTGGAGGGGCGTGGCTTCTGAAGTGAACTCAAAATAATGGATATCTCCCGTAGATCCGTCCTCAAGTCAGGTGCCGCCGCCGCCGCCGGGGCGGGTGTTGTCGGCGTTCCCAATTGGGCACATGGGTTCGTGTCTCTGGCAGATAGGTTGATGGCTGTCGCTCCTGCGGCGGGCGGCGGGGCTACCGGCGGAACTCTTTGGACTTGGGGGCGTAATAATGCCGGTCAGTTGGGTCTCGGCAATCACACTTACTACTCCTCACCAAAACAGGTCGGTGGTTTGACAACGTGGTTGCAGGTCTCCGCAGGATATCAATGCGTAGCCGCGATCAAGACTGACAGAACCCTGTGGAGTTGGGGGGAGAATGATTGCGGTCAGTTGGGCCTGGGCAATCGCACTTACTACTCCTCCCCGAAACAGGTCGAGGCATTGACAAATTGGAAGAGCATAGATACCTCCATGTTCTCTGTATTATCTATAAAAACAGACGGAACTCTTTGGGCTTGGGGGTATAATAATTACGGTCAGTTGGGTCTCGGCAATACCACTTTCTACTCCTCACCAAAACAGGTCGGTGGTTTGACAACGTGGTTGCAGGTCTCCGCAGGATATAATTACACAGCCGCGATCAAGACAGACGGAACCCTGTGGACTTGGGGGTGTAATATTTCCGGTCAGCTTGGTCTCGGCAATACCACTTACTACTCCTCCCCGAAACAGGTCGGTGGTTTGACAACGTGGTTGCAGGTCTCCGCAGGATATCGTCACACAGCCGCGATCAAGACAGACGGAACCCTGTGGACTTGGGGGTTTAATTTTTACGGTGAGCTTGGTCTCGGCAACACGACCCGTTACTCCTCACCAAAGCAGGTTGGAGCCCTGACTAATTGGGCGTCAGTCGGGGCCGGTAAGATGGCTTGCGGGGCGGTAAAAACTGACAGAACCCTGTGGACTTGGGGGGATAATAATTACGGCCAGCTTGGTCTCGGCAGCTCGACTTTTTACTCCTCTTACTCCTCACCAAAGCAGGTTGGAGCCCTGACAAATTGGGCGACCGTGGGGCGCTCCGTGTGCTCATATTTAATCACAGCCACCAAGACAGACGGAACCTTATGGGCTTGGGGGAAAAATTCTGGCGGCGTACTTGGAACGGGCAACGTCACCAATTACAGTTCGCCCAAGCAGGTTGGGTCTCTCACGTCCTGGCTAAGTGCATCCGCCGCCGGGTACGCCACGGTAGGCATCCACACTTAGGGGCATCTCATGAGAAAGACGCTTCATTTTCTATCGGGCATTCCTCGTTCGGGGAGCACGGTTCTCGCAGCAATCTTGAACCAGCATCCTGACGTTCATGTTTCCACCACTTCGGGCTTGGTTCACGCTCTCGACGGGCTGGCGAACACTTGGCACTCCGGGCCTCTCCTGCTCGACAAAGATCCGGATCACAAGCAGCTTGCCGCTTCCATGCGGGGAGTGATCGACAACTTCTATGAAGGAACGGACAAGCCGGTCATCATCGACAAATCTCGCGGATGGCCTATTCCGATCATCATGCAGGCGATGGGCGTGGTTCTCGAAAGACCACCACGGATCATCGCTACCGTTCGCTCGATCCCCGACTGTGCCGCCAGCTTCGTGCGGGTCGCCAAGCCGGAAGACCTCGACAAGTTCATCTATGACGGGCAGTTGATGGATCACCTGAAGGCGGCGTACATCTCTCTCCAAGAGGGATGGCAGGCGGCTCCTGAGAACTTCCTGATCGTGGAGTACGAGGATCTCCTGTCGGACCCGAAAGAAGTTCTGGAGCGGATCTCGGAGTTCTTGTCTCTGTCTCCCCATGAATGGGATCTGAATTCCATAGACGGCGATCCGGTCAAGGAGGATGACGAAAACCTCCACGGCTACGCCGGGATGCACGATATCAAGCCGAAGCTGGCGAGACAGCATACCCAGCATCCTAGAGATGTCTTGAAGGATCATTACTATTCGTTCTGTCAGCCGGAGTTCTGGCTCCCCACGCCGAGAACAGTCCCGGAGTTGCACGATCTGGATATGCAACTCGCTGCCTCCAAAATGGGCAATTTCGAGGAAGGCTGGAGACTGGCACAGAAGATGGCAGCGGAAATACCCAATGACCATCGGGCGGCTTATAACCGGGGTTGGTACTATCTCCGTCAAGGCAAGATCCAGGAAGGCTATCGCCTGATGGATCGCGGACGGATCGCCGGCGTATTTGGAAACAAGGCTCCCGACGCGCCGACGGGTCCATGGGATGGGCACACCAAGGCAACGGTCCTGCTCAACCTCGAAGGAGGTCTGGGCGATCAGATCCACCAGATCCGTTATGCCAAGCATATTGCGGAGCGGGCGGGTAGATGCGTGGTGGCTTGCACCGGACCCTTGGCTTCGATCCTCAAGGATGTGGCGGGCGTCTCGGCTATTGTTCAGCATGAGGCGGCGTTCGGGATCTATCATGATTGTTGGGTCCAAGGGATGTCGGCTGTCGTTCCGCTGGGGTTCGAGTTAGAAGACATCTCCGGCGTTCCTTATGTCCGCAAGCCGTTTTCCATCAGAGGGCAAAGGATGCGGATCGGTCTGCGGTGGCAGGGATCTTCCCGGTTCGAGAACGATCACAACAAGAAGTTTCCCTATGAACTGATGTTCGAGGCGGTCAAAGGATTTGACGCAGATTTCATCAGTCTACAGCGTGACGAAGCGGTCGAGGATCGGCCATTCTGGGTACGGGAAGTGCCGTTGAACACCTGGGAAGACACCAGACAGGCAATCGCGTCCTGCGATCTTGTCATTTCGGCATGTACGTCAGTGGCGCATCTGGCAGGAGCGATGGGCGTGGAGACATGGGTGGTCACGCCGATCATGCCTTACTTCCTTTTTGCGATGGAGGGCGATAAGACGCCTTACTACGACAGCGTCACTCTCTTCCGCCAGGAGGTGTTCGGTGTCTGGGACCATCCGTTCGACAAGGTTCACGAGGCGCTTAAATCCTTCTTCCCGGCGAAGGAGGCCGCGGAATGAAGAGTCTGAACTATTCCTTCGATGTCAACATCGAGAAGGCTTATATCATTCGTGTTCCGGGGAACGAGGGATCGGAGAAGCTCGCCCGGAGATGCGCCGCGTCCTGCGAGAAGGTGGAGATGGACTATG
>Ga0007867_1000693_pt1 | contig 10806 bp, 15 predicted proteins | sample CryBogCBH25Aug08_FD_71224 | JGI IMG/M metagenome (GOLD analysis project Ga0007867, IMG submission 71224) | Freshwater microbial communities from Crystal Bog, Wisconsin, USA - CBH25Aug08 | ecosystem: Environmental > Aquatic > Freshwater > Lake | place: Crystal Bog, Wisconsin, USA | collected... | reverse complement strand
TTGGGCACAGTACCACTGGCAAATGGTCTGAGCATAAATGGTTTTTAGTAGGTGAAGAGTAATGGTTGACAATTTATTCCAATTGTCGTATAATTGCATTATATTAACTAGTAGGGGTCTTAAATGAAGTTTATTGCGGGCGTGATTTTTGGCATTGTGATTAGCACTGTAGGATTAAGCGGAATCGCTAGACTAGCTGATAACAGCATTGTACAGATACAGGCTGTGGCCAGGGAGTCTGTAAAATGAATATGAATGTTTGGAGATTAGTCATACTGGGATATATTGCCGTACCTGTAATGATATTGACCAGCTGTGGTCATGAAGTTTCCGAGGTGAAAACTCAACCCGCAGTTGTTCAAGAAAATTAATTATGGAAAAAACTATTTTGAGTTTGATTGTTTTTAGTCTAGTGGGCTGTGCTGCCACAGATCCCATACAGGTAGAACGTGAAAGACAAAGTGCTATAGTCAAACAAGTTTTGGCACAAACCCCTGATTGGGTAGATCATCCTCCCCATGACTTTGAGAATTTTTATGCGGTGGGTACCGCGGCAGATCAAGATTGGAATGTTGCTGACTACACAGCCAAGGCTGTGGCGTACGGGCGCTTGTGTATGCAAGCGACTGGCAGTGTAAGCCAAAAAACCAATGTAGACAAAAAAGAAATAGATAGAAAATTATGGGAATCCACTGATATAGTGTTAAAAACACAGTGCCAGAATATTAATATAAATGAAGTAGAAGTTATTGAAACTAAACACGTAGCAGAAGGTCACAAGATACGTACATTTATATTAGTAGAATTGCCTCGTAGTAGCATTCGTAAACATTAAACATTAAACATCAAAGGAACAAATATGAAACGTCTTATTATAGCAACAGCGGTAACCAGTTTGTTATCAGCCTGTGGATCGACACAGATGGCAAAATACGGAAGCGAAGCTAGCCCCACACCTTCGGCTAAGAATCAAACTATTGCCAGTCCAGGACGTGTGGAAAATCCCTTGACAATTGATATTCCTGCATGGTTTATCAAAGTACCCCATGCTACAGATGACTATATTTGGTTTTCAGGAACTGGTGTTAGCTCGGATCTATCAATGAGTCGCGAAAAGGCTTTGATTGATGCCCAGACTAAATTATCCGACACACTAAATGGGGTGGTTAATGCTTTGATTAAAACTCACAAATCTGATCAAGCAGGTTCAGTTATCAAAGATAATACTTCGGTTACTGTAAAAAAGATTATTGCCGAAACTTCAGTTACTGGCTACAGAATTGAAGACAGTAAGATTGTAGCTGAAAATCGTGGATATCGTACTTTTGTTCTATTGCGTTATCCATTAGGTGACGCTAATCGGTTATTGAAAGATCGGCAGCAACGAGAAAATCAAGGCAACACGTCCGATGATGCGGCTCAAGATGAATTGACTCAAGAAGTCAATAGTCAAAAAACAAGTGTACGATCTAAGACAATTGGTCAGAATAATGCAGAGTTTAAACCTGCGAATCAAGTCAAACTGTTAGAAATCGACAATGAAGATTATAAACAAGCACGTAACGAAGCATTAAAAAAGCCAAACGCTGTAGTTTTACAACAAACTCTTAATTGATAGGTTGACATTATTCTAATATGGCAGTAAAATATTTACTAAGTTGTAGTAAAGATGTTGGTTCCAGGATACAGCACGAAGATAGCCTGGATTAAATAGTATCCCAAGAGTGGGGCTGGCCAATTAGATTTAAAATATTTTATCATAAATATAAAATATAGGTTGACAAAGACATAAATACAGTATATAATTAGTTATTAAATTATTTTTTAGGGAATAAAATGTTACAAACAAGATCACATTTGAATAGTAATTGCATAGCCAAACCGCAGGCGGTGTCCGCTTATTGGCTAACGATTAGTATTTCAAATGATCGTTCAGGGTTTGAGCCAATGTCGGGGGTTTTATTAACATAATTGTATAAGTAAAAGTTACGTTAATAAAGCCCCAGGACTAAACACCCTGGGGTTTTTTGTTTTAAGTGTCTCGGAAACGAGGTCCATAACAAGGCACTATAAAGACAGCATGTTGAACGGGCGGGTACTAGGATGGAGTCTCTCTTGTGAGATGAAAAATCAGTATATAGTAAAGCACACTGAAAGTGGCAAGCCGGACCATGGTCCCTCAGGGATCTCGGACAGTGTGCTTTACTATACACATTCTGGAACCCGGTGGGAGTGAAATCGCCGTGGCGGAGTGTGTTAAAATCTATTCCGTGAAATCCAAGCATGGCGCAAGGACCTGACTGTTAATCAGTGATTAGGTGAGTTCGATCCTCACACACGGAGCCAAATATGGGCTGGTAGTATAATTGGGAAAACACTGCGCTTGCACCGCGGAGTCGGGGGTTCGAATCCCCCCTGGTCCACCAAACACGGGATGATATACCTCTAAGGACGGGGGCTTGACTGTTAATCAATGGCTAGATGAGTTCAATCCTCATACCCGGAGCCAAGTTTCAATGGTGTGGATGCTCTAATGGTAGGGCAGCGGGCTGTAAACCCGTGGCTTCGGCAAGTAGGTTCGATCCCTACCCACATCACCAGATTTCAAATCTAACTTTTCATAAATAAAAGAAAAGGTAGAAATCATGAAACAAAAACATAGTAGTGAAAAATTTACAGATAACGAGTTAATAGAACAATATAATATTAATCCAATATTGAGTAAATTGTCCCACCATTTTGGTGTTCCTGATGTTACTGTTTGGCGTAGAGCTAAAAAGTTAGGACTAGAATTTAAAATAGGTGGTTTTTCAAAAAAAATAGAATTAGATGAGATTTTGGAAGGTAAACATCCACAATATCAAACATTAAAACTAAAAAATAGGTTAATTAAAGAAGGAATATTAGAAAATAAATGTTCTTGTTGTAATATTACAAAATGGAATAAGAAAGAAATAGTTTTACATTTGGATCACATTGATGGAAATAATCATAATCATAAGTTAAAAAATTTAAGATTATTGTGTCCAAATTGCCATTCACAAACTGAAACTTGGTGTGGCAAAAACAAACAATCTCTGTAAAGTGTTACCTGGTTGCATGGTCCGCCGTATCACTATGATTGGCTAGGATCGTTACCTAGGCATCCCACCAATTTTATGCGGGATTAGTTTAATGGTCAAACGCTACCTTGCCAAGGTCGAGTCAGGAGTTCGATTCTCCTATCCCGCTCCAATATGGAAATGTAGCACAACGGTTAATGCGCCAGCTTCATACGCTGTTCGGTGTAGGTTTGAATCCTACCATTTCCACCAATACGGAGAGGTCCTATAATGGTATTAGAGCGGATTGCTAATCCGTCGGCTGACGAAAGTTGGCTTCTGAGTTCGAGTCTCAGTCTCTCCGCCAAGTATTGCATATAACGTAAAAGAGGATAATATGCGTAAGATAGACATTAATGAAGTCAAAGAATTCATTATGGCTCAGACACCGGAGACCAAGATATACATAGGTGGCGACAGTGAAAGATTCAGTATCAATGGTCATTGGTTCGCAGATTATACTATGGCGATTGTAGTACACATCAATGGTAATAACGGTTGTAAAATATTCGGTGAGACCGTACGTGAACGCGATTGGGATCAGCGCAAAGACAGACCAAGGATGCGTCTTATGAATGAAGTTTATAAGATAGCAGAATTATATCTTAAACTGACCGATGTGTTAGAAGATAGGCTAGTAGAAGTACATTTAGATATTAATCCTGACGAGATGTACGGATCCAGCTGTGTGATACAGGAAGCTGTGGGTTACATACGTGGCATGTGCAACGTGATACCTGTGGTCAAGCCCCGAGCATTCGCTGCCAGCTGTGCAGCCGATCGTATGAAAATGATTTTGGCAGCATAAAGTTTCGCCCCATTAGCTCATCTGGTAGAGTACCTGTTTTGTAATCAGGATGTGGTCTGTTCGAGTCGGACATGGGGCACCAGTGTTAACACGGCCCTCCTCTGTTGCTTAACTGGACAGCTGGAGGGTTTTTACGCCTCCTTAGTTCAATGGTTCGATTCCATTCTGGGGCACCAGTTTTATCGGAGTATCGGCAAGTGGTATGTCACTCGCTTTGGGAGCGAGATTTCGAAAGTTCGATTCTTTCTACTCCGACCATACAATGCCTCGTTAATTTAATGGTAGAATGCCCTCCTTACAAGTGGGACACGGTGGTTCGATTCCATCACGAGGTACCATACCCGTGTAGCTGAGTGGTTTAGCTCTGTGTTGATAACGCAGCGACGGTGGTTCAATTCCACCCATGGGTACCAACAATGGGTCCTTAGCTCAATTGGATAGAGTTCTGGTCTTCGAAACCAGCGGTTGGCGGTTCAAGTCCGTCAGGACCCACCATTTTAAAAGGAAAGTAACATGCATGATTATACAGCAAAAATTGCTCGAGCAGATCTAGTACACGGTGCCTACTACACCGGGCGATGTCGTAATGCCACAGTGGCTCGCTGGAATGCCGATGAAGGACAATTTTATCATTGGCGTTACAAGTTTGGATGGCATGTGGACTGTATACGTCATCCAGAAGATGAGCAGTATTTTGATGTGTTTGTGGTAGAAGCCCAGTTACCGGGTATACCAGAAAAAGAAATACCATTTGATTAAGGAGAAATAAAATGAAACCACGCAATATATTTGCTGTATTGGCCAATAAACGGAAGGCGGGCTCGCACCGCAAGAGCACCAAAGCTCTACGTCGTTTACAAAAATCTAGGGATCGTAGCTCAATGGGAGAGCAAGAAGCTTTTACCTTCGAGGTTGTCAGTTCGAGTCTGACCGGTCCCACCATATAAAAACACTCTACGGAACAGGTGAGATTCCTGCTAGTCGTCCGGAAAAGTTAATAGAGCCGGGTTTAGAGTGTTTCTATATGGTGCTTGAGCTAGTGTGGTCATTCAGCGCGATTTTGAAGAATTCGAGAACTTGGTTCGATTCCAAGAAGCACCACCAAACAATTTTTGATAAACATCTTGAAGAAATAAGATCATGGCAGGGGCTAAATCGAAAGGCTCAGATATCACTCTTTGAAAGTGAGTAAGATGGATCGTTACCATCAGCCCCTGCCATGCTCTTATAGGTAAGTGGCATACCACAGTCTTGGTAAGACTGAATCACAAGTTCAATTCTTGTTAAGAGCACCAAACGATTTGCCCCTGTAGCTTAATGGTAAAGAAACGAGCTTATACCTCGTCAAAGCACGGGCTAGATAAGCCCGAGTGTAGAGGTTCGAGTCCTCTCAGGGGCACCAAACGATTTGCCCTGGTGGCGAAATTGGTAGACGCACTTCTCTCAAAAGGAAGAAGGAAAAACACCTAGTTGTGAGTTCGAATCTCATCCAGGGCACCACACATCTGTAGCTCAGTTGGCTAGAGCATTATCTTGACATGGTAAAGGCCACAGGTTCGAATCCTGTCAGATGTACCAAACTTGACGAGCGTAACCGAATTGGTATAGGTATCAGATTTAAATCCTGAGTTCTGAGAGTTCGAATCTCTCCGCTCGTACCAAATTATCTGGCCTTAGTATAACACCACCGTAGTATAATCGGAAATACACCATTCTTCTAAAATGGACTATGGGAGTTCAACTCTCTCCGGTGGTACCACATTTAATAACAAGCAGACTTCATTTAGTCTTGTTTGTTTAACATATTCGCTTTGGGATATTCTTAACACAGAATAACCTCGAACACGAGTAAGGTATTCATCTCGTATATCATCTAGGTTTTTTCGTTTTTTGTGATGACTACCATCAAGTTCGATTATTAGTTTCTCTTTTGGAAAAACAAAATCGATCCAGCCATGTTTTTTACTTTCTTTATTATAGAAGTGTATTTCATCATACCATTTACCGGAATAGTTATCATTTAGCCATTCTGTAAAAGAGAGTTCCATATATGATTTTTGTCCGTTACCTTTGATATGAGAGCGATTAGTTTTCAACCACTTTGCTTGTAGGTCTTTTTGACACTGCAAAGAACAAGTCTTTTTATTTTTATTTGCTGAGTAGAATGGATTAGAACAAAAATAGCAACAGAGGTGGAAAATAGCAGTGAATGGTGGATTAGCATTTTCTTTACGATATTTTTTAATCGATTCTGAAGTTTTTAGTTTAGATAACTTTGCTCTTGGTTTTCTCAGTGAATTATTATATGATGCAGAACAAGTGTGAGAACAGAATTTATTTTTTCTTTTAGAGTAGTCTAAAGTAGTATTACATTTGAAACAAGTTTTTGGATTAAGGCTGTATGTCTTGATCCTAGTTTCAAATTTTTTCTTGTGTATATCTAACGCTTTAAGTCTGAGCAATGTTATTTGTTCCAGTTGCTTACCAGACTTATAGTATTCGGTTTCTTTCATATTTACTTTTGCCATGTAAATATTTAGTATTATTTTTTAAGTTCGAATATTTTTTTCGGACCAAAAGAACAATGGTGTCTATAGTGTAGAATTTCGCACCCAATCCTGTGAAGATTGTAGGCTCGGGGAGGTACCGAGTAGATACCCCAAAAGAATAACGGAAGGTGATCTTACCGGGGAAGTAAGCCTAGTCTTGAAAACTAGTGGAGTCCGAAAGGGCCAGGGCTTCGATTGCGCCCACCTTCCGCCAATATTATTGAGGTCGATTCTACTATCCCTCTGCCAGTAACAATGTCAGTATAGCCAAGTGGTTAGGCAGAAGTCTGCAAAACTTCCAACACAAGTTCGATTCTTGTTACTGACTCCAGATTCTGTTGTAGAAATACAACAGATATTCTAGTTGACTTTTTACCAGAATGCCTGTATAATAGTTGTATATTAAGTAATAACAGTTCTTTAACAATTTAGGTAGTAGATTATAGAGCCTTGGGAAAGGCGCTATATTGAAACACATTTATTAGTGGTTGAGATAAAGCTAACCGGTAGTGACTACGCCCAATCGTAGCAAGTTTATCCGATAAGTGTGTTTCAATATGGTCTGTATGTGGTTCGTCTAGAAACCGGTAAATTGTAGTTTAGTCTGCAAGCCACACACCATATTGAAGTGTTTTATGAGTGCGTAGAAAATCGCGAGCGCCGCCTGCTAGTTCTCAGGGGATAGAGCACTTCAATATGGTTTGTTAGATCAGTTGGTTAGATCGCTTCCCTGTCACGGAAGAGGCCATGGGTTCGAGTCCCATACAGACCGCCATATTAAAGCATATTATGTCGTATAAAAGATGTATATACGGGTGGGTGAAACGTGGAACTACTCGAAGGTGTGGCCACACTGGTTGAGACTATCACTTAGTAATTTAGGACAACCGTGGTGTAAGGTGCAATTCCTTACCTAGTATGCTTTAATATGGTAGTAGCCTAATGTTTGGTAGGTCGAGGCCAAACAGTCCTTTCCCAAGGATCATTGACACTGGAATGTCAAGCCGATGAGGATCTTTGCCTGACCACAGGTGCAGATTGACGGGAAATTGGGAAGCAGTTGTAAGCAGTGGAAGATCGTCAAGATCGGTATGAGAAATCATATTGAAACACATTTATATGCTAAACGGTACAGCCGACCCGGGAAAGGGTTAGATGTAAGGTTCGAGTCCTTACTAAGTGTGTTTCAATATGGCATCATTAGAAAATAGCTGTCCTGGGTAGCGTGTTGAGACGTCAACACTAGGCGGGCTGGTAGGGCCATCTTCCAGTCCTGACATAACCAAGGGCAACTGGCTTAGGAGGGGAAGCACCCGAGTCCAAAATTCGCTCAGCTTGTAAAGCTGGACAGCTATTTTCTAATGGAGCAGAAGCATCAATGGTGATGCACCGGACTGTAAATTCGGCGCCGCTGGCACGCCTGGTTCGATCCCAGGATGCTCCACCAGGTTTATGCTGTCTAATAGTCTAAGTCATAAATAATCAATAAGGATTATACTATGGGCGGATATAGACAAGGGTCAGGAAGAAGTAAATCAGGATATTACAAAGGTATCTATTGTGGATCAACTTATGAATTATGTTGGGTAATATACAGCATTGATCATAATATAAAGTTCCAACGCTTTCCTGGGCTGTTAGAAAAAGACGGACTAAAATACTATCCAGATTTTTTATTAGACGATAATAAAACTATTATTGAAACTAAAGGCTATGAAAAACAAGACTCTGTAGATAAAAAAACAGCGTTAGCAGAAAGTTTTGGGTATACTGTAAAAGTATTGCGTAAAGATGATTTACAATATGTATTTGACTATGTAAAAAAAACATACCAAACAAGTAAGTATTACATATTATATGATGAATATAAACCAAAATATAATTATGTCTGTAATTGTTGCGATCAATCTTTTACTAAAGATATTATATTAAAAACAGAAATAAAATTTTGTTCGAGATCTTGTGCTGGCAAGTATAGAAAAACACACAATAAAACGAACGAGTTTAATAAAGAAACAGCAAATTATAAAAGATTATTGTCTAAAGAAACAGCGTTAGAAATTTATAATAGAACAGATAAATCACTTCAAGGGTTAGCAGATGAATTTAATATACCTAAAAACAATATATGGTTTATTAAGCAAAAGCGAACTTATAAGTGGATACACGATTAATGTCCCTATAGATTATGTTGGTTAGATCATTGCCCTTTCAAGGCAAAGAGCCCGGATCGTCACCGGGTAGGGACGCCAAGTTTTATCGATCATCGCATGAGAAGGTGTTGGTGTGCCTAGACTCTACACAGCCCGGCGCCGGGCTCAGAGCAGTGCTCCATGGGTTCGAATCCCATATGATCGACCAAGTTATGTGCATTTCGGTTAATGTGGAACAAGACGGGGGCGCCACATAAGTCTCTTTAAGTAGAGCGGTGGAACAAGCTTCACATGCGGGTTCGAGCCCCGTAGTGTACACCAATTACCAACCATCGCAGGTTGACTAAAAATTAACCTGCATTATAACATATTTGTAGTAGATATTGTTGAGACTGTGAGCGAAAGCCCAAGCAATCCTAACTGTCAAGGAACAACACCATCCCAGAGTATCATGTCCACTATACGGAGATTATCAAGTCCTGCTAGACTTGATTGAGAGAGAGATTTGGGAGAGCAGTATATCAGCGTTAATCTCGGCCGGGATTCGCTTGAATGCTCTTAAACATGCGACAGTGGTCTCAACAATAACATCTATGCGGGTAGGGTATTCTGATGCAGGGTGGAGAAGTAGTAACTCGTCAGGCTCATAACCTGAAGATCGCTGGTGCGAATCCAGCCCCTGCTTCAGAGTATCTTATTTGATTTACGGCGGTTTTCTTCTTTAGTCAAATATTGAAGATTTTCGAGAATATAGCATCGTGCCAGTGCTGGCAATAAATATCTGTTTAAAACAACACACAATATGACAAAAATTCTATTTTCTCTGGCTGTATGCTTTCTAGCATCAACCGCTTGGGCCGATGATTTATCGGCTAACTTGGGTGGCGCAGTTGACACCAACAACACTCTAGTGACCAGTAATATATCATACGCAAACAAAGATTTAACCCTCAGCAGGTTTAGTCAGTATGTGGATGCGGATTACATATACAAGTCCAGCAAATCGTCAACTAGTGAAAATTTATTTGAATTGTATGCCAAAGTCAACTATGAATTAGACGATGGTAAAAATTATTTACAAACTGCCGGCAGGTATCAGTATAATGAATTTGGCACTTACACCAATATGCAGGTGTTGGGTGTGGGTCATGGCTATAGATTAATACATACTGACCGCATGAAAGTCAGCGCCGAAACCAGTGTGGCCCAAGCTGTCAGCGACGGATTGAATCAAACAGTCTTTAGAGAAAGCATGTGGGCCAGTTATAAATTCAATGATAAATTGTCTATTTCAGAAAAATATCTCATCGAAACAGGCGGCGTAATCATGTTTCAAAAAAATCTATTGGCTGTGAGTTACAACATTTCCGATAACGTCACAGCCAGAATCAGCCACACTTGGATTAGAGACAGTGTAAATAATCAGTTGATAAATCTAGTTGTTTTTGGTTTAGGACTAAAGTTTTAAATCTTATTGCGGGTTGTGACAGCCACACTCCGGTCTCATAAGCCAGGATGGAATAGGGAGCGTTACCCTAGCCCGCAACCATTAATCAATTACAGTACGTTGGACTAGTGGTCACAACAACACGGGCATGGCCCGGTGTTTAGGCAGAAGTCTACAAAACTTCCTGCCCTGGTTCGATGCCATGATGTTTGCCACACAATTAAGACAGCGTTGCAAGCAACTGCATAGCGAGACGAACCACGTCTCGATCCATGTGAAGTCTACGTGCTATATCCACAGCATCTAGATTGCGACTGATGAGTTCTTTGATTTGCAACAACGCAGGCGATAATAACATAAAAACTCCTTGATGGTTATAAGTATATAACGCAATTGTCAGTAGAAAGTTTACAAAGCAAGTGCCAATTGGTATTATATACTGTCACTGTGAGGAGATCGGGTTGATTCTCATACCCCTCTCAAAATTTATTCCGGGTTCGCATAGCGGCGATTGCAGCGGCCTCCAAATCCGCCATACCACATCGGGAGTTCGAGTCTCTCACCCGGAGCCAAACAGCGATAGCGAGAGTACACTGAGCGGTGTTAGCTCAGTTGGTAGAGCGAGTGCTTGCCAAGCACTAGGTGGCGGGTTCGAGCCCGATTACCCGCTCCAGTGAAGTACCGTATCACCGAACCGAGTAGGCCTAGCCGTTTCTGGTAGTGTGATACGACATGCGGGATTAGTTTA
>Ga0007867_1000687_pt1 | contig 10887 bp, 7 predicted proteins | sample CryBogCBH25Aug08_FD_71224 | JGI IMG/M metagenome (GOLD analysis project Ga0007867, IMG submission 71224) | Freshwater microbial communities from Crystal Bog, Wisconsin, USA - CBH25Aug08 | ecosystem: Environmental > Aquatic > Freshwater > Lake | place: Crystal Bog, Wisconsin, USA | collected... | reverse complement strand
TAGCACTTAGGGGCGGCGATTGCTAGCCCACCGGTCAATCGATCATCGTCCTGGTCATCGATGCCATCGGCTGATTGTGACGGATTGGCTTGCCCGATTGGCTTGCTGGATGCCCCGATTGGTAGCCGTTAGGGCAGGTGATTGGCGGATTGGGGCGGGTGGACAGTCCTCCCACACACGCCGCTTAACGCCCCGAAACCGTCCGTTCTGCCCACGAAACGGTTCTATAACGGTGCAATATCGCCCCGAAACGAGCCGCAAAGGCTGGTGTCAACGCGATGTTCTGACGGGTCAGGGTCAGGGTAATAATCGGCAAAGCCGAGCCGTGCCACGCTCAACCCGAGGGTTTTTAACTACGAGTGATATATGTATTAACTATCCACCAAAATATTTTTTCTAAATATTAGATCCATATACCGGTATTTCGTCTCACATATTAAGACGGCGCACAAACTATTTTTTAACCATAAGCAGTATAAAATACTGACTTTAGAGCGTGTGACATAAATCACCCCCTCCAAAGCGGGATAAAGCGGTTTTATCCCGCCTTAGTATATATAGGGGATAAAATAAATACGGCTCCGTTAGTTCGGCTTCATCGCAGCCGAGCCTCACAGCGAGGTTGCCGATGAGACGAACAACCGATCAGGGCTTATGGCCCTGCTCGTTAACCCATAGGCAAGACGACAGGCGGCGCCTGGCGGCGCCCCCTAAACAATCCACGACATTGCCCACAGGCAATGCTTCGCAGTAGGATACCTATAAACTTATGCCAAAGGAGAGTTTCACCCAATGGCAATTAAAGACGCATCGAAGTACCGCCTTGTCGAAGGCGCTAGCTTGTCCGCGCCTGAGGCAAAAAAACGCCTCGTTGAGCTAATCAACGACGGCGTTACCGTCGAAGACGCTTGCCGCGCAGTCGGCAAGTCCGTCAAGTCCTATGAGTATTACCGAGCATCCGACCCTCAGTTTAAAGAGGCGATTGATCTGGCGCGAGTTATCAAGCGCCGAAAAGGCGTTATCGCCGACGAGGATGCCAATATCAGCTTTGAGGAATTTCGCCTCAAGTATTTGAACAGCAAGACCTTCGACCATCAACGTAACATTACCTCCCTGCTGGAGGAAGGCGAACCCGCCTGGCTGCATGGCAACATGACCTACGAGCCAAACTTCAAAAATTACGTTTTGGTTAACATGCCACCGGAACATGCTAAGTCCATGACCGTGTCTATCGACTATGTGACATATCGGATTGTTACCAATCCCAATGTCCGAATTAAGCTTGTCTCTAAGACGCAGTCGATGGCAAAGGAATTTCTTTATGCCGTCAAGCAGCGGCTTACCTCTCCCCAATGGGCAGAGCTTCAAAGACGATACGCTCCAGTGGAAGGCTTCAAAGCCACGGCTGAGAAGTGGACGCAAGACGCCATTTACCTTGAGCGCGAGTCGGGTGAAAAAGACCCTACGCTTCAGGCACTCGGCATCGGCGGACAGATTTACGGCGCACGTGCTGACCTAATCATCCTTGACGACTGCGTGACTCTTGCCAACGCTGGCGAGTACGAAAAGCAGATTCGCTGGATTCAACAGGAAGTCTTGACGCGTGTTGGTCCAACGGGAAAGATTTTGGTTGTCGGCACTCGCGTAGACCCAATGGATCTATACCGCGAGATGCGTAACCCTGAGCGTTATCCAGATAACAAGTCGCCATGGACGTACCTTGCCATGCCGGCAGTTTTAGAATTTGCCGATGACCCAAAGGATTGGGTTACCCTCTGGCCTAAGTCTGACCGTCCATGGGATGCAGACGATACCCTGCCAGACGAGAACGGTTTGTACCCACGTTGGTCCGGCGAACATCTACGCCGCCGTCGCGGCTTGATTGACCCAAAGACTTGGGCGATGGTTTACCAGCAACAAGATGTTGAGTCAACCGCTATCTTCTCTCCTGAGTGTGTACGCGGTTCTGTCAGCGGCATGCGGGCTATCGGCCCATTGATTCCTGGCGCACCAGGACATCCTGAGAATCTCAGCAGTCAGTACATCGTCGCTGCAATGGATCCTGCCATGTCTGGCGATACTTTTTCGGTCATCATGGCTGGCGATAGAACCACAGGCAAGCGTTACTTGCTAGAGGCATCGCGTATGCCCGCCCCGACACCGCAGGCTATTCGTGACTTGATTCGCTCATGGACAGAGAAGTACAGTCCAAAGGTCTGGGTCATTGAGAAGAATGCTTTCCAGCTATTCCTCACCCAAGACGAGCAAATCAACTCGTTCCTTGCCTCACGAGGCATCCGTCTTGTCCAGCACTATACCGGTGGCAATAAGATGGATTTAGAATTTGGCGTCGCCTCTATGGCTCCGCTATTTGGCTCGGTAGATAGTCAAGGCAAGTTCCTCAAGAACAATCTTCTGGAATTGCCACGAGCTGACAACGAACATATCAAAGCCCTGATTGAACAACTTATCACTTGGTCGGCAGGAACAAAGAACAAGCAAGACGGCCCAATGGCTCTCTGGTTTGCTGAAACACAAATGCGTGATTATATCAATCAGGCAGGCGCCTATGGCGGAACATTCGTGAAGAATCCATTTGCTACACCAATGGATTTAGCGCGCCGCAAGGTTGTTAACTTGGAAGAATATGCCCAGCTTCAACAGAAGATGGCTGCTAACGGAGGTTACTTGTGAGTCTTGACATCGACGAGCTAAGCGTAAAGATACGCAAGCTCCGCGACCATTACCATCAACGTGATGCTCGCTGGACAGATCTGCAAGCAATCCGCCAAGGTGACATTCAGCAAGTTTACCCAGGAATGTTCCCAGACGAATTTCCTAAGCCTATGGTGGCTAACTTTATTGACATTGCTGCCCGCGACGTGGCAGAAGTTATTGCTCCACTCCCAGCCTTCAACTGCGACTCTACGGATTCTGTCTCAGACCGTGCGCGCAAGAAGGCCGATAAGCGCACTATGATTGCCGCAGGTTACCGCGATACATGCCGCCTCCAAACGCTGATGTATACAGGCGCAGACCGTTATGTAACCTTCGGCATGCTTCCTTTCATCATTGAGCCTGACTGGGAAAACAAGCGCCCAATGATTCGCATTGACAACCCAATCGCTGCATACCCAGAGTATGACCGATTCGGCAAGTTGTTGTCCTACAGCAAGCGTTACAACAAGACAGTACGCGAGCTATGCAACGAATTCCCGGAGCATGAATCTGTCATTCGCGGACCTTACGAGAACCGCAACTCAGAGCGTATGCTAGAAGTCTTTCGCTATCAAGACAAGGATGAAGTCATCCTGTTTGTTCCTGAGCGTAGCAACCTTGTCCTTGACCGTGCAAAGAACCTTATCGGTGAATTGCCTGTCGTCATCGCTATCCGCCCTGGCATCGACTCCGATGAGAACCAACGCGGACAATTCGATGACATCATGTGGGTACAGGTTGCCAAGGCTCGCTTTGCTACCTTGCAGCTGGAAGCAGCACAAAAATCTGTACAGGCTCCATTTGCTTTGCCTGCTGACGTTAACGTTCTTGAGATTGGCCCAGACGCAACTATTCGCTCTGCTAATCCAGAGAAGATTCGTCGTGTCGGTCTTGATATTCCTGCCGGTATCTTCCAAGAGGCAGCCACACTAGATCAAGAGCTTCGCATTGGCTCACGCTACCCACAAGGTCGTATGGGTGTGCAGTCTGGTTCTATCGTTACAGGTCGTGGCGTTGAAGCCCTAATGGGTGGATTCGATACACAGGTCAAGACAGCACAGGCAGTCTTCTCAGAAGTATTCCGTCAAGTCATGCGCCTGTGCTTCCTCATGGATGAGAAGCTATTCGGCAATGTTGAGAAGGAAGTGCGCGGCGTTGTATCCGGCGCACCTTACGAGATTACCTACACACCAAGCAAAGATATTTCTGGTGATTACTGGGTAGATGTTTCATACGGCATGATGGCAGGACTTGATCCAAACCGTGCTTTGGTGTTTGGTTTGCAAGCTCGTGGTGATAAACTTATCTCACGCGATTTCCTACGCCGTCAGATGCCATGGGATATGAACGTAACGCAAGAAGAAGAAAAGGTTGAAGTTGAGGAATTGAGAGATTCGCTCATGTCAGCTATGGCTTCTTATGCACAAGCTCTGCCAGCTATGGCAGCGCAGGGTCAAGACCCTACAAAGATTCTTACAGCAATGGCATCGGTCATCAAGGGTCGTCAAGCTGGCGACAATATCGAAGACCTAGTTGTTGAGGCATTTGCCCAACCAGTAGCATCCCCAGAAGTTGCAGCCGCTGGTGAGGCACAAGCCCCAGGACAGGCTCCTTCTGGGGCATCTCCTGCAATGCCACCGCAAGGCGCACCGCAAGGTGGGTCTGCACTACAGAACCTGCTTGCAGGACTTTCATCTTCTGGCCAGCCGCAGTTATCTGCGAATGTAGCCAGACGCTCGCCAGCCTAACGTTACTGACGAGAAAACTCATCCCTATAGGAGATAAACAATGGCAACAACAAAGGCAAACCTCACAACAAAGGTTCCTTCACCAAAGAACCAAGGCGGACATGGTTCGTCACAAGCGACAACACAGAAGACTGCAATTCAGAAGAAGTCTGGACCAGCTAAGCCTGGCGCAGCTAACATCGTCTTCAGCAAGCAACCTTCAGGCACACGCGGCACAGGCACAACTGCCGGAAAGCCAATGAAATAAAAAAATGTCACAAGAGCAGGGCATGCCGCCCACGCGGGTAACCAAATGGGATGTACTTGCCCTGCTCGCTGACACAACCGCAGCAATCTTAATTGACATAGCAAGCGGTTTCGATGTTCTTACGCAAATGCTAGAACATCAAGCAAGTTTCGTGGATCATAAAGAATCGTTCCACGAGTATGCAGCCCGCACCATCGAGACTTTACAAGAGGGAGAATAGTCATGCCACAGGCAGAAAAGCCAGCTATGACATCAGGCCCAGGGGCTTTAAGCCAACGCACCGATGGCGGACCAGCATCAAAGCAAGCAATTCGGTATGTCTCAGGCATGCCGTCTTATGGTGATGGACAGGATTTAGTTAACCTGCAAGCGCAAGCACCTATGGGTGCTACGCCAAACCCAGGCAAGCCATTGTCTCCATCAACCATTGCAGGAGCTGCCGCACAATCAGCTCCAGCACAGCAGTCTCAAGTTACACCTTTGACTGCTCCTACCCAACGCCCTGACGAACCAGTAACAACTGGTGCTGCATCAGGTCCAGGATTCGGTCCTTCTATTCTAGGAATCAACCCTGGCAGTGCAGCCGCAGCAGGTGGACAATCTGCTAAGCAAACCGTTCAGGCATTGGCACAACATCCAGACGCATCCCCAGCATTGAAGCAATTAGCCGCGACGTTAGGCATTTAATTTATGGCAGATAACGCACCAGTTCCTGCCGCTACTCCAACGCCAGCGCCATCACAGGCTGCCAATGTTAATGTTGCGAATAATGCAGTAGGACTACACCCAGAAGTAGCGCAGAAGGCGCCACAGGTTATGGCTGACGCCATTGCCAGTGGTAATCCTGATGTTGTTAATACTGTTGCCGCAACGCAAAGCATTGCTCCATACGCGCAAGCTCTTGCGGATCATCAAAAGAATTACAACTCCCAGAGTGTTTGGGGAACAATTCTTGGCGACGCTAAAGGCATTCTCAATAACGTAGTCCAGACTGTGCAGAAAGTGCCAGGCGTCGGCACGATTATGAATTGGGCTAACAAGCCTTTGCAAGAAATTCAAAAAGACTACAAATTTCTCCACAGCGTTTATACAGACCATAGTGTTTGGCAAGGCGTATTAGCTACGCTCGGCGTAGTTGGTGGCGGAGTTGCCGGTGGATTTCTTGGTGGACCAGCAGGCGCAGCTCTAGGAGCTGACGCGGCATTAGCAGGCGAAAAAGACCTTGCTCGCCTCATGCCTACATTCAAAGATTCAATCGCCAAGTCGAATGACCCAAATTACATGGTGTCTCCTGGGCGAGATGTAGCTAATCTTATTTCTAATGTACCTGGCTTTAGCGCGCTGAAAGATACTCAGCATGGCTTTGGTCAGACCATCTCTGGCGTTACTGACGCCATCTTTGATTTTAACGCAGATCCTTTGGCTAAAGCTGGCACAATCAACAATGCTCTCAAGTCTGGTAAGTATGTCGGCGCAGCGGTTGATGATACTGGCAAGACAATCCTAGATGCCAATGGCGCACCTGCACAGATTCGTGCTACCTTGCCTATTGCTTCACAATCAGGCTCAATTAACAACTTTATTGTTTCCACATCTGGCAAGGCACTTAATAGCTCACAGGTTCTTGACGCTTACGCCAACCCACTTAACACATCTTTCCGTCGTGCAGTAGATACAATCGCAAAGACCGATAACCCTATCGAGATTCAACGACTGTTCCCATCAAGCCAATTTACCACTTATGAAGCAAGCCGCTTGGCTAAGGCTTCTACACCAGAGGAAGTTGTTGGCGAGCTAGGCAAGTCTTTGTATTCATCTGAGCTTGTAGCTCAAGATGCGTTGCCTCGCAATACCCTGATTCTTCCTACTCAAACATTTGCTCGCGCCTTGGTTGACAAGGGGCTTGAGCGTATTCGCCAGCAAGGCACAAGCATTAACGAAGAACGTAACTTGCTGTTGCCAAAAACTGTCAGCGTAGTTGATGAAAACGGTGAAGTTAAACTTAACCCAGACGGCAGTATTCAGAAGCAAACCTTGCAAGGCGGTATTCCTACCGTTCTTGGCAAGCTAGGCTTACTTGACCTTAGTGGCGCTAAAGATGCTGCTATCTCAGCATTAGCTGGCAAGGTTCGTACCTTTACCGGTTACAAGGCTTTGTCTGTCAACCTCAAGACACTTGAGCAGTCTGGCAAAAACTTTACTTGGTCTGACCCTGGCCTTGGTCCACAGCTTTACAACATGGCTCGCTATTCTATGCCACATGATCTTGCCTTAGAGCATGTATCAAAGATTATGCTTGAGCCAGACCTTGCTACCAAGCAAGAGATGTACGCTAACCTTGTCAAGGAAACTGTCAAGAATGCTGGCCTTCCAGCAAGCGATAACATTGTTAATCGTGTCATGTCTCAGGCGCAGCGCGCTACTGACGGTGGCGAGTTGTCTAACGTCATCTACGGACATGACCATAAGGGTCGTCCAACTGGCTATGTAGCCATGAAGGATGGCGGCGTACAAGGCGTTGCACAATGGTCATGGCAACGAGGCGAAAACGCATTTATCGATTTCAAAGAGCTTCGCAACGCGATGCGCCAAGCAACCATCCACAGCCTTCTATATCAGAAGCTGGATGACGGCTTTACTTTTTACACAGACAAGATTTTTGCACCACTGACATTGTTCTCAGCAGGCTTTGGTTTACGCGTAGCTTCATCTGAGGCTTTGCACCAAATCATTCGTGCTGGTCTTGGCGATTACCTCAAGAGTCAAGTTGCTCAAAGTGCAGCAAAGTACAACATTGCTCATGGATTAAATCCATTGAGCGAGCTTGAGAAGCAACGCTATGCTGACTCTGTATCACAAGCATTGACCGATGAAGACCATGATGCGCTTCTGTCTGGCAAGCCTGTCAAGGAAAATTCAATCACCAAGCTCACTCAGCAAAAGGCAGATGTTTACAAGAGCCTTGGCTGGACAGAGCGAGCTAACGAGGCAGCGACAGATGTTCGCAACCTCAAGAACCGCATTGCTCCGGTTGGATTTATCAACAGCAAGATTGCTCCTTACATTGCTCAAGACAAGCTAGATGCTATCTACAAGTATCAGAAGCTCATGGGTGCTGAGGGTATTCCTGCCGGCGTAGCTTCAGATCATGGCAAGAGCTTCCAACACTCAGCCAATGACCGTGTAGATTTGCTTGCTCAGTTGCAAGGACATGGCGCACGTCCAACAGACGAAGCTGCCAGCATCCAAGGCACCAACCCTAACTATCACAAGTACTGGGCATTGAATCTTTCCAAGGCTCGTAATGAAGCTATGGCTCGTGACATTGCATCAGACTGGCAGCGCCTATCCAAGCAACCTAACTGGAACGAGCTTTCCAACGATGCCAAGTGGGCGCAGGTTCAGAACGAATTTCAGAAGCGCGTTGAGGATCCAAAGCAATACGCCGATATTCGCCCAACAATGGTTGGCTTGAGCCAAGGCGTACCTGCTGACTTTGCCCGTGAAGTAACCGCATCATTCCGAGGAATGGTGGAAGGCGCTAGCGGAAAAATCCACGAAGACTTGATTGACAATATCAAGAACAAGCAGCGTACTTACGAGGATGACCTAAAGAAGATTCCAGTAAGCGACAGCCCATACAATGTGCTTGGTAAGACTCTCAAGCCTGGCTGGGATAATGCTATGAACCGAGTCATGGACTTGGGTTATCGCACTGTTGTTAACCCAATTATTGACCATATTTCTCGTGAGCCTATCTTTGCTCACTACATGTACGAGCATTATCGTGAGTTGAAGCCAATGGTTGATTCTGGGCTTCTTACTGATAACGATGCTTTGCGTATCGCTGGTCAAAAGGCTACGCTTTCCATGCTGCCTTTGATTCACAACCCTGCACTTCGTAGCCAGTGGGCTACCTTGTCTCGTAACGTATTTCCATTCTACTTTGCTCAAGAGCAGGCTCTAAAGCGTATAGGCCGTCTTGGATTGCAGGATGGTCGTGCGATTAAGACATTCCGCGACTTTCAGATTATTAATCATGGGTTAAATAACCCAGGTTTTGTTCACACCGATTCCGATGGCAAGAAGTACATTGTCTATCCATTGGTCGGAGAGTTTGGCAATGCAGCCCTTCGTGGCTTGCAAGCCTTGGGAGTCAACTCATTCTCAGGAATGCCTGAGTCTGTTATTGGAAATACATCATCTTTACAGACCGTTCTTCCAGAGTTAAAGATGCCAGGCGTTGCGCCATTTGGAAATATTCTTTTGACAGACCTTGGAAATAAATTTCCATGGATGCAAAAGGTATCCAGCTTTGCTACTGGTGGCTATCCAGCGACTAACTGGATTGACACAGTTTTGCCTAACTCTGGCGTCAGAGATGTATTCAATGGCTTGACCATGGATCAGCGCGAGTCTGCGGTTCACAATGCAACCTTGTCAGCCATTATGGCGGCTCAATATCATGGCATCCTTGATGACAAATATGCAAGTTTGCCAGAAGCTCAAAAGCAACAGATTCTTGACAAAATTGAAAATAACGCTAAGTCAAATCTGTTCATTCAAGGCTTACTATCTTTCTTCTTGCCGTTGGCGCCAAATGTCAGCAATGACTACTACACCAAGGATATGCAGACGCTTCGCTCTGAATATCTCAATATGGTAAAGCCAAAGGCTCAGGGTGGTTTAGGCTTGACTATTGCGGAAGCTCAGGACAAGTTCAATGCCGAGCATGGCTCACAAGCCATTTCCTATACAGTTTCTCATACAACCCAAGGTGCCGGTGGAGCTAACTTACCACTATCTAATGATACATTGACTTGGCTTAATCAGAATAAAACTCTTTATAACCAATTCCCCAACGGTTCTGCCTATCTTATCCCGCAGAATACGCAAGGCGGAGATGTAGCCCAGATTGAAAATAAGCTCGTCACCATGCACCTTCGCTCACAGGATACACCACAGCAATTCCTCAATGCGGTGTATTACGCAAAGGGTTGGGTTGACCTTGCTCAAGATTACAAGGATTATCAAGCCAGTATCGCCAGCGCGCAGGGCAATCGTTTTCAATTATATAAAATTTCTCAGGCTTGGAAAACCGTTACCGACGCTTACGGACAAAGCAATCCAATCTGGCTTGCTGAGTACAAGGATCCAACCAAAAGCGTTATGGCAAACCATGCCCTTTCAGATTTGCAAGCTATGCAACAACAGGGCAAGCTCAATGGCCCACAGGCTGCTGGCATTGCAGATTTGCTAGCTAGCTACAACGACTATCATGGACTGCTTGGGCAGCAAATGGTCAATGGTCGTAAGTTGCCAGGATATAACCAATTGCAAACAGCTTGGTATAATTATCTTGACCAAGAAATGACAAACAACCCAGCATTAACAAATGTTATTTCGGGTGTCTTTAGAAGGGTATCATAATGCCATTAACTACACCAGCTCCTAAAACACCGGCGGCATCTACGCCCATGCCCGCACCTACCAGCTCGCCTGGAACAAGTTCATATATGAAAATTTTGAATGGCAATGCATTGCCTTCTGGTGCGCCTAATACTAACCCATATTTCTTGCCTACGACAACCATCACTACTGACCTTACTCAGACTTCACAACCTGATATTGAGTCATTGGTTAATGCAACCATGCAACAATTGGTTGGCCGTAATGCTACCCCAGATGAGATTAAGCAGTATGGCGCTGAGCTTCTTGCTGCTGAAAAAGCTAACACTGGCGGATATACAGGCGTTACTACTTATCAAATAGATTCAGGTAAGCGCAATACCGCCATTGGTACTCAGCTATCCAAGGGTGTTGATGTCACAGCATTTCTTGAGAACCTTATCAACGGCACCGCTGGCGCTAAGGAATACAAGGCTGCTACTGGCTACATGCAGGCAATGATGAATTCTATGAACCAATTCAAGGGAGCGTATAATGGCTAGTAAGAAAAAGCCTGAAGTTATCGCTTCATTCCCTGGCATTACTGGCCCTACTACAACTGCTGGAACCACAGGATCCACAGGACCTGCTGAGACTCCAGAGCAAATCAAAGCAGACTTTCTACAAAACTACGGCGTACAAGCTGCGCTTATCGCTTCCGACCCTGAGCTTGGTTCGCTTTTCACAACTGCTGTCAGCCAAAACTGGAGTGCTAATAAGTGGGCT
>Ga0007867_1000685_pt1 | contig 10918 bp, 17 predicted proteins | sample CryBogCBH25Aug08_FD_71224 | JGI IMG/M metagenome (GOLD analysis project Ga0007867, IMG submission 71224) | Freshwater microbial communities from Crystal Bog, Wisconsin, USA - CBH25Aug08 | ecosystem: Environmental > Aquatic > Freshwater > Lake | place: Crystal Bog, Wisconsin, USA | collected... | reverse complement strand
ACATGATGGTTCCCCTGTTTCAAAAAATTAACGGCTCTTGCCGGGTTTCACAATGGTCATTGCGTTTTTAAAAGCACCATAAGGCTCTTTAACTTTGTCAAAGCCGCCAAATTGGTTCATTCGGGGAGGATTGACAACGGGGCCATTTTGTTGCTTGTTGTCCAAGGGCATACGCATACCTTTGGAAGATGGTTCGAGATACTTGGTAGTCATGGTGGTTCCTTACATTTGTGGAGGCATGGGAGGTGGAGCAGACGGCGCGGCCATAGCTTTCGCTTGTGGTGAGCCGCCGCCAGCTTGAGGCAAATTCTGCATCAGTTGCATGATCTCGGTGGGGATCAATCCTTCTGCCTTCTTCTTGCTTGCACCGAACTTGCGGGACAACGAAGACAAGGCATTCAACAATGTTTGGCCTTCCTCGCTCTCCGAACCATACGCTGCCAATGATGATTCCAACAAATCCATAGCCATTGTGATGTTAATCATGGCTGATTGTTGCTGGCCTTCCATTGGTTGTGGAGTGGCCATTGGCGCGGTAATAGGGGGAGAGTTGCCCTCTGCCTGGGCAGATACTGGATTGGGCTGTTGTTGGCTCATGCCACCGCCCCCAGCAACAAGTTTCATTAGATCGGGGGTCATGCTGACAACACCATGTACCAGTTACCCACTGTGCCGTTGTAGCTGTGAGCAATGAAAACGGCTGTTTTACCTGCGCCGACTGCGACGCCAGTGGCCGTGGCCACGTCGTTGATGGTGTCAGTGCCGGAGCCAAAAACTTGCAGGGAGTTTGCGCCTGCGTTGCGAACAATGATTTGTGAGCCAATTGCGCCAAGTTTGTTGGGCGTGGCCGTGACGGCTGGCAACATCACCGAGTCATTGCCGCTTGCAACGGTTGACACTTTGTTGAATTGCGCCGTCAATTGTGTTGCGCCAGTTTGACCGCCACCCGCCAAGGCCGTGATGCCTGTATCGGTGTTGGTTGCGGCTGGCGCAAAGGTCAAGTGACCAATTTGTGGTGGCGATGCTGGTGTGGCAGACATTGGAATTCCTTTGTTACAGAAACCGAACTTTTTGTATGACCCCTATTTTCATACAAAAAGGCTGGTATTCCCAGCCCCGGCAATCAGCCAGCAAGAATTACTTGCGACCTTTGCGACCTTTACGACGTGCCATGTTGCACCTCCTTAAAAAATGGTTGATAAAACGGGTGGATTTAGCGGCATTTCAGCCGCCGCGAATTAACGCTTGCTCTTACGAGCGTGACGCTTGGCTTTACGCATGGCAGGTTTCCTTGTCCATAAATGCAACCGGGCATTCTTGGCTGTCCCGTTTCACCAACCCCTGTTGACCGCAATATAACCTTTTTTTCAGGCTTGTCAAGGCTTCTTCTGTGCCGTTTGCGCCGCCTGCGCTTTTGCAGCCTCGGCTTCTTTTTTCTCAATCTCTTTGAGTTCTTCAAGAATCTCTTGTTCCATTGGCGGGTGGATCAGCTTGACAAACATGGAGCGCGTGATGGCTTTGGCTTTGAACAACTCTACGGCGTCGTGTTTCAAGTCTTCCATGAACACGGGGCTGGATGAGTGGGCGTCCACCTTGACCATGTAATCTTTGGTGAATTGCTCTGAAATAAATTTTGTGCCGTCGGGCATTTGCAACGGATCGGGGTTGTGCTGTTGATCCAGTTTCAAATACTTGGTTGCCAAAACTTCCAAGGCGTCTTCGATGACAAGTGCGCGTTTTTTTGGGCGCGACGATCCAAGTTTTGCCAGTTCGGATGCGTGGCCTCTGGAGCGCACACCGCTTTCACCACGTCCTGATAAGACGTTGGTGATGCCTGACATTTCAGAGAACATGGTGTCAATTTCTCGGATTTCTGAGAATGTATCGGCGGGAATTGTGGGTCTGAATTGTTCAACTTTGGCTCCCATATCTTGCGACGAAAGCACGCCGCCAACTCGGTCAAGCGCAAAATTCTTTTCGTCCAATAAACCCATCCAGCCCGTCAAAGCTGTTGGTGGTGACACTTGGCGATCCAGCAATTCTTTGACTTGCTTCAAGCGATGCTCACGCAAGTCTTGCAGTTTCATCAAATGCTCAACTTCCGAATAGCCCCAAAAATAATCGGGCGCTGGGTTCGGGCAAATTTGAATGAACGGGTGTTCGCCGTGGTAGAAAAAGTTTTCTCTGTCGTAAATGCACACGCTGCCCGACGCCATTGTGACCACTTGATAATCGTTTGCGTCGTCGTTCCATACCCATAGCTCCTGCATTTCGACCAGTTCTTCGGAAACCTTTGGGCGGTACATCAGCGACGACTGCAACGGCGCGTTGACGTTGCCAATCATGTTGGGCTGGAATTGGGATGTGATGATGCGCTGCACGCCAGCCGACATTTGCACCGTCTCGGATTGCGTGGTGCTCACCCGATCCATGATGGACTTCTTGTTGGGGTGAGCAATCAGATCACGCTCAAGTTGGGCTTTGGTTGTGTAGTAAACGTGGACAAAGGCTTCTTGCTTGTCCAGTTGGGTTTGGTCTTCACGAAGCACGCCAAACGATTGTGGGTCAACAAGGTACGGTGTGGTGTCTTTGTTGCGCTGGATCAGCTTGATAAACATGGAGTTGTACACCAGCGCCCAAACAACGCCTTGGCCAAAGTTGACGTCAGCGTTTGAATCAGACCACTTGTCGTTGAGCCTGCGAATCAATGGACCGATCTTGGCGTATTCATCTTTGTGTCGTTCGCCAGCGCCGAGGATGATTGAAAAGCGCGTGGTGTCGGCGGCAAACAAAAATGAGGCCAGCGTGTCGATGTGCGGGTAGACCTTGTTGTACTGCGCGGGTTCGGCGTCGGGTCCAGCGCCAAACAAAAAGTACGAGCGAAGCGTGTTGTATTGGGCAAGGCGGTCTTGGCGCGACACAAGGCATTTTTGCGCCAAGTCGGTGTAGAGCAACTCTCGCTCAATCGGGTTTGATGGAATTTTCATACTTGTACCTTCGAGTCATCTTTGGCGTGGACAACGATATTCTGCCTCCAATCGGGCAACGTCTGTTTAACGTCCGTCATGTTAACCGTGGGAGTCGCGCCAAGGTTTTGAGCTGCTTGGCCAGCGCCTTGTTCGGGCAATTGACCCCAGCCGCCACCCATGCCAACGCCGTATTTTTCACGAATGGCGTTGTTCAATTGCTCCATTTGATTGACTTTGTTGCTGTCAGGGCGTTTTACCGCTGCTGTGCCATGCTGATTGCTAATGTCAGTCATTTTGTAGTCTTTGGCAAGCATTTCGAGCGTTTTGTCAATGTTTTTTGTCCTGTCGGACGTTTTGATGCTTGTCGGGGTGAAAAACCGTCTTTCAACCGTGGTGCAACCCTTGGGGCACACGCCTTTGACGCTTTCAAACGCGCCGTGCGCCATACATAGCCATTCTTTTTTGACTGCCATCATTTTCTCCACAAAAATTTGGGCATTTTGCCCTGTAACGGTTGATTTACGACTTTGGAAAGGCTTGCGTTGGCCATGTTGACCCTAAATTGCTTTAGCGGCACGGGTGTTTCGTTTAAAACAAGCACTTTTCTGTTGTTTATTCGCTCAATTCGCCAGTATCCGGCCTCCCATTCGGGAATAAACCGAGTCAAGCGGCGCTGCAAACCCACGTTTACCGCCCTGTTGCCGTGGGCAACATTCCACAAATTCTGTGGGTCGATCTGAAAATGCCTTGCTAAAGTCACCAATGACAGCCTGTTGGGACTGACAACCTTGCGCTTTTCGTCCAAGCCGCCCGATACCGGGATGATGAGGGACAACAACCACTCTCTAATTTGCTTTTTGGGTAGCATATCCAATGGCTTTCAAGTAAGTTTGCACTTGAGTATTGGCCACGTTTTGCGGCATTGCGCCGTCGGCATTCTGTGAAGCGCGTGTCACACCCGACTGAACAAGGCGCAGGCGCACAAAGTCAATCCAAGCAATGGTGGCCAAGCACATGGCCACGGCTCTATCATCCTTGCTCCGACCTGGTGCACCTAGCGTGCCGTCTTCACGCACCACGTTTTTCATTTCGTCAAGGCAGTCAGTGGATTTGATGGTCAGCAAGCCGCGCTCAAAACAATCCTTCATGCCGTTGAACATACGTTCTTTGGTGTCGAAGGTGGTTTTCCAGTGGTATGCGCCGGGCGCTGAACTGATGGTGTCAGTGCGCTTGTACAAATAGTTTTGGATGTTGGACAACACATTGAACAAACCCGTGTTTTTGGAAATGTTGGCCTCCATCGCGGCAATGCGCTTCAGGTTGACCATCTCCGACCACACAGCTTGGCCGGGTCCGTTGATTTCCAAGTTGACCATGACATTGGGACCGTAAGCGCCAGCAAGATAACACAGCACCCAAGCAAATTGATAAGTATTGCACTCGGTAGTACAGAATTCAGCCACCTGCTCAATTTTGTCTGCGTAGCACCGCAGTACAACGATAGCAAAACGATCAGCCCACTCAGAAGACCCGTAAGCAGGATCAGCCCCAATAACATAGTAGCCTCCGGTTTTTGGCGAATCCCAAATCTTGAGCGTGGCCACTGAGGGCTTGCTTTCTACCAGCTCGGTGTCTTGAAAGTTGTCGCCCAGCAAGAATCGGTAGTAATCTGGTTTGAACTGCCGCGCCAGCTTGTAGCGGTCAGTGATGGTTTGTGAAGAAAAGAATTGCGACCCACTCATCACAAAAGCGTATTGCTCGGTGGGCGGAAATTCTTGGTACATCATGGTTTCGTCTTTGATGACCTCGGCCATCTTCCAACGCCACCATGCAATTTGTTCGGGCGTGATGTCAACGTCGTACAGTTGCTTGATTTCCCGTGTCCACGTTCTTTCCTCGGTGGTTAGCTTGCCGTCCCAATAGACTTTGTAAATGGGCGACTCTTTTTTGATTGAGTAAAACTGATTGCGCCACCAGCCAACAAAAATGGCCTTTTGCGTCTTGGCGTTTTTGGCTGTCTCCCACATATCGTGATAGACGTTAAAGCCTCGGGCGGTGGATTCCCACAAGTACAGCCGCTTGGGGTTGTGTTCAGCAAGAGACGCCTCAAGCGACGCAATGCCCTCCTCGTCGCCCCACGATGACGTTTCCGTGGCGTGCATGAACATGATCGCTTTGCCTCGGCCTAGTCCACCTTTTTTGCGAGTACCTGCAACTTGATAGACCATGCGAGAACGGTTTTTAAGAACAAGCTGCGTTCGGTTATGAGACTCAGCAGGAATCTTAAACTCGGCAGGTAGACCGTCCATATACATACTGAGCGTTGATCGGAACATATCGCGGTTATCTTCTGTGTCCGTAACCAACGTCCCTTGTACGCCACCGTACTTATAGTGCCAGTAGAGATCAAGTGCGAGAGAAATTGTCGTGATGCCAAGCTGTCGGCCTTTGAGGATGACGAAATAGTGAATGTCATTTTCAAGCCCTTTGGAAATTTCTTCCATCAGATAGGTTTGTGTGCCCAGCAACTGGCTGCCCAAAGAAACAAGGCCGTGCTCTTTTGTCTCAACTTTCAACGCCTTGCAGAAGTCGTAAAAGTTTTTCAAAGGAAATTTCATTGAAATACCACTGGTTGAATAATTAGCTTTTCTCGGCCTTCAACAATTACAGTAAAAAAGTGCAGGCCGACGTTGTGACGTGAGACACCCTTGGAGTCGGCAAACATCTCCAGCAACGCACGCAACGCGCATTGACGGTATTCCTCTTGCTTGTCCATTGTCTCGACTGTCATATATCAAACGCCCTCATGTTGAGTTTGACTGCCCTATCGTATTTTTCCCGAATCACGATTTCTTGGCGAACCAGCTTTCTGACGGTCTTGAAAAGGTGCGTGCGCGTCCACTTCAAGTCGTTTTCAGCCTGCCTGCGCCATCCGGCCTGCAACGTCGCAGACCCATCGCAGTGATGCAGCATCCACCAAATCAGTCGGTAATCAGGTGCACCCAGCGCCTGCAATGACCAAATCGGTGGCCGTTTTCCCTGTTCCATATTTACCCTCCAACGCGGCTGAGGACTCTGGTTATGTTTATCCAATTCGGATTAGACCGACAATTTAATCCTCATGCGTGTTGGATGCAGGCCGTGGATTCGCACCACGCTCGACTGAGCTTATGAGACTCGCCGGGTCACTAGACCTGCCTGCGTAATCCTTTATTCTTCCACCTTGGCCGATTCAGCCTCACCAGCCTCCTCGACCCTCATCCCCGCAGAGATCATCCCAATCAAGTCATCCTGCGACGCCACTTCGGACGTCAGCACCTTAGACCCGACATAGGCCAAAGCCCCAGTTTTGGTCGATGCACGCACCAACCAGTTCACACCCTTGTCACTCGTGACCTTATAAACCCGTTTTGCCATGTTTTCCTCCTGTTTTTGATCCATTGGCAGGTCGAATTGTTCACGCGCTGTTATCCTTTGTCAAGCCCTTTTTTAGCCGGGTGCTCGTAAGTCCTTGATTTATATGGGGTAAGGGCTGGAAACACGATTTTTCTTTGGGGGGAGTTTCGTGGGATCCCCCGCTTATAAAGGGGTCAAGACCCAATTTCTCCAAGCCAGCCAGCCGCCGCGCCGCCGCCACGCCAGCCCAGCCAGCCCAGCCCAGATTCGCCCTAGTCAACCCGCGAAAGCTAGCATCCATGCGGGTTTGCGCGTGATTGTCAGTGGCCCGTTTTTATATTGAGAGCGCGAGTAGGGGGGAATGGCACGCTCTTTTAGACAATTGAAAGCTATCCCGATTCGCTCTTTTTCGCTTTCTCTCATAGTCTCTATTAATTCGGCATTGTATGAATGCCAGAATCTTGGTCTCTGCTTTCACTTTGTAGTCATTGGGCGCGTTATATAGGGGCTTGCTGGGGCTACTCTAGGGGCTTGCATAGTAGGGGTTTCACTTTGTAAATAATGCCAAAATTGTGCAAGTATTAAAAAAGCCGCTTATTGTGTCCTATGGTTTTAAGGGTTTGCACTATTAGGGTATAAAGTGCCTTTGCTAAGTGATTGATTTTTAAGGGTTTTTCAAAAGCTGGCACGATTCTATTATGCTATATATATGAGAACACCGAAAAAATGTAGTTCTCAAACGATCAAACGATCAAACGTATAAGGCCACGTACAAAGGCCGATTAAGAGCGAATCATGGATAAAGCATTCAAAGAGTTAGTTAACCAGTTGTGGTTTGTGGTCATTGATCTAAACACCAAATTAGACTATGAGACCAAATTGGGCATTTTGCATACTATTTCAAAGCATACCGACTTAAGCGTTGATTCTCTTTGGGCTAAAGCTCAAAACGCTTCATGTGATGAATTTGAACTTATCTAAGGGGCGCAAAATGTCACAATCCGTATACGATGAAATTACAGCCTCAATCATTGAGCAACTAGAGCAAGGCGCCGCGCCATGGGTTAAGCCTTGGAAAGCCGACAGTAGTGCCGATAAGAACATTGTCAGTCAGGCGCCCTACAAAGGGATTAATCGCTTGATTTTGGGTATGTCGTCAATGCTCAAAGGCTACAGCGTGCCAGTATGGGCGTCATTCAAGCAATGGCAGGAATTGGGCGCCACGGTGCGAAAAGGCGAGAAGGGCACGAAAATTGTGTTTTTCAAACCCACGCATACAGTGAAAGATAAGGCCACGGGTGAGGAAAAAAATGTTTTCGTGCTTAAGGCGCATTGGGTTTTTAACGCCCAGCAAGTTGACGGCCTAGTAGTTGACGCGCCACTGGTGACGCCACGCGAATTCAATTCAATTGAGGCCGCCGAAACCCGCATTGTCAAAACTGGCGCAACAATCACGCATGGCGGCGATTCGGCTTTTTACATGCCCTCAATGGATAGGATCAACCTGCCCAATAAGGGCGCGTTTGACAATGAATCGTCATACTATGCAACTGCTTTCCATGAGTTAACCCATTGGACGGGTGCAAAACACCGCTTAGACCGTGATTTAGATAAGGGCAAATTCGGCAACCCTGCTTATGCGTTTGAGGAATTAGTTGCAGAGATGGGAGCGGCTTTCCTATGCGGCGATTATGGTATCCAAGGGGAATTGAGGCACGCCGGATATATCGGGCACTGGTTGAAAGCGTGCAAAGATGACTCAAAGGCCATTTTTAAAGCCGCCGCACTCGCGCAAAAAGCCGCCGATTATCTAAACCAGCTTGACGCCACGGCTTTAGCCTTGGCCGCTTAAGTTGACACTATGTAGGGCGCGTGCGTGCCCTATGTAGTGTCAATTGACGCTAGCGCATAAGGCCGCGCACAAAGGCCGATAAGGTGAAAACCATGCAAACCAGCAAAAAACCACGCAAACCAGCAAAACCACGCTTATCAAGTGGCAAACGCTATTTTCCTAAGTGGCATGAAAACATGAGCACGCGAGAATATATTGAGGGTTTTTTTAACGCTAACGCGCACGTATATGGAAACAATACGGGTTGCGAAGTTTATCGTTCACTTTTCGCACAATAAGGGGGTTTTATGACTACAAACCAAATTTTAGAGGTTTGCGCGTTGTACTGTATCGCGCTCGCGTGGGTGCTTTTCTTTTCAATCAACTACTTGTGAGGCCAAATATGGATAAAACAATTGAAAACCTTTTTGTCGCGCTTGAATGGGCATTGGAGCATATAGAAGATTCATTAGACCCAGATCATCAGGCCGCGCTTGAGGGCGCTTGGAAAATCTTATGTAAAGCATTTGTGAGGCCAAACATGGACAAAACAACCGAAAACCTCATTGTCGCGCTTGAATGGGCATTGGAGCAGATAGAAGATTCATTAGACCCAGATCATCAGGCCGTGTTTAAGGGCGCTTGGAAAATCTTAAACAAAGCCAAAGGGGCACAAAATGATTGAAATCAAAATTGCAGACAAGTGGAAAATATTTGCATTGAATCAAATATTGAACGATTATTCGGGCAGTGGTGTAGAGCTATTTGACAAGTTAGAAGCTGCCGATTATGGGGAAAGCGAAGCTATATTTGAAGACCATGCCGCAATTGAATGGCAACCCTTTGAATATAACTCGCCCGATGACTTAGGCGATTTAATTATTGACTTGGCACGTAGGGCGCAAATCACTGCAAACGAATCAGATTAAACCACGTTCGCGCAAAATCAAGAGTGACCGGAAATGTCCGGCGCTCCAATCTGCATCCACTTGTTCGCGTGTCACGCCAGCGGGTGGTTTGCGTTGTCCATCATATACGGCGTCACAATCAGTGCACGCATACGCGCCAGCTATGTCAGGGGCTTTTATACCCTTGCCGCGCCCAGCATATCCCCATCTCGCGTGCGACCAAATTGTTTTTTCATTGTCGCCAGTGCAAATCCCTATTAGGCGCACTTGGCACGCTTGCCCACGGGCTGATTGTGTGATGCTACTCAATTGGAATACCCTTATCTATTGCCCACGCTTCAAGCCAGCTAATGAACTCACTGGCTCGGGTAATTGTGAAATGGCTGGTCTGCTCACCAAGCTGGACAATGCCCGACCCGTCTAAGCTGGGCACAATCCGGCTTTCTTGGCCTTCCTTTGGGTTTTCTTGGGCAAACTGATGCACTAAAAAACGCTTCCAATCCTGCTCACCCCACTTCGCGCCCATGTGCTCGGCTTCGCGTGCAATGTGCCGGATGATTGCGTGGTAATGCTTCTCTTGTTCGCGGGACTTGTTCCATTCTTTGAATTCGCACGTCAAGCGCTTACCTGCTTTGAGTTGGGTCAATATCTCAGGCCATACCTCGCGCAAGCGCTCCGTAGCTTGTTGGGCATTAAATAGCTCGATCATCATAGTATTTGTCCATCGCGGCGTTGGCCTCATGCTCTGCGACCTGTATTTCAAAGTCAGCCATGCACGCATCACGCACGTCTGAAAGCTCCTCATAGGTCAAACTGTCAGAAATGTCATGCCCCATAAACACCACTTCAAATTCCACGTCATCATGCTCACCCACGGTCTTGTCACCGTCTAAGTAGTTGTAACGCACCGTGGCGGTGAAGTCGTCAAAATCGTAGTCAAACTCAAATTCCATGTCATTCTCCCTGTTGTATCAAAACGCTCACGTAGGGCTGCTCCACGTAGTGCTTGCCAGCAATGAGGCGCGTGATTTGCGCGTCATCTAAAAACACAATGTCATTCATGGCGTCCAGCATAGACTTCACCAAGTTGTCCAGATCAGGCTTTTTAGTGTGTGCTGTCATGCCTGTTTTGCAGGCTTGGTGCGCTTTTTTACTGTAACTCTTGGGTATGGGCAGGCCAAAAGTAAATGAGGCCGTCAGATTGCCTTGCATTGGCTCTGATTGCTTCATTGCCTCAGTGGCTGCATCCATCACAATTTGCTCCCATGCTTTTGATTTGGCAGGGGTGTAGGTCTGCACAAAGTTGCCTGCACGCCTGAATTTAGGCCGTGCTTTGGGCAAAGGGGTTTGTTGGATCACGAAGGACACGATACTCACGTTTGATGCCGTCTTTGAGTTGGTTTGCAACAATGCTGCCACGTTTTTTTTCAATGTCATTGACGACTCCTTCCAACCAAAATTTGGCGCTCTCTAACCCTAGCTCTCCAATCTTGATCGCATACCTCGTTGCCCATTCCCTCGCCTCCATCTCTTGCATTTGCGCGTACATCTCCGGTGTGTATAAGGCATCTGCGAATCTCGGCTTGCGGTACGAAACAACCTCTGCCGTCTTTGATTTTGTCGAGCGTTTCTTTGGCTGTCTCATCGTTCATGCTCCACCCCATTTTTGAAATATTCAAGTTCAGCTTCAAGACTTTCAATCTCGCTTTTTAGGTCAGCTATTTGTTCTTCTGCTGCATCACGCATTTTTTCATTGGTTCTGCGAGTGTCTTCAAAAATACTTTCAAGCTCTTGATAAAGACGCAATGAATAAT
>Ga0007867_1000668_pt1 | contig 11087 bp, 12 predicted proteins | sample CryBogCBH25Aug08_FD_71224 | JGI IMG/M metagenome (GOLD analysis project Ga0007867, IMG submission 71224) | Freshwater microbial communities from Crystal Bog, Wisconsin, USA - CBH25Aug08 | ecosystem: Environmental > Aquatic > Freshwater > Lake | place: Crystal Bog, Wisconsin, USA | collected... | reverse complement strand
ATCATATTTTTGTTCGTTGCCTGTCGTTATTCAAAAAACCAATCGGTTGCCGTCCCGTGACCGCCTGCAACATCCGGTTCACCACGCCGGACAAACCCCAGCCACGCATGAGCGGACGGCAACCAAAATCATTGTTATTGCTTCGGAGGGGTGGCCTCCGGGGCATCCAGGGGCGGCAATGGCGATTGCTTCAAATACGCCGCCGCGCTCGCCAGGCCCGCCGTGACAAACACGACGGCCGCCGCTTTCAGGTTCATGACCGGCACATCCAGCCCGGCCCCATGGGCCGCATTGACCCCAAAAAAGGACGCGGCAGCAGATGACCCGCCGCCGATAAATCCGCCGATCAGGCCATGCAACCACGTTTCGAGTTTCGCGAATCGTTTCATAGGGTTCAGGGTTTCTTCCGGTCTGCGTCAAATGCGGACTGGCCAAAATAATGCACCGCGTTGTAAAGCAACTCGACATCCGTCAGCGTGCAGCCTTGGGCGATCATGGCCTCGCGAAAAAGATTGTCCGCTTCCGCCTTGCTCATGTGGCACGGTTTCCAATCGCCCGTCTCCCGGTCGTAGCCCTCCAAAGTGTCCCGATAAGCGGCGTCGTGCAGCACGGCGGGCAGGTAGTGCAGCCCCCACGGACGGATAACACTCAGCGCATCCGGGGGGATGCTGGGGCCGTCGGTAGTGGTACCGACGGCCGCGCGTACCATATCGCGATTGGCGCACTCATAAACGAGCGGTTCCAGGAGGGTCCAGTTTTGGCCGTCCAGCGAGTGCCCGACAACGCGATTTTGGAAACCAGGCATGGTTAAAACGTGAATCCGGTCAGGACACTGAAGCCAGGCGAAGTGCCGACGCCTTTTTCGATGGGCACGTACAACGAGATCCCGGCAAAGGTGTTTTCGGTCAACGCTTTCAGGAACTGCACCCCGAGCTCGCCCCGGGCCTGCTTGCGGTCAAAATCCCAACCGCCTTGGGCATAAACCGAAATGTCCACGTCAACCACGACGCGGTGATAGCTGATCCCCGCGCCCGCATTCGACAGCGCGGCCCCTACCGTTGCCCCGCGCCCGGTGGCGCGGATGCCGAGGTGATTCCACAATTGGTAATCGAGGGAGAGGGCAGCCGACATTTTAGAGTCGTAAGTATCGACGCCGGAAATAACTTCGATCTGCTTGGGCTTGGCGAAGGTCCCCGCCAAGTCATGATTGAACGACGTGAAATAGTTTTCCGCCGTGACAAAGAACGTGGCGGGCGCGATCGAGTTCGACACGGATTGCCCCGTCACGATGGCCGTGGGAGCGGGGGCGGGCGGTGGGGCGGCCGGGGCTACGGTTGCCGGAGGCGGGCTGGTCTGCGCGTACGCGCCAAGGGTGGCAAGGCCGATGACCAGAGCGGCCCCGATGATACCGACTCGTTTCTGCATAGTGGTTTTGTTCATGTTATTGGTTTTGGTAACGCTGCATTTCACTTATGTGAAAACGTCAGTGCTTGAACCGGTCTTTGGCCAAATCCCACAGCAGCCGGAGAACCAAACCAATCACCGCCGCCGCGCCCAACAGCCAGATTTTGGCGTTCTCCAACAGGGTGACCCGCTTGGCCAAAGCATCGACCTGGTTTTGCAGGTCCTCCCGGTCGGACTCCATGGAATCGAAGCGTTCCTCCCCATCCGCCAGGCGGGCGAGGATGGCGTCGTTTTGTTGCCGGTGGATCGAGGCTTGCTCATACAAGTAGCGTTGCTCCTGAGTCTTGCCTTCGAGCAACGATTCGGGCACGTCCGGTTCGAACTGAAATTGGGGCCGTTCTTTGCGGGGTGGGCTCATAACGATAAACGATAAACGTGTGTCTGGTTAGATGGGCGTGATCCGATGTTCTTTCGTGAAATTCGCGGCGATGGTCCAGACGCCGTTATTCTTGCCCAAGTCGTCGAACGGCTCGCTGTGGGGCATGATGGGCGTGCCCGGTGGCGTGTTGCGCGGGTGTCCGGAGATGGCTTCCGTGACGTATTGATACGCGTCCAAGGGGAGAATGCCGGTCGGGGTGACGCCCGCCGCCGCCGCGCCGCGGTTGACGGTGGTATTCTCCTGAATGATGACGGCGATATGCAAAAGTTGGTTGCTGGCACCGGTCCGGTTGGTATCGATCAAGCCCAGGCTGGTGACGCGCCAAACGATGATGGCCAGCCCGGTTTGCATCAGAGTCATTTCGCGCGCGGGCAATTTCGGGTAGGTGCCATCGTCCGCAATGGTTTTCAGCCCGATGGCGGCAAAGACCGGGTGCGCTTCAATGAGGCTTTGCACGTAGGCTTGAACCTCGGACATTTTCATGGGTTTGGACATGCGGGGTAGGGTTATGCTTGGAGCGCTTTGCCCGCGCCTTTGGCGGTATCGAGGATGGATTTCCGGATGGAGTTGACGCGGGATTTCATGGCGTTTTCCATGATGCGATCGTCATCGCCGCCCGCGGCCCATTCGGAATGGTTGTCAAACTCCACGAAGACGTTCCATCCGCTCCGGGTGCCATCCGTGAACCCGCCGGTTTTCCCGGCGTGCTGGGACACCCACTTGGCCGCTTTGCCGCCCAAGACCAGCGTGCCGAACGCCCAACCGGCGCGACCGCGCCCAACGCGCTTTTGGACGGATTTTATGTAGGCATCGACGATGCTGGCCGGGGCGACCAGGACGTTAAGGAGGTTCCACTTGCCCATGGCCATGGCCTTGGGGGTGTCCCGGCCGGGCACGCGGCCCCGTTTGGCGCGTTTGCTTTGGTGCCATTTGTCGAGGGTATCCGCATCCGCGTGGGGCTGGTAGTTCTCCGGCGCCACGGCATAAACGACGCCCTTGGAATCGATGAACGCTTTCACGAAGTCCTGGCCCTTTTCCACCTTCTCCCCGGGGTCGTCCATGGCATCCCGCAGCCCGAGAATGACCTTGCGAATGTCCTTGGTGACCCGCTCCTTGCCTTGCTTCAGCGACCGGGGCGGCGTTAATTGAATGAGCCGCTCCCCCATCAGCCGCCCCTGGTAGCGGATCGCCTGGCGTGCCCCAATGTGGAACGTGCCCATCCATTCCATCAGCGCGTCCTTGAATTCAGGGGCGTTCGTGGCGATTTCGACTTTGGCTCCGGGATTCATCGTGGTTAAGCCCCCGCGCTGGTTTCGCAGTGGTAGGTGTTCCGCACATCGGCGGCGTTGTCGTCGAAGGTGGTGACGCGGTAGGTTTCGCCCGTCGTTTGATTGACTAACACGGAGCCAACGCCAATCCCCGGGGCGGGGAGGTTCGCGGCATCGATGTCGCTTTGCAGGATGAACACGCGGGAGAAGTTGCGCGTCTCCTTGGAGATGGTGAACTCCGCCGATTCGGCGACGACGGTTTGGACCAGAGCCGTGAAGAGCGGCCCGGCGGGGTAGAGCTTAACAGAAACGCCCCGGTATTTCACCGAGGCGTTAAACCGTTGCACTTGGAGTTGCTGTGCCAGCGTCATGAAAACGAGGACTTAGTTCGGTCGGACGGTTTTCCGAGCGGCTTTGAAGGAGAAATACCCTTGGAGGTTGGACACGGTAATACCGGTATTCGTGCCCGCGCCGGAGATGGCGACAAGCTGCAAGGAACCTTCCGAGGGAACAAAAAAGTTCGTGTGACACCACACAAAGTTGGTCCCGTTGCCGATCCCCGTCATTCGATATGGGGCCGTGTTGGTCGTTTCGAACTGGGCACCGTCGCCCGAGTTGGCGAAATAGAAGGTGATCAGGTTGGTCGCGGAGATGTTGTAGGGGGGAGCGCCATTCGTGATGAAGGAGAAGCCCGCCCAGGCTCCCACCCATTCATATTCCGAAACGTTTTGGACGATGGTCGTGTTCGTGATCCCGGCGTTGTTCGTGAACCCGGAGGTCGTGGAATTGCCGTTGAAGGAGTTGGACCCGCCGTTCAAGGACCACGGGACATAACCATAAAGGCCGGTGCCGGGGACCGTGGGGTTCTGCGCGTGCGCCTTGGAGTTAAAGGCGGCATCGAGGAGCAGGCAGAGCAGCAACGACAGGACGGCCGCCGCGAGCAGGAACAACTTGTCACTTTTTTTCTTCGCAATCTTATCAGTCATATTCTTAAACGTGTTTACCGATGTTTTTAGGGATGGGAGGGATTTATTTCTTTTGGTTGCGCTTCAGGCGTTCGTTCTCCGCTTGGAGGGTGGCAATGACGCCCTTGGCGGTGGCGATTTCTTTCTTGGATTGCTCGGCTTCCGCCCGGTGCTGCGCGTTGGCCGCGCGGAGCGTATCGCGTTCATTGACCGCCGCCTGATGCTGCTCCGGGGTGACCGCGCCCTTGCGCAGTTCCGTTATGATGTTGAGCATTTCGCGCCCGATGACACTGCCCCGGGCATAGTATTCAAAGCGCTCCGCTGCGACGGTGCCTTCATGGCCCTGTTGCTGCAAAGCGATGTGATCCGCATGGATGGCGGGGGCGGGGGCGCATTGCTGCACCGCGTGGAGCAGGGCGTTGGCCCGGCGAATCAGAACCCGCTTGGCGTGCGCTTGAGCCTCATTGCGGGCGGGCAGCGCATTGGCGCGTTTCACCAAGACCAGGGCGCCCGTGAAGTTTTGCGCGGAAGGAGCAAGGAGCGCATCCGCCAGGGCTTTGTAAGGCCCGCCGGATTCCTCCGGTTCGGCATTGCTTTCCTCATCTTCGCCCGCCGGGGGCCGGGGGATGTTCACGGGGCTGGGCACCGGGGGCACGGAGGCCATGCGGCTGGGGAGGATGGGAACCGGATCAATTGCGGGCAAAAGCGGGGGGGCAACGACGGCCGCAACCTTTTCGGCCCCGCCGGACGCCGGGGAAGCGGTTCCGTCCTGCGGAGTGTCGTCCGCCTCTCCGTCCCAATCCTCGGGCGTCTTGCTGGTATTTTCGGCCATAAATTTGGGTCCTGGAAATCATCGCCCGGCGGGGTTTAGTCACTCGGCCCCGCCGGGCACTCGTAGGGGGTAATGTCGTTTAACCGTTGGTCCGGATGCACACGGCCGGGACGCGGCTGGTGGTCTGGAAGAGGTATTGCCAGTTGCCCGGGGTGGCGAGTTCCGCATTGGTCGCGCTCTGCCCGGCCGGATTGCCAACCCACTTGGTGCCCAACACGTGCTGCACATGCCGGGTGTAATCCCAAATCAACTCTTCGTTGAGGTCCCGATTCCGCCAGTATTGCAGCGAGGCCACGTCAGTCACGTCGCCCATTTGCAGCTTCTCGCCGTAGGCAATCACGCCGGGGGCAAGGAGGTAGGTTTCGTAAACGAAGCCCGATTGGGTACCCGCGCGAACGAGGTTCGATGACAGGAAAATGGGAATGTCCCGATAGGTCCGGATCGTGAACGGCAGTTCGGACGACTTGATGAGCGTTTTGAAGTTCAACGCGTCAAGTTGCTCCAACCGGGCCAACACGTTCGGATGAATCCACAAGGCCCCGTTGGCCAGCAGGTTCTCATTTTCCCCCATCAGCGCTTTGGCGAAGATGAAGAGATCCGGAGAGAACAACTGGTTGGACAACGCGGCTGCGCCATTCTCGGAGAACGGTTCGTTGACGGTTCCACCCAGACGATTCGCCGCCATGCAGGCCGCGCCGTTGACCGCGCCCGCGGAGCCGAACAGCCCGCGCAAAATGGACAGTGTGGTGGCCTGCCGTTGTTTCAACCGGCGGGTGTACAGCCAGGTGATGATTTGCTGCAACGGGTCCGTCCCCGTGATCTGCTTGGCCATGGCGCCAACCGAGTTCTTGGTCACGCGATTGAACACGGGGGCGACCATCACGCCGCCGGGCTGGCCGTTATCGGCCGGGGCAGTGGCTTCCACCTGGATCTGGTCCGCCTGGTCGGAGATATCCGAGAAGAAGGGGACATTGACCGTGGTGCCCGCGCCAGTGGCGAGAGCGTCATGGATGGGATTCCTCGCCACCACGCCGGACGTGAAGAGCGCGGAGTACGTTGCCTGGGGTTCGTGCAGCGCTTGCGCCCAAACCGCTGGGACCCAGAGATCAGCTATATAGACCATATCGTTTTATTCGTTTCTGTCGTTGCTCCGTCGTGGTGAAAATGTTGGTTCGAAAGGGGACTTAGATGTCCTTGGGCTTGCCGCCTTGGCCTTCCTTCATCATCCGCAGGGCCTTCTGCGTGAGCGTTTCCTTGCCGCCCGCGCCGGTCCCGCTGCCGCCTTCGCTGCCCGCTTCCACCTTCGGGAGGGGGAGCGCTTCCGCGCGGATGCCGTGCTTGACCAGTTCCGCCCGGACCTTGCCGTCAAAATCCTTTTGGGAGGCTTGCAACTTGGTCACTTCGCCTTGGGCCGCAGTCAACGCGGTTTGGGCCGTGTTGCGCTCGGTGGTTAGCTTGGTGACTTCCGCCTGCGCAGCCGTCACGTTGGTTTGCGCCGTGCTCAAGGCGGTTTGGGCCGTGTTGCGCTCCGCCGTGATCCGGGTCACTTCGGACTGTGCGGTCGTGAGTTGCGTCCGGAGGCCGTCGCGCTCGGTGGTCAGCTTGGTGACTTCCGCGCGCGCGGATTCGAGTTGCGCCACCACATCAGTATTTTTTTCGTCCGCCATAAAATTGGTTTTAGATTGTTTTGTTGAACTGCGATTGCTCGCTGCTATACCCCTCGGAAAACGTCAGTTGTTCCCCACAATCCACCACTGGGTTCCGTCGCTGATGACCTTCACGTACTTGTATTGCGCGGAGAGCGAATAGGTAGAGGAAGCATCGATGTTTTGGGACGATGTGGTGGCCACGGAACCGGTCGTTCCGGAGGCAATCAACTTGACGGTGTAGCACCGCCCCGCGATCCCCACCGCCGTGGGTAGGGTGATGACCTTGGTGGCCGCATTGACCAGAATCACGCTGTCCGCCGCCGTGGCGGTGTAATTCGTGGTTTTGGTGATGCTCACGTCATAGAGGTTCGTGAGGCCCTGCCCGTTTCCGATGGCGGCAATCGTGGTGGCCGGCCAGACGGTGGATAGGGTGATGCCCTGCCCGGCGTTCACCGCCAGGGGGACATTCGTGATGGACTGATATTTCTGGATCAACTGCGTTTCCGCGTTGTAGAGATCCACCGCCGAAAGGGAGCGGTTCCACGTGAGGATTTCCGGGAATTGCCCGTTGAAAAACGTGCCGAGCGACATGCCGCCGGAGACGGCCCCCATGGCCCCGGAAACGTTCGTGGTGCCCAATACGGTCCCGTTGAGAGCGCACGTCATGGTGTTGCCCTGCCGCGTGAACCGCCACACGTTGAACGCGCCATAGTTCGCCACCGTGGATTGCGGCAGGGTAAGCACGGAGTTCGTGCCGCAGAAAAACTTGATGTTGCCTTGGGCCACGTTCGGGATATCCACCTCGTAAAGCCCGGTGGAAGTGGCGTCCGCCGCGTGCCAGATTTGTTCGAAGGCCCCGGCATCGGCGGTCGTGCTCGTGCTCGCCACCACGAGAATGGTCGTGTCCGTATGGTTCGTGGTGTCCACGAGCATATCGCGGGTGATGGTCCCATTGAAAAAGTAGGAGGATTCCGAGGCGTCCTGCAGTACGCTCGGGCGTCCGTTCGCGCTGGTCGGGCTCCACCACGGTCGGCCCGTGGCGGAGAACAAAATCCCGCTACTCCCTTGATCCTGCCACCATCCCACTTTGTTCGTGGCGTTGACGGTGGTAATCCCCAGCCCGGCATCCATCCAAAGGGTGGGCGTCGGCACACTGATGGGCGGTGGTGGCGTGGAGACGCCCCCCACGAGGTGCAGCGGTATCGGCCCGTTCGTGGACATCCCCAGCACATCGCCGTTGTAGCCATAAACCGCCGCCTGGTTCAGGCCCATGAGCCGCTCCATCTGGTAAGCCCAGTTGTTCGCGCCGGCATCCCCCACGGGATGCGGCCCGCCCGGCCCCATGACTCCGGCCGCTTCCATGGCTTGAAACCCGGGATACGAGGAAAACAGGTCAACGTAAAACCACCCCAGTGAGGCGTGATCATTGGCAATGTTGCGCTCGATAATGTTCTGCTGGATGGAGGTATCGCCCGATCCGGGGTCCGTGTTCGGCGGGGTGCCCACGATGAAAACGGACGTGTTGGTGCCCCGTGCCGCCTGCGAGTAGGTCATGACCAAAACGAGGTCGTTGGAAAGGGTGATATTGTCCTCTTCGGAATAGTCTTTGGCGTGCCAGATGGCGAAGTCCGGATTCATGGCCTTGAACAGGGTGGCAATGGCATTGGTGCCCGGTGCCAAAGTGCCCACCAAGGGGGAACCGCCGCGCGCGTACGGGATGCCAAGGAAGCCCCGCTTGTTAACGTTCACATACTCGCCCCCGAGGATGACATTCGTCCCCGAAACGGAGGTGATGAGCAGGGTATTGTCCGAGGACAATTTGCACGGCCAATTGGTGTATGCCACGTTTGTCCCCGAGGCATTCAGGCCCGAAACGGTGAACACCTCGCTGCCGATCAGGGAGTTCGTGTGGAGGATGGAAATGGTTCCGCCCTTGGGCCATTGCTGCCAATAAAACCCGATGCTGTTGACCGGAGTGCTGCTTCCCCGCAGGGTCAAAAGCTGGGAGGACCGGGCCGCGTTTGTGCCATCGCTGGCGTAGATGATCGCGGAGGCATTGCCGCAGTAGTATTTCGGATCCTCGGGCCGGGTGCCGTTCCAAATGCCCGCGGTGCCATAGCTGAAATCGAACGAGTTGAGCACCACGCCGGCATCGCCGTATTCCGCCCGGAGATTCTGCACGATGCGGAAGCTCGTGCTCGGGTCCGACGTGTTGTCCAAATCCGACATGGAATCCCCGGCGAAAAGCCCGCGAACGGGGGCGTTTGAGTACTCGAGCAGTTGCAACGCCCGGGCACCGCCGGAGATGGAGGGCGGGGGCGCGAAAATGGCGTTGCTGGAAATCTGCGAAAAGTTTGTCGAGCCCAGCGGCAGGGACAGCGCGGCCACCCCGGAGGCAAACCCGTTCGTATCAGTCCGGCGCAAGAGGGAGTTGGCAAAGGCGTTTGTATCGCCCGTGGCGAGGGAGCGCAGCGCGATCCCGGAGGCGAAGGCGTTCGTATCGGACAACCAGAGGGACGGGGCGAAGGCGGTCAGCGCGTTGGACCAGCCGCCGGAGGTGTAAATGAACGGGCTGGAAATGGTGGCATCGTAAACGATCATGCCGTTCGTAGGGGTTAAAGCCAGGCGTTGCGCGGTCGTCAAGGAATTGAGGATGAAACCGCCGTACGAGGACGAAGCAAACGACAGGTTCCCGGCCATGACATCGCCCGCTTTTTGCACGTACTGCGGGGATGCGGTATAGGGGAACGTGATGGCGTTCGTGATGAGCGTCGAGAGGTCGTAACTGCCCGAGCCGGTGGGCACCGTGACGGCGTAAAGGTCCGCCCGCGGCCCGACCTGCACGTCATAGTTGCCCGCGCCGATCGAGGCGGAGAACGTGCCGTTCGTGGCCACAAAGGCCCGGATATCGGTATAAGTGACGTTCGGCGGGACCGCGTAGGAGCCTTTCAGCTTCCAGGTGAGCGAGACGGTGTTGCTGCGGCCCCATGGATCCAGCAATTGACTGGTGATCGTGGCCGCCGGGGTGTTGAGGGCGGTAGTGGCCGCCGTGATCAGAAAAAGGAGTGTTGCGCCAATTCGTTTCATTCACCCCTGCCGAAACGTCAGCTTTTCGGGGGGCGGGACTAGGGGATGAATTGGGCGCGACCGGCGCGAAGGTTCATGTCCCCGGACTGGCTGGTACTGGTCATGGTGACGCTAAGCGGCTGCGTGCTGGCGGTGCTTCCAGTGTCTGTGGCGCGAACGACGTTCTGAATGACGCCCGCGATTTGTCCCCAGGCGTAAATATCCACCACGCTAGCGGACACCCGAACGATGGAGATGTGAAACTCCCAGGCAATGGCCGTGGTGGTGGCGGTGATGCCAAACGTGAGCGATGTCGCCCCGTAATAAACCTTCCAAGTCAGCGTCCGGCCAATCCCGGTGTTGTTGTTGGTTCCGTGCAGCCAGTAATCGATGGAGTTGCCGTTCACTGCCAGCAAGTTTGCCGGCAAGGTATTCGTGCTTACGGCGGTTTCAGATGTGCCGCTGTTGGCCACCAAGGCATCCCGCCAGAGCGTGCGGGCCATCTGCGGAGAATTGATGTCGGGCGTGTAGTTGGTCAACGATCCGGCATTGTTTGTCCACATTCTTTGACTGCCATCCGTTCCCAACAGTGTGCCGGCCACCATGGGGTTGATTGCGACGACTCCCGTTGTGTTGATATACCCGGCAATCAGAGCCCCGTTTAGCGAAGAATTCGTGAACAGTAGATTTCCGCCATTGGTGATGTTTTGGGCCAAGGCGTTCGTATCAGCCAGCCGGAACAAGGCTCCCGCGAAGGCATTCGTATCGGCCCGGCGAAAGAGCGAGTTGGCGAAGGCGTTTGTATCGCCCGTGGCGAGGGAGCGCAGAGCAACCCCACTCGCGAACGTGTTGGTATCCCCCAGCCGCAGGAAGGCCCCCGCAAAGTTGTTCGTGTCCGTCAGGCGGAAGAATGCGCCCGCAAACCCGTTCGTATCGGTCAAAGCCAACGACCGCGCGGCGATCCCGGAGGCAAAGGTGTTGGTGTCCGCATACCGAAAGAACCCCGCGGCGAAGTTGTTGGTATCGGCCAGTCGGAAAAAGGCCCCCGCGAAGGCGTTCGTATCGCCTATGGAGAGAGACCGCAACGCGACTCCGGTGGCGAAATTATTGGTGTCCGCAAGTCGGGAAAAAGCCCCGGCAAAGGCGTTCGTATCGGCCAGCCGGAAAAAGGCTCCCGCGAAGGCATTGGTATCCCCCGCGGCGAGGGACCGTCCGGCGATCCCGCCTGCGAACCCGTTCGTATCGGTCAGAGCCAACGACCGCGCGGCGATCCCGCTCGCGAACGTGTTGGTATCCCCCAGCCGCAGGAAGGCCCCCGCAAAGTTGTTGGTATCGGCCAGCCGGAAAAAGGCTCCCGCGAAGGCATTGGTATCCCCCGTGGCGAGGGACCGCAACGCGACTCCGGTGGCGAAATTATTGGTGTCCGCAAGTCGGGAAAAAGCCCCGGCAAAGGCGTTCGTATCG
>Ga0007867_1000661_pt1 | contig 11259 bp, 8 predicted proteins | sample CryBogCBH25Aug08_FD_71224 | JGI IMG/M metagenome (GOLD analysis project Ga0007867, IMG submission 71224) | Freshwater microbial communities from Crystal Bog, Wisconsin, USA - CBH25Aug08 | ecosystem: Environmental > Aquatic > Freshwater > Lake | place: Crystal Bog, Wisconsin, USA | collected... | reverse complement strand
AATGACAAGACCAAGGGCAGCATCAAGTTTAAGAAGTGTAAGCTAACCATTGATTCAGAAAACAATGCTACTATTTCCAAGTTGAGAATTGCGGACGCATGGTTAAAACATCCAGAACGCAGAGCCGGCAGAATTATTATGAGCTGGGGCGGTCGGATGTGGGACGCATTAAAAGCTGGAGAGTTCGAACACAGCAAGATAAAAGAAGTCACTGGTGCCTGTAGTAGCAGTTGGGCTATCTGTGACTTGTTAGATGAACACGAGCTTACTGTGGCCCTGTTGAAGTATCCAACCAGTTTCCGCATCCTTGCGCCCAACGAAATCTACTATCAAGCATACGATGAGAAAGGCAGTTGGATCGAAGAACTTTGGGAAGCAGAGAATGAACATGACTACGAACTCGATTGATAAAAACTAAAACAGAGATAGGAACAATTATAGGAAAACCCTATTGATTTTCAATTTCTATAGCATATATAATATAGTGTAGTTAGTAAAAACACTAATCACAGTTTTCAAACAAAGGAGTTAAACATGAAAACAATCGGCGATAAAATCACAAGTTTTGCAGTTACAGGCGTCAAACCCGGACAACCCGAAGACGCATTTTTCACAATCACAGACGAGAGCTTTGAAGGCAAATGGAAGGTCATCGTGTTCTATCCAAAAGATTTTACATTCGTATGCCCAACTGAAATCGTTGCCTACGACAAGCTGAACGGCGACTTTGAAGACCGTGATGCAGTTCTATTGACAGGTTCAACAGACAACGAGTTCTGTAAAGTGGCTTGGCAAAAAGCACATCCTGATCTACAAAAGATCACACACACCCAATTTGCTGACACACAACGTGGTGAATTGAGCTTGGCAGAACAGTTGGGAGTATTCTATGCTCCAGCAGGTGCAGCACTTCGTGCAACATTCATCGTTGACCCAGAAAACGTTATCCAACACGTTACAGTCAACAACTTGGATGTTGGTCGTAGCCCAGAAGAAACTCTGCGTATTCTTGACGCATTGCAAACTGGCGAATTGTGTGCTTGCAACCGTACAGTAGGCGGAGCAACACTATAATGGCATTCAACGACACCGTTAAAAGTGCGTTGCCAGACTACGCAAAGGACACCAAGTTAAATCTTGACGCTGTCCTACTGCGTAGCACATTGGATGCAGATGTGGCCATGGGCTGTGCAGTAGCCGCCCTGGCTGCAACTGGCAACGGTAAAGTCCTGAGTATTCTGTTAGCAGATGCTCCTGTACACGCAGAAGCCGCAATGACTGCCGCAAGCATCATGGCCCAAAACAACGTTTGGTATCCCTACGTTGAAATGGCTGATGACCCAAGCCTATCCGGCTTGCCGGCTCAGTTGCGTATGAACGCTATCGCCAATCATGGTGGCACAACTAAGAGCAACTTTGAAGCATTTAGTTTGGCTGCAAGCATTGTGGGCAAGTGTCACTTCTGTGTTAAGGCACACTACGAAACACTCAAGCAAGAAGGCTACACAGTAGAGAACTTGCGTGACATTGGGCGTATTGCAGCGGTAATGAACTCAGTGGCAAAAGTACTGAACAGTTAAACAAAAGCCCCGAAAGGGGCTTTTTAGTTTGTGAGTAATTTTTCAATATAACGTGCTCTGATATGGTCTCGTAAAAAGTCAATCTGCATAGCAGATTCTATGCTTGACTGTTTGCTAAAATTCATATCAGTACCGTGACTAGCGCTGTGTACTTCTAGTCCTGCAATTTTAAATCTATGTGCTAGTTGATTTGTGAGTTGTAGAGTGTATTCTTTTGCCCACTGTTGATCAAAATGTTCACCTATCCAGTGATAATCATCCCCTTCTTTCCATTTGACATAGTTGTTGGCTTCAATCTCAAAGGTTGACTTGTGAACTTTCCAAGAACCTCTGGTCAAACTCAAGTGATTCAGAGATATACCATCAGTGGGGAAGTTTGGATCCATCAATTGATTGGTCCACTGATATATAGATTCTTTGGTTTCTTTTGGTAGTCCGATGATGTAACTTGTAGTCACTGCTACATCGGGCATTTGTTCTCGCACTTTGTGCAGTTCCGCAATAGCTGCTTCTGGGCGTATGCCCTTACCGATCAGTTTGGCTGCTTCGTGATTCAGTGTTTCAATACCAAAGAATGCTCCTCGCAACCCACCCGCTTTTAGTAGTTCATATTGTTCTGGGTGCGCTTTGAGCAAGTCTAGTCTTAGGTATGTAGAGTATTCAAGTTTGAATGGCAAACTCTGTACAATATCAGCCAGTGTGCTGAGTTTGTAAGTATTGTCGTTGTGTGTGTCATCGCTATAGATGTATTTTGTTATACCGTATTCTTCATAGTTTCTGATAAATTCGTCACGCAATACTGATGGATTTTTGATGTAGTCATTCTTGCGTTTACCATTCAGCGAGTAAGAGCAGAATTTACAGTTAAAGATGCAGCCACGACTGATTTCTATGACCATAGTTTCATTCTCAAGAATGTTGTCTTCTGGCTCGTATTTTATAAAACTGTTCTGAAAGTCAAACAAGGGGTGACATTTATCTCCATCTACACAAATCTGTCCAAATTCATTCACGGTGTAAGTGAAAAATGGATTTTTGTTTTCTAAAAACTTCAAGTAGTCTACTATGGCTCTGTCTGCTAGCCCAGTTATCTTGGCATCAGCGTACCACGACAGGTCTATGCGTGCCAGTGCCTTGAATCCACCAATGACTATCTTGGTATTTGGATTGATGGATTTTACTCTGTCCAAATATCGCTTCATAGCAGAGTTGTTGTTGGTATTCTTGGCCTGTACAAAGGTAGTACTGATACCAATCATCAAGGTATTAGGTCCGACTGCACCATCAATCAACTCAAAAACCTGAGCCTCTGTCATACTGGTAAAACAATCAACGACCTGACAGGTGTAACCGTGTTGTCGTACCTCAGTAGCAATTCTGTAGGGGCCAGCGTTTCTTGACCATATCCGTGTTGGTGTAAAGTCAGTAAAAATGATTACGTTGGCGTTTTTGATGTACATTGCTGAATATTTATACGTGTAGCTTTTGGGCAACAAAGAACTTGACACAGTTTGTTTTACTGTTACAATCAGTACTCAAACAACAAAACACGATTTTTTGAAAAAGGTATAAATAAATTTATCCAATGTGTTTGACACATAAATAAATTTAAGTTACAATATAGGTTATGAACAGCAACTTCATTAAACATTCAACAGTGAAACAACAGCCCAATTTAGGCACGCTAGCCTATTGGTCTATGTTTGCGCCATTGAATAATGGAGATCGCAGTTCAGAGATTACAGCAGGGTTCCGAGAGGGGTGGGATGGTTAAGCAAACAACTTAAAAATCCAAAACTCAAAGGAACCCTAGAAGTAAAATCTCTAGGGTTTTTTGTTTTTAGGGCTTATGAAAAAGATTGATTTGAAACAGCGGATGCGTGAAGTAAAGTTCACTACTGAGCATACACTTAACGAAGATCAGCGTAGAAAGTTGATACAAGATAAGTTGGAACGTGCGGAGCGATTCTATCGTTCCAAGCAAGTTCAGGAAGAACGTACTTTACAACCGTAGAGTAATAGTGTGAAGGATTCCAGTAACGAGGACTGGGCAGCGCACTCAAAACATGCTGCAAACGGGCGGACAGTAGGATGAACGTGTGGTGAGAACGCACAAGTATAAAATACTGGGTGGGGTATAACCCCATCATATCCTGTGGTAACACAGGGTATTCTAAAGTGTAGAAGAAGAAACATTTGGCGGCGCTACTCCCCATTGCGTGACGCGGTCCTAATCAGCAGGACGATAGATTACTACTGCACTTTAGAATACAGCAGATGAACAATACATAGTCCTTCTGACGGGCTATGGCCAACTGGCAACTGCTATATATTTGGGGAGTTATCTGGGCTGGGCCCAGCACGGTCTTGAAAACCGATGGTGTGCGAAAGCGCATAGAGTTCGATTCTACTATCTCCCCGCCAATAAATATCTGTATGGATTATTCAACAATAGCCTATGCTAAACTCAATTTGGATTATGATAAAGACTTGTTCATACGTGAGTATGATCAACGCATTCTGCCAAATACAAAACAAATTTCCAACAGTGAATACGTAGTCTTTAGGACTGCTTCGCTAAACAAAGTTTGGAAAATGGTACCCGAAGATATGTATCAAAACATTGTGGCCAGTTACTATGACACTGAGGGCAACTTCAAACGTCATACTGATGGTCGCATTCCAACGTGGCAAATGGAACAGCTTATGTATGTCAAGGCAGATGGTCTTGACGAGCAAATTCTAAAAGTTTCCAACAATGGCTACGGTGGTGGTACAACGCTGAGAAACAGCGCTTACGATAAAGAATGGTTTGTAAAACCACAGTACGAAGATTTAGAAATAGTAAAGTTCATTAAAACTTTGCCTTTCAAGAAAATAATCTTTATGCACTGTGTGAGTTTAGAACCCGGAGAGTTTGCTGGCATTCACAGAGACTCTAAAGGTGCTACACAAGGTCAAATGACTAATGCAGACAATATGTTAAGCAAACAGGGTTACGTAGTGCTGACGCTGAACATTAGCGATGGTGGTGTACCCTTGTACTGGGCGCTTGATGGCAAAGATAGAAAAAAACCAATGTTGGCAAACGAATCTGCTTACATTACCAGTGATTACTTCTTACACGGAGTTCCAGTAACTACAAGTCGTAGAAGACAAATCAGAATTACAGGAATCCCCACTGAGGATTTTGCCAAGTTAGTAGACTTGGACACAGCAGTGACTATTCCCAAAGATTATCGTTACTACAACGAAATCATTGGGGGTTAATCAGTCTTGCTCTAAATGCAACTGTGATTCTAGGAATCTTGACCCAGCTTGCTGCTGGTTTAGTAGTATGTAATGTTCGACCATCGTAATTGATAATTCTGCCAGGCTTTGGACTGACGATTTGTTCAGACCATCCAAGATCAAAGTTCCTGCGTTGTGCATCAGCATCTACGTTTTGAAACTGTTGCTGATCGCCTGATGGAATATCGCTGTAGTAAACACACTCAGCAAACCAACTTGGATACCATTCTAAATTGGCAACGTACAAAATAGTTCGTGCTGTACTATCAGTGGTGTTTGGGGTATCTCTATGTATACCGTGACTGCGCTTTATAGTCTCATTGTACTGTGCGTTAGTGTAAACACGCCATCCAGTTGTGAGCCCGGGTACAGCAGTAACTCCGCGCCATTCTGGTAATGCGCTTTGTGGTAGACCTTCTGGGTTTCCTCGAATCTCATATTTGTTGCCCAGTGCTGCATTGATGCAGCTCCAAAGATCAAAGATTGGTTTGTGTTTGGCTTTCAGATAGTATTCATCGGCGGCGATACCAGTCCTGGCCATTGATGTTCCTTGAACAGCCCTAGCATCAAGATAGGGGAACTCGTAACTGTCTACAGCGGGCACGAATTTAGCAAGACCTTGATCTTGCTTGTATTTGATGTACCAAGGTAGAGTTGCGATATAATCCCAAACTTGCTGTCTTAACTCTGAGGGAACAGCGTCATCGATAATTTGAATGTCCATAGTGTTGTATTTAAGCAACTCAGCAGTTGACAGACAAAATAAACGGTGCTACAATAAGGACTTAGATCAGGAAGTAATCTTACTTTCTAAAGCAAGTTCTTAGAGTGTTGCTTAAAAACAACACAGCATTTGACAACTAGGTTGTTTGGTGCTACAATAAGGACTTAGACAGTTAGATAACTAACTGATGAAACAAGTTCTTTAAAAATTCATTTTTCATATAGAGCCTGATTAAGTTCAGGGCTCTATATGTAAACACATTAGGGTTACCGAATCCACTAGGATTTAGTATGCGGTATTCAGAGGTTCCGACGGGAGCCGCCCATACTAGGTCATGAAGCAGGCAATCGTGTAGCAAAGGGACACAAGGTGCTGGCCGTAAAACGTCAGTATTCTCCCCAAGTTACAGTCAGATACCAGAAAAGCGGTGGTGTTGTTCGGCAGTAATGATTCCTAGCGAAAACTCAAAGACGTATTGAGCGAGGCAAGATGTAAGGCAGTTAGTAAGCCCTTAATGAGCCGTAGTCATAGGAATTCCCAAAGTAATGTGTTTTCATATAGAGTTTGTATCACTGTACCGAGAAGTGCCTTAGAGCCCATTTTAAGATTATGAGTACAGTGATACTTTTGGTGGATTCGTCTATCGGTTAGGACACCGGCCTTTCACGTCGGTAAGAGGGGTTCGATTCCCCTATCCACTACCAAGTTTTAAGCACAAGAGTTTGAAAATATCCTCAGCCATGAGGGCACAGTATTGCTTTTGTGTTTATGGAGATGTAGGAAAATTGGTAACCCCAGTGGACTGTAAATCCGCCGCCTTACGGCACTGTGTGTTCGACTCACACCGTCTCCACCATATACTGCTCCGTTAGCTCATTCGGGAGAGCACCGCACTGTCACTGCGGAGGCGAGGGGATCGAAACCCCTACGGGGCGCCAAGTTGTGTTGCAACTGATTTGAGGAACTTGCGTTAAACCTCAAAGAGAATGACAAAAACACGCAGCCAAATTTGGGTTGCAAGTGTTCCGGTAGCACAAGGGATTCCAAATCCCTTGGACGGGGTTCGATTCCCTGGCGACCCGCCAAGTTTCTGAGTTAGACGTTTGGATTGAGTCCCCGGCGCGCTAGGTACCTATTCTTGAGACTGACACACCAGTAGCAACATCGGGTCGTTAAACTCTCCTCTACGAGACAAGCCAGCGAGTCCTTGAGAAAGATAGTTGGTCACTCAGAAAACCTATAATGCGCCCGTAGTATAATGGATAATACACTAGGCTACGAACTTAGGAATTGTGGTTCGATTCCATACGGGCGCACCAAGTTTTGAAACTATTTGTTGACGACTGCAATTGTGAACAAGTAGGTTGCGAAAGTTACTGATCCGTTAACTGTGTGGAAACGCAACGAGTTAATAGAAATGAAAATAATATAGTGAGTTGGATGAGTGGCTTAAATCGGCACCCTGCTAAGGTGTTTCTCTATTAATATGGGACGTGGGTTCGAATCCCACACTCACTGCCAAGTTATCTGTGTGTAATGTCAGCCAGGTCAGACGGCCCGCCTTGGAAGTGGGAGGTCGCAAGTTCGAATCTTGCCACACAGACCAGTTATGCCTTTTTAGCTCAGTGGTAGAGCAGCGTCTTGATAAGGCGTTGGTCACAAGTTCGACTCTTGTAAAAGGCACCAAGTTATTCCGTGAAATCCAAGCAAGGTGCAAGGACCTGACTGTTAATCAGTGACTAGGTGAGTTCGATCCTCACACACGGAGCCAATTTTATGGGGGTCCAGGCTAATCACCGACGCTTGATAAGCGTAACGACCTCCACCAATTTTATGGGCGCAGTAGCGGGCTACGGGTTTCCCTTGCAAGGAAGCTGTCTAGAAGGGTTCAACTCCCTCGGTGTCCACCAAGTTTAGTAGAATGTATGGGTTGACCACAACGCCACGCATCAAGGCAAGACATTCGAAGTGTAAGTAGCAGGTTTGGTCATACTTACACACTAATTTAATATGCGGGTTGTTAGAGGAATACGTTTGGCCTTCCAAGCCGAAAGATGCAGGTTCGATGCCTGTAGCCCGCTCCAAGTTTTGTAAGTGTTAGCAAGAGAAAGTCACGCTACAATATAGTTTCTTCGAAGGGCTATGTAGTGTAAGGCAACGGGGGGCGCAAAACCCTAGCAAAAATATAGACACGTTGGACAAGTATCCCAAGTGACGTACCGAGTCCTAGCCGGCTTTATATACATAGGTGAATGGTGCCAATAACGATGGTGGCACAACTTACAAATTCAATTCTAGCGCAAGAAGACGACACCTTTGCCCTACTCCTGTCCGGGGCATACACAGACCCAGGTGCGTAAAAGTCGTAGTACGGGAATCTATTTGTTGGGGGTTCGCCTAGTCTGGTCTAAGGCAACGGTCTTTGAAATCGTCATCGTGGGTTCGAATCCCACACCCTCTGCCAGTTTATGTTGGCGTTAGTTTAATGGCAAAACCGCGGGTTGTGATTCCGCTATCATGAGTTCGATTCTCATACGTCAACCCAAATATGCCGATGTAGCTCAGTTGGTAGAGCAGCGGATTGAAAATCCGTGTGTCACTGGTTCGACCCCGGTCTTCGGCACCAGTTTTTTTTTGGAGAACGACATGAAACGTAGTAAACGTTAGTGTCAATCTTGATCCCGTATTGGTCAAGGTTGGCACGTAAAAGAAAATCTATTACGAACAACCCTTGGTAGCGCAGTGGTAGCGCAACGGACTCTTAATCCGCTGGTCGTCAGTTCGAATCTGACCCGAGGGACCAATATGGGAGTATAGCTCAACTGGCTAGAGCAACCGGCTTTTAACCGGTAGGTTCAGGGTTCAAGTCCCTGTGCTCCTACCATATAAAAACACATTTTTCTGAACGCCAGTCATTTGCCGTGCAGAGTAGGTCAAGTGTGTTTACATATGGTAACGACGGATATAAGCGTGATGGAACTGGTAGACAGGACGGATTAAGCAGGACCCTTAAACCTGCCCCGAAAGGGAATCTGTTGGAATTACACGAAAGTGACTGTGGGTTCGAATCCCATCGCACGTTATCATATAAAAACACATTAGATGAAGCACTGGGCGGCGTACAATACTCTACGTACTTGGCGCGGTCCCCCAAATTACTAGTGTGTTTCTATATGGCATAGTTTTACACAACTAAGTAAGTTGATGAGAAATAAAGCGCTGGGTTACTATACCTGCAATGGAGTAGAATTCTATTCAAAAGTTGATGCTTGCATATATGCTCAACTAAATCAAAAGCCCTTAGAGTGGCATTTTTTGGATGAAGTCTACAATAAATACAATTGGACAGTAGAACCCGAGCTATCGTTGGACTCTTTGTATGACCTTAGAGCCAGAGAACTCAGAGAAAAATACGATTATCTTATACTGAGCTACAGCGGTGGCTCAGACAGCAACAATATACTTGAAAGTTTTATTCGGCAGAATCTACATATAGACGAGATTCTGACTGGGCATATGTCCAAAGCCACAAATAGTACAACAGTACTAGACACTAAGGTCACTGCAAGCTGGAACTTTTATGCAGAGCACGAACTCCAGACAGTGCCAAGATTGAAATACATACACGACAAGTTACCTAAAACAAAGATAACTGTGTTGGATATGAGCGATACTGTTTTAGCATCACTCAAAGATTTTGAAAACGAACGTTGGGCCTTGCACAGAGGCGATCACTTGTCAATCGGACAACCAACACGAACAAACTACTTGTACTTTTCCACTGTGAAAAAACAGTTTGACAAAGGACAACGAGTTGGATTCATAATCGGTATTGAAAAGCCCATTACCTTTATCAAAGGCGAAGATTTTTATTTGCGACTGGGCGATAAATCAACATCATTGTCGCACGTAAACGATTACAACAATGACTATGATAATGTCATAACAGAGTATTTTTATTGGGCAGACACAACTGCTGACTTGCTGTGTAAACAGGCGCACGTGATTAAACGTTGGCTTTCACAGACACCCACATATCGTGAATTGTGGTCCAAGACTGATTGGGAAATCTGGCGAAGCACAAAAGAAAAAGTCACCAGACAACTCATATACTCAACTTGGAATCCCCAGTGGTATCAGTCAGATAAAAGCAGCACTTGGTGGCACAGCGAGTTTGATCGGTGGTTCAACAATCACAGTGAACTTGCTCTAGCACAACAGAATTGGCAACGTGGTATAGATTTTCTATCCAGTGCAGTTGGGAAATACATCAACTACAGTAACAAAACAGTACCAGACGGCTTACTGCCATTCGGTAAAGATTTTTACATTGGAAAGATTTAATGCGTAACAAGAATTCATATTACAAAGTTGGAACTCTTGGGTTTGATTCAAAACTCGATGCCTGCATTTTTGCACAAGTAGCAAACAAACCTGTTCAATGGCATTTTGATGCACAAGAAGTTTTTGACAAATATGATTGGTCTACAGAACCAGAAATGTCTTTGGACTTTTACTATGATAAACGTGCCAGAGAGATTAGAGAGAAATACGAATACATTGTAGTAATGTACAGCGGTGGTGCAGACAGTCACAATCTATTGCTGAGTTTTATCAGACAGGGTTTGTTTGTGGATGAAATCATCGTTTCACACGTTACTGAACTTGCTGATAAACAAACAGACTATTCTGGTAAATGCTTTGATCCATTCAATGTGGTAGCAGAACATCAATTAAATACCATTCCCAAGTTGCGAGACTTGAAGAATCATTTAACAAATACCACGTTCACTGTGATTGATATGAGCGATAGAGTGTTAAACTATATCGACAGCAACAACGAAGAAGATTGGATATTCAACTACAACGATATTCAGCCCATTTGGAACGTTACCAGAGATTGGTTTCACACCACGCATTTCAAACGTTTGCTCGACTGTGGCAAACGAGTTGGCATTGTTATGGGTGCAGAAAAGCCCAGAACATTGATTAAAGACGGGGTGTTCTACACGACCTTTATTGATAACGCATTTTCAATCGGTACGCCACAGAACTACAAACACAGTTACACAAATCTAACTGTTGAGTATTTTTATTGGGACAAGACAGCGGTAGATATGCTGTGCAAGCAAGCACATATAGTCAAGCGTAATCTTGAAGCAAATCCACAGCTACACAAACTATGGGACGCTGAACACATAGGAGAACGTTACTCAGATGTGTTCAAGACCTATCACGAGCGTATGATGATACCTTGGATCTACACTACTTGGGACAATGGCTTTCAAGCTGCCAAAGCATTGGGCGGGGTGTGGGACAATGAGTATGATTATCACTGGTGGAAATCAAAAACAGATAATCGCAGACTTGAGATATTCAATCGAGGTCTAGATTATTTTGCAGACAAGACCAAAAACTTTATACACTTTAAGAACGGTAAGCCGCAGAGATTGCGTTCGTTCATCTTGTATTATAGTTTGGGGCAAATGAATAATGCACAAGTTCTTTAACTCAAAATATCCCATTATGGAAGCTGCTATGAATCGAGGTTCAGATTTGAAACTCGCACTAGCTTGCCACGATGCTGGTATATTTCCAAGTCTGTACGTTACCAATATGCTGGTCGACCTTGACACAGCTACAGCGCACGAAGACACAGACTAC
>Ga0007867_1000652_pt1 | contig 11395 bp, 8 predicted proteins | sample CryBogCBH25Aug08_FD_71224 | JGI IMG/M metagenome (GOLD analysis project Ga0007867, IMG submission 71224) | Freshwater microbial communities from Crystal Bog, Wisconsin, USA - CBH25Aug08 | ecosystem: Environmental > Aquatic > Freshwater > Lake | place: Crystal Bog, Wisconsin, USA | collected... | reverse complement strand
TGATTGAAAACCACATCCTGACCCCATTCGATATCAAACTCGCCACTGTAGTAATGCAGATGTGTGATGGCCTCGCAGGTGGCCTGATCAACATCGATGCCGTGTTCGTCTCTGTAGACTTCGTAGAGTGTTTTACCGATCTGCGACCAATGCAGATACACTTCTCCGAATCTTCGATCGTATCTGGTTTCATCGAATGTGGTTTTGTACTGATCCGGAAACAGCAAACGCTGGGCATTTAGAAACGTGGTGATTTGACTGGGTCGCACCCAGTCAGGGCTGGTCATTTTTTTGCGTTGACTCAGTATAAGACTTTCGGCTTCGTGACACAGATTGTTCAATTGGCGTATGGCAAACTTGGTTTCATAGTCGGCACCAAGATAGTAATCGCTCAATTGTCCCACTGTACCCTGCAGGCATTCAAAATGATTGTGCAATAGGTTCATCACATCATGATTGATGCGATTTCCTTCTCGCAACATGTCAGGACTGTACACAGTGCTGATACGATATTGAGGTCCAAAAAAACTGTTGATTTGGTCGCATGCCCGATTCAGTTCTTGGCATATAAAATCCAAGGTCCTGGCCGTGTCAGGAAATCCCAGGAAACAAAAATTCTTTTCCAGGTACTGATTGCGTCTCAGCAGATCCTGCAAGGCCTGATACCAGAGCAAGGCCATTGGTTCATCACGTACCTGTATGACATAGTCAACCAGATCGGTCTTGTTCAAGGGATTTCGCAACACTACTTTAACATTCAATTTGGTTCCACCATTCCAGTATATCAGGTCGCTCTGACAGGATATCACTCATAGTATACAGATCTTTTCGGATTTGTTCAAGTTGCAATATTCTCTTTTTGCCTCGGACCAGACCGTCTTGATAACTGTCGGGCCACTGTTCTTGAAAGGTCTGGCGAGATTTCAACTGTGTCAATATGTCCTGCATGGCTCCTGAAGTTTGGGATATCAATTGATCCAACCACGGCTCCAACAAAGCTCTGGGCAAACACAACGGACTCATCACGATGTCAGGTGAAAAAGAAAATATCACCTTGGCCAATATCTCAACTTGCAACTGCTGTGCCAGCTGTGTGATGCGTTCAACTTCGAACATGCCAGGCAAGGTCAAGGTAAAATCTATGCGCATCTGTCTTGGGTGGCGGGCGACTGCTACTCCTTGTCGGAAGTTTTCAAGCCATTTTTCATAATCCAGTCCGGTGCGTATGTACTCGCCAATTCTTCCTGTGCCATCAAGGCTTGCACATATCTGCCAGTCTCGTAACCCAGATAAAATATCCTGATACAGATTGCTACCACTATACTCAATACGGCTAAGATTAGTATTATATCTAGCATAAACACGTGGTCCGTCTCCTAGTTCAATTATCCTGGCCATGTAGCGCCAGTGCTGTTCATACATGAGTGGCTCACCGCCTACCCAGTATATTTCTTCTACTCTATGCTCTTCGACTGCTTGGGCAAATTCTGATTCAATTTGGCTGTCTTGGAATTGAGATATTGCTTGTCGTACAGCAGGTTGCATCCAGTTGTTTTTGCTGTTTGACCAGTCGATCATGCCATGCTGTCGCTGTTCGCTTTCCCAAGCACTTGACAACATGTCACCACACATGCGACATTTGAAATTACACAAGTTGCTGAATCTATAATCCCATGACACCGGTTTCACTGTTGTAAAACCTGTAGCATCTGTGGCAGCCATGGCTGTTTCATACTTGTGACCAAACAGCTGATTGAAATAGCTTCTATAAACATCGGCATTTAACAGCTTGTTGTTGCAGACTTCACACTCGGGCAAACGTTCACCGGCCATCATCCTACGGCGCACTGATCGCATGTGTTCGCTGTTCCAGTGCTCGTCCAGCGTCAAGGGTTGATATTGTCCCGAACCTTGCGCAGTGTCGATGTATTGTTCAAAACTCTGTGCAGGTTCTCGACTGGCACAACACATGCGTCGTTCGGTCTGTGGACTGAGATAGGTGTGTGTCCATGGTGCCATGCACAAGTTGTCAGGTAAGTTCATAATCGATCAGTTGGGCCAGCTCGGGTTCTACATCTTTCAAATTTTGACCGCGTTTGCGATCCAGGTCGGCCACACGCATACGCAGTATGTTGCCATCTAGACTGACTCCACGATTCATGAAATCAACGATGCGATCAAATTCTTGTTGTGTTTTTGCATCCACGTCGGCTGACCGTAACTGTTCAGCGATGGCCTGTTTGGCCTTTTCGGGCAAGGTGCTGATACTGAAATAGTAGGCTTCGTGCATCATGTTCCAGTAGACAAAATCAAAGCCTTGTGTGTTGATCCATCTGGCCACATCAGCCAGATAGTACACATTGAACACATTCACAGTGGTACACACTTGCAAGTGTATGTTGTGGCAACGACTGCGCATGTCCTGGAAACGTGTTATGTTTTTACAAACATCAGACCAAATCGCATTGGATCTCTGATATTCAAATCTGGTGCCCACATCGTCGATGCTGAATGCTATCTCTACTGCTTTAAAATGGCGCCAGATCTCTTCACCTTGTTCGGGCCATTGTGTACCATTGGTGTTGTAGTGTATTTCGATATTGCCGGCGATGCCCCGATCGATTAGATCGTGCAGTAGATCAAAATGCTCCTGGATCATAAAAGGCTCTCCGCCAGTGAATTCTATGTAGCGTATCTGATCCGACACCCTATCCAGTTCGGTCCAAAATGTGGGATTTTCTCTAGGCCAAGCTCCGGCCCGCAACATGTGATAGTGATGATTTTCTTTGCGATCTTCGTCGCGTCTGAGCCATTGCAGTTCTTCGGTAGCAAAGGTGCTGGAACTCCATGACCCACAGATACGGCATTTGAGATTGCAGATGTTGCCCAATTTCAAATCCAGGAACATCAAGGGCTTGGCCTCCTGGGTCCACTCCGAATCAGGGATCATGTGTTTGAGTCGATCCAGAGTATGCATTCTCTTGCTGGTTCTGCCGGCTGATTCTTCACGCCAACATTTCCTGCAACTCTGTGGTCGTTTTTGATCCAGGAACTGTTGTCTGAGATCCTGCATGTATTGGCTGCGTTGTATGTCACCAAAGTTGGCAGTGTTCAGGTCAAATTTGTTGCCGGCATCGTCCACGATCTCTTCTTCGGCTAGACAGCACGGTCTCACTGTGCCAATCGGGCTGGTTTCTAGACTGATCCAAGGCAGTACACAAAATTTAGGGTGTGGTATGTTCATTGTGGTGGTCGTATGTTGAATGTTTCTTTGACTTCTTGTTGTATCGATTCTGGCAACTGATAAAATTCTTGCACAGTAGATATGCTGGGCCAGCTGGGATCAGCCACCTTGCGGTAACCGTCTATGAACTCTTCCAGGCTGTCTGCGTGCTGGACCTGCTTTTTGTATCGAGTGATGGCTTCAAGTTCTGGTACCACGCTGATCAGACTTTCATTGCGTACTGCATCAAGATCTTCTATCAGGCTCCAAAATTTGGGCAACAAGTGACTGTTGTCTTTGGCCATCATGAACTCAATGGCGCCGCGAAATCCGCCCACGGCACGTTCGATAGTATCAATGGGTTCTAGCCAACGTATGTGTTCTTCGAACTCGGCACGAAATTGTTCTTTGATATGCTGTGGCAGTATGTCGATCCGATAGGCTTCTGGACCTTGCAGTATATTCAAGTTAAAGTCCTTGGCTTCAATAAAACCCGATTCCACCATGTAGCGATGGAATTTTACAAAATTCCATATGTTCATGGCGCTCAAGGTAGGGCTGATCATGAAGTCTATGTGCGGGCATTCGCGTTTTAAGTCGCGCATATTTTGCTCGACTTTTGCCCAGTCTGTGCCTGAACGTATAATTTCTGCACGGGCACCCATGTCATCTAAACTAGCAGCTACACATATATTAGGAAAATGCTTCCATAAGTCTAATACACTTTCCTTCTTGTATCGTAGTTCGTTTAGGTTGGTATTATAAATCAGGCGCACATCTGTATTGCCTTTTTCTATCAGTAACTTGAGGATACGATTGTGCTCTTCCATGATAAGAGGTTCACCGCCAGCAAAGTATATTTGATCTAGAAAAGGAATATGCTCCTGCATCTGTTCCCAAACATCTTGTTCGTGTCGTCCGGCAAACTGCACACGTGGGCGTAGCTCTTTGCCCCATAATTTAACATCATCGTCGTACCAGCGACTGCTAAAGATACTGCCGCAACTACGGCATTTGAGCTGACAGATATTACTGAAGCGAACGTCCCAATAGTGTAACTTAAAGTCTGGCAAACTGCCATCAGGCAAGGTTTGATCTATTTCGGCGATGTGCTGTCCAAAGTTTTTGTTGCTGTTGTTGCGCATGCTGGCAAAGCCAAAACTCTCTTGCTCGTAACAATCACCACACTCTGCACACGGTTTGTCTGCAAGCATGTTCTGACGCATCTGCCGCATGGGCTTGTCATTCCAGATTTCGCGCATGCTCTTTTCTTTGAAGTTGCCCACCGGATGGGCCGCCTTGCCCAGACAACAAGGATAGGCACGACCATCGGGCCAGGCATGCAGGTGTATCCAAGGCAACATGCAAAATGTGTCAGAATCCATCAAACGATGTCGTTGTTGCTCGGTAAGATCCTCTAACTTGATATAGCTGGGCACGCGATCTTGCCAGTTGTATTTGCCTATTATTTTGTCTGTCATAATTTGTTGTACCAATCGGCCAAGGCCGGAAATGTTTTTGCGAAATTTTTACCGCGTCTTTGATCGTACTGACGATAAAACTGACCAAAGTCATTCAACAGGCTGTCTCGATCAAATGTTTCCGAGTGTGGAGTCTTGACCACGTCTAGGTAATCAATCAGGCGTTGCACATGGTTTCGCTCGTGTTCTTGCAACATGGCATCTGTGCCCCATTGATCCAGCCACTGTTGCAGTCGTTGACGGTGCTGTGTGCGTATGTGTTCGGGCAGGACCAAGGCACTCTGGAAACTGGGAAAACGTAATATGTTCAGAGTGAAATTGGGGAAATCAGATCCGTACGCATGTTTCCATCTCATGAACACAGTCAGCAGATCCGGCAAGGAATCCAGGCACAAGGCATTTATGGTGCACATCACATGCAGTCCACGTAACTGTTTGCTTTCAATCAGGCGTATCATGTTTTGCACCCAGGCCGAATAATCCAGCCCGTCGCGTATGTACTCGGCCTGCAGACCCACACTTTCTTGGCTGGTATACAGATCCAATGGCATGCCTTGAGTGGCCGACAACAAGCGGTCCAGATCTACTTCGTGTCCCAGATTGCTGTTGATGGCCAAGCGTGTCTGGCTGCGTCCAGGATTGAGTCGGAACCATTCGATCAGTTTCCAGGTATCGGCACTCATCAAGGGTTCACCGCCGGTGATCCTCAGTTCTTGTAAGGTCCGGTGGAGGTCTGTTTCCCACCACTTGAAAAACGCTTCCACATACGGATTCGTCTCGCCATGGCGGTACAGTTGAGCCATATCGTGAGTGTGAGTAAAATGGCCACGCCCATCAGACACCAGGCGCTCATAGGGACCATTGGATCGTATGTCGCGAACCCATGTGCTACTGAAAGCAGGGTTGCAATAGCTACAAGCAAATTGGCAAGTGCGGTCGAACGCGATTTCAAGTGTGCGAAGATTGACGTCTTGGTCACTGGGTGTGTGGTATGCTTCATCAAGGACCTCCAAGGGATAGATTTTGCTTTTGTATACACGATCGCTGATGGCATCGCGACCCATGTCTTCGATTTTCCAACAGTATTCACAGCCACCAGGACGTTGGCCCTGTTGCATCTGCGCACGTTCCAATTTTTTCTTGGCAGTATTGTGTATGGCACTGGGATTGTGCTTGATCGCTTCAGGATCTATAGCATGTGGCAACGGATGGTGACAGCTGGTAGTTTGTCCCGAACCCAACCAGATGGTGGCGTTGTACCATTTGGCTGCACAAAAACTGGCGCTTTTTGGGTCCAACACCTGTTGACGGAATTCTAGATCATTCATTGATATATGTGTTTACGAAATGGAAAAAACGGTCGGGAAATTCGGCTCGAGTCTTGAGCCTGAGTTCTTCAATCAACTGCTGATTGTATTTACACACATCTTGTGCAGCAGTCACAAAAGCCGACAAATCTTGTGTGCAGAGATCTTGTACGACCTCAATGATGCGATCAATACGGTCTGGATTGTGGTCGATCTGATCGAAACTTTCGTCTATGAGATGTCCAAATGTGCGGAATCCCATGTTGTGTAGATCTCGATAGTAGCCCGAACCACTGGCCACCACGAACGGATGCCCGATCGCGATCGGTTTCCAAATTTTTTCTGTACGGAAACTGTAAGGATAATCAAACACTGTTTCGGTCACCAAACTGAAGTAGGTGTCCAGGTATGCCAGGGTGTTGAGATATATCTCTCCCCATTCTTGTTTGAACAAGTTGAATTTGCCGCCCAGTCTACCTGTGACTGATTCTGGTGCGACCTGTATGTGCTCGCGATATCGGTCCACTTCGTACTGTGCCGGCAGATAATGTACCGGAAATGTATCAGGCGGACAAGACACCGCGGGTGTAGGTGTAAGGTGCATGGGACCTACTCCTATACTGGAATCCAAATTGGACCAGAGAGTTTGATCCAGTAATCCTGTTTGTTGGAATTTGGTCAACAGATATTTCCTGTGTTCGCGCATGCGGCCATTCAAAAACAAAAACTTGTATGGCCGTTGTGTTTGTTGTTTGTCAGCATACTCTTTGATGGCTTCAAGATTTTCGTCGTAGTCGTGTACTTTGCACATAAAAGTCTCATACAGCAAATGAGGATGTTCCGGGGCTATACTGCCTCCGGTGATCACGACCATCTGTTTCTGTGCCAAACGGTCAAGATAGCCGGCCTGACGCAGATTCCATTCCATGGGTTCAGACCCTTCGGTTGGATTGCTGTACACTACCAACACACCGTGCGATTGTATCAAGTCGTGCACCAAGGCTGGATAACGTGAAGCCTGTTCGCGTCCGATCACATAGACCGAGTTTGGAATCACTTGATTTTTTTGCACATGCTCTTGCAGATTCCAAAAAATTCCATCGGCCTGCAAAAGACCGTAAATCTCGCTGTGTGTGTCTACTATCAGTTTACGATTGTCGAGCATGATACTCACATTCCTTCCACCAGACTGACATTTCTGGAAATGTTGTTAAAAAATCAGTGTTTCTTCTACGATCGTGTTCGCTGAAAAATCTATAAAAATCTGCTTTGTTTTTGTTGATGTACACTGGATCCAGTTGTTGTCCTGCTCGCATCCAGGCGATGTCTCGATCCAGTCTGGCCAGTTCATAATCTTTGAATCCCTGGAATCTGGTTTCGGGTGTTTCCAACTGTTTCATCATCCAGACCCATATCTGTTCCATTTGATCGCAGTAGCTTTCGGGCAAAAGTTGTAGGCTCTGCCAGGTGGGCTGTCTCAATACAGGAGTATCAAACCATATTCGTTGATAGGTGGTACTGTACAATTTTCTTAGACCCAGTATGCCAGCCATGAGGTTGCCAAAGCCTGTGACTGAAAGATTGTTCATGGTCACGATGAATGTGATACTGTTGCGACCGGGTATTTCGGTCAAGAATTGATTGACTCGATCCCATAACAGATCAAAGTCTAGACCGTGTCTGATATACTCGGCCTGTGGTCCCCACGAGTCCAGACTCACATACTGCATAAAGTGTTCGATCTGTTCGCCTTCGCACAACTGTTTTACATAGCCCTTATACTTCTGCCACGAGCGTTCATCTACACTGAAGTTCGATGTCACGTTGAGATGCAGATCGGGTTTGGGATTGGCCAACACATAATCAAACACACGATAGGTGTTTTTGTCCAACAAAGGTTCGCCACCGGTCATGCGAAAGTGGTTGAGTTCTGGATACAGCTCAGGCCACCAAGCCCAAAATGCTTCTACATAAGGATTATGTTCGCGTACCGGAATAGGTCTATTACGTCCGGTAAAATGACCGGGATCGTTATGAATACGGCTAGTTGGATAACCGCCCCATTTATCTACTTCTTGTTGCCAGGTGCTGCTAAATTGCGGGCTACAATAACTGCAAGCGAGATTACAAGCATGGTTAAAATTGACTTCCACATAACTAGGTACAATATCATCATTCCACTCTGAACTAACAATTTTTCCAAAATCCTTGGCTGCCCAGGTCTCACCGCTGCGATAATGCCGATCACTCAATTTTCCAGCATCTTCCATGGTCCAACAATAACTACATTCGTTCGGACGGTCGCCTTTGAGCATCAACTGACGTTGTTCTTTCTTGTATCCTGTATTGTGTAACCCTGTTGGGTTGCGTTGTATATCTTCTATCTTTATCTCGTGTAGTGGAGGATGATAACAACTGTTGTTGAGTCCTGTGGGCAAATGCAAACTGACCTGTTTCCATTTGGCCAGACACATGCTTGGACTTATGTTATCCAGACGTTGCTTCATGACCTCGGCATCGTCGAGAAATTTGCTTTTGAATCCTTCTACTATTTTATCACCAGACAGATTTGACAAATCGTGTTCAACCAATTTGGCAACTGCTTGATCGTATTCGGGTGAATTGATACTGTTTAATTCTGCTTGCATGATCTTGGAAAATTCACGGTCGTCACTGAGATCGACGATCTCAGTAGCTCCAGTCGTATCCATGGGGTATTCTTTGTAATATTTTTTATGGTATGATAGGTGTGCCCGGGCATGTTCAATTTTATCATCCATATCTTTGTTTCTATGTTGATCTTCAAGATACCATTCTCTTCGTAAACTTTGTATAAGATCGGATTTTATAACAACAATTTGCTTTTGTTCTGGAAAGAGTTTTTTAATTAACGGAACATTAACGCAGTGAGTAAGTATCAAGTCTTGGTCGGGTAAACCTGCAGATCCTGAATCAAGATAACGATATTCAAATTCCTGATCTCTCAACAAAAAATCGTAGGTTTTGAGACTGTCAAAATGGCGCATCCCTTGGCAATAATGATAGTATCGATTGCCGCCGGCGCCCGGATAAAAAGCAATAATCATATAGTATTATACAATATTTTTTTTGAAAAATCAATTGAATTTTAAATCAGAAAGCAATAATTGTTCTTTTGGAATGGTACAATTTGACAGCTCGAGAGATGCATCTCCAGACACCCATTGACTGTGTTCGATTTGTGCGATTTTTTCTATCGTAGTTGGCTGATACGCAATGGCATAACCGGGAGAATTTACCGCTATCCATTGGTTGTAATATCCAAGACAGGTCGATATGTTTTTTATAACATTGGCCTTTTCTTTGAGTGTGTGCAATTTGATAGGTATTCCAGATACCAATACTCCTTGATCCTGTAAATCTTGGATAGCTATCCTGCATCGAGTATAATCGTCAATGTGGTTTTTCATAAACTCATTTTCTTCCGTATTGAATTTGTAATCGAACATTACCAGACTCAAAAGATAGTGCATGCGATTCCAATCAGACCAGGATATGCCATAACGATCGTGCCACTTTATGGGATTTGGCATGGATTTGAAAACATTTAAATTTAAAATAAAATCTTCGATATTAGGCAAATCTCTTTCGTATTCAAAGTAACTGTTGACTTGAAAATGATTGTCTACCCAACTCATGTATTCTTGATATTGGTTGAGATATTTGTCCATTGATTCTTGTTGTACGCTGATCCCGTGCTCGTGTATGTGTTTGAATACCTGGAATTTTTCATCGTGAGAATAAACATTTAGTTTTTTTGCCTCGGTAAAAATACACCAACTCATTGCGTGTTCGAACAGATTTTTCCTGCGTGCTGCCACTATATAAAAATTTTCATTCAGATATCGATAAAACTCCAATTGATCTGGCAAAGGATCTTGCCTATTTTTGATATGATAATGTGCCAGCCTGGCCACGATTCCGTGATTGGAATTTTTCAATAATTCGGTCACAGTTTGTAAATTTTGATGGTAACCCCAATGTCCTTGTTTTTTACCCAATACTGCGCAATTGAATGACTCGTTGTGATAGCTTGTGATTCCGTTGGTCAGTTCATGCAGATTGATAGTGAGATTGCCAGGAGACTCATTGATATTGGCATATACGGTTATCAACCTCTGAAGTAGTGTGGACCCAACTCGATCTGGGGTAAGTATGATGACATTCATTGCGATTATTTATGGATCATCCAAACAGTCTATTACAAACTATCAAAATACCTTATTATGCAAATTTGCGATGTGCCAGTCTGGGATTGGACAGTCTGGATCATTGTTTTGATAAGAAACGTTATGCGACCTATCCAGACAGCATCAATTATGTGTTTAACGAAATAGGCTATCGACACACCACCATCAACCATTATCGCGGCAATGAAATATTGGCCATTGGTGACAGTTTTACTTTGGGCCTAGGAGTCAATCATTCAGACTGCTGGTCATACCGTTTAGAAAACATGCTGGATTATCCGGTGCTGAATTTCAGTTTAAATGGAGCAAGCAACGACTGGATGGCAAGGAAAATCAAAGACCTTTTAAAAATATTCAAACCCAGATGCGTAATAGTACACTATAGTTTTAGTCATCGAAGAGAAAGTCCCATGCTGGACTGGCATGACGACGAGAGAACACAGTGTGATCCGTTGTATTCCAGCGAGGAAAATTTTAAAAATTGGCGCACCAATTTTGACATGATCAATTCTTACGGCGTTCCGGTCGTACACAGTTTTATTTCAAACTGGCACGATCAATCAGTTGATTATGACCAATTTCCTGGATCGGTCGTGCCGCCTGTTGCCAAGCAAGATCTGGCCCGGGACGGATTCCATTATGGAGCGAAAACCCATCAACATTTGGCTGATCGTTTTTACCACACTGTTACCAACCTTCTTGGCTCCTGATCACGTCAATCTCGCGTACCATGACTCCGCGATTGTGCCAGTTTGATCTATAATGATGTTTGAAAAACTGACTTTCGGCTGGGCCCATCATGTTGATGGGCAGGTCCAACTGTGTGACCAGGTCTTCGGCTATGCGGCCGGCCAAGATCTCGGGATCCGAATCTTTCACTGTGTTCCATAACTTTTCCAAGGCATCAAAGTCTTGCACCTGTTGATAGTCCCAGGTGGGAGTGATCATGGTCATGTAGGTGCCCATCCTGCTGCCGGCCATGGCCCAGATGCCGTGATCCACATCGCGACCCACATTGTGCCATACAGTCAGATGGTCAAGATTTCTATGATGCACCCGATCCTGGAATTCGGACACTGTGGGTCGTGCTCCGCGATTCAGGCACATTTTGACACCTTCTCTAAATCCGGCACGCCAGGCCTGGAAAGCCGATCC
>Ga0007867_1000632_pt1 | contig 11606 bp, 12 predicted proteins | sample CryBogCBH25Aug08_FD_71224 | JGI IMG/M metagenome (GOLD analysis project Ga0007867, IMG submission 71224) | Freshwater microbial communities from Crystal Bog, Wisconsin, USA - CBH25Aug08 | ecosystem: Environmental > Aquatic > Freshwater > Lake | place: Crystal Bog, Wisconsin, USA | collected... | reverse complement strand
AAGTAAGGTATAGATACGCCACATACCATAGCGAACCTTCGTAGAAGCAATCTCATTAATCCTCGCTCTAATCGCCCGGTCTTCCCGTCGGTGATGTTGATAATAAAAAACCGAATGGTGGATTTGAAGAACCCGACACACCCGCCGTGTTGACACCTTGTAATTGCTGATCATATCTAAGGCCAGCACCTTCTTCTGGGCTGGCCTCAGAGCTTTTTTTTGATAACGTCTTGTAACATCTGTTTATCCAATGACAAATCAGCAACCATTTGCTTTAATCGGGCGTTCTCGTCTTTTAACTGGCGGAGTTCACGTAGTTCTGAGACACCCAACCCGCCGTACTTCTTCTTCTCCCGCCACAGCGGGATAAAAAGTGGCTTCGCTGATCCCCATCTTCCGGCAGATCTCTTCAACCTTGACGCCTTGTTCAGATTGTTTGATCGAAAAGACAATTTGCGCTTCAGTAAATTTTGACTTTTTCATGTGCAATTTTTCATGTTTAATGTATGAATAATTGCCCCATTTTTCTAATTTACAATGCTTCGGTTTTTCGGGGGGAGGTCATTACCATCTAGTTTTTGGAATCAATTTAGTAAAACTCAAAATCCGAAATCTGGATTACACCGCCAACCCAAATAAAGAATATTAACTACTAAGTGATTTCAAATAGTCATTACTCTAGTACAATTCAAAAATTCTTTATATTATCGAGTCCCTCTTTTTTGAATACATCAAAACCGATAAAGCGCAGACACTTTTACCATTTTAACGTGTAAAAATCTCGCCTATAATTTTAGAAAAAAATGAATTTATCTTTGACAATATCTAGTTATTATAAAATCTTTACTTTTCAATTTTTCCTAAATGATATATTGGAATTATAACCTTGATACAGAAAAGCCACCTTCTTATAATGTTAAGTCATTATTAGATATACTTCATTTTAGAAACTTAGAATTTATTACAAAACAAAGTTTTCCTAAAGAAGAGCTTCCCACAGATGAATATGAAGTAACTGATGTTTCGATGACAGGAACTGTTGCTTATGTAAAATCCTGCCTGAGAGATTCCCTTACTGAATTACAAAATTATCTTGAATTTTATGTAGAAAGTGATGAGTCTTATGAAACAAAAACATACGATTTATTAACGGCCCGTTTATATATTAAAGAATTTTTTCTTTCAAATAGTATTCATAATCCAGTTTTATTAGATTTGAATTTTACTTTTAATTTAAATAACACAGAGGTTGGTGAACCAATTATTGTTCGTTTAGATCAATGTAAATTGACAGAGGAGGCGCATACTGCAATTCAACAACATCTGCACTTACGAGAATCTTATATTGGATTATTAGATAAGTATTTAGCTCTTTCGTTGGATAAGATTAATTTATCAATATGGGAAAGGAAGATAAAAACAGAAGAAGAAAATCATAAAAAAGAGGTTGGCTTATTAGATGTTTGGGTTGGCTTAAAAGAAGCCGGGTTTATGGATTTCCTCTCTGAGGATAAAATAAAGCTATCTGAACATAGAAAACGATTTTTTGAATTGTTTCAACTAACAGATAGAAATTATAATTATAGAAATAAAAGTATTAAAATAAAAAAGGATCCATCTGAGTTTTTAGAAATTCTAGTTAAGCTCTTAAAAGATTACTATAAGAAAAAAGGGTGATACTTCCTAATTTTTGGGCAAAAAGCCTGCCGCATTGAATGCGGCAGGCTTTTTTCGCTTTTACACAGCACTGCTTAGAATTTATAGCATTTTGCATTTGGATTTAACACCCCAAAAACATTGATATGAAACCATACCTGGAAAGATGGCCGGAATTGAAAGATTTTTTGCTGGACATTGATGAGCGTTTAAATAAGGCCTTCCGGCCGGCCGCCGAAGTAATTCTTGATGATGTTGATTTACGCCAAGTATTAAAGATTTCGAAACGCCAGGCTGCAAAACTGAGAGCGGAGCGATTGATAACATATTTTAAAAACAGCGGTAAGATTTATTACCGGTTATCTGATGTTATCACCTATGCGACAAAAAATAAGATACCCGCAATTTATGACTCCTTAAAATTTAATTAATATGAAAACTTGTAAGTATAGCGGTTGTGGAAAGGAAATTCCCTTATTAAAACATGGCAATAGAGATTATTGCGACGACATGTGCTATTACTTTGCCAAGCTGGAAAGGAACTCTATCATATATGCAAAAAAATCTCAAAAATTAAATGAAATAAATAGGGTTGAATCCATTTTGAGAAATCTTCATGAGCGGTACGGATCTGAAAAGTATATTGAGGGGTCCCTTTTAGAGGAACGGGCAATGAGGTGGAATTTGTTTAACTATGAATCTAAAGTTGACGGCTTTCCTGTTAAAGTAATTGGCGAATATGCCTATTGTTGTTTTGCAAATAAAACTGTAAGAATATGGAAAATTTAGCTTTTCATCCTGATACTGGTTTTGAGGCTGCTTTTAAAAATGCAGTACCTGTCCCTGTAGTTAATGGACCTAATGTTAATAAACCGATTTGGCCTTTGATTATCGGGGCACTGACCTTATTAGGGCTAGCAGCCTATGTTGGATTTGTTATTCGTAAAAAAGACCAAGAAAAAAGAAACCTAAAAATGTAAAAGACTATTATTGGCTTTTGAATTCTTTTTGGCTAGCATGCAGTAAGAATCTTTTTAATATTAATCATTAATCGCATCTGCTTCATTTTAAACACGTAGCACTTGTTTCGCATATTTTTTTGTGCTCTCATTAATGAAATATTGACTTGGATATTATTGTTTATAAGTATCCCTTAAATAAAATTTTCTCTTACTATTCATTTTATAATTAAGGGAATAAACGCCAATACTATTTTCTTAAAACTTATTCATAATACTTTTCATTTCGTTCTTGACTTTTGCTGCAACAACTTTGGCATATATCTGTGTATGCTTTAAAGTAGTATGGCCAAGCATGTTCCCAATTGATTCAAGCGATATTCCATTACTTAATGTTATGGTTGTTGCGAACGTATGACGTCCTAAATGGACAAACAAATGTTTATCTCTCATGGCTTTTTCAGCTATCACTTTTAGTGCAAGATTAAATTTTTGATTAGAAACAACTTTCCACTTAAAATCTCGGCAATCGCCTGTTGTTGAATATGATTTCAAAAGCTCTTCTGCAGCTGGCAATAATGGAATAACACTAGCTTTTCCGTTTTTAATTCTTTCATGCCTGATATATTTTGAGCCATCATTATCTTCAACGATATGTTCTCTTGCTAATTTTTTTAAGTCCCCATAAGGCAACCCTGTAAAGCAAGCAAACAAAAAGATATCTCTTTTCATTTTTAACTCAGGTGATAAATTTTCTAAGGCTTGTATTTTTTTTATTTCATTTAATTCGAGATAGTCTCTATTTACTGTTTTACGACCAAGTTTTATACCAAGAAATGGGTTTACCTTAATTACTTTGTTTTTGATGGCAGGCTGTAACACAACACTTAAACAACCCATCAAAGCACAGCAGGAATTATGACTGTTGTTTTTGTCTTTTCTTAAGTATTTAAAAAAATCGTTTAAAAGCTCATCGTCAATTTTACTTACCGTGATATTCCGAATCGACTTTTTTATTTGTAGAAACTCATTAAAGTATCTAATAGTTCTTTTGTATTTATAATACGTTGTGGTTGCCAGGTCTGAACCAACTCTTTTTTCAATTTCTGCTTCTTTTAAAGCTATGTACTCTGATATAGTTTGCGGAGGTGGTGTTTTGCCTTTGATACAATCGAGTAGCTCATCAATCGAAAATTCTTCCCTGGCAAATTTTAGGTTTTGAAAAGATTGTGTTGCACTAAATAAAATGGATTGAAGTTGCTTGTTTATTTCGGGTGCCGGTTTGTGTTTATGACTTACCCTTTTTTCTTCCTTTAGCCAGAATTTTGGCGGACAGCTAAGGCCCGTGAATACATCTTTTCTCTGGCCCCTGTAAATGGTACGGAAAACAATTGGGCTTTCCTGGTTTTCCAGTTGTCGTGTTGACCTACAAAAGAAGGTAAAATGGATTTCCAATGTGGTTTTTTGTTGATTTAGCATGTTCAAAAGTTTAACAGTGTATAAAATTGTTTCTTTTGATCTACTAGCAGAAGTGCTAAAAAATGCTTTTAAATGCAAATTAAACCCCAGGAAAAAGGCTCAATTTTTGGTCTCTGTAAGTACACCTGGTAGGTGTACTTTTATGCACTTATCTACATTTTTTTGCATTAAAAAAGCCTTGATAATCAATTAACTAATTGATTATCAAGGCTTTTAAGTGGTGTGGGCCGGGATCGAACCGGCGACACAAGGATTTTCAGTTTTTGAAAATATGGTTTGATGTGGTTTGATATGATATTAAGTGATTGATTATCAATATATTTACATAATCGTCAATTCACAAAAAACCATAAAAAACAGCCAATTGTTTGACCTATGTTTGACCCAGATTATTTAATTTTGGGTAATAACATGCGAAAACAACAAAGTAATGGCTAGCATAAAAGTAATATTACGAGACAAGAAAAACAAAGACGGCACTTATCCAATTGCTCTGCGAATCGTAAAGGACAGGAAGGCCTCGGTGGTTCACATCGGCCATTCAATAGAAGAAAAATATTGGGATTCCGAAAACAAGAAGGTCAAGAAAGGCCATCCTAATTCAGTGCGGATGAATAACCTTATCCTTCAAAAACTGGCAGAGGCAAATGACAAGTTATTAGAACTGCAAACCCAGAAAAAAGATACCACAGCCCACACGATAAGGAAAAATATTAAGTCAGATGGTAATTCACTTTTTATTCAGCAGGGCGAAATCTATTTGGCTACTTTGAAAGCCGGCGGCAAGTACAATCGACACACAGCAGATAAACCACGAATTGACAGGTTTAAAGAATTTCTAAAATTAAATGATCTTGGCAATGATATTGCCTTCTCTGAACTTACGCCAAATATCATCAACAGGTTCCGCGGCTATCTCATAACCAAAAATATATCTGAACGCACTATTGTTAATTACCTAATCGTAATTCGTTCAGTCTTTAATCAAGCTATTGCGGCAAATATTGTTGATCGAAAATACTATCCGTTCGGCAGGGGCAAGATTATTATTAAAACGCCCGATACGATTAAAATCGGCCTGACGCTTGAAGAAGTAAAAAAGATCGAAGATGTAGTCTTAGAGAACCCTTTTCAAAACCATTGCCGGAACCTCTGGCTATTCTCCTTTTATTTCGCAGGTATGCGTGTTTCCGACGTTTTCCGTGTCAAATGGAGTGATATTCAGGACGAGCGTTTGCATTATAAAATGGGGAAGAATGATAAAGGAGGCTCTTTGAAAGTCCCCGACCGGGCAATGAACATTGTCCGGCAGTATGAAAACCAAAAAAGAAGTGAAGACGATTTCATTTTCCCTGAACTCAAAACGCTATCAGATTTAAGTGATGCTTTTGTTTTGGAGCGCAAGATTATGAACATGACCAGCAAAGCCGATAAGGTTTTGCGGGAGGACGTTGCCAAAGCTGCTGGGATCTCAAAGAAATTGACTATGCACATTGCCAGGCACACCTTCGGCAATATATCTGGTGACAAAATATCGCTACAAATGTTACAGAAGTTGTATAGGCATTCCTCAATAACTACTACTATTGGCTATCAGGCAAACTTCATTCATAAGGATGCTGACGATGCTCTCGAAGCGGTTATTGGTGAAGGTTTTTCTAAGAAAAAATCATGATCGGTTAAAGAGAGCATTCCATATTACAAACAGCTTTTTTCTTAGATATGGAAAATGCATTTCTTTATTAAAGGGATAAAAAGCTCTTTCCGGTCTTATTGCGTCGGTTGTTATGTCTAAAAACAAATTTGGATTATGAGCAAAATTGAGAAGCATTCCTAAATTATGATGGATAATATACTTATTCTGCATTTCTAAACTTTCTATTGTTGGAATATGCTCAGCGGGTTCTAAAATAATTGCAGGAATAGCTATATCACCCCGTCTCCTTGCAGCTTCAAAACGATGATTACCGTCTATTATAAGGTACGCCCCTGTTAGCACAAAATGAATAGCCAAAGTTGGTTTAATTTCCTTAGCAGTCATGTAATGCTTAACTCTCTCTAAATTAAGATCACTTTTGTCTGCGTAAACCCAAGGCTGATTGACGGGAAGCTGGTTTATCGTTTTATTCCAGACTCTATCTATATCAACAGCCCAACGAATTTTATAACTTTCATCCTTACTGGGCAGGTGTATTGTAAATTCAAAGTGTTGATATCTATGTCCTGTTTCTATTTTTGGAACAAAATAATTTTTCTTTGCAGCTTCTTGTAATCTTCTTGGATAACTTCTTATTTCATTTTCAAGTTTTGGAAAAAAATTAAACAACCCTCTTTTCTTTAACTCTGAAACCGACCACTCAATAAATTTCTCCATTTTTGAGGATATAATGGCTATTGAATTGTTTTCTTATCAGACCATTTAATTGCTTTATAATTCGCATTTGATTAGAAAAGAAACTGAACTCTTGCAAGTAATTGCCTTGGCCTGATTTTGTATTCTGAGAAAGTAGATACATTGCTATATACCTGAAGGCTAGTGTAAGAATCATTATTGAATATATTTTCGAGTACTAAATCGAATTGTCTCTTTTTCTTTTTGCTCTGAATATGAACGCTTAGATCACTAAAAAAATAGTCCTTGTTACTGGAAAATGGATTAGGCTGCCGATAATGGTCGGAAGAGCATTTAAGAAAAACTGTTTCAGTAATGTTTGAATAAAATGTCAAAGACTCATTGAAAGAATTGTATGTGCCCGAAGAGTTTTGCACTTTCTGCTGGTACTTTTGCCTCAAATAAATCGCAAAATATTCTACTGTAAATAATGAAATTCGAGTGGAAAATTTGCCATTAATATTCCAAGAATTATTCACTACTGGATAAGAAATTCCTTGTTTGAACTGAACACCGTCGCGGGTTTCGGAAGATGCTCCAACTAACACAGTTGTTTTAATTTTGTAGAAATACTTACTCGAAGTAAGAAAAAATCTCTTAGAGTATGAAGAATTAGAAATAGGAAGCATTCGACTTTCTGAAAAATTATTAATAAATTTTTGATCACTTGTTGCGTTCGAGACGATCCGATTAGTATTGAGTCCTGCTGACAAAAAAAGCATACTTACAGGGTTTCTATAGCTCAAATTAAAGTTACATTGCTGCGTCTCAAATAATGGGATGATTCCATTATTGTTGGTAAGAGATCGATAGTTGTTTAATATAAATCCTTCTGATCCACTATATGGACTGCCCGGCAAATTATTTTCGAGTATTTCAGCATTAAATTTTATCGAAGATGAAATAGAATAAATGCTATTAATGGAGTATCCAATTAAAGCTTTAGTTCCTTCGATTAAGGAGTTGCCTGGCATCTTACTTTGTGTCAGGAAATTAATTGGAAAACTCGCTGACAGCTTAAATCTATTTTTTGAATAGGAAATCGCAGTTTGCTGATAAAAAGAGGATTGTTCACCTCTTGAATCTATAATAGCACTATCGGAAATCTTCTTATAAGTATTGCCAGAAATATCCCCCAAATCGGATTTGTATGACTGATCGAGATACCAAAATCCAACCTTTAATTCAAAACCGAAATTACCTAATTTTCGACCAAGAGAGACATAATCGTTATTGTAACTGGTACGCAGTTTCAAGGACTGTAACGCATTAGGAATTAGATTGCCGATTGTTGATACTAACGGTATCGAAAGCGGTTCTACTTCGAGGCTTTGGGGGGTGTTACTGAAACTCGTGAATGAGCCTATTGTATAGATCGTTTTTCCAGAAACTTTTACTAAAGAAAAGGAATTAGAGACGCTAAAAAAGTTGTTGTTGAATTGTTGGCGAGAGGAATCAGTACTTGCGTTGTAGGTTCCAATTCCTTGATCTTTAATAACCTTAAATTTAAGCTCATTTGTCAGGTAACGATTAGGCAAATTTGAGATTATTGCTATTCTCGACTGTAATTGTTCGTGACGCTTATCAATTGCTTGTTTCTCGCTTATAGAAACGGTGTCCATTCCAAAAAAATAGTTTGTGTAGACATTATTCTGCTGTTTCTGATTATCGTTGGCATAATCCATACCTATGCGTAATTGAAAATCTTTTGATACCGGCACCAATTCATTTAGCGAAGCAGAATGTAAATTATTAAATAAATATCTAGATTTTTTTATCGCCGGTATAGGAACAGTCGACAGACCTAATAGATCACTCCCGGCTGTGTTGCCCCGTATATCATCAATAAATGTACCTTCATTGAATGAGGTTTGGTCTACCGAATAATCTGTTCCTTCATTGTTGAACTTGTAAGATCCTATAAATTGTTGTTTGCCAAAATTCATAGGAACAACTTCAATATCGGCAAGAGGAGCAGGTATGCCAAGAGCTAATTTGGCTCTTCCGAATATTTTTCCTTTTGCAGAATTATTGAGTTTTATATTTATAGCAGCCCTATTGCTAAACGAAAAACTATCCAGTGCTTTAATAGGCTGATGATTTTCTAAAACCTGCACCTGATCGACCGCTGATGCTGGAATGTTATTATTTGCAAGCCCATATCGGTCATCAAGAAGGTCACGCCCTTCTATGTAATATTTATTAATTGGTACACCTTGATATTTCACTTGCCCGTTAGATGTTACTTCAATACCGGGCATTTTTCTCAGCACGTCAGCAATCACCATATCTTGTTTTTCCGCAAAGGATTTTACGGAATAATTAATGGTGTCCCCTCTTGCAAAGATCGCGCTATTTCTAACCACAACATCCGGTAAGGGATTTGGCTTTGTATTCATTTGAATTGGAAAAAAACCGTCCTTAATGGATGCACAATCGACTTCAACAGAGCCGTATCCGAGTAAAGAAAAGTGAAGCACCAAACTATCTGCGGGCAAATTACTTTTAGCTATGCTGAATTTTCCTTCTTTGTCAGTGAATGCAAATGAAATTATTCTATTATTCCGCTTATGTTGCAGCTTAACTGTAGCATTAATTAACGGTCTTCCGACGCTATCTTTGACTACACCAGATAAATGATTTTGAGCTAAAGAGCTAAAGGCTATAATCAGAGTAAATAAAATAATTATTATTTGCCGGGCAATTGCCTTAAAAATCATTGCTCAGGTTCTAAAGGATTATTTATTTTCTTAGCTGTTTTTGCCCTATTCTCAGGGCCTTTTAATTGAAATGAAGAAGATGCCCCGGAGCCGCTTGCGGCATCAGCTCCATTTATTACACTTGATATATATCCCGAGGGGTTTCTTAAAAGACTTTCTTTCATTTGTGCAAATTCGATGCTTGAAACTTTTTTAGTGTTAGCAGGCATTACTATATAATTAGCCCCTTTTATATTGGTGAATGATGCAAAGCTGAATCCTATTGTCTGCTTAACATCGTACGCTTCCAGAATAAGGCCCGGTAGTCCTTGTAACTTCCATGGTCCAGAAGGCACTGCGATGTCGGGACAAAACCATGCTATATATTGGTGCCCTCGGAAGGAGGCTTCAGCTTTTTGACAATTATATCCTCCGATACTTTTTGTAGAGTCAGAAATTTGCCAATTGATTTTTTCAATTATATTTTTGATTAACAGCGTATCTCCAAGCCAAGGAATAATAGAGTACTGTTCTCCTTTTAAATAATTATAAAAAATCTGCTCTCTTGTCCCTTTACCGGCGATTATTCTACCGGTTTTAGCCATATTGGCTTCGTTGATAGAATCCGAAACATGTATTGAATAGCTTTCATATTTTGACTCTTCCGTTGAAAAAAACAACATCATGTCTTCTCTATAGACTATATCAGGTCTCGTTGTGTCTTTGATGTGAGAGAAACGATAAATAACTTTCCCTTGAATTGTCTTCTTTGTTTGGGAAAATGAAGATAAAGAAAGCGTGCTTACGAGTAATAGTAATAGTTCAATTTTTTTCATTAGGCGAATATTGGATAAAAAACCGCACAATCAAAAAAATGATTGTGCGGCAGGAAAATTCTTAGTCGCAAGGTAAAGCATCATTCAGAAACTCTATCACACTGACCAGTTTGTTTGCTGTATTTTTTGCCGACATAGAGGCTAACATACTTGCAACAGCCCCTTCGCAATCGCAACAAACAGTTACTGTTACATCCGCAGACCAACAGTCGCTCCAAACTCCATTTGTAGCTGTACCGCAGTTAATTGATTTTGCAGGAACAACACTCGTTTTTGAAACGGGCTTGGTCACATTCTTTTTGTCAGAGACAGGTTTTTTTGCAGAAACTGCGAACGTGATCGCCATGAAGCTCGCCGCTAAGATCAGTTTTTTCATAAAGAGTAAATTTAAATTAGGAAAATTTTTACATACCAACATTAGTCAAAGACTGAAGAAATAAAAAACCGATTTTCCAGTATGTTATCCACAAATAATAAAAGAACGTATCAATAGATATTTTTCTACAAATTCTAACGCTCGTTTATTTTTTTCTACAATGAAAATTAACAAATGTTAAATTCTTGTAGTAAAAAAATTACAAAATCATTTAAAATTATTCGAGTCACGAATAGATATTTAGCTATAGGGAAAAACTAAACATTCAAAAATAATTTTTATAAAAAAATCTATTTTATTGTCTCTCTATCCTTTTGTAATTTGAATTTAATTGGAGATAATTATTAGATTACTATGATAACAATAGCACTGGCAGAAGATCACACGATGATGAGGAATGCGATATGTTCTCTTTTAGAAAGAACTAAGAATTATGAGATTTTAATTAAAGCGGAAAATGGGTTTCAATTAATTGACCTAATTCAACAATCAAAGAACCTTCCAAATGTTGTCCTTCTTGATATTCAAATGCCCTCTATGGATGGTGTTGCAACTGCCCATTATTTGAAGACACATTTTCCAAAAATTCCAATTATTGCAATTTCAAGTCATACACATCATTCGATCATTCAAGATATTTTTGATGCTGGCGTGATGGGTTTTCTTTCAAAGTCTGATTTAACATTTGAAAATATCAATACCAGCATAACAACTGTTATTTCTGGCGTTCCTTTTGTCGATGATAGTTTATTGAAGAAAAAACTAGTTGCCATTCCTGAAAAGAACAGTCTCGGTGATACTGGACATCCCGAAATTTCAAAAAAAGAGAAAACGTATCTGCAATTAGTTGCCACTTCTTTGACAAATGAAGAAATAGCACAGCTTATGAAAGTTTCATTTGAGAGTATTTACAACTATCAAAAAAGTCTAAAATCCAAACTCGGATTTTGTACAAGGAGAGAACTCTCTCCTTACGCAATACAACATAAGATTGCCAAGATCGCGCGTTATCATAAATAAAAATAAAAGGATGAATACAAACATTGAAATAAAAGGAGTCGCGTTCTCGACAGGAAATATAGCAGGAACAATTATTCACGTAAAAGAACAAGTCATAACAAAAACGCATATCAGTGGCGGTGGTGGCTCTGTTTCTACCGGTGTAATTTCAGGAAATGTTTACGGTCGTATTCGTCCAGTTGAATCAAG
>Ga0007867_1000627_pt1 | contig 11675 bp, 14 predicted proteins | sample CryBogCBH25Aug08_FD_71224 | JGI IMG/M metagenome (GOLD analysis project Ga0007867, IMG submission 71224) | Freshwater microbial communities from Crystal Bog, Wisconsin, USA - CBH25Aug08 | ecosystem: Environmental > Aquatic > Freshwater > Lake | place: Crystal Bog, Wisconsin, USA | collected... | reverse complement strand
TGAATACCATATATACGAATCTGAATACGTCCAGATTCCCAAGGATCCATTACATTTCTAACTTCAGCTATAAAGTGGTTCATCCACTAACTCCCGTATCGTATCCGCCTTTAATAAATTCAACTGACATAGTTGTTCCTGGTCTTTGACCAGCTGGTCTATAAATTGTTCTTATTCTTGTAATCAATACTTTTTGCGATATTTGTTTTTCTTCGCCTTCTCCACCTTTGTTAGGAAGTTTTATAGTTATAACTTCACCTACGTTCAATTGAGGATTAAAATAAACTTCCATAACTCCTCTATCATTAGTCAATCTGGCAAACCAGGCAGATTTATATTGTTTAGTTTGAGCTATATAAGTCTGATCTTTATCATTTGCAGGATCAATGAAAGTTGCTCTTTGTGGCATAGAATCTTTATTGCCGCTTGTTTGACTTGTTTCTGATTGTGATATCGGAGTTTGTGAGATAGGTAATTGTGGATCTTGATATTGTTCTTGTTCTTTTTGTTGTTTTCCTGATGCTATATTATATGTGCTTCTTGCAGTCGGAGCGGAACGTCTATAAGGAGTGTAAAAAGAACTAGGAATGTGTAAGTTCAAAATATTTTTATAATCATCAGCAGAAGAAGTTGATCTCGCTCCAACAGTAGGATCTTGTGTATATTCCACGGAAGATTGAGACTGAGTGTTCATCATTTTTTCAAAAGTTGTAAACATAAATTCTTGTTGTCCGCCGTTTCTTTTTTCAAATAACGTGAAACAAGAACCATCTTGCTGATAATTTTGAGAAACATGTCTATCTTTTAAATCGTCAATAACAGCATGAGGATGTTTACTATGTGCAAGATATCTTTGTTTACCTTTTGTTTGTACTTCAACATTAACAGTTTTTTCAGAACCCCAAAAGTTCTCAACAACGTCTTTAACGATATTAGAAGTTTGATCGTTGTAACTTTTATTAACGGATTTTCCGTGAGCATTAAGAAATTCAGGAGAAACCATTCTGAATTGATAAGTTTTTGCTGCAACAGCTCCTGTATGAACTAAATCGTGATTTTGTAACATAGCAAGTTTGAACGTGGCAGGAGAACCACTACCGTCGTCCATAGATATTTCAACTTTTTCTTTTCCGGAGAAATTTTGTTTACCAAGAATGTCGCCACCATCAAACACAACGACATCTGCGTAAGTGTGATGATCTAAAACGCTTTCATAAACGTTCATATTCATCACGACTAGACCTTGTTGTCCTAAATCTTGTCCGTTAATTGTTAATTTTAAATTAACATCGCCTGGAACAGCCATATTATTTCAAAGCATCCTTTAATTTTGTGGCAATTGTATATGCATATGTGTTTTGTATTAATTCTATTGACTTATTACCTTCATTTTTTTCTAACTCATAATCATAATAAGTCACAGGAGTGTAATAAACATATTCTAATGGGCTTATGTTATTAGCATAAGATGTAGCAGTGAAGAAAGGAACATTAGCTGTGCTTTCCGTGCCATATATATAGCTGTTATTTAGAATATGAACATTCGCGCCTGCAGCAATATTTACTGCTCCTTCAGGAGAACCTTCCAATACATTACCAAATACATGTTGAATGAAAAGAAAACTAGAATTAGAAAATACAACTTGCCCCTTTCCAGTATACGCATCACTAAAAACTACATTAACAATTTCATCATTAATAAACGAAGTATTTGATGTATTTTCTATATCATAACCTATAACAAAGTTAGTATTAATAATAATATCTTCTTGTTTTCTGACATAATTCATTATAGAATTATTGATAGGAGAAAGCTGAGGCTCCCAGTATGCTTGTAAAACGTCTGGTAAAGCATCATAATCATTAATTGATATAGGATTTTGGTTAATCCAGTTGTTTATAAAATACTTAATTTTTACATTGGCCAAATCAAATGAGCCGTATTTGTCAACAATAAATTCATTAAATTGATCTTGAGTTAAATACCATTCATAATACGGATCAGTAATGTTATTTCCCATATATATCAACCAAGCATAAAAAGGATCACCATAAGTTTTATTTGATAATTGATCTGGTCTTATTTCAGAACTAATATCGTAAACTGAAAATGCTGCAGGGTTATTTAAAGTGTTATTAGCAATAATTACACGTTCTGTTATATCAACTACTTGAGCGTTGGCGTATGTTACGATAGGGAATTTTTCGAAATATTTTTGTGGCATTACATCACTTCCGGAGATTGTTGCGTCAAGTAATCCAATTCTCTTAAATGTATTCTAAATCTAACTTGAGCTGGACCACTTCCGCCTTTAAAAAACGCTGGCATTCCGGCACCAGTATAATCTATGTCTATATTTAATATAGCACACCAAGTAAATTTAAATAATTTTCCTTGAGTGTTGGGGCTGAATGTTGGTTGAACTACGTAAGGATACATTAATGTGGCATTCATATTAGCAGCTTGAACACCGTTTTGTGGTAACATATATTTTCTGAAGTCTTTAAGAATTTGGTCTAAAGAATCGGACTCTCCTGAATTCCTAGGGGCAAGATTCCAAGAAAAAGTAAATTCTCTGAATTGTGGAGATTTATATAACATAACTAACATAGGGTTTGGTATCTGACCAGTTATATAAGAACCGCCAGCCTTTAGAAGAGCCAAACCTTTTGTTAATATGTCTTCTTGGAAACTATGAGAAGCCCATTCTGCAGAAGGTCTATCATTAATTTTTTCCGGCATAGGAAGAACATAAACAGAACCCATAGGAGTCATATTAGGAGCACCATTTATTTCTCTTGAATACCTAGCGAACTGAAAGCTCATCCATGGGTCTAAATTTTTTATATCTGAAGGGAAAGCAGGCATATATATCCTCTAATAAATATTTTTTTTATATTTATATTAAATTTTGAAAGGTTTTAAAACTAACATGAAAGGAAATTTTAAACCTAAAAATCCACAAAAGTATGTGGGAGACCCAAAAAATATAATTTTTAGAAGTTCTTACGAATTAAAATTTTTTAATTATATTGATAACGATCCAAGAATAATTCAATGGGCATCAGAAGAAATGTTTGTGAGATATATGTCTCCAGTGGACAATAAACCACATAAATATTATCCGGACGTTGTTTTAGTGAAACGACAATCAGACGGCACTGAACAAACTATAATGATAGAAATTAAACCAGCGAGCCAAACCAGACCACCAGAAGTTCAGAAACAAAAAACAAGAAGATATATTACTGAAGTAATGACTTGGGGAGTGAACCAAGCCAAATGGAAAGCAGCGGAAGAATATTGTAATGATCGTAAATGGAAATTTATGATTATGACAGAAAAAGAATTGGGCATCAAATTTTAGAATAAATACCTAAAAGGAAATCAATGGCCCAGTTTCAAGATTTATTAAAACAAAGTACCCTTAAAACAGCAGCAGACCAAAAGAGCTCTTTGGACTGGTTGCGTAAATTGGCCATGAATGTAAAAAATGTTGATCCAGAAGATATAATAAACACCAAAGAACCTTTCAAAAGAATAGTAAAAATATCAGAAACTTCTATAGGTAAAATGTATATGTTTACCTATGACCCAAAAACAAAAGAAACTCTTCCATATTATGATATGTTTCCTCTGATATTTCCAATTGAGTATTATGGTGATGGTTTTCTGGGAATCAACTTCCACTATCTTCCTCCATTAGCAAGAGCTAAATTATTAGATGCTCTTTATCCTCTTATAAATAATGATAAACAAAATAAAACAACTAAATTGAATATAAGTTATAAAATTTTAAAAGGAGCTTCTAGGTATCAGTTAGTGAAACCTTGTGTAAAAAGGTATTTGTTCAATCATGTTAGATCTAACTTCCTCTACATTTCTCCGGACGAATGGAATATTGCTTTAATGTTACCAACACAAAGATTTCTTAGCTCGACTTCTAGAGGGTTTCAGTCTCCAGTTTCTAGTGATAGAGTTCATAAAGACTCTATGAGGTCATTTTAATGTTCAATTTAAACGAATTTAAACAAAATATAAGTTCTAGCGGTTGGGCTCCTACAAACAGATTTAAAATTGATGTTGGAATTCCTAATGTTCTTGCTGGAACAATAATTCCAAATAACAACGGTAAACAATCCAGTGCATCATCAACTACTCAGTTGTTATCTTTTAGAGCAGAACAAGTAAAAGCTCCGGGCATAACTTTAAATTCTTCTGATGTGTATAGGCATGGGGTTGGTGTCAAAGAAGCTATGCCTTATAGTGGTTCTTATACTGATAATACTATAACCTTTTTATCCGATGGAAATGGAGATATTTGGTCGTTTTGGTATTTGTGGTTAAGAGAAATATTTCAATTCGCCGGTAATGATCAATTTTCTGCCGGAGGAAATCCAAACTCTCTACCTTTATATGATTTAAATTATAAAGATGATTATGTTTCTAGAATAATAATTACTGTTTATAATAATGATTCAAGTAAAGTTCAAATAATAAACATGTACGATGCTTTTCCTATTTCAATAAATGATACTTCTTTAGGTTGGGGAAGTAACAATCAACCTTTAAGAATAACAGTTGGTTTATCTTTTAAAGAAATAGCGATCGATGGAGCAGGAATAAATACTCGATAATAATGATTTTATATTATTAAACAGGAGAATATATAATGTCACTTCCTAAAGTTAATTATCCAATTAACACTATCAAAATTCCTTCTACGAACAAAGCTCAAAAATTTAGACCGTTTTTAGTAAGAGAAGAAAAAATACTACTTATCGCAAAAGAAAGCGAGAATCCTTCCGATATCCTACAAGCAATTAAACAGGTTGTTAACAATTGTGCTGTTGATAAGTTAGAGATCAATAATTTAGCTATTTTCGATTTAGAATATCTATTTTTAAAACTAAGAGCTATGTCTGTTGATAATGTAGTAAAAGTTTCATACAAAGATTATGAAGACGGGCAGATTTATGAATTCGATGTAGATTTAAATAAAATAGAAGTTCAGTTCCCAAAAGATGTTAATAATAAAATAGAAATAACTAAAGATTCTGGTATAATTCTTAATTACCCATCGGCTCAACTATATGACGATAAAGAATTTATCAATTCGGATAAAGATTATATTTTTGAATTGGTTATCCGTTGCATTGATAAAATATACCAGGGCGATAATTTATACGAAGCCAAAGATTACAAGGCATCTGATTTGAGAGAATTCGTAGAAAATTTAGACATTAAAACTTTTGATAAAATTAGAGAATTTTTAGTAAATCTACCAAAAATGACTCACACCATAGAATATAAAAATTCATTAGATCATGATAGAAAGATAGAGTTGACTTCACTAAACGATTTTTTTACATTTCGCTGAACCATAACACTCTTGAAAACTATTTTAATACGGTTTTCTCACTGGTTCAGCATCATAAATACTCTATTAGTGAAGTAGAGGATTTGATACCTTTTGAACGCGATATTTACGTAACTATGTTAACGAATTTTATCAAAGAACAAGAAGAAAAACTAAGAAACGCTCAAGGGTAATAAATGGCAAAACAACCACCTGGTCACATTGATCCCAAAGAACTTTATGGATTTGGAATTAATCCAGACGCTCTAAAACAAATAGAGCGTCAGCTTGCCGAAAACGGAGCGGAAATCAAAAAGCAATCTTTAAGAAAAGAAACAGAGAAAATGGATAATAAAACCATTTCAGCTCTTAAAGATTTGACAAAAGTTATAGATGATCAAAAAAAGTTTATAGAGAAAATTGATAAATCTCAAGCAAAATCAGATAAAGTTATTAAAGAAGTAGCCACGCTTAATAAAACTAATAATGATTTACTTCAAAAGAGCGTTGATCTACAAGATAGAATGCTTACTGAAATGCGTAAAATGAATAAAACTATGTCAATGAACGAAGACATAGCTAACGATAGACTTCGTTCCATCGATAAACATATAGTTGAATTAGAAGACATAGAAAGAGAAAAAGGTGGTGGCGAAGGTCATAGAACTTTATTAGATAGATTATCTGATTTATTGGATTTTGGTGGAAAAGGAAGAAGAAAAGGTCTAGGTGGAAAAGGAAAACTTGGTAAATTAGGCAGAGCGGCTGGCATAGCCGGAGCTTTTGAGTTAGCTGACGACGTAACTCATATGGGTTTAGACGCTTCTAGATCTAAAGGAATGGATTCTGTCGCTCGTGGTATGCAAAAATCTTCTCCTGGGTTTGTAGATGTTGCTGGTAGAATGTCACAACCAGGAGTTTCTGATATTGCTTCTAAAATGTCTATGGGAATACCAGATGCGACTAAAATAAACTCCAAGACATTTTCAAAAGAAGTATTTAAGAACATGATGAAAGGAGCTGGAGCTGCTATCAAAAAAGCTCCAGGAACAGTTTTAGGAAAAGCAATACCAGGCCTTGGCGCTTTAATTGCAGGATATGGGCAATATAATGCAACAGGTAGCGTAGGGGAAGCTATCGCAGCGGGTATGGGAACCATCGCCGGATCTATCGGTGGAGCTTTTATAGGAGGATTGTTCGGAGGGGTTGGGGCAATTCCAGGAGAAATTGCTGGTTCTTTGGTTGGAGGCGGTGTAGCTGTAGATGCTTATAGGAAAATTTTTGGCGGTGGAAATGAAGTTTCTAAAGATATAAAAGACGCTCAAAAACAAAAAACGGAAGCTCCAGCCGGAGAAAAGAAAGAAGAAGATAAAAGTTGGTTTGATAAATTAAAAGAAATGGTTTGGGGAGAAAAGAAACCAGAAGGAAGTCAAGAAAGTAGCGATTGGGATCAAAAAAGTAATTTTAAATGGGACGTCGGGCCAGAAAACGTCAACATGAAAGCTCTTTCAGAATCAATAAAAGATATTGAATCTAGATCTTCGGGGTTATATAACGCCAAAGCTTCCGGAAGCAGTGCATCTGGAGCCTATCAATTCGTCGATGACACTTGGAGATCTGCTGCTGCAGGAGCAGGTTATGCTGGTAGATATAAAAGCGCAAGGGATGCTCCACCAGAAGTGCAAGATGAAGTATTTAATGATTATATGCAGAGATTAATTAAAAAACACGGTATGAAAGGTGCTATTCTTACTCATTTTACAGGCAATCCTGAAGGAAAAATGAGTTCAAAAGCTCAAGCTGCAAATCCAGGAGTCACTGGAGATGTTTATCTTAATAGGTTTGAAAAAAGTTATGGAAAATGGAGTTCTTCGGACGCAGCTAAAACCGAAGGAAATCAAAAACAAGAAACTCCTCTTCCTTCGGTAAAAGAAGATGCAGTCACGAATGATAAAACTTCTTCCAAAGAAAAAACAAGTTCTAACGAGTCAGTAAAAAAAGATGCTGCCGTTGGTTCTTATCCATCGGGAGATATTGTAGCTTTAGGTAAAGCTCTTCAAAGTGAAGGATTAGATGTTACTGAGCATCCTGCATTTGGCGGAGTAAGTAAAGTTCATAAAGGTCGTGGTCACTATGAAGGTAGGGCTATTGATATTAACGCAGTTCATGGTAAACGTCTTGAAGCTTCTGATCCAGTATGGGGGCCAAAATTCGATGCTCTTGCTGATAAACTAAGCAGCCTTGGATATAAAGTTTTTTGGAGAGAAAAAGGTCCATATGGAGCTTCTGGTCATAATAATCACCTTCACGCCGAAGTTCCTGCAGGAGGACAAAAAACTTCTCAGGGAGAATCTATGGGTAGATCTGCCGGAACGCCTCCTAGTAGACCTTCTTCATTTTCTCCTTCAGAATCTTCTTCTTCAGAATCTTCAAATCAAGTAGTTCCTGCTATGTCTCCAACAAATGCTCCAGGAATGGATATGTTAGGAAACATGAGTGGAATGATGGGAGGAATCCCAGGAATGGGTATGTTAGGAGGTATGGGTGGTATTGGAGGAATGATTGGTGGATTAATAGGACCAATTACAGGTCTATTAGGAGGTTTATTTGGCGAGTTATTCGGAGAAGAACAACCCCAATTAGCTCTAGAAACAAATGCTAATACTTTAGCAGCACCAGTGCCAGTTCCAAGACCGAATCAAAAAGAAATAAACGAATTGATTGCTCAGAATGCAGGAGCTCCTCCTCAAAGACCTGCTACTTTAATGGCCAACGCAAAAGTTCCTGCTCCTAAAGAAATGCCGGACGAAAGAAATTATACTAGAAGTTCTAGCATAAGGACAGCAGACGTTAACAATGGTCAAAGTTGGAGCGGAATAGGAGCGAACGACGTTGCTAGAAGAGGAGGAACTAATCCTCCTCCTCCTGGTGCGGATTGGTACGATGAAAAAATCAAAACAACTTTATACGGTCATAGACAAAGAAAATACGCTGGTAGTAGTCTAGAAAATATGGCATAAAAAAGGGGAGCCGAAGCTCCCCGATTTGTTAAGCAGTAAGAGACTTAAAGAACTCCATCTCATCATCGTCCTCATCTGAAGACTCAAACTTTGGAGCAGATTTAGTCTTTAGTGTAGGAGCATCTTGCTCGCGAGACCAAGGAACATCTTCCTCAACTGCCTTCTTAATCTTTTCTACAGGAGAATTAGAGTCAAGAACCTTTAATAGCTTGGCCTTCAACTCATCATAGCTCTTGAAGTTAGCAGGATCAAGGAACGCCTGAAGAGAATGTTGGCTCTTCCAAACAGACTCTAGCTTATCATCATCCTTAAGAAGTGGTCCAACCTTATCAAACTCAGACTTATCATAATTGCGATAGCCATCAACCTGACGAATCTTTAACTTAAAGTTAGCACCAGCCCAAAGGTCAAATGGATTCATTGCCTCTTCGTCAGCAAATTGAGGTTCCATTGCTTCCTTCAGCTTATCAAAGATCTTCTTGCCATACTTAAACAAGAATACCTTGCCTTCATTGTCTGGATTTGCTTGATCCTGAACGACGTAAACATTAGAAACAAAATGAAGACGACGCTTTTGTTTACGAGCTTGTTCACGCTCTGGTGACTTATCGTCTGTGGTTGAATTCCAGAGCTTAGTGTTAAACTCTGATACAGGATCATTCTTACCGATAGTCGTTAGCGAGTTTTCGATGTACCAGCCACCCGGACCTTGGAAGCCGTGATCAAAGATTCGTACGAAAGGTACATCTTCATTAGGAGAGCTAGGGAGAAAACGTATAACAGCATAACCGTTACCTGCCTTATCTACTGTGGGGGACCAGAAGCGATCATCGCTCTTACGTCCGCCTTGTTCCTGATTGGCAATCTTATTAAGTTCCTCGGTAAGAGCGTTAAGGGACTTAGAACCAGATTGCGATTTGAGTGTCTTAAAATCTACCATGTATATTCTCCTTGTATTGCGATGTATAAAGTTGTATAGCGTTTTATCCACGTTACCATTGTATAATACTATATTTAGTTGAAATGGTCAAGACAAATTTGCTTATACTTCTCTCGATCGAACTTGACGAAAGGAGTATACTTACGGACTTTCGTACCGAGCATATCCCAAACCAAATCATAGGATAGTTTAGTGTCCCAATGCTTCATTGCTCCCGGAACGAGGTTCAACAGAATGCATAGAGTCTCTAAACATATTTCGTCACCCAAATACTTCTTAAGAAGAATGGGATGACTATTTTCCTCGATGAGGAAATTCTTATTAAAGTCGTTATGTAACTTATCTAGATCTTGTTTAAAACAGTAAGTAAGAGATTGTTGTCTCTTCATCCACAGCTTATATGCCTGTTCAGCTTTCTCACTGTAAGCCAACTCTCTGATCCACAGCTTCTCATTATCGCTTAGATTCGCAATAAGAAAGCCATGAACGTCGGGATGCTTCGCCAGCTTCTCGAAAAATATCTTATCTTTTCTCTTATTAAAAGAGTTCACACTTACTTTCATCTTACCACCATATTTCACATAATCATATTCAGGTTTAGAAAAGTGTTGTTTCAGTGCAAGATATTCACAGTAACATTCATACGCATTCATTTTATTTTTTAATACTTTTTAAGAAATGAAAATAAAGACCCTTTTCCATACCATATGCTTGTATTTCCCAAGGCAAAAACCAATAATCTAGATTATCACAATCATAAAATTGTCCTTGCCATTTTGTCATTTTTGATGGACGATACATATCTTTCAATTCACCTTTGGCGTACTGAGACAAATGAACACATTCATGCGCGAGAGCCAGAAGAGTTTCTCTTTTATTTAAAATTTCATTTATAGTTATTATGAAATCTTTTGGTCTATGATTATCCCCAATAAAATCGCAGTAAGCATATTCCCCAGAGTTTTTTGGCATTTTCTCAAATTCTATAGAAAGATTTATAGAATTAAACAATCTTTTATTTAGAAGAAATTCGCAATAAGAAGTTGCTGCTTCTTTTACAAGACAATTAGGAGTTTTTAAAGACTTTCCCGATACCTTGATGCGCATTTTAGCTCTCCATCTTAGTCGTCTAATATTTATTAGATGGGAAGGCTAGATCCTCGCTTTGATTTTAATAAATTAGAAGTCTCTGCCTCCACTTTGATTTTTGATCTTAATACTGGATCCTTTTTTATAAGAAGAGCAACAGCTTCTACTTCATAACTGTTACGCTCACACCACATTATAACACTTTCTGTATAGGATATATCTTTCATCCACACCAGATCTTCAATTTCATTAGCAAAAGATTCGTTCATTTTAGCCCTTAGAGTTTTTTGTATTCCACTTGTTTTCAATTTCTTTTAATTCCTTAATTCTATTCTTTAGAAAATCCTCCACTTTATTATCATCATCTTTGTAAATCGTAATATGACTTAATTCGTTTTCTAAAGCCCAACGGATAGTCGACGCTTGAGTATATGTATAATAAGGTTCAGTCTTTTGGGCCATATTGTTTCCGCCATAACCAAGCATTGAGGGAAGATACTCTACTAGCAAACCAATTCATTGGTCCACTGTTCCAGAAAAAATGATCGTATTTACCCATTTAGAACTCCTATTTGATGGTTATGGTAGTGGGGACACCTTTCGTCATACTATAAAGAATTGAGGCATTGCGAGGACTAAGCCTAACACAGCCGTGAGAAGCAGGGCTACCGAGAGCAGAAACATGGGGAGTAGCGTGAATAGCATAACCACCACTAAAGAATATAGAATGAGGCATCGGAGCATTATCGTACTTCTTGCTGTAGTGCATTGGTTGATATGAATAAGGATAGAACGTTCCCGAAGGTGTAGAATATCCTCTACGAGCAGTAGAGACTGGCCATACATCTAATAATTCACCATTCTCATAAATTTCCATAGTCTGATGACGTTTTGATATTACAACATCATAATCTGCCATGGCAGGAGTAGTAAAAATAACAAAAGCAAGTAATAGTTTCTTCACATTTATCTCCTTTGATAGCGATCCTGGAAGCCTCTGAGGGATTTGAACCCCCGACATTCGGAGTAGAAATCCGATGTTCTATCCAGCTGAACTAAGAGGCCATATTGTAATAATACTATAGATTCCCAAAGAAGTCAAACTATTGGATGCGTATTCTTACCTTTAAGACTCTTTTTAACGATTTTAAGCCAGAGCTTACGTTCTTTCTTAGCATTCTTATCAGAGATAGCCTTATAGAACTTCATAATTAATCGTTGCGTCTTACTCAATTTAGCCATTTTACTTCTCCAAATTAATTGCCA
>Ga0007867_1000618_pt1 | contig 11821 bp, 14 predicted proteins | sample CryBogCBH25Aug08_FD_71224 | JGI IMG/M metagenome (GOLD analysis project Ga0007867, IMG submission 71224) | Freshwater microbial communities from Crystal Bog, Wisconsin, USA - CBH25Aug08 | ecosystem: Environmental > Aquatic > Freshwater > Lake | place: Crystal Bog, Wisconsin, USA | collected... | reverse complement strand
CTGTGGCTCGCGCTCTGTATCATGGTGCCACGGCGACGATCACGGACTACTCGGTCTCGAATACCTATCTCATCTATCAGGCTGTGGAGCTCCCCGCTGCGTTTGTAGAGGCAGGACGAATTGCGGCGAAGTCCTCGCCGTTCATCATGAACGCGACTAGCACCCTTAACGTCCAGGTGCCAGCTTCCATTCTGAGCTCGTACAGCCTTGGGCTCAACGCCAGCAGCGTCCGCGCCGCTTTCGTACTGCCAAGTAATGGTGCTTCTTATTCATCGGGAACGTCGCTCCAATACATCCGCGACACGGGCGATTACAACAACACGCCAGCATTCAATGGCGCAGGCACGAACGCGATCGTCTTCGTTGATGGCAACCAGATCAACTCTGCGATCTTTGACACTCCTGCGATGGTCTTTCAGGGTCTCAAGAGCGCCCTCCATCACAACATGCAGGGCTCGGTCATCTATTCCTCGCCCTCGATGGTGTCGGCGTCGTTGGCGGCAAACCCGTGGCTCACTCAATTCTATGCGATCGGTTGGGATCTGACATCATTTGACGAGGAATCAAGTCTGTTTTCTGGAACGCCTTGTACAACCCTGAATTTGCAGCTCACTTCTTATGGAGCACAGAACCCCAGCTATCTTAGTACTATCATTGTGGTGTACGACGTGCTCATCGCCTTTGAAGCAGACGGCACCATCCAGATCCGACGCTAAAAAATCGCTCTTTCTTATGTATTTTACGGGTGAATGTAGAACATTCTGTGTAAATTACTGCGAAAATGCCCCCTTGGCCTGTCCGAAGAGAGCTTTATCGTCACATGCCTCCAGATCGAGGCTCAAAATGAGATAAGCGAACTGGGCAGAGGTCCAGGTCGCCGTCTTGTCGACCGTCCAGGGCGCCGCTACCGCCGCCACATTGCTATTGACATTCTGACCGTATTGGCTGATGTAAAACGTCAGATCAATCGTGCCATTGATGGTGTTGATCTCAAATTCTCGGTGACCCTTCAGATCCGCCATGACGTTGAAGGAGTTCGTGGTGAAGTTCAGGCCTGATGCGCCGCCTGCTGGAAAATGAAACTTCGAGCTGTTGATGTTGATGATCTGCGGGTTCTGGCCGTAGGTCGTCGTGTTAAACGCTCCTGTCTCGATATGAAAGCCATCGACACGGGCACGGTAGCGCCCACCATAGAGGTTGACCTGACGTAACACCGTCGCGGGGTTGCCATAAGACGTCTGCGCTCCCGTGACTGCCGTAATGGTGGTGCCATTAGGCGATGCGTTGGCGTTGTTCACGATATCGTCCCAGGTGATGACAAACTGGACGAGCATCTCTATCCCTCATAGAGATTTTACATGCGCGACATCTTACGAAAAAAGACGGGCCGTGAGCCCACCAGGTTGACCGTTAAAAACGGATGGTCGCTCTCGTCTTCAAAGCATCGCTCGAAGACCTCATCAGGAATATCATAATCATCCTGGAAGGCCTCTATCTCCTTTTTGTTGTTCATCGGGAAGATGTGGAGCATGTCGGCTTGCTTGCGGAGGTTCGGGGCGATGTTCTTATAGGATTGCGTGACACACCAAATGGTGGCGTTATAGTGTCGGTGGTTATAGAAGAGGTTGGTGATACAGTTCTTCTTGAAGGTGCGCGGAAGATCCGCCACGCAATCATCCAAAATGATGAGATTATAAATGGGTGGCAGCTTCTTTTTTAGCTTCATCTCTTTCATCTTGTGCTTGCCCTGCTCGGCACGGATGTACTCCAGGATCTTCTCTACGTTCGACTCCGTCAAGGCATTGTAGTACTTGCCCTCTCCGTCCAGCTCCTCTCGGAGGGCCTTGGTCTTCTCCTCTTGACTCGGGGAGATAAGGAAGATGTTTCCAAAGTAGCCGCCGAACAGTTTCGGAGACGAGAGCATAGAGAGCCACAATGAGCTCTTACCCGTTCGTTTTTTACCGCTAATCACGACAATCGAGCCCTTGGTGTTCTTTAGAATGGGGTCGCAGGTGCTGACATCATCTTTATCATGGGCTTTGAAGAGGCCCGATAGGTCCGCTGCCATTTCTATCTATAGAGTAGAAATGCCCTACGCCATTCGAAAACTCCCGATGCGCTCCGTCTACGAAGTGTATAACAAGGTGACCCACCGTGTGTACGCCCGTCATACCACGAAAGAAAAGGCAGAGAAACAGGTCCGCCTCCTTCATCGCATGGAGGCACGGTTACCAGAGTAACCATTTTGCCAGTTGCTCCCCCTTGCTCTTGCCCGTGTGCCGTTCATAGTAGGCCTGACGGTGGCGATCGGCGACCGCTTTTCCTTCTTCTCGGAGGAACGTTGGGTAGTCTTTATAGCGAATGTCTCCAATGCTCGCGATCTTCTTGCCCTCTTGGTAGACGTCAATCTTCTTCCCCTTCCGTGTAGAGGGGCGCACAGTGAGACCGAGGCTATGCGCCTTCCTTAGAGTGTATTCTGTGATGTTATACATCTTCTACTCTATTAGAGAAAAAGATGTACGACCTTATTATTCACTCAAAACGCTATTGTGACGAGTGCCTTCATCGTGACATCGAACGTCTACGGGCGAGCCCTTCGTCTTTTACATGCTTATCTCACGCAGGAAACAAGTTCCTCTATCATCACCAGCTGGGAAACCTCTTACATACACGAATCCCCCATAAAAAGACACTGGAAGAAGTGATGAACGATGAAGAGGCCTATGATCGACTGGTTCGTTTCACGCTTCGACTGGATCGCCAGGGATCCTGGCCCTCCCGTGTGTTCGAGGCGTGGCGGTTCAATCATCAAATCGGCTTCTTCTCTCCCATGCTGGCCAAGGCGTGCTATGAACACTATGGAGCGACCCATGTGCTTGACCCGACCGCAGGATGGGGCGGCCGCATGCTCGGGGCGCACGCCCTCGGTATCTCCTACACAGGGATTGACACCAATACCGCCATGAAGGGTGCCTATGACCAGATGATGAAGCGCCTGGACGATCCCCGCCTCTCCATGATCTGGAGCCATGCTCTTGATGTGGCCCTGGAGTCGATCCCCTACGATCACGTGTTGACCTGTCCGCCCTATGTAGACGCAAAAGGTCACCTCGTGGAGACCTATGAGAACATGCCAGCGATCGATGATTTTTATGACTTCCTCGTGCCTTTGCTCCAGCGGTGCCTTCAACACATCCGAAAAGGTGGTGTGGTGTGCTTCTTCATGACAGAAGTGATGTACGACGAGGTGGCCGCTCGTTTTCGCCCCGCAGACGAGAGCCCCCCTGTTCGAACCAAGCACAACGCCCTCCGTAAAAGAAATCACCAAGGACTTTATGTCTGGAGGGCTTAAAGACTTCAAAAAAAATTGACGTGTCCGGTGCCAGTTTAAAGTTTCCACACATAGAATAGATAAAGAAGAAAAATGCCTATCGATATTATTGACACCGCAACAAATCAGATTCACATCATTGATGGAAAAACAATTGCTGATGTCGTCTATGCGCTAGAGTTCTTAGAGAAAGAGCGAGAGCGTCAACGCGCGAAGAACGCCCTACGTGTCCGGCCCTCCACTGGTCGGCCCCGAGGTCGTCCGCGCAAGAATCCCCCGGTACCCGAAAATCCACCGGCGTGATAAAATTGACGCGTTTATTTTTTTGGAACCGGGTTCAAACTTAAAGAATTTTCTCGTTTGCCTTAGTAGAAGCAAACAAGATGGCATTCTTTATGGAGACGATTACCTGTCAACAACGATTTTCGCGCGCGGCCCTTGGTTTCTTATGGGCGAAACGGGACGAGATCGACCCTGGCCAGAGGGCGATCCTTGACGCCCTCTACATGGGCCGAAAAAAAGGGTCCATCGATGGAGTGATCAAAGTGGAGTACCGTCTTCCTAAAACGGGGGTGGGTAAATTGGGGTTCGGTCGCTGCTATGGAACCAAGGGCTCTCTCGAGACCCTCGAGCGTGAATGCCGCGGCACCCTGTGCCGCGATCACTATATCGACATCGACATCAAGAACTGCCATCCTGTTCTTCTCTATCAACTGGCTCAGCGCAAGTATCAAGTGGAGATGCCCGAGGTAGAGAAATACTGCGACAACCGCGACGCGTATCTAGCGAAGATCAGCGACGATCGAGAGGCAGCGAAAAAAGCAATCATCACCATCCTTTATAATGGAAAGAATGAATACCCCCATCTGGAGCCGATGGTGCGGGAGATTCGCGATTTCATCAAGAAACACTTGATGGAGGATGAAGTTTATCGCGAGCTGCTGGCTCATGTTCGTAAGCAAGATGGCAACACGTATGGCTCCTTTCTCTCGCATATCCTCTGTACAGAGGAGCGCCGCGCGATGTTCGCCATGCGCCGCCATTTTATGAACCAGGGGCTCAGTGTGGACGTGTTATCATATGATGGCGTGATGATTGACCGTGAGGACGTGGTAAAAAAGGGGGTGGATGTGGATCTTTCTCTTCGTGGAGCCGAGGAGGCCATCCTTCGCGCCACCGCTTACCGTGTGGAACTTGTCGTAAAACCTTTTGAATATTTCGAGATTACCGATGCTCAGAAAGAGGAGACAGAAGAAGTGTCTCCCAAGGTCAAGAAGGTGGATTATTTGCGCAATAAAGCGATGTTTGAAGAGTCGCACTTTTACTTTTCCACCACCAATGAGGTTGTGGAAGTCGGTCCGACGGGTCGTCTTTCGTATGCGAAACTAGAGCACGCACATACCAAATACATTGATTACAACTTTCAACACTCGGGTATGATTCTTGATAGTACAAGCTTTATTAAACTATGGATCAATGATCCGAGCCGTCGCACGATCCACACGATTGACATGAAGCCGTCAGACGATCCGATGGTATTCTCTCCCCCCCTTGTCTTTCGCTACACCACCTTCCCCAAGACAGAGGATGCTAGTGCCATCTGGTGGTTTGATAGTCTCGTCCGCATTCTCTCGAATAATAATGATACCATTTATGAGTATCTCTACCGTTGGCTGGCTCATATGATTCAACGTCCCTTTGAGAACCCAGGGACCGCCATCTTCTTCACGGGTGCCAAGGGTTGCGGCAAGGACACACTGGGTGACTTTCTCATTCAATGGATCGTGGGACCGACCCTCGCACATAACTATGATTCCACCGCGCAGTTCTGGGAGAAGCACGACACGAGCCGTGAGAACCGTGTTCTCATCAAGTTGGAGGAGGTCAGCGGTGTGGTCAACCGTCAGCATGTTGGTGAGATGAAAGCCCGCATCACCTCCGCGGATCTGACGGTCAATGAGAAGGGTAAGACCCCGCGCACATCCGCGAACTATAACCACTACATCGGCACCACCAACGAGGGGCAGCCCGTCAAGGTGGAAGAGGGGGAGCGTCGCTTTAATGTGTTCGCGTGCTCCCCTGAGTGGGTGGGTCAGTTGGACAAGTGGAAGGAGCTTCGCGCTGCTCTCTTTTGCCCAGAGGGGGCATCGGCGGTCGGTCACCATCTGGCAGAGCTCGACCTGGGCGACTTTGACCCTCGCAGGATGCCAGAGAACGAGTACCTCAGGCAGGCCATCGACGCCGAGATCTCCCCTGAGAAATCCTTTATTGATCAGTGGGACGGTAAGGAGTGCTCCATGTCTGAGCTCTACGATCACTACACCGCCTTCTGTCAGGAGCAGAAGATGAACCACGCTTCCAATAGCAGGACGCTAGGGCTGAAGCTGATGGAGTACATCCGTGATGGACATCTGAAGAAGAAACGGGGCAGAACGGGGATGGTCTACAGCAAGTGAGAGACCGGGAAACCGGCGGGTGTAGAGATGTGTATAGATGAACCATCTATACACCACACACTACACCCATCTATACACCCTTTTTTATCCATTAATTACATTACAAACCTCCTATTTTATAGAGAGTAATCCATTTAGTGTAGAGTGTGTAGTGTTGTACCCTATGTTGGGGAACTGCCGGAAAAAAAAAGGGGGGTCAATCTACCCCCCTTTTTTTTTTAGTACATACCCAACGACTGAAGTCATCTATACACACTACACACACTACACCCCCCCGCTTTCTATACACCGCCCACTTTATCCATTAACTACATTACAATCCCCTCGGTGTATAGATAAAGATCCATTGTGTATAGATGGGCGGCGGTGTATAGATGGACCGACAAAAAAAAAGGGGGTCCGTGAAGACCCCCAAAAAAAGCCCTCCTCCGGTATAAAGATTTTTTTCTATAGCCCAGGTATAGATGCCACCTCATCCCCTGGTAACGATCCGCACTAGCCCCTCTGGTCTACAAAAAGAACTAGACGCATTCGACGCTAAAAATAAGAACCCGCTTCCTCCCATTTTAATAAAGTGGAGGGAACGATGGATCAGGGCAATGGAGAAAGAAGCTAACGACCACGCCGCGTCTCCAAGATCCGCGCGAGCCATGGGTTCTCACTGGAGAGGACCTGATTCAACTGATTGAGCTTGGCCACCTTCTCCTCGATGTCATCCATCTTCGGCTTTTTACCCTGGAACGTGGTAGGGGGCGCTTCGTCTTCGGACTCGGACTCAGGCTCGGGCTTGGGCTTGGCCACATGACGGCCTCGCACCTTCTTCTTGGGCTCCACCTCCACGGCCACCCCTGGCTTGCTCTTGTCGCTGCGGAGGTCTAGGTTCCTCTTTGCTTCAATCTTAGCTTGACGTGCTTTTTCTTTAAGCTCTTCCAGCTGGGCCTTCTGTTTCTCACTTCGCTCCTTGGCGGCGAGCCTGCGCACCTGGGCGGGGGTCAGTTTGATTTTAGATAGGAAGGCGTCCGATTCATCAACGATGACACGCTCCGTCTTCACGTCGGCATCAAACCGCTTTTTTCGCTCTTTCTTTTGCTGTTTCTCATACTCTCGTACACACTCATTCACAGTATTAAGATCAAGGGCGTGTTGGTCGGGGGTGTCGGAGTCGCTGGAATCGCTGCTCAGGTCGGACATCTTTTTTAGAGAGGAGAAAATGTACCGTCATTTTTTTCGCCTCTGTAGATAGAATGAGTCTACCCGCCCCTGTATTCAAGACCATGGCACGATCGCAAGACCAACTACGTCAAGCATGGGAGCAAGCTAAGGAGTATACGGCGACCATCAAAGAAGAGCATGTGACGCCGAGCGGAGAGAAAGTGTCAGGTCTTTTACATCTTACCCAATCCCTTGACTCGTCGCTTCGCTTTTGGGCGGCGCAGGATCTCCCGCCCCTCCCCGAGGTCTTCACCCCCAACAGCGAATCCCAGACGTCCCCCCGTAGTAAGTTGAATGATCCGGTTGATCACTGAGGCGATGTCTGTGATCTGCTTGGCCTTCTCTTGTGTGCCGTGGGGGAGTTCTTCTATTAACGCTTTCATATCCTGATTGATCCACTGTTTAGCGGATGGTGTGAGGATACCATTTTTACTAAGCATCGTGGTGACCCACTGCTGGCAGTTGTTCGCAAGCGGGTTATACTCCAGCCAGAACGCCTTCTCATTGCCACGACTGGCCGTCTGGATCATGTCATCGATTGTCTTATTCATGGCCCCCGCGACGTCCAGGACCTCCTCCCCTTTCGAAGGGGACCAATCTTTCTCGTTGACGGTTTCGTTCTTCTCCAGCCGGTAGCGGTTGTTGATGATGAGATAGAGATGAAAGAAGTTATCTACGCCGAGCCTCTTATGGGCCTCTTCGAACTTGCCAGCCGTCAGGATGTCGAACCCAAGGCGCACCGCAGGAGCAATGGGAGAACGGCCGACCTTCACGGAGGTGACCGCTTCCGCACCGTGCGCCTTCAGAAACTGTTTGAAGCGGGTGGACTCATAGCCTAGCAACCAATCCAAGATGTCGCCGCCTACCCCCATGTGGGGGGGTGCCTGGCCCACGGGATGTGATACAAGAGCCCAGTGGTCACCTTTCATCCCGCCGTGATAGTTCATTTCTATCTCGGAGAAGAGAAAAAGCGCCCCAAGAGATGGGAGATATCTAAAAAATGCTGTTATCTAGAGATAAACGGCATTTTCTAGATGTTTTTAGTATCTGAGAGAGTTCCTATGGAGCATAGAAAAATTTTTATGTGTGAGACCTAGAGAGCCTAGATAGCGTTTTATCTGGCATTTTGCGGATAACTAGCGGGATTTATCGGATATCTCTAGAAGTTAAAGAGAGATCATGTTATCTAGAAAGAGATAGATAGCGCATCAATCAGATCGCGCGTAGGCCATATCCTTTTTTTCTCATATCTACGGTAGAACATGGAAGCTTGTAAAAAGCAGATCAAGGAACACCGCCCCAATCTCTCCGACAGTTCACTGCGAACGTACACTAACATCTTGAAGAGTCTCTACCGCGACCTTCAGCCCGAGAAGGAGATGGATCATCACTACTTCACTCACGAGTACCGCCACGTTCTCGCTCACCTGGAAAAAGTGAAGTTCAATGTCCGAAAGACGATCCTCTCCGCGCTGGTGGCACTGACGACGGGCGCCGTTCAGAACGCCTACCGAGAGCAGATGCTGATGGATGCTCGCCAATACAACGCCCTTCAAAAACAGAACATCATGACCGATAGCCAGCGGGAGGCGTGGATGACGTGGGACGAGATTGAGGCGGTCATGGAGAAGTTGAAGAAGCAGACGGACTACATTTGGAAGGAGGCGAAGCCGACGCGAGAGGAGATGATGGCGCTGCAAAAGTATGTTATCCTGTGCTGCTATGTCTTGATCCCCCCGCGCCGTGCGATGGACTTCTGCAAGATGAAGGTACGCAACTACGACAAGGCAGTGGACAACTACTATGAAAAAGGACACTTCTACTTCCGCCAGTATAAGACGGCGAAGTTCACGGGGCTTCAGATTGAGAAGGTGCCGAAGTCGCTAGAGATGCTCATGAGGAAGTGGATTCCCTTCCATAATGAAGATCGACTATGTAGCGACTACATGGGACATGAGATCCCATCCTCGGGTCTCACTAAGATTCTCAATAGCATTTTCGGGAAGGCCCTTAGCGTCAACATGCTCCGTCATATCTACATTAGCGAGAAGAGCGCACCGCTCATGAAGAAGCTACAGGAGACGGCGCAGGCCATGGGCCACAGTGTGGAGCAGGCGGCGCTCTATGTTAAAAACTCTTAGCTTTTTTTAACTTCGGTCATAATTTTATCAATGAGTCTATCTTTATTGCCTCCTTTGCTGCCTCCAACGCGCCCGCTGATCTCACGAAGATCAAGGAGTGAAAACTGGCGGAGATAGTGTTTCTGTTCGTGGTGGCCCCCTTGTGCCTTGATGGTTGCGATGGCCTCGCTTTGGGAGCGATTCCATAGTGGGATGGTCGGCATGATCACCTCTCTCTCAGGTGCTGCTTCATAGGCTGATGCTGCCGCGCTGGGCTCTTCTTCAATGACCACCGCGGGGCGCTTTACCACACGCGGAGGGGCAGATGGGAGAATTCCCTCGGGTTCACGGAGAGGCACATTTTCGACACGAAGAGGCGCATGACGGCGCACCCATTCGATCTCGTTCTGTTCTAAGATCTGTTCTTGATGGGGTCGGTGTTCGTCGCGCAGGCGGTCGAGTGCTTCACGTAGTCCCTCCGCTTCTTTTTTATAGTCACGCTGTTCAAACACCTGAGGTAGTTGAGTGCTGTGAGGACGGATAAGGTTAAACGTGTCGGGTCGTAGTTGGCTATAGAGGATCTGAGATCGAGACAAAGGCGGGGGCATCGGGGCGAGCCCGAGCGCGCGCGGATAGAGTCGGTTGGGCTTCGCCTTGGGCTTGGCCTTGGCCTTCTTCTTCTTTTTCTTCAGATCCTTGGTTCCCTTGGCATAGCCCACGGAATCATCTTTACACGCTGCCGCCTCTCGCTTCATGTCTGCTAGTTCATGATGCGTGAGCGGAAGACGGATCCCCTTTCTCTCCAAGAAGCGGTTGACCATTCCCGCATAGACGACTGGTACAATGGTTTCGTGTGAGTGGGCAATGATGGGAACGGGCTTCGAGTCTTTCAATTTTTTCAGGTCCTCCGCGCCGTACAAGTGAGGCTGTCGTGACATCATTCTATCTTAGTGGTGCTTTTTCATTTCCTTGTGGCGCTTGAGACCCTCCAGCATACGCTTCGTAGCCGCCTTCTGTGCCTCTGTGCGGGGCTTCTTCGGCTTGGCCTCCTTCTTCTCCTTCGGAAGGTCCATGTCTCCGACTGCCTTGCTGACATGGCCGCCAAAGGGCGGAGTGGGGGCGATGCCCATTGGGCGAACCATGCCCGACATCTTGACCTTGCCGCCGATCGCCATGGACTGCTCCTTCGCCTCCTTCACGCCCTCATCAATCATCTGGACGGTCAGGCCGGCCTTCTTGGCCTGCTCGGGGTATTCCTTCACAAGCGCCTTCAGCTGTGCGGGCGTCTTGATCACCTTAACCTCGCGGTCCTCTGGGATCTTGACGCCCGTGGGGATGGTTCCTAGCTCCGTAGAACCCACCGCAAATTTCGAATTGATCCAGGAGCCGACCGCTCCACCCACAAGGGGGATCGTAGAGGTCGCGCCTGAGATGGCAGCTTTTGCGACAGTCTTCGCAAAGGATGAAACGGCGCCGCCCATGTTGTATACTCTCACCGTAGAAATTTTTTCCCTCGTGAAAGTATGGATATCCCCCTCCGTTCGTTTCGTGACTTCACACATCCTGATTTTGTTTACATGGAGTCACCGCCCATGTCAGAGCTTCAAGAGTTCCGCTACATCATTGAGTTCCAAAAGGAGCAAATCCAGGAGCTCCAGGCGGAGGTGGAGCACTTGAGAAAGTATGTAGCACACTATGAAATACGACCGTATAAGTCACCGCAGCGGCGATCCAATCCCACACATCCATCACAGAGCTCTAATGAGAGCCGCTAAAAAAAAAGGGCTCATCGTCCACCCTATGTGAGAGAGCACATACGTTTTCATACTCGTCCATGCGTTGTCGATCAAGATACGGCCTATTTTGATCCACACGCCACGAAAAAACGGAAGATGGACACAAGAAGAGACGGCTCTACCAGTGGCTGGTTCAAGAGCTGCTGGTCAAAGTCTGATTTAGAAGAGGCAGAGGGCGGGATGGAGGTGAGAATGTTCCCTGGCACTTGTTGGAGGTAGTCATCCAGCCGTTGGACCCAGGAGACATAGTGAACCACTTGAAACTGGGACATATCCTCCCGTTTCAACTGCTGCCGAGCCTCTGGGAGGCGCATGTCCACAATCAGATAGTCGAACGCTTGGAGCTGCGCATAGGGGATGTTTTTCCAGGCGGCCTTCCAAACCAGGACATCGCCGAAGTTCTTGAACTCGGCGAGATCCACATCGGACAAGTCCTTAGAGATGAGCACAAGGGTGCGGAGGGCCTCATTCGGCTTCGCGACCGGTTGGATGCTGTTGACAACGTTCGCCACATTCGACGCGATCGACGAGATCACGGAAGGGAGGGGAGACGCCATGTTTTTTATACCTTGGCGCAACATTTTAACTCGATCCGTGGACAGCCGTTAAATACGCCTGAAACTGAGAGGCCAACTGGGAGAGCTGCTGGGTAAGAGAGTCAATCTGCTGCTGTGTCTGATCCTCTTGGGCCTTCTTGTCAGCATTCAACATCTCAGATATGGTAGAGAACTTTCGTCGTTTCATTTCTGCTTCCAATGGTGGTTGCGTGAATTGTCCTTTTTCATCTCGTTGCGACTTGTCACAATATAGATGTTCTTTACCTACACAATCTTGTGTGATGATATGAATGACAGGCCTGATCTGATGTCGGAGGTCATCCGTGTCTAAATGCTTTTGCTCCTCAAT
>Ga0007867_1000613_pt1 | contig 11878 bp, 18 predicted proteins | sample CryBogCBH25Aug08_FD_71224 | JGI IMG/M metagenome (GOLD analysis project Ga0007867, IMG submission 71224) | Freshwater microbial communities from Crystal Bog, Wisconsin, USA - CBH25Aug08 | ecosystem: Environmental > Aquatic > Freshwater > Lake | place: Crystal Bog, Wisconsin, USA | collected... | reverse complement strand
CAGGTAGCACACTGCTACCTGGGCACGATTTGCTGCCTTGACGATGCTGTACGTGCCCTGGACGTTGGTCAGCGTCGCCTCAGACGGGTTGAGGGCCACGACGTCCGTTCCCACGACCGCTGCATTGTGCACCACGACGTCGATGTCGTTCTCATACAACGCTTCGTACCACGCGTCCTCAGAGTTGCGATGGACGCAGGCTTCTCCCGTCTTGGGAACCGTCAGGACCATCGGGCCGTTCCGTCCAAACAGCTCATCATCGGACACGACCTCGTGGCCCCACAGTGCAAGGGTGGTCTTGAGGTTGCGAGCCACAAAACCGCGCGGGCCTGTGACGTAGAATTTCACGTCGCTGCCTCACTGAGTTGAAACTCCTGCTCATCAAGGGCGATGTCCTCGCCATCATCAAGAGACCACGACCATCGGACGGGCGTCTCCTGCGGCAGGATGCGGTAGCCGGGAGGCAGTTCTCGCTCAGCGGAATGTTGACGAAGCGCGTTCGGATTGATCTTCATTTGACTTCCTCTTTCTTGACGCCGTACTTCTCACGAATGTCGCCGTGGCACTCGTCGCAGTGCGCCTTTGCCTGCCGAAGGTTCTCTCTCACGAGGTACTTCAGGCTCTGGCTGTCTCTTGCCGTGAGATCCTCGATGATTCGCTTGGCATAGTGATCGACCAGCTTCTCCTCGTCGTACGTGCCTGGCAGGGGCTCGTCGTGGAGGCCCCAGGTGATGCAGTCGAACACGTTCGAGTCGGGACCGCCACGGACCTTGGCCACTGCGCCCTTAGTCTTCGTGTGACCGCTGCTCCAGTCCTCGTATCCGGGAACGCAGGCCTTGCGGCCCTCGAGCATGTGAAACTCAAGCTTGACGAACCAGGAGCTGACGCTCACTTGGTCTTCTCCTGGGCGTCTGCCTTTGTCACGAGCTCGTCAATGACTCCCGCTAAGAGCTCTCTGCTCAGAGACGTCTCGATGGTCTCGCGCATGATCATCTTGAACTCTCTGACGATCTCATCTCCGTGAAATGCCCGAAGATCTGCACAGATGTGATCATTCCACAACGCGTTCAGCTCTCGCTCGACTGAGATGCCGCTCGAGGTGGTGAAGGTGACCTTGATTCGCTCACTCATCACTCGATCTCCTTCTCGTAGGGCTCATACAGCATGGCGCCGGCGGCCTTGCAGCGCTCCAAGTAGTCCTCGAGCTCCTCGAAGGTCGTGCACACCTTGATGCCGCTGCGGGACAGCATCAGGTTGAAGACGCCCGTCAACCCTTGACAGAAGTAGACGATCGGCTTCTTGAGTGCCGTCGCATACCCGCACTCCATGATCGTACCCATGTCCTTGTCGCGCGTGTTCGCGATCAAGAAATCACAGTCCTGAATGTGCTTGAGGTTGCCCTGGTAGGTTGCTTCCTGCACCTCCTTCGAAGCATTGGGCGGGCACACGAAGATCCTTCGTGGAGAACGCATGTCAATCCACTCCGACCGGACGTCGCAGATCTCCTCGATCTTCGATTGCTCTTCGGCCTGCTTTGCGTTGAACCAACCGCCGGCAGTGTAAACAACCCACTTAGTCATGTTTCTTCATCCTCTCAATTTCTGATAGTAGCTGGTCTTTGCTGATTGAACAATCAGCGTGTTTGCTCATGTTCTCGCGTGCAGGAAGAAATTCCAGATTCACGATGTTCCCAATGACTTCGGGCGGCAACCCCTGTCTGAAACCCTCTGCGACGGAGAACTTGTGATCAAGGTGATACTCACCCCACTTGTCATAGTTGGGAAGCGTTTCAACTGCTTGCTGCCGCGTGACGTGGTCGACACGACGTCGGTAATCCTGAAGAGCCGGTAGATCATCGATGTATTGTTGCCATGTTTTGCCATGCGTCTTCAGCAGCTTCTTGTCCATCGAAGACGAGATGAATTGCGGCGACAAGACTATGTTCGACGCTCCAAACTGCTGACGACAGGTCTCTTCCACTCTTGCGCGCAACTCAGGTGCTTCAAGTGTGGTTGGGCCTCCATGACGCTCTATCATCGTCTGCCGACGTCGTGAGAGCACATCGGGATTTTCGATCGGAGACTTGAATCCAAAACGCTTCAGATTTGTCTCTTCGATCTTGACTTTGAAAGCTTCAGTCTGCGAAAAGACATCGACTCCGTATCGTTCGAGTGAGGTCTGTCTTGACTTCTCTTTGACTGAGTCGAGCTCAAATGTGCTGGCAACACCGTACTTTTCGATGTTGTTCTTCTTGCGCTTCTCTTTGATCTCGTCGCGAGTCATTGGGAAGTCTGTTCCGTGCTTCTCAAGAGATCTCTTGCGTCGAAGCTCGTATGTGATACCGCCCTTCTTCTGCGCTAGAAAAGTGCACTCCTTCGAACAGAAGAAGAAACCAGACGTGTTACTGCACGGGTTCTTTGGCACAAATTTCGTCTTGCACTGTGCGCAGCTTATCGCTTCCATCGCCAATCCTCTCTCGAATGAGCTCGATGACGAATTGACTCATCAAAATACCTCTCTGTGCGCAATGCACCTTCAGCATCTTGTGTGTCTCTTCGTCGATCGAGATCTTCGATTGCTTCATGACGATACGTATCCCGTCAAGTTCAAAAGTACAGAAGTACTTTTCAGTCGCCCGAACGAAGCTCGCCCGTCCGCTTCCAGAAGTCGAAGTCAGCCTTCAGACTCTCGAACTCCGCGAGCAGGTCCGCCCACATCGTGGTGAATTTCTTCGGGCCGGCGGGAGGATTGGTGCCGTTGATCTCCTCGCGGCGGCACTGGTAGATGGCGTCGCTGGGATGGAAGTCGAACTTGTCGTTCTTGGGCTCCGGGAAGTACAGGTTGGTGCCGCGGGACACGAACTTGTCGCCCTCCTTGACCCGGAACGTGCGGATGTAGTGCATGTCCGGCTTGTTGAAGTCAATGACTGTGGTGAACTCCGGGAGAACCTTGGCCACCTCGATCGCCATGCGAGCGGCAATGATGTTGTCCGCCTCGGGCTGGATCTGTACGTCCTGACGTTGGGTGATGAAGCCGATCAGGTCCTTGAGCGGCATGCGCATGTAGTAGAAGCTCGTCATGCACTTGGGCAGAATGAGTCGGGCATCCATCATCGATACGACCTTAGAGTCCGTCATGTCCGCGTAGAGCTGCTTGGAGTCCTCCACGATCTTCTGCCAGCGGGCCATGAACTCTGGCGAGTTCTCCACGGGCGTAGGCACCACTGCATCATCATCTCGGAGATCGCGGTCGCCTGTGCACTGAGCAGCGAAGGTGCCCACGCGGTGGCGAAGGATGTGCGTTACCTCCTGGAAGGACATGCCACTGAGCCGGAACGTAAAGCCCAGGCACTCGAGGGGAGCGGGCAGCGTGCGCCCACCGAACACGTCCTCCAGGTTCTTGGACAGCTCGGCGTCACTTGCCTGGGACGGGAAGATGTCCGGGCGGTCTGCCCAAGTGGCCTTGACGTAGTGCCAGGCGACGTTCCAGGCCTGCTGCCGTGTGGGAGCGTCCACGAGCTCGATCTTGAGAGCGTCGAGGTTGTTGAGGAAGTTGGTCTTCGGCTTCTGGCCGAACTTGAGGACCATGGGAAGTTCGACGGGCTGCAGATCAGTCTTGACGGGCATTCAGGGCTCCTGGTGAGATGGAACGACTATAACTTGAGCGTGGGTCACTTTACACGAGGCAGCAGTCGAGTCACGAGATCGAACACGCTAGTCTCATCAGTGACGTAGTGGACGTTGAACTGGTTCTTGACCTCGCCGTTGTACGATCTCATGGGAACCACTGTTCGCACGCCATGCTTGGCGTACTCCGCGGCGTGCTTGGCAGAGTCGTCGATCGCGATGTACCGTCCCGCGGAGTAGAACTCCTGGTCGGTGAGCCAGACGAACTTCTCTGGGTTGAACGTCACGCCGTCAGCGTAGAGCTGGTGGCGCTCCAGCCAGGAGAACGTGTCGTACAGGGCAGTCAGGTTCTTCTCGGGGCGAGCGGTGATGATCTGGATCCAATAGCCGGCGGCATGAAGGCGTCTGAAGACGCTCTCGAAGTTCTTGTTGATCTTCAGGCTCAGCAGGCCGTGGCCGCTGACGAAGTCCCGAAAGAAGCCCTCAGAGTTGAGTCCCAGCGTCTTGAACTCGGAGACGTTGTAGTACTCCTTGCTGAAGGGATCGAAGAACGTGCCCGTCTTCTTGGTGCAGAAGTCGCAGAACGACTCCCGAAAGTTCGCGAGGATGTCGTCCATGTCGAAGAGCACGATGGGCTGTCCATCCCACTTCTTCATCGACAGGCGGTGGCGATAGTGGAGGTAGTCGTCCTTCTGGCTGAGGGCTCTCGCGAACGTCTCCGCGTCGACGTCCCACAGATTAAGGATCGCTAAGAGGTACCTGTAGGCATCGACCGATTTGTAGAGAATCTTCTGGGTGTCCGCGGGAACGTCCTGCAGCCGATGCTCCTTGTAAGAGACGGCGTCCGCGATGCCCGTGACCTCGGAGTGCAAGGACAGGGCGAAGGTCTTCAGCATCTCCTGCTTCTGCTTGGGAGACATGTCCTTGTTCTTGAAGAAAAGTGTAGAGAACGCAGACTGCTGGTCGAGAGCGTCTGCTAGATCGTACCAGTCCTCGTGGGGAGGTCGAAAATCGCTCATCAGTAGTTGCTCTCCAGCCGCTTGTGGATGATCTCATCCTTGAGCTTGTAGGCGTCGAAGAGCTCCTGGGAGGAGATGCCCAGCATGACCAGGACTGCCAGGAAGTAGTTGAAGGCGTCGACGTACTCCTCGAGGAAAGCAGCGTGGTCGAAGTCCTCCACCTCTGTCTGGCGGTGGGGCTTCCAGTTCTTGAGGTGCTGGAGCGCCTCGAACATCTCCTCCACGCCCTTCAGGACCGTGTCCCGAACAGACTGCTGGGATGACTTGGACTTGATGTCCACGGGCCAATTCTGCAGGACGTTGGGCTGCTTGTTCGCCAATGCACGCATGAAAACTTCACGCATGACCAGCATCTGCTCGAGCTTGTCGCTTTCCATTGGGTCAAGGGTACAACATCTCAGGGACTCAGTACAACACGCTGATTTCGTCATAGTTAGGGTCATGGACAAGCGCACAATCGACAGGATCATCCAAGAGAAGTTCGGAGACTCGATCGGAAGCTATGCGGGAGACGCTCCCGTGGGCGTCAGAGATGAGCGTGACGAGGATGACACGATCACCGAGTCTCGCGACCGCGTGGGGTCCAGAGAGATCATGACGACGTGGGAGGACCTCTACAGGGAGAGCGGTGAGGTCGCGCTCGAGACGCTGGTGAGCTGGCTGGGCACCACTGAGGATGCAGTCGTCCAGAACATGCCCCGCGGTCTCGTGGTCGATGAGAACGACTTCGTCATCGAAGATGGTGGCGGGTTCATGGGAGAGGGCAAGAAGAAAGGCCCATCCAAGAAGCAGGCAAAGGGCTTCATCAAGGGCACCAAGAAGTTCATTGACAAGGTCGCCAAGGCCAAGAAGGCTGGCATGAAGAACCCTGAGGGATTCGCTGCTACAATGCAGCATGCAGCTACTGGAAAATGGCCCGGCGAGAAGTGAATCTTCTCCGGCGCTTCATCAGAGAGTCTCTAGATGACCGCGGGTCGTGGTCAGGCTGGTGGATTACCCCTGCGGGCGAGCTCGTGGAAGTTCCGGGCAACATGGAGCACCCTGAGAAGGCTCGGGAGCTGATGGGTCGAGAGGACGATGATGAGGAAGTCACTGACTTCGACGATCTGTACATGCTAGCCGGTGCTGTGAAGTTGCGAGAGTTTGAGAGGGGAGTCGTCACCATCTGCGCCCGGCGTTGGACGAAGCAGAACCTACATCGGATCCAGGACGCAGTCTCAAAACTGAAATATCCGCCTAGGACTCTCGTGCGGATGATTCAGGACCCATACCCTCCAGTGATCGAGGTGACGGTGTTCAAGCTGATGTCAGTGGACGATCCCAGAGACCTCTAGAATCCTGTTCCTTTGCACTTGGGACAAGTCTTTCGCTTCGACGTTTCAGCATCTGTGTAGTAGCCTGCGCCGTCGCATAGCTTGCAATATCCCTTTTTGTCAAGCCCTGTGTGATTGCACTTCTTGCAACCCATTCCACCGCAAGATGCACAGTGTCCCTCATTTACAGATGCAGACTCACGTCGAAGTCCCTTAGTTTTGCTAGCAGCAGATGCGAACTTGGAACTAGCGTTGAGGCTAGCGCTCAGCACGGGATCCTTTGCCCTTGGCGTGGTGGGAGGCGTGGAGGTGTAGGTGCGCTTGGGAACCTCGCCATCTCCGTAGCACTCTGGGCACTCTCGAGGGCCGCCATGCTGAGCATATGCGTCTACACCCTCTCCGTCGCAGGCCTTGCAGATCTGGAAGTCAGGGTAGCTGGGCTGAGTGAGGGCGACACCCGTCTGGAAGGGTGTGGGCTTGAGGGCCTCCTTGAGGGAGAACTTGTTGCGGGTGACCGACTCTCGAGGTCCTGCCTTGGCACCCGAGGTCATTGCCTCGTACACGCGCTCAGCGACGACTTCTTTCATGTTTGACTTGCTCATGCCCAGCGCTTGAGCCCAGATCTTCCACTTGTCGTGGTAGTCGTAGAAGAAGTTCTCTGCTGCATCGGGAGCAGCGTGCTCAGGTTCCACGTCTGGCTGGTCGAGAGTGTAATCTGACCAGTTGGCAGCGAATGCCTTGAGAGCAGTCTGAAACTCCTTGCTAGGAGAGGTCCTGCTCGTCTCCTTGTGAGCCTTGTACTTGTCCCAGGCACCCTGAGCCTTCTTGGGGCTGCCTGACGTGGCGGCGTCGGGCTTGACGGCCTTCGACTTCACGAGCTGAGCAGCGACCTGCGGCGTGACAGGGATCTTTCCCGCGAGGATGGCCTCACGCTCAGCAGCGGGCGTTCCACTTGCAGCGAGTGCCTTCTCGATCTGATTACGGTCGCCCGAGTAGGTCTTGCCGTCCTTGGTGCGGACGGTCTCTTCGGTCAACAGGCTGATGCCCGCGAGCTTTCCTAGGCGTTCGTTGTTCACGGTGCGCCTCCCATGCCCATGCGGCTGCAGAATCGGCACATGTCCTGGCCATCTTCTACTCCGCGACCGCAGTAAGAACACTGACATTCAGGCTCCTCAGCAGCGATCTCTGCCTCGAGCTCGGCGTCGAGAGCCGCGTTGGCAGCATCATCCTCAGCGTCCATCATCTCGGCCTCACCGCCGAAGTCAGCGCCCACCTCAGAGATGAATCCGAAGTTGCCCCTCGACCACTGGGCCTTCTCCTCATCGGTGAAGGCAGTGATGGCCTCAGTGAGGGTCTTCTTGCTCTTGGACGTCGAACGAGCGACTTCCTCACGAATGACCTTCTTGAGGTCTCCCAGTCTGATCTTCATGGTCTCTTCCAGCTTTCCGGTGCCGTCGCATCCAGTGCACGTCCTGCCCTTGTAGGTGCCCGCGCCGCTGCAGGCTGGGCATGATTCTGCGGGATTGCCCTTTGCAAGGCAGTCAGGGCAGGTGACAGAGTCGAAGTCGTCGGTGATCTCCCAGTCTCGGAGTGAGTCGGAGTCACGGTCACAGCTGCAGGAGCCGACAGCATCTACCATGTGGATGGCGTGCTGCGGTTTTCTGGGAACTTTCTTCGTGACCTTTTTCTCTGAAATCATGCGAGTGACCTTTGCTTCAGCAGGTAGATGTGAGACTCGTGGGTGTCCTGGATTCCCGCGATCAGGTTGTCGAGGCCGCGAGTGAGCTGTCCTGATCCCCTCATCATGTCGACAAAGCTGTCGACCGTCTTGAGGAAGGTCATCTCAGCGACGTATGACCTGCGAGCGAGCTCAGATGCGACGGGAATCGTGCCCGAGGAGCCGTATCCCTGCACGAGCTTCATGAGCTGCATGGTCTGCAGCGTGAGGTCCACGTTCGCAGAGTTGCCCAGGCCGATCGCCTTCTCGGCGACCGAGTCGATCTCTCCGGTGACCGCCTCGTAGAGACGGGAGAACAGGAGGTGGTCGCCGTAGAACGGATCCGCCTTGGCAGTCCAGTGATGGTTCTGGTGGACTTGGGCTAGAAACTTGAGATGGACAAGCATGGCAGACAGGGGAGCGTAAGGAATGCCGCCCCACTCTGTGACCATGTTGTCCGTCGTGATGCCGAGGTCTGGCGTCACTACGAGAGCAGCTTCTAGCGTCTCTGTGATTCGCTTCCTTGCCATGGTCGTCTCCTCACTTCAGAACGGCCTTGAAGCCGATCTTGGACATGTCGTAGGCGTGGGGCATCCACGCCAAGACGACCGGCTCTCCCTGCATCGCCCTCTGGGCATTCCAGGACTCGACGTATCGGTCGAGAGCTCGCTCCTCGCGGGCGCCAAGCTTGCCCTCGGGCAGGAATCCGACCATGGGCACCATGTCGGGCATCGTGCACTCTTCTCGGAGGGAGAACTTGCGCAACGAGGTGGGAATGGCTGACTTCCTGACGTCGAACACCTTCTCTGCCTCGGCGAGGTAGGCAGCTTGTCCCAGGTTTGCCTCGAGAAGAGCAGACACCGTGGACGTGTCGTCCTGGATGATGGGAATGGAGAACGACTCGACGAGTGACTCTCGCTTCAGCTTTGCGGCCGTACGGCGGAAGTAGCCCTCGTCGAGGACCTTGTCCTCGCGCTCCTCGATGACGTCGTAGATGCACTTCAGCAGCTTCTCTCCGTCGACCTCATGGCCGAAGGAGTGCTCTGCCTTCGAGATGTTGTGGGCGAGGATCTCCTCCCACTGTCCCTCGAGGTTGTTGCCGTACTCCTTGACAAGCTTCTGAGCGTAGCGCTCGTACCAGCTCTTGGGGAGGTCGGGGCCCTGGAAGGTCTTGACGGCGTCGCCGAGGGGCTCCTCGCCGTACATGTCGAAGGGTTCATCGACGGGCTTGGCATTTGGCAGACCGGCCTCGGTGAGCTTCTTGTCCCGTGCTACCTGGCGAATCGTCTCGTCTCGCGGGAAGCGCCTGACAGCCTCTCTGACGAGAGCGAAGGGAAGCCTCTTGGCTGCAGCAGCCCTCACCTCGGGAGACTTGTCGCCCAAGAGACGCTTGACGTGGATCTCTGGGAGAAGACGAGCGACAAGCTTCCTGACGTCGGAGTTCGGGCTGTCCGCCACTTCCAGCAGAACAGCCGTCTTGAAGCTGCCTTGTCGGGGGAATCGACCCGTGCCTTCCAGCACGTCAAGTTGTTCATTTGCGGCTTTCGCGACCTTCTCGAGGTGTTCTGACACCATCACAGAAGGACCTAGCACCCGGAAGAGCTCGTCGCGGAAGTTGCTGTTGCGCCTCTCGCGTTTCAGCGTCTCCCTCACGACGGACTGCAGCTGGTTCAGCTTCAAGCTCATGTTAACCTACACTCCTTCGCGTAACTATTCGAGTCAAGTGTCTTTTTCGTTTCCCTCCGCTGAAAGACCTTGTGCTTCAAGAAATTTCCGTCTTTTCGTCTCTGAGATTTTTTTGCGAGTCAAGTCGGAAAGCGTTCGCCCCATGTGAGCTTCGCTCATTTTGAGCTTCGTCTCTTTTGAGAGGTGTCTTCTGACACCACGACCCTTCTGACTCTGACTCATTTTCTCACGCGTCTCTTGCGAGACTGTTGCTCCCTTATGGGACTCACTCATCTTGAGTCGCGTTTCATCAGAACAATGTCGACCCAATCCAGCAGCAGAAAGTTTCTCTCGAGTCTCATCGGTGACAACTTTGTTTTGATTTGACTGACTAATCTTGCGTCGGTGCTCTTCTGCAAGAGATTTGCCAGCGTTGGCAGCAGACAGCTTCTCTTTGTGCTCAACCGACAATGAACGTCCAACTTTGGCAGCTCTCATTTTCTGACGCGTTTCATCAGAAATAGTTCTCGAGCGTAGTTTGGCTCGAGTTTCATCGCTACAGCCCTTGTTGGAATTACCGCCTCTCGTAGAATTGTAGCCGTCCCGATAAGAGTCGTAGTATGAAACCCAAAATGTCTCACGATCATCGGCGAAATGATCGTCACACTCTTCAATCAGCTCGATCTTGAAGGCATCGATTCCATATTCTCGAATAGCATTTTGAAATTTCGCGCTTCGGCGATCATCATTTGCGGCGCGTCGGTGTTGCTCTAGTCGTTCACAAAGTGAAGACTTCGTTTGACCCACGTAAATTTTCTCATTGACTGCATTGATGACTTTGTAGATGAATCTCATGCAGCTACTTATGCAAACCAAGCGACTTTGCCCAAGTGCGAATGCTGGCCTTCACGTCATCTGGAACGTAGACGCTTTTCTCGTTGAAGCACGGGTCATCAAGGAGATAGGAGCTGTATGTCTCGTCGGGGTGCGATCCGGCCAATTCACGCCGGATCGCCTCCCTGAGTTGACCGACTGTCATACGCATGCCGATAACTATCGGCGCGACGGGAAAAACACGTGCCAGTCCGGATGGAACACGAGCTTTCCCAGCCTGTGGATGTCCCAGAAGTGGTAGACCTTGGGCTCCTGCGGGCTGTTGAGCAGCTTCATTCCTGCCTCGGCGGGAGTGCGGTTGCCCTTGTAGTTGTTGCACCTCTTGCAAGCAGTGACGCAGTTCCTCCAAGAGGTCTCGCCCTTCTTAGCAGTGGGCAGAACGTGATCGACCGTTGCCGAGTTGGGAGACAGGGCACAGCCACAGTACTGGCACTTCCAGTCGTCTCTGTTGAAGAGAGCGTGCTTGCGAAACCGCGGCACGAACCACTTCTTGGGAGCCTTGTCCAGGAGACGAATGGTTGCGGGCTCATCGAACGACACTGTCGCCGACGTGAGCGTCTCTCCCCAGGTGGACGGACCGTCGATAGAGACCATCTCGGCGCGGCCGGAGTACAGGAGGTTGAATGCACGCACGGTTGAGACGAAGTGCAGCGGAGTCATGTCCGAGTTGAGGATGAGTGCTCTGTGAGTTGCCATGGCGACTGTACTATACCTATGCTTTGAATTCAACGGCTGACCCGTCAAAACGTTTTGACATGACTTGAATCGCGGTCGGGTTGGTGTCTGCGAGCAGGAATCGTCTTCCAGTTGCGAGAGCTGCCGCTCCCGTGGTGCCGCTGCCGGCAAAGGGATCCACCACCAGGTCGCCCGGATGGGTGGAGGCCTTGATCATGCGAGAGACGAGGGCGAGCGGCTTCTGGTTGGGATAGCCCGTTCTCTCCTTGGAGGCCGTTCCCAGGATCGGGATGTCAGTCCAGACGTCTGTGGGCACCTGGCCGAGAGCGATCCTCTTCTCTGCTTCTTCTCTCGTTCGGTTGACGTACTGGAGCGATGGTGCCTTGTACGGGATGCGATCGACTGAGTCCCAGTTGAACACCATCTTCTTTCTGTCCTTGGCGTACATCAGGATGGTGTCGTGCTTCGCGGGCCACTTGTCCTTGCCTCGGCCTCCGAAGTTGTAGCTCCAGATGATCTCGTTGACGAAGTTCTCTCTCTCGAAGAACTCGTCGCACCACACCTTGGCATAGTGCACCCACCGCCAGTCCAAGTGGAGGTAAAGCGTGCCCGTCGGACTGAGGATGCTCCAGGACTCCTTCAGAATGGGGCACAAGAACTCCTCATAATCCTCGAACCTGTCAACATAGGACATTTTCGAGACATTCTCTCCGCCCTTCTGGCGGTCCATGGTCTGCACGTCGCCCGTCCCGAAGGGTGGGTCCATGTAGATCATGTCGACCGACTTGGACTCGAGCTCATCTAGGAGGTCGATGGCGGCGCACTGCCGGACGATGTTCATCGGTAGGGTTGCCCAGTTGCTTCGTACATCTCAAGCGAGGCGACGTGCGTGTTACCCCAGCCGTCCTTCTCGAGGCAAAAGACGGGCTTCTGGTCAGAAGAGACGTTGAGCCCGTGGTGGTTCTTGGC
>Ga0007867_1000612_pt1 | contig 11885 bp, 25 predicted proteins | sample CryBogCBH25Aug08_FD_71224 | JGI IMG/M metagenome (GOLD analysis project Ga0007867, IMG submission 71224) | Freshwater microbial communities from Crystal Bog, Wisconsin, USA - CBH25Aug08 | ecosystem: Environmental > Aquatic > Freshwater > Lake | place: Crystal Bog, Wisconsin, USA | collected... | reverse complement strand
CTACAATTGATAATGTCTTTCCCCCAATCGGGGGTTTCCTCCACCAGGGTATAGAGACGGATTGACCCTGACGTAGCCCACCACAGGCCCTTTCTGGTTTGCCTCCATTTGGGATACTCGTCACAAATGGTATCGCCACGCTCTGAAATCCTCCCATCGGCTCCGATCCATACGCCGTCATCTACTCTCAATGCACAGATGATCGTCAATTTCAGTTCCTTTTTTTATCCTGTTCCCTAAAAAGAAGCGGGATTTCCCCCGCGGCCCTGCGAAGACACAGGGAGAGTTCGGCCGGATCTTCACCAGCCGCATAGCCGATCGTGATGATTGCGCTGATCAAGGCGTTGACAATAGTTCCCAAGGAGACGCCGTTTGAGACCAGCATCTGCGATCCTTTGAGGAACGCTTCCGTGGCCCTCTCAAGATCGGTCATTTCTTGAATTCCTGTATCCATTTGTTCGCTTTCTCCTCAATTTCCTCCGCATAATTTCCATTAATCCCTGAGAAGGGGTCTTCCATGGCAAAATCCGCCTCCAAAATGGCGTCGATATGGGGATCTTGGGGGATGGCCTCACGAAGATAGAGTTCCCATTCGCGGGCTCTCTGGATGGCATCGGATGTGTCGCTACGGGACAGGAATTCCTTCATGGCGTATTCACAGGCGAGTTTTCGGATATCATCCATGGGTTTCTCCTGCCAATAACCGGATTTGGGACATTTTCTCCCTCAATTCGGTCAGCTCCACCAAAGACCTGACCGCCAATTCCTGATGAGAAGGCATAGGAAACTTCCCGGTTGTCCATCTCCGAACAGTATAAACGCTCACACCGAGTATCTCGGACAAGCGGATCAACGCATCGCGGCGGTGTCCTCCGTTAAGAACCACCGCCGCTTCAATCAACCAGTCCACTGTTGGGCATCCAGATCCCCTGATCGCTTGTGTTCAGAGCAATATGCCACCCCTATATGTTGTAATCAAGCGTAAATAGGACATTACCTCTCCTTCCGCCAAAACTCGTCCTGGCCAACCCTTGCCAAGTGGTAATATCCCTTCGCTTTCAGGAGGGCATCAATCTTCTCGATATCTCCATTATCCTCGATCCCGAAGACATCGACATCGTATCTTTGAAAATTGAATCCCTTGAGAACCGTCCACTCTGCTCCTTCAAGATCGAGGCTCATATAATCGATATGGAAAATACAGGCCTTATCGAGAGCGTCATTCAGGGTGATGGCGGGGATCTTGATAACCCTCTTCTCCCTCTCCGGAAGGTGCGACATCCTCTTCTTCGCCTCATCCGCGAAGGACTCGATCACCCCGCTCCACCCGTACAGCCCACTATTCACCTGTTGGAACTCCACCTCTCCAGAAACGTCCCAAAGAGCGACGTTCATACAAATGCATCTCGGTCTGACCCGAAGAAGGTGGTTTCCAAGAATAGGGTTGGCTTCAACGAGTATCCCGCTCCAACCGCGGTCCTCCTCGAAAAAAAGCGTATTCGAGTCCAAAACCCCATCCAAAGCGCCGGCCTCAAAAAAGACCCCTCCCTCCATCCCACGAAACACATACTCATCAAGCCAGCGATCCTGGCCCATCTCAGAATGAAACATCGCTATACCTGCCACATCCAATTGGACGTATTGGAAATGTTCTCCGTCGACTCCGCAAAGCCAACAAGAACCATCTCCCGGGTCCATCCGGAAGACAACTCATGAACCCAATTCGCCAAACCAGGAGCGTCAGGCGCACGATGAAGAACATTCGCATACATCTGCGTGACAAACTGCGTGTCACTCATGCTCCCGTAATTCCTCTGAAACTCCGCAGACTGCGTAAACCCCCCAGCTAAACTCAAATTCCCATTGAACCCAGCAGAAACCTGCGCCAATGACGCATAAACCCCCTGCGCCTTCACCTGAGACGGCATGTGTGAATAAACACCCAACCAATAATCCAACCCACCCTGGTCCGGTGCCCGCCCCAATGCCGCCGTGTACAACCTCGCAATATTCCCCGTATCCGTGTTCCCAACAATAACCGTCTCATCCAAAAACCTGATGTACGTCGTGTCAGTAACACTCCCCGTCATCGTCAACCCACCCCAGGTGTTGTTCGTTAACGAAAAATGATCCCCATCACCAACCGCACTAAACGTGTACGAAGCAACAGGATCCATCGTTACCAAAATCGCATGGCCAGGATCCGCAGGAGCCGTAACCGTCGGCATACTTAAATCACTCATCTCATCCTCCTCTGCTCTTCACCTTCTTTAACAGCGACCCAGGCGCAGCTACGTTCGCTCCCCAGGTCGGAACATCAGACTCCCATGTCCGAGCGGGCCTCAGTGAACTACACCCCTTGTCCTTCCCTCCCCTCCTCTTCCCCCCAAACAACGCATCCTCCAAGTCCCAACCAGTATAAAGCCGAGCATAAACCCTGACCCTATTCTCAATCCCAAGCTCCTCCAGCAAGTCAGCCAACTTCACCTCCCTGCCTCGAAAATTGACAAATACCGTGTTGCGGCAATTCCTCCGCTGAACCGTCCATGTCGCCCAACAACAATTCTCCGGAGAATACCCCCGCTCATTATCAATGCGGTCCAACGTATACTCCCGCCCAGGCCGCGGACCCATGTCCTGGTAAAAATTATCAAACGAACCTACCCACCGCTCACAAACCGTAATCCCCCTCCCCCCATACCGAGCATACCCATCATTCTCAGGATTCAAACATCTGTCCTTCATCCCATGCCAAATCCCACGCTCCCCCATAACCGCAGGCGATAAACGACCGCACCCGCAACTCCGCGAATCACCCCTCCGAAGCCGATCCCCGCGGACAACAGCCTCTACCCCACACCTACACCGGCACAGCCAATAAGCCTTCCTATCCTTCGGATTAGGAACCCTATGCAAAACTGTCCAAAAACCAAAAATATGACCCCCCAATTCAACAAAACTATGTCCCTTACCCATATCCGTGTTCCACCAATTTAGATAAATCACGGTAACACAGGGGCGGGAAAAGAAAAAGCGTTTTGAAGGTCGCCTCTCCAACCCCGAATGCCAAGTCCCATCGCCCCCCTCCGGCCATGGATCGCTGCCATGGGAGGCCGGGACTGGCGGATTTCTGCCGCTTTCCGCATGGCTTGTCGCATAACATAGCTTATGCCGATAGGTTAACGCCATGATATCAATGGGTTAGCCTAATTAAGCCGATATCCCCATGGATTAGTGCGGCATTACGTCTCGTTTGCAGCGGCCGGTTAGAGGCTTTAGGGAGCACGACGCTCCACCATAAGGCCTGTTGATGCCTGCTGATGCCGGCCGGGGGAACCGGAAAAAAACCGCCTCCGCCGCCCTATCGCATTATATATGCCTGATGTGCGCGTTATGCCTGTCCCTGCTATATGCGGGATGATTGGTGTGGAAGGGTTGACAAGGATGTATGCGGCAAGGCCTGTGCCCCCCGCCCGGCACATCATCGGGATCCGCGGTCGTTTATCGCTTTATCCTCGGTTCAATGAACTTGACGGCCTGCCCGGGCTCTTGTGGCGTCACCTTCCCATGCCAATTTCTCATCTTGGAGCGGTCCCATAGCTTGGGAATAGCTGCGGCTTGCCTTGCATCCTGGTTGACATTGGCGACCATTGGCGAGGCCTGTTGGGGAATCCCCATGCTTGCAGCTTGATAGGCCTTCCAATGGGCCTGAGCAATCCTCCGATACGCTGTATGCCAGGACTGCCGACACTTATCCGAGCAGAACCGATGCCATGGTTGGCGCTTGGGGATAACCTCCCTGCAATGGTCGCATCGTATCGTTTCAGGCATTGGGAAAAGATACCCAGGATTCGCCTTCGTTGCAACAGATAGGCCCTTTCCCCATTGGATTGCATTCCTAATCCTATCCCATATCCCAGCCTTTGACAATCTTTTCAATCGTTTAGGGCTGGGAATATGTACCTATCAGGATCCCCTTGCTTGTGTCCCTGGATACATTATCTCTTGAGAGGGAAATTTCACATAAGGGGATAGCTAATGATCAATCGTCTTGCCTACCTTTTCTCCGGCATCGTCCTACTCGCCATTATCATAATGGTTATCGTTTAGGCTTTCAAACCAAGGGGGATATCTGTCTTTTCGACATTATCAGAGACGCGGAAAGGTTTGCCAATGAGCAAGAAACATGATCACACGGCCGCGGTTCTCTGCCTGGGAACCGCCGGAGTTCTGGTCTATCTGTTCTTTCGGGGGATCTGCCAAATTGCAAAAATATCCCGGGGATATTCCAGGCAACTGACAACATTCATCAGGGGGAAACTAGCGTGACAGCTCAACAGTTATACGATTGGCGGCATAAGCTTGGGTTATCTCAATCTGCCGCGGCAAGGGCTCTAGGAATTTCCCGGTCCTACTATCTCAGGATGGAATCGGGATCCCGGCCGGACAACGGAAAGAGCGTCCCTGTCCCTAAATTAGTGGAGCTGGCCACTAGAGCCCTTCATCGCCATTCCGCTGTCCTACCCTTCCCCCCTCTCTAATTTGCCGCCCTTGCCCGTGAAATCGCGTTTCACAGGGGTTCTAGCCTGAAATTATCCCCCAGCCCGCCCGATAACGTAATCTTCATCGAACTCGGTGGCTATGTCATACCTATCCCGGCAATGTTTGCAAACGCAATCGACCCCATTGGTGTACAGGCTATCGAAGTCCTCATCGGTGTCGACCGGAGAACCGCATAAATTGCATATCATCCCGCTCAAAGCTCGTAATCCTTCTCGGCTCTGTTCAAGCTTTCCCGTCTTACACGTTCGGCCGTTGATCGGCCCATCTTTTCACCAAGAAGCAAGGGAATGGTTTTCAATCCGGAATCCCCCCAGGCTTCGTCCAAAAGCCTTGCGGCCGATTCTCCTTGGTTCCATCGGGATAGAATGACATCCACAACCGCCTGATCCTCTGCCGGCGCAACTTGCCGCCAATCGGAAACCCATCTCCGATGGTGGGCATCCTTCTCGATTTGAGTTCTTGGCCTTTCGCCCCAGCTATCCATCCACATACCGGAACGGCGGAAAATAGCCAATCTCTCTTCCAAAGTTTCCGATCTTCCCGTGGAAACCTTGGGAGCATTATCCCCCAAACAACAGGATCTGATCATCTCGATCGTCGGCCATCTTTCGACCTTGTGCTGCCGTCTCACCTCCCGCCATCCCTTGGACAGAACATCGGGCGGAAACTCGCTCAGATCCTCGACATAAGCACGGGCTCCGATAATCGAAAGCTCCAGCAATTCCTCGTCACTGTCGGCTCTGAACGGAGGATAGAACAAAAGCATCATCTCCATCAGGACGCTGCCAACCCGGTCGAGTTGATAATCTGGCAACGACAGCCGCAACCCGTTCAGCACTTCGCTCGGATGCGGTTTGCTCGGTTTCCTCTGAACCATTCTCATTCTCCCCAATTCTTGATTGCACCCAGGATATGGGTTCTACCGGACCAGCCCGCGCCGCGGCCCGGAGCAAGGTCAGCGTTTCAGCCTCTCCGACCTTCTTGATCCATCTCCCCATGATAGGACGGAGTTTGTTCTTAGGCTTGTCAGTATGCTCGGCAAGCCAATCCAGACACTTCCCCCAGATTATCTCCGAAAGGTTCTCTTCCCTGCAAACCTCTTCCGGCTCCGGCGCAGGCACTGCGCTAGAGTCTATAGCGTCTTTAGCTATAGACTCTGTATATGGATATGGTTGCATTGCAGGCGCTGCATTGCCATGGCTTAACCCTTTTTCCTTTTCCCACCGAGACTTAGCAGCATCGCTCTGTCTGGAGCATGTTTTTTGAACCCTCTTCCTTTCTTTCAAAAGCCGCTTCTGAAAAATCCAGTTTCCATCTGTCTGGCAAAATTCTGAAATGAGAGGTCGGAAGTTCTCAACGATCTCATCCACCGACCTACGAAATTGCTTGGCAAGCCATATATCGTCGTTGGGCAACCGACAATCCGGAGCCCGCCACATTTTCATGAGAATAAGAAGATATCGGCCGTGTTCGGCATCATCCAGGTGACCACAATCCGCTAGATAAGCATCTGTCCATAATGGCATGGCCGGATAATCTGCCATCAGAGAGCCTCCCAGGCTTGAGCGAAAGCCACCAGGCAGTCATCGCCTGTCAGGATGGGAATGGGCTCCAGTCCTGCCTGTAGCCTCGCTATACAGGCTTGCTCTCGAATATCTGCAAACGTCTTTCTTGATGCCTTCAACCAGCAGATATGCTCCGCTGATACGGATAACGATTCCGAGTGATTAGGCATGGCAACGCCCCTCCCGCAAGAAGGATGGCGCGGCAACCCCCCATGCGGGGAGGGGGAAGCGCAACTGGTGGGCTGTCTCCGGTAGCTACTCCGGATAAGCCGCGCCAATTTGAAGATTACCCTAGTTTTTTTGACGCCTCAATCAGGATGTTGAGTCCCTTTTGATAACCTTCATCCATAAGACAGATAGCCATCAGCCGGATGCCTTCTTTCAAGGCCTCCCGGGGATCTGAAAACGTCTCTATCCTTTTCATTCGATGAGCGAATTCCTCTGGCGTCATGCGACGTCCTTGGGGAAATCCCACATTTCCCTGTTTCTTTCCATAAACGAGATCATGGCCCGCTTCCCCATGCCCAAATAGTGGCATTGGTTGACGGCCGCCACCGCACCCTTCTTCCGAATGAAACTCACCAGAGCATCCGCCTGGGTCAGAGTGTAGGTAGGGTTTACAGGAAACCTAGTCATACACGCGAGAGATCCCACAGTTACTCCTCCATTCAAATGAGCTTAAAACCTTAACCGCGGTTCCCATGCCGCGGCTCGCGGATCATCCTCATAGACGATCGCCTTCGCCTTGAGCCTCTGAATTTCCTTCTCGGCACCAGTCGTAAAGTCGACTGGAACCGGAGAGGAAAGAGGCGATCCCGTCTTTTTCGAGTTCCTTGAAACCGTCCTGTCCGGCGTCAGAATGAATCCGGTTTCCATCAGCTCCCATTGCGAACTGTGCGGTCTTCCGTAGCGTTTGATCTTCCCAGCCGCCAAAAGAGCCGCCAAAGCCCCGGAGACTGTGTCCCTTGAACAGTGGAGAAGCTCTTTCAGTCGCGTATTGCACGGAAGGATCCCAGATGGACCGGCCGCGGTGAGAATGGCCAAAAGCCTCTTTGAAACATTCCCTTCCGCCGTAATGGTTTTTGCTAAAGCCATTCAGACCTCCAAAATCTTGACTCCAGGGTAAAGTGCCTCTACCAACTTCTTTTTCAACTTATAAATAGGAGTTTTCACTCCCTTAACGTCTTCCACAATCATGTTTCCATTCTGGAAATATCGGAAATCACCGATATATGTACATATCTTTTCCCCGTTTATCTCTATTGGGAACTTTGGCTGTAGTTGTAGATTGCTGATTTCCCCGATTTTCTCCGAAAGCTTCAGAGTGGCGTAGCGGGATGCCTCACGCTTGGAAGCGAAGGAGATCCCGTCCAATTCGGTTCTGATGGCTTTGTATTTAGATCGGGGGCGCGCACTGTGGGAAGGAGTGTTAATCGCGCCCCCTGGCGGCAGGGAAGGGGAAACCCTGCTGCGTCTCATGGTTTAAGGTCTATCACAAGATAGCATGTGTGACCATCGTCAGTCTTGCCTCGATAGATCACAGTTCCATCTAATTTCTCTTCAGGATCCGGGCTTCTCGCACAGTCCACACTGGATGTATTTGCCGGCGCTCGCAAAGGAAAAAGCGAAAATCCTGCTATCGCCGCCAGGATCGTTATCCACATGCCTATCAGAATATGATTATTCGTCACGTTGCCCCCATTCGGCAATGAAATCGTTGGGCGTCACCGCTCCTTCCGTCAGATTGTAGATTCTCTCCATAACAAACCACTGTGGTTTGCGTTTTCTCGTAAGATATCTGCCTATGGCAACCGGGCTCACGCCCAATTCCTTCGCAAAATCCGCTGTGGATATACCTTTTATGGAAAGATAGGCTCTCAGTTTCATGCGCCAAGATTAGGCATGGGAACATCATCCTGTCAACCGCTATGGTTTTTTTGATTGCGCCCTTTGTTCGTCAAGAGCATATTGAAAGCGTGACGTTGGGATGCGTCACTTTGAAGGAGAAGGGGTATGAAGGGAAAATACGAATTCACGGCATATGTGCCCATGAGAGCGTCCGGCCTCATCATCGCTGATGAGGTAGAGGTAGAGGGCATTGCTTACTACAATTTCACAGAAGGTCGGCCGGCGGTCATGTATCTCAGGAATGGGGATCCCGGCTATCCAGCCGATCCTCCGGAGATCGACTTCACCTCCATAGAGATTTTTGGTCATGCGACAACGGCACTGAATTGCCCCCCGGAATATCGCAAGGTCGATGCCGGTGATTTGTGGAATGACCTCTGTAAATACCTCGATGAGCATCGTTTCGAGGATATGGTCGATGAAGCCTTGGGAGAACGGGAATGAGCAATAGCTATCACCTCTACTGTCTTCAGAGAGATCTGGCGTCTGCTGCTTATGACGCGGCAACACTCCGGTTCTCAATCGAGCAAATGGCCCGCCCGACTCATGAAGACTTTGACAAGGTCCAAGAACGGATCCTCCAGTCTTTGGCCAGCCTCGCCGCAGTCAAAGCCGCGACAACCATCGTTCCAATGGTGGAATCATGATTAAGGAAATGATGGATGACTACCGCCACGATGGATGGGGATACGTCATTTTCGCCCTCGTTCTGTTAATAATGGTGGTGTGGTGATGGGACGCTCATCGGAACGCTATGAAGACACCCGATCGGAACGCTTGGAGGCCGAACTCTCCGGTCTTGCCTGTGATCTAGATCGGGCCAAGCAACTTCATCACGACATGGCGTGGCGTATCCACGAAGCTCGAATGAACATCATTGCTATCAAGTCCGCTGTCGGACTGGGCGTCTCCATCAGCGATGATGACCGGCGAGCCATCATGGCAGCGATCGACAACCTTCAAGCCATACTGGATATGTGATGCAACCACTAGATCAGAACGTCTTCATCGCTAATGAGATCAAGAACCGACTTCTGACAATGTATCCTGAACTCTTAGAGGACAAGGACGCCCTCATTGACACTCTGGACGGTCTTTGCGACTTCAAGGAAGCCGTGGTGGCCGTCTACGAATCCTCCCGTGAGGATGAGGCCATGGCAGAGGCGATCAGTCAGAGGATCTTAGAACTGAAAAGTCGCCAACAACGGTTTGAGGCCCGATCCGAAAATAAGAGGCTCGTCATTGCCAGAGCTATGGAAGCCGCGGATAGACGGAAGATCGAAGACGCCTCCGTCACGCTCTCCCTTCGCGTTGTTCCTCCCTCCGTCATTATCATTGCCGAAACGGACGTTCCTGAGGAGTTCTGGAAGGAAAAGACGATCAAGAGCATCGACAAACCCGCCCTAAGAGAGGCGCTCAAGGAAGGCCCCGTCAAGGGAGCCATATTGAGCAACGGAGGATCTACTCTGGCCGCGAGAGTGAAGTGATCCACTATCACGGGACGCAGATTGAGTTGGGGGCGTCAATGGATCTATTTGAATGGACCCGGGCTGTTCGCCGGACTGACCCAGACACTTCAGTGAGAGCTGCCATCAAAGCAGAGAAATTCGCTGGCGAACATCACCAGATGATAATCAGCGCTCTTTGGGCGTCCGGAGTTCCTATGGCATCAGAACAGATCGCAGACAGGATCGGATTGGATCACGCCGCGGTTTGGAGGCGGATGTCCGAACTCGAACGTGGAGGAGTCATTGAAAAAAGCGGCGACGAACACCTCAACAGGTCGAACCGCTGGGCAAAAAAATACAGGATCTCCAGAACTCATTAATTGAAAGGAATTTGAGATGTACATTCAGAAACCAACCAGCGGAGGGGACTTCTCTCCTCCCCCAGCCGGAACCCATCTTGCCGGTTGCTATCGGGTTCTCGACCTGGGAACCCAGAAATCTGAGTATCAAGGGGAAGTGAAATTCCAGAGGAAGATCCTTCTTTCTTGGGAATTTCCCGATGAGAAGATGGAGGACGGTCAGACCTTCTCCATTCACAAGAGATACACCCTCTCATTCCATGAGAAGGCAAATCTCCGAAAGGATCTGGAATCCTGGAGGGGAAAGCCCTTCGTGGATGCCGACTTCTCCGGCCCTCCCAATGGGTTCAGCATGATAAAACTCCTGGGAGCCCCATGTCTAATCACTGTGATCCACGCAGAGAAGGACGGGAAGACCTATGCCAACATCTCGTCCATTTCGAGGATCATGAAAGGCATGGCTCTTCCTCCTCTGACGAACAAACAGATCCTTGTCGACCTGACGGACAAATCCACATTTTCTATGATCGAAGAACTGTCCGAAGGCCTTCAGAAAACCATCAAAGGATCTCCCGAATACCAGGAGGCAATAAGCGGAAAAGCCGATCCCCTTCCCTCTGAAGGCGATTACGGAATGGATCCTGATGATGCGATTCCCTTCTGATGCTTTCCAAGAAGCGCAAGAGACCAAAGATGGGGGTCAGAGCCCCAACAGCGGTACGCTCTAACGCTCATCTTGAGTTGGTTCGATCCTTGTCTTGTGCTTGCGCTTCCTCAGGGGAATGCCAGGGTGGAATTGAGGCCCATCATGAGAACGATGACAAGATGGGAACCATGGGAGGGAAAACCGATGATTCAAATTGCGTTCCTCTGTGTTCCTATCACCATAGGAGACGGCATGACATGGGAAAGAAGTTCTTTGCCAAACACTATGGGGTTAATCTGACAGAAATAGCCGCATGGTGCGCAAGGATGGGAAATGTCTGAGTGCAACCAATGCGGTCGCTGTTGTATGAACACACTTGGGGCCAATGATGGGCGCGGTCTTTCTGTTTCCGAAAATGATCTGAGGCGATGGAGATCTGTTAGTCATCCGGCCCTTAATTGGTACTGTGAAATTTCTAATGATATCTGGATTAACCCTCGCACTGGGGATGAGTGGAGGGGGAGGCAATGCCCTTGGCTTCGGAAGATAAGTGAAGGGAAATACCGCTGTGAGATCTATCTCATGAGGCCAGATACATGCAGAGAGTGGATACCAATAAACAGAAAGCAAGCAGATCGCGTTGGTTGCTGCATTACCTCACAGGAGGAGGGCAATGTCTGAGATCATCCTAAGAGGAGAAGAACAGAGGAAAATGGCGATTGCTCAGATCTCCAGCCTCAACCTCTCCAAACCCTTCAAAATCACCATTGAACCCTATGTGAAAAAGCGCAGTCGGGAACAATTAGCCCTGTATTGGAAATGGGTGTCGATCGTCGCCAAAGAGACTGGACATACCAAAGACGAGATGGACACCTTTTTCAAACACACCTTGTTGGAACCAAAGGTTGTTGAGGCTTATGGACACGTCTTTGCAGTGTTCTCACTCAATGACCAGGATGTGAAACAAATGTCCGAATACATGACCAAAGTCGCCGCTTACGCAGCGACAGACATGGGGCTTTTCCTTCCCCATCCTGAGGATCAGCTCTTAGAAGGAGGGGCGAAATGAAGTTTTCCATCTATAAGGACAAGAGGAACGGAGCCACTAGGGCCGTTTTCTCTCTTACTCCTGTCGAAAGAGGTTCTCTCTTTTTCAAAGCGGAGCGGGTTACAAACCGTGTTGTCATCTACGCCGAAGGGAGATCCCTTTGCATAAGGCGAACAGGTGGGGCTGAGACTGGACATGCTCTTTCTCCCAAAACCAGAAGGGATGGAACGATAGGAGACTACGCACTTTCAGTGGGAATAAACATCTTGTCAAACATCCTGCATTGTAAGGGGCTGGAGACGAGAAAAATGCATAATGTTTCAACCCGTCAGGATGTCATCAAAGGGA
>Ga0007867_1000595_pt1 | contig 12043 bp, 30 predicted proteins | sample CryBogCBH25Aug08_FD_71224 | JGI IMG/M metagenome (GOLD analysis project Ga0007867, IMG submission 71224) | Freshwater microbial communities from Crystal Bog, Wisconsin, USA - CBH25Aug08 | ecosystem: Environmental > Aquatic > Freshwater > Lake | place: Crystal Bog, Wisconsin, USA | collected... | reverse complement strand
TAGATAATCAATTGGTATTATGGGGTACTTCCAATCGTTTACCACCGACTTCCCTAGCGGGTGTTATACTAGGTCGATTAGTGATTATGTCTAGACAAACGGGTTGCGTGGAAGACTTATCCGCACTTTTAAATAACGTCCAATATACCCTATTGGATACGCCTAAAGATATAGTTCATTAATGGATTAGAAAATGAGATATAAAGTTGGTATGGTATTAAAATCAATTACAAGTTCGGTTAAAATTAAACTCACATCTAAACACAATGGAAACGGACATTGGAATTCTATCAAAATCAATGAAGGTTCATCCAATAAAAACCACAGGGTTCATGAAGGTACTTTGGATAAATTTTATAAGGTTGAGTAATTCGTGTTGTATGAAAACAACATCATGGTTGACAGGACTATAAAAAGAAACTTAATGAAAGTAATATGGGCACAATGGAAATAGTGGAGATTTGATATGAACGAAAAGATTATTGAATTAGCTTTAAAAGCTGGTATTGAAAGAGCAAGCTCATCTCAGAGAGCAGAAGTATTGGAGTTTGCTGAGTTGATTATACAAGACTGTGCTAAAATTGTTTCTGAAAAGAAAACACAGTATGAACAAGTAACACAAGATTTTGAGTATGAGTCACAGGATTGGTTTTGGGCCGCCCGAACCACACAGGCACTAAGGTGTGTGGAAGCGGATATTAAACACTATTTTGGAGTTAAAGAATGAACGAAAAGATTATGAAACTTTCCGAACAGGCTATTGAAGATATGCCTGGTGCTTGGAATATCCCTGATGAATTCTGTAAAAAGTTTGCTGAGTTGATTGTGCGGGAATGTATGACACAGATTCAACAGGTTCGAGAAATCAAGGCTGGTCATGCTGGTCCAGAATACACTCAGGGATTTGATGATGGTATGTTTGTTGCTATTAGAACGATTGAAGAACATTTCGGAGTTGAACTATGAAGAAACTGGAATTGGTTTGTCAAACTTTAGATGACAGACATAAGGGGCATCAATATTTCAAGTATAGAATCAATTTCACTGGTCGAATAGATTATTTTATTCCAAGATTTGTAGAGTGTATGAACTGGTCAGTTGATAACTGGGGTAAGAGTATGCCGTTGAGGTTATATGATAGAGCAAAATTTCTCGAGTTCGAGCCACTGCTCAATCCACGGTGGGCATGGTGCGATCATAAAGAGTTGCACATTTATCTCAGAGGCGATAGTGAAGTTTCAGAATTTAAAACAAAATGGAATATAAAATGACTGATGAGATTTTAGGGTATCGCAAAATTGCAAAAGATGTTTGGGAACCAATTATTCAAAAAACAGGTTTTATTACTACGGCGGCTATGATGCTTTGCGGAAAATGCCGAGATCCGATATCAGGTATGGGGGGACCAGGCGACAATAATACAGTATGTGTACCTTGTTATGAAGAAATAACAAAATGAACCAACGAATCCAACAACGATTAATTAATAAGGAATCTAAATGAAACGACTATTATTAGCAGTAGCAGTAAGCACGTTAGGTCTAACAGCCTGTGGCCCACAACCAGAAAGCTCGACACAGATTGAACGTAAAAAGCAAGAGGAATTGAGCCTACAGGCTGTACAGTCAGTTGGTATGCCAGCAATCACTAATTTTGCTGAAAAGCGCATGTTCAAAGACATTCTTGAACTGCGTGACCGTAGTGTGCCTACTACAACTTACCTGGTGGGAATGAATAACCAATTGACCAAATTGTGTGACTCAGTTGGCTATGGCTTGCCTTATGCCACACAGTACACCAATCCACAGCGTGTCTACAGTGATGCACACGGTTATGGCACATTGCCACAAGCAGATCCAAACGGATTGTATAGCCCAGCGTCAGCTGAAGGTACTTGGGTCCTGTGTGTGGATCACAAAGACGGCAAAGCCAAACCAATTTATGTTGAGCCACGTATTATCGTAAGCCCAATCGCATTACAATAATTTTACAAGAAAGGTCGATATGTTTAAAGAAATTTCAGCTGTTGTGGTAGGATGGATCGCATTTGTTATTGTCGCTATGTTTGGTAGCTTTTGGTCTTATCAATACTTTGCGCCTCGATATCGTGCCGTGGATAACGAAGTGTTCAAACAAAGCGAGCAGTACAACGATGGAATGATCCGTGATTTGGAAAATCTCCAAATGGATTACGTCAATGCGGATCGGGATCATAAAGATGCTGTACGTGCCATCGTACTACATCGTTTCAGTGTGTATCCCGAGGACCGGTTACCTCCAAATCTCCGCAACTTTTACAACGACTTGAGAGCAGGCAAATGACCAGGATCACCACAGTTTACAAAGAAATCGACGTTGACATTGACTTGGAAGACATCGATGACGAGGATATCATTGAAGAAATGCGACATCGCAACCTGTTGGAGTTTTCCATCGAGGGCAACGAATTGCTAACCACAATCTATGAACGGCGCCGAATGGGGTTGCCCTATCAGTCCGAACTGGATCAGTTGATCTATCAAGAACTGGGGAAAATAGCATGAGCGGATGGGGCATCATTGATCGAATTAGGATATTGGAAGACAAGATAGATCGATTGGGTTGCAAACTTATCTCAGCCAATCATAATGATCGAATAAAGGTTGTGGCCAAGGAGGACGACCGCTTGCCTGGGTACAGTCAATCCGCTGCGTTGTTCACTGGCACTCTAGAAGATCTGGAATGTTGGGTCAAGGGAGTGCATTGGGCCAGAATGTATGACCAATTGATCAATCTCAGCGATGATGAAAAACGTGCCAGGAAGGAACAGGATATGCGTAACCAAGGGTTGATGCAGACGCTGAAAGACACGCACGATACAGAAGAGGACTTGCCATTCTGATAAACGAGAAGATCAAAGAACTTGCCAGGCAAGCCGGGGCAGATGTAATGCAACGAAGTGGATGGACCGACTACGGAACATTAGATCTCGATGTTGAACAGTTCGCTGAGTTGATTATTCAAGAATGTGTTGATACTATACAAGACCATATGAGTAGAGGAAAACGTGATGATTACTACCGTGGACAATCAGATAGTATAGAATTAATTAAACAAATTATTGACGCAAACAATTTACAGTCAGATATTGGACAGTTAAAGAAAGCGAGTGAAAAATGAGTGAGAATAAAAGAGTATATTGTAGTTGTGGAGATTCTATTGAACCAGGCTGTAATGCAGAATGTGCCACCTGTGTTTTGATTTTGAAAAGTGAAATTAAACAATTAAAGGCAACACGACTTGAATATGCTGAAGCAGTTTTAGACGCACTTGAATGGGGTAGATGTGCTGATGAATGCACTCAAAAACTTTATGGATACCATGAAGAATATGCTAAATGGTCTGAGATAGTAAAAACTTTAAGGGAAGCGAATGAGAAATGAGAACAATTGCACCAACAAATAGATTACGTTTTGTTGAAAGAGTAATCCCTATCCATGATGTTGAGGCAGGTTACAAAGTAAAAATACTTCAACAGTGGTGGAATTATCAAATATTATCAGACAATTCTAGTTGGATCCCTATTGAGGGCGGTGAATGGCGTGATGTACCTTTAGAAAGCGAGTGAACAATGAACGAACGAATTAGAGATTTGGCATTGGAATGTATTGTAGAAAACATAGCGTCTCCTGTTTGGGTATTTACTGATGCTGAATTGGATCAATTCGCCGACCTGATTGTGCGAGAGTGCAGAGTGGCATTGCGTCCAATGTTGCGAGACATGATCAGCAGAGGACAAGCATGGGATTTGATTCGACAACATTTTGGAGTTGAAGAATCCGGTATTGATCAACAGTTGAGAAATCGTAGCACTTATTTTGGGAATAATCCATGAACCGACGAATTCAAGAACTAGCAACACAAGTTGGTATTAGCGTGGATTATTTGACGAACACAAAACAAATCGAGTTGATTGAAAAGTTCGCCGAGTTGATTGTCAAGGAATGTATGAAGGCTGCTGATGAAGGCATGGCACAAGTGACTATGCGAGTTGAATGGCCAAGTTATCATATCAAGAAACATTTTGGAGTTGAAGAATGAAAACACAAAGCGATTTTACAATTCTTGAAAAGAAAGCCGGAGTATTGTTTATTCAGGATTTAAACCTTGGTCGTAGAAGTGTTACTAATGATGCTGAACAAGTATTGGAATGGTGCCGAGAACATCATGGTAAAAATATTCGTGTGGTCTATCGTGATAGCGAGAACGAATGGAGTGAAATTGTTGACGATGTTGAAACTTGGATGGGCAAGGGCATTGGCTTCAAACCATGGTATGGATTAGACTGGGATATATTAAAGAGGTAATACGATGAATGAACGAATTAAAAGCCTGGTATATGAAGCCGAAAAATATGCTTTGAACAAGGCAAACGAACATGACGGGGACGAAGATTATGAAAACACTTTCGAAGATGACTTTCAAGAAAAGTTCGCCGAGTTGATTGTAGGGGAATGTGCTCATGTTGCCCTAATGAGTAACGGAAATAATCTACATGTTTGTGAATTGATTAAGAAACATTTTGGAGTTGAAGAATGATTGATGGATTTAATCATGTTGGTGAAGATCATCGATGCAACGTATGTTCGTGTGAGTTTACCGAAGATGAGGGTGGTATTCTGGGGTATTTTGGTATACTACCCGTGGCTTTTTGCCCTACGTGCTATAGTAGTATGGTGGATATGGTACAACAGACAATGGATACGCTGTGATTTTTACAGTGTCCATCACAGATTTAGATACCGGTGATGATGTCTTGGATGACATCTATGCGTTCGACTGGGCAAGACAGCACTGTCCTAGTTTTGGGGGTTTTTACATGGAAGAAGGCACCGATGAAGATACTGGAGATACTGTATATCTCTATGAGTTTAAATTTGAAAAAGAATCAGATGCTACCTTTTTCAGTTTGAAGTTTGGCCGTTAGAATATATAATAACAATATGACTAAACAACGAACTGTAAACGACAATTTAGAATCACTGACCATAGATGATATCGTCAATCATAAAAGAATTTCTGAAGAAGCATTAAATCGAGATTTATTTAATTTAAACAGTTTTTCAGCAGATACTAATGCCAATAATTTCTATGGTAATCCTTTTCTGTATCACTTTCAATTTGCTAATTTACTACACTGTACTCGCGAGCGGGCAGGCAAACCTCGTGAAACAATCTATGACATGTGGGCCGATCCCGATAGACGTGCTTTTCTAATTGAACAGACACGTAAGAGAAATAGAGGCGGGCGTGTGCCGGCCAACAACGTATTTGAATGTTATCGTATCAATACCGGCAGTATCGTTATGTTTAAAGCAGTCACTGCCAAATATCTCTATAAGAAGTATTCAGCCAAATCTGTATTAGATCCTACAGCTGGTTGGGGCGGTCGTATGTTGGGTGCTTGGAGCTTGGGCATTGATTATACCGGCATAGATACCAATGTGGATATGTGTGCAGCCTATGATGGCATGATGAATCATCTCAGTGATAAAGTCTATTTTGGCAATAAATTGTTCCAGATTAAAAGCCCCAGTCGATTAAATATGATTTGGCAAGACGCATTAACTGTGAATTTTGCTGAAATTGACTATGATTTTGTATTAACTTCGCCCCCTTATCTTAATATGGAATTATATGGCCATATGACCCCGTGGCTCAATGATGAATTATTTTATTCAACATTTTTAATTCCACTATGGCAAAAATGCTGTGCGAATATTCAACCAGGTGGACACGTGGCATTTAATATCAGTCCCAAGATGTATAGTGATGCTGTTAAATTTGGATTACCTGCCTGTGACGACGAAGAGGATTTGCTACAGCAATTGGGGCAGAAAATGGGCAAGAAAAAACAGGATAAAATCTACATCTGGCACTGTTAACCTGCTGTTATTTGCATTATTTATCTATGTGGATAAATATATTACTATGCTCTTACGCGAAATATTCAACAATCCCAGTACTGGATATCCCATTATCAACACAAAACATTGGAATTTAAATACCACAGAATATCAGGCACACACACAAGATGGTAGAGTAATAAGTGTGGGTATTGGGTATGATGACAAAAATACCACTAAACGTAATCATGGGTTTGATGCCATGACTGTGTCATTTGCGGTAGATGATGAAGTTGCCATGACCGGCGGCGGAGATGCTGTAAAGATATTGAATACTGTATATAATGTAGTGAAAAAACGTGTAGAGCAAGACCAGCCGGAATATGTGGTGTTTAGTGGGGCCGACGCCAGTCATCAAAAAATATATCAAGCTATGATTCGTAAACTAGCCGGGGGCTATAGTCGTATGCCATACAGTGAACTACCGGCTATGTTTAAATATTACTTGGGAAATGATCAGCAGGCATTTGTACTACATAATCCCAAATATGCCTTGGATAATTCCGACGAAGAGTATTAATAATGAAAATATTTGAAGTGATAAAACAACAACATCAGCAGTTATTGGAAGGCGGCAAATCAGACGCCGTACGCTACAATAGCGAAGTAGGATTATTAATTTCTTTTTGTAACGGAGATGGCGAGTCATTTGATCCCGAAGATCCAGAATCCACAATACCAAGAAGTATGTTGGGCGATCCTGATGCTACTTATGAAAGTATTAGAAAATTATTGGCACCTGTTTTTGACTCTACACTATTAAATCATTGGGTTGACTATGGAAAAACAGTGGTACGCCCTTTGGTAGTGAATAAATTAATACAGGCAAATGAAGTAGTTGATAGGTTTACGTGGGCTGGCGGAAAAAATCAAAATGCCGAAACGTCGGCTGACGTTGAATTTATTGGATCTACAATTTCTGGAGTAAGCGTCAAGGAAAAATCTGGAATCACTTTAAATAATCCTACCCCAAAAGATTTAGGTATAGACAACAAAGGAGATTTATTCTTACAGTATGCTCACGATGAATATATGAGTTGGAAAACAGGAATATTTACACAGGTGTTGGATCTAGCTGAAAAGAGTCCGGGTGTTAAAGTAGGCGGAAAAGACACAACAAAATATTATGTAATGTTTGACAGCGAAACAAATCAATTTCATTGTGCGGGCAAAACCCCAATAACAGCCACTGCCGACGAAATAATGAAACGTATTGGCACCAATGCCGGATGGCAACGTGCTTTTGGTGATTGGTTTACAGCAAATTTTGCCACACAAAAAGGCCTAATGGCCCCATTAATCAAAGTAATCTCGGAAAAATTTGTTAATCTAATGAAGACTCATCTCAGCAAAGATAAAAATGCCGCTAAATTATTAAAATTTGTGCCTAGACCATTCTTTTATGTTAATCCACAACATGTTTATTATGTGCCATCAATCAATGATGTGGCTGATTTACAATTAAAGGATGTTAAATTTGCCGACCCCGACGGGGCAACAATGAAATTCTTTGCTTATGTTGGTATGAAGGATAGTAAAGAAAATGCTCAGGTAGAAATTCACGTCAGGTATGCTAATGGCATGTTTGAAGCTAATCCCACGGCACGTGTACAGTCGTTGAAGAATCCTCAATTTCTCAGCTGGGAAGAATTAAATTAATCGTTTAAATCTAGCATAATTAATAGATGCGAATAAGAATTATTGGTCAGGCCAACGACTCGGGAATTGGCACACACTATCACTATTACACACAAGCGATTAAACAAATTGCGGCAGTGAATACCATGGTAGAACTAATCGACTACAGTAACACACAACAGATAAGTCAGGCTCAAGCAGAAAGCCAACTAGGGGATGTCAATATCAGCCTAGTGGGTAGTAATTTAAATGGCAATTTTTTAGGGTATAACATCAATTGGGCTGTATTCGAAAGCACTAGAATACCTTCGGCATTTATCAACCTCTACAGATCACATGACCTTTGGATACCCAGCGAATGGGGACGTAAAATAGCCATACAAAATGGTATACCAGCAGAACAAATATCAGTAGTTCCCGAGGGTGTTGATATTAATCTGTTCAATCCTTATCTAAAACCTCGCAGTGAAAGATTTAGATTTTTAATGATAGGCAAATATGAGGTACGTAAATCAATTGACGAAACATTAACAGCGTTTGCTCGAGAATTTGGCAACGATCCCAATGTTGAATTAGTGATTAAGTCAGACTTCTTTAAAAATCCCAGTGTTAAGCGAGCTGAATTAGAACATAAAATTAAGAATTTGTCGGTGAATAATATCAAGCTGATATGGGGATATCAAAGACCAGATGAATTGATTAATTTATATCGTACTGCTGATGTATTTGTATTTCCCACCAAAGCCGAAGGATGGGGATTGCCCATTATAGAAGCTGCCGCCACAGGCTTGCCCTTAATCACTACATTTTACTCGGCACAGACAGAGTTCTTACAGGATATCCGTAGTAGTTGCGTATTTGTGCCTTATGAATTACAACCAAATAACAGTTTGGAATATCAATGATTTTTTCCCGAAGAAGATGGCAATTACGGAGTATGGGCTCAGCCTAAAATTGAAGACATAGCCCATGCCATGCGTACAGCATACACAAACTTCACAGCACTTAGTCGCCAAGCAGTCAAAAATAGCGATATAGTAAGATCACGTTGGTCTTGGGCTAATTCCGCTATAAAAAGTCTAGAAACACTGAAAAAACGTGGGTTTCTGTAGAAATACGCACGTAAATAGTTGATTTTTAACAATTTTTTAACCTATCTTTTGGTTGACATAAATTACCAAAGGCTTTATACTTGCATTATAGTAAACAACAAGGAGCCTTAAATGACTGAATTTGAAAAGAACTGTTATGGTATCTCAGAAGCACAAATCCGCAGAGATTATTTACAAGGCATCAGTGCCAAACTCAGCGGTCTTGAAATGACAGCCATGGCGGTTTTGAGTGATGCTCAAGAAATGTTGACAGGTGGCGCCAGCAAAGATGCTGTGCGTAAACAGATCAACATTGCCAAGTTTATCTTGTGTGAGATACTTGATTCCAAACAAACAGCCTAAGGAGACAGTATGGCCTATAGAACTTTTCAACATGACCCTAAATGGGGCCCTAGACAGGGATTAGAAGGGCCATTTCATTACCCCAACGGCAGAGTGTTATATTACGATGCCAAAGCAGGCGAATATTATGATCCCACAACTGATTTTTATGTAGATCGCGAAGATGTTGCGGAATTACAACAGTCAATTTTTAAGGTTTTAGTTGACTAAAATTACCAAAATTGCTATAATATATGTATAGTTAATAAAAAGGAGCGTAAGATGCGTAAAAAAACAATCATACAAGGTTTTAAAAATAGTCAAAAATTCCGTATTATTTTTAAAGGCGATGGTAGCGAAAAAGACATTGGTATGTATTTTACAATTCATCAAATGGACGAACAGTTTGCCACGATTCACGCAAGATCAATTTGTTACGATGCTTTAATTGATCTCAGCAGACTGCGTAGTGCCGCTAAAAGAGAAGATAAATCACTGCCAGTAGGATTAGGTACTACGATTCGAGGTAGACAAGTTCAAATAGATTTAGTTTAAGGAGCAATTATTATGATGCCAGCTGGAAAATATTATATTGGTGATTTGGCGTACGTTATGCATGGTGAATGGGATGAATTTTGTGATTTAACTATCAAAGGTAACAGTCTTTCGAATGGTGAGTTTAGTTTGAAAGACGGTCGTCGCTTTGCTTCATTCACTACAAAATATGGAGATGGTAGTTATTTTGATGAAGAGGGAAGAAGTTATTCAGTTGATGCGGGACTTATTGGCTGTATCCTTGTAGAAGATATAGACCTTAGCGATAAGTCAAACTTTTTAAATGGCGGTCAAGTCGTAAACTTTGATAGAGACTTTACTACATTTAGTTCGGGTGGCGTTATTAGAATTGGCAATGTGGTAATTGATACTGAGGACATGGAGTGATAATGAAATATAGTACCGTATCCGAATATCGAGAAATTGTACGCAATATGCCAACTTGCGAAGTTGAGGGATTGGCCAACACATACAATGAGTGTCAAAGTCTAGGTGTCAAGGACGTTATTATACGCGAAGTACTCAATGCGGAAATAGAACGTAGGATCTCGAGTTGGGAAGCTCAGCAAAAAAATTCTTATCTATGACTCAGAACAATAAATTAAAGATTCATAAATTAGACAGACGCCACAAAGGTTGTTTGCGATTTAGTCATTATATAACTTATTCTTATGGATATTTACTAAATGATAAATTACTGTTTTATAAGTTAAGAGAGTGGTGTTGGAATAACTTTGGACCAGGTTTAGAGCGTGACGCATTTATTGAACTAGTCGATAGTATGGATGAAAAACCCGTCTGGGCTTGGCACGTTTATGATGATACCAAAAGAATTTATTTTGTTAGTGAAAAAGAATTTTCTTGGTTTATGCTAAAATGGAAACAGGAAGAATGAAAATACTAAAAGAAATTACTGACTGGGAACAATATAATATTCCTAATCACACGTATTTTGTAACCGACAGTAAAGACAAAATGTTCGCTTACTGTATTGACGGAACTGAAACTGTTACTGAATTTAAATCTCCTTTACCTTTTAGTACTTCGCGTCGAAAGTTTAAAGAAGTAGAAAACACGTTTGGTTACACAGCTCCAGAGATCAAAAAACCCACTGGCAAATTTTGGAAAGTTCAAGGCAGTAAAGGATTTTACACAATTACTGAAGAGTTGGGCGTGTTATCTTGTACTTGTACTGGATTTAAATTTTATTCTAAATGCAAACACATTGACAGCGTCAAACAAGGTCAAACAGTATAATCTCTGATTCAGCTGTGGGAGTAATAGTGATGAGAGATTCTGATTCAAAAGCTAGTCCGTCACCTTCTATCACATCAATACTGTTAATGGTAGCTGATCCTGTAACAACATACAAATAATAATGTCTAGTATTGACAATATCAAAGTCAAACTGTTGATTGAATATCCCGGCTAGTAACCTAGCATCTTGCCGAATGGGTAATTTTTCCGTTACGTCGCAGAACCGGTTGAGTTTGTCTTCACGGCTAAACTCGTGCCAAGCATGGCCGGGTTCAGTGTCCATTACATTAGGCTGTATCCATAACTGTAAGTAACGATTAGGAGTATTGGCAGTATTACCCTCTGTGTGACTAATTCCTCGGCCGCAGGTCATGCGTTGTACAGCCCCGGCCGGAACTTCTACATCGTTTCCAAGACTGTCCACATGATGGCTCGACCCCGTTACCACATAGCCAAATATTTCCATGTTACGATGTTCGTGCCAGGGCACTTGCCAAGCATACTGAACACAGTCATCGTTGATGGTTTGAAGATGACTGTAGTTCATGTAGCGAGCATCGTAATAGCTGGGGAAGCTAAACGTGCGACGGCTCGTGATAAACGGGGCTCTAGGATTACCGCGAGTTGCAGCGGGTCTTAGTGTAATCATCAGCTACGGTTAGCACCAAACGCCAATGTCTTCAATTGGTGGCGAAATTAAAGTGAAAGAAACTGGTAAGTTATAATCGCCAATGGCTCCATATAACGCGGTTATACTTGTACCGGGTGTTTGCCAATCATTATTGCCTGTATAAACTGGCCCAAAAATAAGTGATCCTGCTGTAGGTCCATTGTTACTTAAAGTTGCAAAAACAACAGTAGAACTAGGTGTACCACCGGCTCCCCAAGTAACATTAAAAGCATAAGGATGATTTACGCTTTCAGAAGTTGTCAGGCCTGCGCCAGTCCAAGTTGCTAAAAGGTTAGTATAATATGTTTGATCGCCGCTATTGCCAGAACCCAAATTGGCATTATAGTTACAATAACTGAATTGATGATTAGGGCCAGGAACAGTAAAACTAGAGTTTGTAACATTTTGTAAGTCACCATAATTGTAGCTTGTAAAGTTTGTTGAACTTAGAGTGAATAAAGACCTGTTAGCCCCGATACTGATACCCGGTCCTACTGTGATTCCTGCTCCTACTTCGATTCCTGGTGCGCTCATTTTGTATTTTC
>Ga0007867_1000592_pt1 | contig 12075 bp, 14 predicted proteins | sample CryBogCBH25Aug08_FD_71224 | JGI IMG/M metagenome (GOLD analysis project Ga0007867, IMG submission 71224) | Freshwater microbial communities from Crystal Bog, Wisconsin, USA - CBH25Aug08 | ecosystem: Environmental > Aquatic > Freshwater > Lake | place: Crystal Bog, Wisconsin, USA | collected... | reverse complement strand
TTGATCGTGATGGTGCCGGTGCCGGGACGAAGACGAACCCGTGCGACGGCCTCCTTGCGGCGGCCGGTGGTCTGGGTGAGCGGTGCAGTCACAATGTCTCCTGATTAACCGCGACGAATCGCGGAGGTGTCGTACTTCACGGGCTGCTGCGCCGCGTGGGGGTGTTCGGGTCCGGCGTAGACAAAGAGCTTGTCCATCTGCGCGCGTCCGAGGCGATTCTTCGGCACCATGCCCTTGACCGCGTCGAAGACCAACTTCTCCGGGTCGTTGTCGAGCAGGTCCTTCCAGCTCGTCGCACGCAGACCACCCGGGTAACCCGAGTGACGGTAGGCGAACTTCTGGTCCGCCTTGTTGGACGTGACGACGATCTTGTCGGCGTTGACGATGATGACATTGTCACCAGTGTCGAGGTGCGCCGCGTAATACGTGCGGTGCTTGCCGCGGAGCAAGCTCGCGACCTCGGTGGCCAAACGACCAAGGACAAGGCCCTCAGCGTCGATGACGTGCCAGGCCCGCGTGATCTCCGCAGCCTTCGGTGAGTACGTACGCACAGTTCTTCCTTCAGCGATCTTGAGTGCAACGCCAAGCGGCGTCACCAAGGGACTCTCTACGATACAAAACCGGAGGCCCCTCCGGCAAGTTCGGAATATCCGACCCCGATCAGACTAAGGCCTGCGGCCGGGGCCGGGGACGGCAGGCCCCGTCTTTCGGGAGCCTCCAGGCGGTCCCTCAGGTCCGAAATCGCCCATTTTCCTTGTCCGACCGCGACGATCGCCGAGGTCAGAGACCGGACCATCTGGTGGCAAAAGGCGTTCGCGCGAATATCGAAGCGCAGAACGGACGAACCATCAACGGTGAGCCCCCATTCGTCGCTCAGTCGCCGCCAGCGGGCTTCGAGCACCGTGCGACGAAGTGGCTCGCCAATAGGCCCGCCGGCCGGGCGGCGACAGAATGAGCGGAAATCGTGATTCCCGAGAAAGATCGACGCGGCCTCATTCATGAGGTCGAGGTCCAATGGGCCAGGCACGGTCCACGCCGACACAGCCGTGAGGGCGAGGGCGGGTCGTTCGGACTCAACGACCAGGTACCGGTACGCGCGCCAGGTCGCCGAGAAGCGAGCGTGGAACGTGTCATCAAGTGCCAGCGCCCGCACGATGACGATGCGTCCCGCCAGCTGCTTGTTCAGGGAGCGCACCAGGCGATCCCCCTCCGCGCCACGGTCGTCGGCGTAGATGGGATCGGGAAGATCGACGTGCACCACTTGAGCAAAGGCGTGAACACCGGCATCGGTCCGACCAGCGCCCACGATGTCGGGGGCTGAGGTCAGTCGGGCGGTACGTTGCAGGGCGTCACGTAGGACGCCGACGACTGTGTCTTGGCCCGGTTGATCCGCGAAACCGCGGAAACTCGTGCCGTCGTACGCGAGGTCTAACCGCCAGCGGCGGTGCACCACATTGAGTGGATCAAACGAACTCAATGCGCGCCATCGGGGCGTTGTCGCCCGGACGCGGACCCAGCTTCAAGATGCGGGTGTAGCCACCAGGACGCTCGGTGTAGCGCGGCGCAATCTCCGTGAAGAGCTTGTGCGTCATGTCCTTGTCCCGGATGAACGCCACGACACGACGATGCGCGTGCACGGAACCCTCAGGGGAATTCTTCGCCGCGGTCACGCACTTTTCGACGATGGGACGCAGGGCCTTGGCCTTGGCTTCCGTCGTCGTGATGGCTTCGGCCGCGATCAGCGACGCCACGAGGTTGCCCATCATGGCCTTCTGGTGAGCGGCGTCACCACCGAATCGACGTCCGCGCTTGGGAGTTGCTCGCATGACTTAGTCCTCCGTCCGAAGGGAAAGGCCGCGCTCGTCGAGGCGGTCTTGAACGTCCTTCAGCGAGGTGGCGCCGAAGTTCGTGATGGATGTCAGGTCGCGCTCGGTGCAGTTCACCAACTGGGCGACCGTGTTGATGCCGGCACGCTTGAGGCAGTTACGCGAACGCTCGGTGAGGCCGAGTTCTTCGATACGAATGTCGAGCTCACTGGCGGCGGCAACAGCGGTGCCCACGTCGCCCAACTCGAGAGCGGGAGCCTCTTCGTCGAAGCTGGCAATGAGTCCCACCAGAGTGCGCAGGGTCTTTCCGGCGGACGCAACGGCCTCGCTCGGGCTAATCGAACCGTCGGTCTCGACGTCAATGATCAGTCGGTCGAAGTCCTTGGACTGCTCGACGCGCACGGGCTCGATTTCGAAGGTCACGCGACGCACGGGTGAGAAAATGGCGTCCAACGGAATGACTCCGATGGTCGAACCCGCCTTGTTGCCTTCGGCACCGACGTAGCCCTTGCCACGCTCGACCGTGAGGTCGAAAGCGAGAACAGACTTGGCACTCGTCAAGTAGGCGAGGTGCAAGCCCGGGTTGAGAATCTCCACGTCCGCGTTGGCGGACAGGTCCGCCGCGGTCACGGCGCCCTCGCCACGCTTTTCGAGACGCAGGGTGACGGGCTCATTGCTCTCGACCTTGAGGAGCAGGTCCTTCAGGTTCAAGCAGATGTCCTGGACGTCTTCCTTCACGCCTTCGATAACACCGAATTCGTGGAGAACAGCGTCAAACTTCACCTTGGTCGCCGCGGCACCCGGGATCGAGCTGAGCAGAGTGCGACGAAGAGAATTACCGATCGTGTGGCCGAAGCCGGGGTCGAGCGGTCCGATGGCGAAAGCCTGACGGTTGTTCTGCTCTTCGCCGATGGCCTCAACAGTGGGGCGCTGGATGATGAGCATTGGGACTCCTTGCGTAAGTAACGGGTGGTGGTGCGGACTACTTCGAGTACAGCTCAACGATGAGCTGCTCGTGGATCGACTCGTCGATCTGCTCGCGAACGGGCACAACGCGAACGGTCACGTTGAAGCCATTGTCGCCAGTCTCGAGCCAACCGGGAACCGTGCGGTCAAGCACGTCACGGTTGCGAACGACGTTGAAGTTCTCGCGCGTCACGCTCTTCAGCGCCACGACGTCGCCGGGGCGAACGCGGAAACTCGGGATGGTCACGCGCTTGCCGTTGACGGTCACGTGACCGTGCAAGACAAACTGGCGAGCCTGGGCGCGACTCGCACCCCAGCCGGCGCGGTACGCGACATTGTCCAAACGAAGTTCGAGGAACTGCAACAACGTGGTACCGGTGATGCCGGGACGACGGTTGGCCTCTTCGTAGAGGTTGCGGAACTGCTTTTCCAGCAGACCGTAGATTCGGCGCGCCTTCTGCTTCTCACGAAGCTGCGTCAGGTATTCCGAGCCCTGGCGCTGACGGCTGTTGCCGTGCATGCCCGGCGGGTACGCACGAGTCTGACGGTCGGAGTTTTCAGAGACGGGGCACTTCGTCGTAAAGCAGCGCTCGCCCTTCAAGAAGAGCTTGGTGCGCTCACGACGACAGAGTCGACAAACGGGTCCGGTGTAACGAGCCATAACTTTCCTTAGCCTCGACGACGCTTCTTGGGGCGGCAGCCGTTGTGGGGGATCGGGGTGACGTCTTGGATCTTGACGACCTCAATGCCGGCCGCGGCGATGGAACGAATCGCCGTCTCTCGTCCGGAACCGGGGCCGCGCACCAACACGTCGACCTTCTTCACGCCGTGCTCCATCGCCGCGCGGGCGCACTTCTCCGCAGCCAACTGTGCGGCGTAGGGCGTCGACTTGCGCGAACCCTTGAAGCCGACGTTGCCGGAGCTGGCCCACGAGAGGACATTGCCTTCGGGGTCAGTGATGGACACGATGGTGTTGTTAAACGAACTCTTGATGTGCGCGACGCCGAAGGCAATGTTCTTGCGCTCCTTGCGACGGGGCTTGCGAGTAGCCGTGGGCTTCGCCATTACTTCTTCACCTTCTTCTTACCGGCGACGGTGCGCTTCGGTCCCTTACGGGTGCGAGCATTAGTACGGGTGCGCTGTCCACGAACGGGCAGGCCCTTGCGGTGGCGAATCCCCTGCAGGCAGTTGATTTCCATCTTGCGCTTGATGTCCTGAGACACATCGCGTCGAAGGTCACCCTCGACGGTCAGGTTCTGGTCGATCCACGCACGCAACTTGTTGACGTCTGCATCAGTGAGGTCGCGAACTCGCGTCGACTCGTCGATGCCGGTGGCGGCACAGATCTGCTGGGCCGTGGTCGGGCCGATGCCATAGATATATGTGAGTGAGATCACCGTGCGCTTCTCGCGCGGGATGTCAACTCCGGAAATACGGGCCATTTCGTTCCTCTCCTAGCCCTGGCGCTGCTTGTGACGCGGGTTCTCACAGATCACGCGGACGTGACCCTCTCGGCGGATGACCTTGCACTTCTCGCACATTGGCTTGACGCTGGCTCGAACCTTCATCAGTTATTTCTTTCTCGACTCTCGTGAACCTGGACCGAGGACTACTTGTACCGGTAGGTAATTCGACCGCGCTGCATGTCATACGGCGTGATCTCTACCTGGACCTTGTCCCCGGGAAGAATCCGGATGCGGTGCATGCGCATCTTTCCGGAACTCACAGCGAGGACGGTGTACCCGTTTTCCAATTCGACGCGAAACATCGCATTCGGCAGCGGTTCGACGACCGTGCCTTCAACAGTGAACGCATCTTCCTTCGGCTTACTCAGGTTCCTTCTCCTTGTTGCGGTACAGCAAGCACGGACCACTCGGTCGCGGTGCGGGTGGTCTCATGGGGTACCCCGTGAGACCGGCTAGTCATTCTACCGAAATTCCTGGGGAATGCAAAAGGGCGCCCCGGCGCCGCGATATTCGCGACTTCCAGCGCCTGACTCGACTCCCCAAATCCACGACGAGATCACCGGAAAGTCTGCCCGCCGAGACGACAACAGGTCAGCTCGAGCCCCCACGTCCCCATACCTTTCGTCAGGAGCACTCCCACCCCCGACAAGGAATTTGGGACCTCAGACCCTACCCCGAAACGGGGTAGTTGGGTCCATGCTGAGGGGCAATGGCAATGCAAACAGGTGGACTGTTTGACCGTGAGATCCTCGCCGACGAGTTGTGCCTCGTCCGCTTAGAAGAGGCCGCCCTCGCTCGAGTTCTCATCTCCGTGCGCTGCATGCCCGCTGCCCTGCCGGTGTTCATCCACCTCACCGACCACCATTTGCTCCTCGCCTCGGACGAAGAAGCCGTCATCGAGGCAGCCCGTCGGGGCGACGTTCTCGCGGTTCAGGTGGACGGCGCTGACGGGGACCGCGACACCTGGTCGGTCCAAGCAACGGGTGTGGCCCACCTTCCGAACCCCGAGGATGCTCTCGGCGTTCTCGGGACCGCGTCCAAATTGGCACCATCCCTCGATCGCGGGGCCTCTTTAATCGCAATTTCCCTGATGGTGGTCTCTGGCGAGAGAGTGCACTGGACATTTCCGCGCGGTTAGTACACGGCGCGCGCTGGATGTGAGAACCTAACGGCGTGCCCTTCCATCGCGTATCGGATCCCGAGCGCTTGCACGCACTCATTGAGTCAATGTTGCTCATTGAAAGCGAACTGGATCTCCCGGTTCTTCTGCGCTCGATCGTTTCGGTGGCAAGCGAACTCGCCGGTGCTCGATACGGCGCTCTCGGCATTTCCACGAGCGACGGAAGTGAGCTCAACCAATTCATTACCTACGGACTCACCGCCGAAGAACAACGGCGCATTGGCGATCTCCCGACGGGTCACGGGCTCCTCGGCGGTGTCCTGCACGACGCGAAGTCCCGACGGAGTCCCAATATTGACCACGAGCCCGACTCGGTGGGATTTCCCGCGAATCATCCCAAGATGACCACTTTTCTCGGCGTCCCCGTCCTCGCGGGGGACGGCCGAGTGTTCGGCACCTTGTACCTCTGCGACCGAATCGACGGTGAACCCTTTAGTGAAGAAGATGAAGCTCTGGTGGAAGGCTTCGGACGAGCCGCCAGTCTCATCGTCGACAAGGCCCTCCTGCGAGCGCAACTACGCGAATTCACACTGACCGAAGAACGCGAACGAATGGCGCGCGACCTCCACGACACGGTCATTCAACGTCTCTTCGCCGTAGGACTGTCCCTGCAGTCCGTTGTGAGTTCAAACCTCGAGCCGGCGTCGCGCGAGCGTGTGATGTCATCCATTGATGACCTCGACGCGACGATTCGAGAAATTCGAACCACCATTTTTGAAATCACGCGTGAACGCTCTGCTCCCGCGGCCGGGCTGCGCGGACGCGTGCTCTCCATCATCGGCGAAGTCACAACCAAGCTCGACCTCCCAGTTGACGTGACGTTCGAAGGCCCGCTCGACACCGTCGTCGGCCCGACGGCGTCGGATCACTTGATCAAGGTGCTGCGCGAGTTGCTCACGAACATCGTGCGCCACGCGTCGGCCACTCACGTGCACGTCAGCATCGAATTACGCGGCGGCGAACTCACCGTCTGCGTCGCCGACGACGGCATTGGTCTGCATCCAGGTCGCACGCCGGGTCGAGGTCTCCGCAATCTCGCCGATCGTGCACAGGAATTACAGGGGAGTTTTGACGTTTCCCCGGGCGAAAGTGGTGGCACACTCGTACTGTGGACCGCCCGACGATTGGATTGACATGATTCGACTCGCCCTCGTGGACGATCACGAAATTGTGCGAAGAGGACTTCGCGAACTACTCGAAACCCACGACGATCTCACGGTCGTGGTGGACGCCGGCAGTGTGACGGACGCCCTCGAGCTCATCAACCCCGACGACGTCGACGTCGCAGTTCTCGACGTACGCCTGCCGGATGGCAGCGGCATTGACATTTGCCGATCACTGCGAGAAATCTCTCCGGACATGGCGTGTTTGATGTTGACCTCCTTCGCGGACGATGAAGCCCTCGACGCCGCCGTCCTCGCCGGCGCTCGCGGTTACGTGCTCAAGGACATTCGTGGCACCGATCTGGTCGAATCCATTCGACGAGTCGCCAATGGGGAAACGCTGATGAGCGCGGAGGTCATCGCGCGAGTCCGGGAACGCCTGCAACGACGATCCATGGAAGAGAATCGCCTCGAGTCCCTCTCCGCGCAGGAACGGCGAATCTTGGAATTGCTCAGCGAGGGCATGACCAATAAGGAAATTGCTGCCACCATGTTCTTGGCCGAGAAGACCGTGAAAAACTACGTCTCGAATCTCTTGGCCAAATTGGGGTTCCAACGTCGAACCGAAGCGGCGCTGTTTGCCCAAAAGCACCTCGACCACGGTGACTCTCGAGGCGCCTGAGCTCGCTGTCTTGGGACGCGACGTTGTGACCGACGTCCCACGATCTTCATGTGAATTTAAGGACCATGGACCCTAGAGGGCCGTAATCAAGCCGTTCTACCTTCGATGGCATGAACCAATTGATTGCAGGCATTTCAACAGTGTCGCTCGCGAGATGGCAGTTCGCGATCACGACGGTGTTCCACTTCCTGTTCGTCCCTTTGACGATCGGCCTGGGACTCCTCGTCGCGATTCTGCAGACCGTGGCGTACAAGAGACACGACGATTCCTACGACCGCATGGCGAGATTCTTCGGGAAGTTATTCCTGATCAACTTCGCGATTGGCGTCGTGACCGGCATCGTCCAGGAATTTCAGTTCGGCATGGACTGGTCCCGCTACAGCGTGTACGTCGGCAACATTTTCGGTGCCCCGCTCGCCATTGAGGGCCTGCTCGCCTTCTTCATGGAGTCGACGTTCTTGGGCGTGTGGATCTTTGGTCGTGGTCGCGTCTCCCCTCGCGTTCACCTCGCGTCGATTTGGTTGGCCAGTTTGGGTACCTTCCTGTCGGCCATCTTCATCATCGCGGCGAACGCCTGGATGCAGCACCCGGTGGGCTACAAGGTCATCACGGTGCACGGACAGAAGCAGGCGATCATGACCGACTTCTGGGCGGTGGTGACGAACTCCACGTTCATTGACGCCTATCTCCACGTCGTCTTCGGTGCCATCCTCACCGCGTCGGTCTTCATGTTGGCAATCGCGGCCTATCACCTACGTCGCGGCAACTCGACGGCGGACTTCGGGAAGGTGGCGCGCATCGCCATCGTCGTCACCGTGCTCGCCGGTATGGGAACGATCTTCCTCGGCGACTCGCAGGCCAAGCAGATGGAACAGCAGCAACCCATGAAGATGGCGGCCGCCGAAGCCCTCTACGACACGCAGAACGGCGCGTCGTTCTCGTTGCTCACCGTGGGCGACCTGTCGGGCAACCCGGTCTTCCAGATTCGACTCCCCCACTTGTTGAGCGTGCTCGCCACGAACAGTTGGAACGGCCAGGTCAAGGGCATCAACCAATTGCAGTCCGAAGCCACCGCGAAGTACGGCAAGGGCAGCTACGTGCCGATTCTGTGGGTTGAGTACTGGACCTTCCGCGTCATGGTCGGACTCGGCTTCCTCCTGCTCGCTCTCGGCGCCTACGGCTTGTACCTCATGCGGAAGGGTCGACTGGAGAAATCCAAGAAGTTCCTCCGCTTCGCGTCCTGGATGCTGTTGGCACCATTCCTCGCGAACGCCACGGGGTGGATCTTCACCGAAGTGGGTCGTCAGCCCTGGATCGTCTACGGCTTGCTCAAGACGTCCAATGCGGTGACCGTCATTGCTCCCGGATACGTCGCCGCCAGTCTCATTGGCTTCACGGCGATCTACTCGTTCCTCGCGGTACTTGAGATCGGTCTCATGATCCGCGTGGCTACGAAGGGCCCCTCGGCCCTGCCCGCCACGTCTACCGAGTCGCCCGAGCGCGCTCTCGAACTCGTTTACTAGGAGGAATTGTGTTTTCCCTACTTGCCACTACATCCACGAGTGGGCTCGAACAGCTCTGGTTCGCGCTCATCGGCGTGCTCTGGTTGGGCTACTTCTTTCTCGAAGGTTTCGACTTCGGTGTCGGAACGCTCCTACCGTTCCTCGCCAAGGACGATCTGGACCGACGAGTCCTGATCAATACCGTCGGCCCCGTGTGGGACGGCAACGAGGTCTGGCTGCTCACCGCGGGTGGCGCCACCTTCGCCGCCTTCCCGCTCTGGTACGCGACCGTGTTCTCGGGCTTTTACCTGGCGCTGTTCTTGGTATTGGCGGCCCTGATCTTCCGCGGAATGGCCTTTGAGTTCCGTTCGAAGAAGGAGAGCGAGTCCTGGCGTCGCTGGTGGGACCGCGCCATCTTCTGGGGCTCGGCGCTGCCGGCACTTCTGTGGGGAGTCGCGTTCGCCGACTTCGTTCACGGTGTGCCGATCGGTCAGAACGCCACCTGGACGGGCACCTTCTTTGATCTCGTGAAGCCGTACGCCTTAGTGGGTGGACTGACGACTCTGTCGCTGTTCACTCTCCACGGTGCGACCTTCCTCGGACTGAAGACCGACGGACAAATGCGCGAACGCGCTCGTCACGCCGGTGTGGTGTTGGCGCCGATCACGTTCGTGATCATGTTCGTCTTCTTGGGCTGGACGTATCTCTCCACGCGCTCCATGCACCACGCCGGACTCGTGCCTCCGTTCCTGCCGGTGGTCGGTTTGATGGTGCTCGCGTCGGTGGGCTGGTTGATCCGTGACCGGTTCGAGGGCTGGGCCTTTGTCGCCACCGCTCTCAGCATCGTGACGTTGTTCACGACGTTGCTGCTCAACCTGTATCCGAACGCTTTGGTCTCGTCCATCAGCCCTCGGTTCAATCTCACCTTGGCTGACGCGGCGTCGCACCCGTACACGCTCAAGGTGATGAGCATTGTGGCGCTGATCTTCACGCCATTCGTCCTCGTCTACCAGGCGTGGACCTATTGGGTCTTCCGTCAGCGCGTGCGTCGCCCGGGCGAAGAGATCCCGACGTCGGTCAGCGAACCGGTCGAGGCGTAAGTCGATGAGCAGGGCCGAGAGCCCCTCGGCCCTGCTCCGTCGCCTGAGCACGACGACGCCGCTGGCGCGACGCTCACTCGTGGGCGCCGTCGCTAGCGGCGTTCTCGCTGTTATCTGCACCGTCGCCCAAGCGGTGGTGCTCGCGTCGTTGCTGGCGTCGGTGTTCGCCCACTCCCACGCGCCGATTGCGGGACGCGTGCGATGGTTGGTGGCCATCACCGCGGTGCGAGTGCTGATTGCTCTGCTCCAAGCGCCACTCGGCGTGGCGGTTGCCGCTCCCGTTCGCCGGGACCTCCGCGAACGCGCACTACGCGCGGTCCTCGCTCATCGTGCGACGGGCACCACCGACGCCACCGTGCAACTCTGTACGCGAGGCATCGACGCCATTGAGAGCTACCTCGCGGGTTACGTGCCCGCTCTCGTACTGGCCACCGCCGCACCCGTCGGGCTCATTGCCTGGATGGCGTGGACCGACTGGTTCTCCGCCCTCATCGTCGCGGTCACGATCGTCATGCTGCCTCTCTTCATGGTCTTGTTAGGGCTGGAGGCCAAGGAGAAGATGGAAGAGCGTTGGCAGGAGCAAGAACGCCTCGCCAGTTATTTCGGTGACGTCGCTGTCGGCATGGCGACTCTCAAGGCGCACAACCGCTCGCGCCACGCCGTCGCGACACTCGACAGCGTGGGACAGGCGCTTCGGGATTCCACGATGGCCACCTTGCGCGTCGCCTTTCTCTCCAGTTTCGCCCTCGAGCTACTCGCGAGTCTCGCGACCGCCCTCGTCGCCATGATGCTCGGCATTCGGCTGCTGAATGGCCATATTGCTCTCAGTGCGGCGCTGGCGATCCTGATCGTGACCCCCGAGGTCTACCTGCCGCTCCGGCGAGCCGCGGCCCAATTTCACTCCTCGTCTGACGGTGTGGCCGCCGCGTCGTCCGTGTTGGACCTCATCGAACTCCTTCCCGCCACGGGTGATCACCCAGCTCCCAGAACGCCACCGATCATTTCGGTGCGAGGCGCTCGCGCGACGCACGCGGGACGGGATCACGCGTCGCTCGAGCCCGTCTCCTTCGACGTTCCCGCAGGCGCGACCACCGTGCTCTTCGGTCCCTCCGGTGTCGGCAAGTCCACACTTCTGCGTTGCATCGCCGGACTCGAGGATCTCGCGGAAGGAACCATCACCGTCGACGGCACGCCACTGTCTGACTACGACCCGGCCTCGTGGCACGAGGCGATCGCGTGGCTGCCACAGGATCCGCAACTTCCTGGCGCCACGATCGGCGACGCGCTGCGGCTCGGACACGAGAGTCTTACCGACGACGACCTTCGCGACGCGCTGCGCTCCGTGGAACTCGACGTGGCGCTCGATAGACCGCTGGGTGAAGGTGGGGGGACCCTGTCCGCCGGGCAGCGTCGCCGCCTCGCACTCGCGCGCGCCCTCTTGCGGGCACCGTGCGTTCTGCTGCTGGATGAGCCCACCGCACACCTGGACGCCGCGAGCGAAGCGATCATTCGAGACGTCCTCGCGCGACAACACGTGACGATGATCATCGCGACCCATCGCGAGATCGCGGCTGATCAGACTGTCACCCTGCGAGCCCCGGAGCGCTTCAGTGTCTGAGATCACGCGCGTCCCGTTGCGCGCCGCACTCGTGGCCGAACGCCGCGCCGTCCGTCGCGCGCTGGGTGCCGGAGCGCTCGTGTCCCTCGCGACGGTGGGACTCGCGGCCACCTCCGCGTGGCTGATCGTGCGCGCCGCCGAACGCCCGAGCGTGCTGTCGCTCACCGTCGCGATGGGTCTCGTGCAACTCTTCGCGCTGGGCAAGGCGGCTGGTCGCTACCTCGAGCGCACCGAGACGCATCGCGCGGCCCTCGGCGCCATGGCGCGTCTGCGGGCCAGCACCGCGGCGGCCTTGGAACCTCTCCTGCCCGCGGGGCTCGGTCCCACGACCGCGGGCACCGTCGACACCGTCATCGGGGACGTGGAGCGAGTCCAGGATCTTCTCACCGCCGTCGCCGCTCCCTCGTCGCGGCGGCCGTCGCGGGATTGGTGTCGGCGGTGGGCCTCGGCATTCTCTCCTGGCTGTGCGCGGTGACGCTCGGCACAGCCCTCGTCCTCGTCGGTGTCGTCGCCCCCACCATGGCGGCTCGACTGGGTTGGCGTGACGAAGAAGAGGCGCGACGCATCCACGCAGAGGTCACCACCATTGTCGACGACGCCACCCGGCACGGGGACGAGATCGTCGGAATGGG
>Ga0007867_1000589_pt1 | contig 12113 bp, 11 predicted proteins | sample CryBogCBH25Aug08_FD_71224 | JGI IMG/M metagenome (GOLD analysis project Ga0007867, IMG submission 71224) | Freshwater microbial communities from Crystal Bog, Wisconsin, USA - CBH25Aug08 | ecosystem: Environmental > Aquatic > Freshwater > Lake | place: Crystal Bog, Wisconsin, USA | collected... | reverse complement strand
ACGACGCGGGCCACTCGTGCGTTGAGTAGCGCGCCGGCGCACATGACGCACGGCTCTAAGGTCACGTAGATCGTCGCCGTATCGAGGCGCCAACGCCCGAGGTGGGCTGCCGCCGCGCGGAGGGCGAGATTCTCGGCGTGGGCGGTGGGGTCACCGTCTACTTCCCGTCGATTTTCTCCGCGACCGATGACGACGCCATCGACCTCTACGAGACAGCCCACCGGCACGTCCCCGTGGGACGCCGCGTCGCTCGCCAGTGCGAGGGCCTCGCGCATGCGCTCGGCGTCGTGATCGTTGGTCACGCGCGTCGCGCCTCACGAGACGGCGAGAGCCTCATTAGTGGACGAGAGTGTTGTACTGCTTCTGCAACAGACCCGCGATGACTTTGTAGCCCGCCGTCTTCGGGTGAATGTCCCCGGCGATCGAGCAGAACCAGGTCAGCTCGCAGACGTTGGCCACGGCGACTGGAATCTTGCCGTAGGGCTTGAGCTTGGTCATCTTCGACCACGGCGTGTACGCCCCGGTGGCGGTCGTCACGTCGACGAAGCTCACGTTTTGCGTGGCGTAGGCGGCGGCCAACGTCGGGTTAATGATTGCCTTGAACGCGGTCACCGACAGCGACGCGAGGCTCTTACCGTTCGCACCCTGGAGCCATTCACCGAGAACAACGTCGGGGTACGTGATGCCGATGATCGGCACACCGCTGCCCACGGCCGTGCGCAGATCGCTCGACAACTTCTCGACGTTGGCCTTCATGGTGGGCATGGCGTCGAGCACGCACTGGGCCGGATTAGATCCACCAACACAGCCGTCAAAGTCATTGCCGCCAATGGAGATGGTGACGAGGCCGATCTGGCCGGGGTGCGCGGCGATGAAGGCGAGAGCGGCGGCTTCCTGGGAGGTCGTGGTGTAGGTCGGTCCATTGGTCGTGGGATCCGGGCAGTTGACCGTGTTGAGCAGCGAATTCGTCGTCGCTCCACCGCAACCGAAGTTCTCGAGGGTCATTGGGTGCTTCTTGGCGAGCGCGGCGTCGAGCTGGTTGGCGTATCCGTGCAATTCGGTGTTGGCCGGCTGTCCACCGTACTGATAGCCCGCGGCGTAGGAGTCACCGAGGTTGACGTAGTACATCGTCGTCTTCTTGGCCGCACCTGCGGACGGGGCCACGGTGACCGCGGCCGCCCCGGCCACTAACGACAATGACAGAACCACATTTCGAAACGCGACGCGTGACATGAACAACTCCCCTGATGTGAACGGCTTCCATCGTAGGTCGCGGTTTCGACGCTAAGTGCGTCAGCTACCTACCTCGGGCATAGCGCGCAGGTTGCGGATAAGTACGTCAACGTCACCGTCGAGATTCCCACGAAATCGAACCAGAGTGCCGCCGTCCTGCGGCTTGACGACAATGACTGTAGATGCTTCGTCGCGTAGCGATGCGAGGACGACAGCGAGATACACGACCAATCCGGTCACAATGGTCACCCCGGCGACTCCATTATTCGTGAGCCAGTGCCGTTCTAGTTCACCCAAGAACAGGACCGATACGACGACCGCCACCGCACCTACGACGGCTAGGACGCCCGTGGTCTGTGATCGCGGACGAACATATTGGTACGTCGTCTCGCTGACGGGGGCGATGTGCCCGTGGAGTGATTCGGACACCAGAATGGCGAGAAATCGGCGTACCGTCTCCACGTCGCCGGTGACCGAAACATCCACGGTGACCGTTGGGACCGGCGGAATTTCTTCCTCTTTGGCTGCCACTTCCTTAACTGTACCGACGTTGAGATCGCGCACGTGTACAGAGTGACGACTCGACGGCCCGGCGCCATGGAACCAACTGGCGGAGGAGGTGGGATTTGAACCCACGGTGAGTTTCCCCACACACGATTTCCAATCGTGCCGATTCGGCCGCTCTCGCACTCCTCCGGGAGTCTTCGTCTCGCGACGAACACCGGGTGCGAGGCTACCCGAGTTGGCGACCCCCCTTCGCACGGGTAAAGTTCTGACGCCGAGGTCCAAAGCGGTGGTCGGGTCCCGCGCGACGTCCGCTTGTGAACCGAGTCAGGGGCGGAAGCCAGCAGCTCTCAGCAGGTTGTGACGGGTGCCGCGGATCGCCTGGCCATCGCTTTGGACCTCGGCGTCTCACAGTGCGCCGGTAGCATCGCGCCATGAGTGATCGCGTCGCCAACGAAAACGTCGCCTCTTTGTACCGACGGTTCCGACCCGGTCGTTTCTCGGAGATGCGGGGCCAGGAGCACATTGTGCGAGCTCTGCAGGGGGCGGTCATGAACGACCGCGTGGTCCACGCCTATCTCTTCAGCGGTCCTCGCGGCACCGGAAAGACCACTACCGCGCGCATCTTGGCCAAGGCCCTCAACTGCGAGAATCCCGAGGACGGCGACGCGTGTAATCGCTGCAGTAGCTGTATTGCCATTACGCGTGGCACGTCATTAGACGTCGTCGAACTCGACGCCGCGTCCAACAACGGCGTTGACGACATTCGCGAAATTATCGCCGGAGCGTGGCACGGCACGCCGGGACGCTGGAAGGTCTACATCGTCGACGAGGTGCACATGCTCTCGAAGGCCGCGGAGGCGGCGTTCCTGAAAACGTTGGAAGAACCTCCGCCGCACGTGGTCTTCGTCTTGGCGACCACCGATCCGCACAAGGTCGTCGCGACCATCCGGTCTCGCACGCAGCACCTGGAATTCCGACTGCTGTCGGCTGAGACGCTCCAGAGCCTGCTCGGCGAAGTGCGCGACGCCGCGCACCTCGAGCTCGACGACGAGACTTTGGCGGCAGCGGTTCGCATGGGTCGAGGATCTGCTCGTGACGCCCTGAGCGCCCTTGATCAAGTACTCGCTACCGGATCCCTCGGCGACGCCACTCCGCCTTTCGATGATCTGCTGGGTGCCCTCGTGAACGCGGACGCCGTCCAGACCTTGACGGCCCTCTCGGAACTGGCTCGCTTGGGCTGGGACCCCGAACAATTGGCGGAGTCTCTCGCTGGCGAGTTGCGTCAGGTCTTCTTGTTGCTCGTGGCTCCCGAGGTCTCCGACGCCCTGGACGTGGATCGCGAGCGGCTCGCCGAATGGGGACGCCAGTTGGGCTTGCCGCGCACCGTGCGTTCGCTCGAGACCGTTGGGCGGACCTTGCGAGAAATGAAGTCGTCCCCGGTGCCGTCGATCATGTTGGAAGTCGCTCTCGTGCGATTGTCACGTCCCGAGTTGGATGATTCGGTATCCGCGCTCGACGAACGTCTCACTCGACTGGAGCGTTCGGTGGCGCAAGGTAGTGCCGCGCCCGCGCCCGCAGCACCACCGGCCCCACGCGAACCCATTGCGAATCTCGCGCGTCCCGTCGCGACGGCCGAGACCGCCGCGACGCCTCCGGCGCGTCGCAGCGACGCGGACACGACGCCTGCGCCCGCACCCGCGCCCGCACCTGCGCCCGCCACGAAGCAATCGCCGAAACCCGAGACCGAACCCGTCGCGGCCGTCGCTCCTGAACCGACGGAGACGTCGAATGAAGAACTGGGGTTCGACGAGGTCGTAGAGCGCTTTCAGTCTCGCGTCGTTCCGCGTCTGTCGCGCAGCGCCTCCATCTTCCTCGCCACATCGCAACTGCGCTCGTTCGCGGGCAGCACGTTGACGATCGCGGTGCCCAGCGAGGCGTTGCGGGCGAGTAGCGACAAGATCCAAAGTGGTTTGCGCAGCGCGCTCGAGCACGAGTTCCGTCAGACGATCCAAGTGTCGTGGATCGTCGACGCGTCAATGGAACGAGGGGGGACCACCATCGCTGATCCGACGGCACCTCCTCCGCGCCCCGTGCCGTCTCGCGACGACGATGTCGTCATGAACGATCAAGAGATTGCCGAAAGCGATGACCTGAACGCCACGTCAGTGGCGTCGATGCTGATCTCTGAGGCGTTCCCCGGTGCCGAGGAAATGGAATGAACTACCCGCCCTCATTGCAAACGGTTGTCGACGAGCTGGGACGTTTTCCGGGTGTGGGACCCAAGTCGGCGCAGCGCATTGCGTTTTGGCTCATGCGTCAACCCACCGAAGACGTCACTCGCCTGTCCGAAGCCTTGGCCGACATGAAGACCAAGTTGTCGTTCTGCGAGAATTGCTGCAATGTCGCCGAGACCGGTGGCTTGTGTCCGATCTGCGCCGACACGCGACGTGATCCGTCCATCATTTGCGTCGTCGAAGATCCTCGTGACGTGGCCGCCGTTGAACGTTCCGGCGCGTTTCACGGGACCTATCACGTGCTGCACGGTGTCCTCAATCCTCTCGAGGGTGTCACGCCGGACCGACTCAAGATCAAAGAACTCGTGGCCCGTCTCCACGGCGAGGTCACCGAGGTGATCTTCTGCCTCAACCCCACGGTCGAAGGTGAAGCCACCACGCTCTATTTGACGAAGTTGTTGCAGATTCCCGGACTCGTCTTTTCGCAACCCGCCAGCGGACTGCCGGTGGGCGGCGATTTGGAGTTCACCGACGACCTGACGCTCGGACGAGCGATCGACGGTCGACGTTTACTCAGCGCGTAATTAGGCGAAGTAGGCGACGCAACCTGCGCCAAAGACCAGCGAGTAGATCGCAAAGGGCCACAGCGTGTGCGAGTGGAACCAGCGCGTGAGGAATCGAGCGGAAAGATACGACGCCACGCCGGCGAAGACCGCGCCGACGACGCTCTGAACACGAATGCCGTCACCGGCCGGACCGAGCAATTTCGGTAGTTCGTAGAGGCCTGCGAGCAAGATGACCGGCGTGGCCAAGAGGAAGGCAAAATTCGCCGAATCCTCGTGATCGAGGCCGCGGAGCAGTCCCGCGACGATGGTCACACCACTGCGGGAGATACCCGCAAACAGCGCGAGGATCTGGCTGGAGCCAACGGTCAGGGCGCTGGTCGAGGACAAGGTGTCGAGTGACGCCTTCGTGGCCTTCGACTGCGTGCGACGACGCAAGAACTCGCCTCCGAGCAAGATCACACCATTGATCGTGAGGAAGATGGCGGCGGCCAGCGGCTTGGTGAACAGTTCGCGCAATTTCTTCTCGAATACGAGGCCCACCACGCCGACGGGGATGGTGCCGAGTACGAGTAACGCGAGAAGTCGGTAGTCCTTGTCGGTCGCTGGGTCATTGATCGATACGAATCGCTTGAGGCCACCCGTCAATTTCGCCTGTCGGCCGAGTCCGCCGAAGAGCTTGATCCACGTGCGGCGGTAGAAGACGAGCAGACCAACGGCGGTGCCGACGTGCAGACCGACGAGGAACGCGAGGTAGAAACCGGTCTTCTGGGTCTCCGCACCAACCAGGTTGTGCCATCCAAACAGCGCGGGCAGCAACACACCGTGACCGAGACTCGAGATGGGAAACAGCTCGGTCACACCCTGGGTCAACCCGAGCACGATGGCCTGAAAGAACGAAATGGTGGAATGCACGTCCCCACGCTAAGCGAGGGAAGGGGTTGCTCGTTTGGAATTCAGGATTCATTAAGGGGCAATATGACTGCATGCGTTTTCTCACCGTGGTTCGTCACGCCAAGGCCGTTCCCGCCGAAGGTGGGGTCAACGATTTCGATCGGGTCCTCACCGAGAAGGGTCGATCCCAGGCGGAAATCCTTCGACAGTGGGCCTGTGATCCCGAGGCTCTCGGTGCCTACGGACCGGCAACCGCTCTCGTGAGTGCGGCCGCCCGCACGCGCGAAACATACGCGCTGGCCTTTGCGGGCACGCCCTTCGTGCACGCGGTGGAGACGAGCGAACTGATCTACAACGGACGACGGGACGTGAGCGCCCACGACGTCTTGGTCGAACTCGCCGCCATTGACCCGGTGAGTGAGTCGCTACTCGTTGTCGCCCACAATCCCACCGTGTACGACCTCGTGACCCTGCTCAGCAAGTCGGATGTTGAGGAACTCTCCGAGGGCAAGTATCCGTTGTGTGGCGCATTTGTCTTTCGGCTAAAGGACGAGCCGGTGGGACTGCGGCGCTACGAACTCGTGGACCGCTTTATCCCGAAGGTCTAGAGCGTGCGCAGGATGGCGCCGTCACCCTGACCGCCACCACCACAGAGCGCGACGGCGGCCGTGCCACCACCGCGACGCTGCAGTTCCGCAAGCGCCGTGATCGCGAGTCGCGTGCCCGACATGCCGACGGGGTGACCAAGGGCCACCGCGCCACCATTGACGTTCACCTTTGACTCATCGAGACCGAGCAGGTCCGAGGACGCCAAGCCGACGGCGGCGAAGGCCTCGTTGATCTCGTAGATGTCGAAGCTCTTCGGGTCGAGGCCCGCCTTGTGGGCAGCCTTCGCAATGGCGTTGGCCGGCTGGTGGAGCAGTGAGGCGTCGGGGCCGGCGACCATGCCGTAGCTGACGAGTTCACCAATGGGCGTGAGGCCCAACTCGGCGGCCTTTTCCTCGGACATGATCAAGATGGCGGCGCCACCGTCGGAAATCTGCGAGGCATTGCCCGCCGTGATCGTTCCATCCTTTTCGAACGCCGGGCGCAGGGCACCCAAGGACTCAGCGGTGGTCTCACCACGAACGCCCTCGTCGGTCGTGATGACGACGGGGTCACCCTTGCGCTGCGGAACGGCGACGCCGGCGATTTCGGCGTCGAACTTGCCAGCGGCGATGGCGGCGGCGGCCAGCTGGTGACTGCGTGCGGAGAACTCGTCCTGGCGAGCGCGCGAGATGGTGCCACCGTTGTAGCGCTCCGTGGCCAGTCCCATCGCGCAGTGATCGAAGGCGCAGGTGAGTCCGTCGAACATCATCGAGTCGACGACGGTCTGGTCACCAATGCGGTAACCGGCGCGGGCTCCCGGCAGCAGGTAGGGAGCATTCGTCATGGACTCCATGCCACCGGCGATCACGATGTCGGCCTCACCGGCGCGGATCATGAGGTCCGCCAAGTAGATGGTCTGGAGTCCCGAAAGGCACACCTTGTTAATGGTCGTCGCGTTCACGGTCATGGGGACACCACCCTTGACGGCGGCCTGACGAGCGGTGATCTGACCTTGACCGGCCTGGATGACCTGTCCCATGAGAACTGCGTCCACCAATTCCGGGGCGACGCCGGCGCGCTCGAGTGCGGCTTTGATGGCGACGCCACCAAGGTCCTGGGCGCTCAGAGAGGCGAAAACACCGGCCAACTTGCCAATCGGCGTGCGGGCTCCAGAGACGATGACACTGCGCGACATGGTGACTCCTTAACAGTTACGGCCGTACGGCACTCCTCTGACGATAGACGAGTGGCGCGTTCGGTATTACCGAAGGGTAACCTCGCCCCCATGAGTGACATCCTCGACCTCGTCAGGGCCGGCGCGCCGGCTGAAGAGTTGGCTGCGGCCCCGATGCCGGAGGCGACCCGCGCGGTTTTCGTTCGCCGGGACGAACAGAACATGTTCGAGGGCATGGAGAGCAACGACAAGGACCCGCGCCAGTCACTGCACGTCGGTGAGGTCCCGTTGCCCGAACTCGCCCCGGATGAGGCTTTCGTTGCGGTGATGGCGTCCTCGATCAACTTCAACACGGTGTGGACCTCAATTTTTGAGCCGCTGCCGACGTTTGGCTTCCTCGATCGTTTGGGGAAAGAATCGGCGTGGGGCAAGCGTCACGCGCTCGACTATCACGTCGTCGGTTCTGACGCCGCGGGAGTCGTGCTGCGGGTCGGCAGCGCGGTACGCAACTGGAAGGTCGGCGACGTCGTCACCGTCCAGTGCAACTACGTGGACGACCAGGACCCGAGTGCGCACGACGACTCGATGCTCGCGGCCAACCAGAGGATCTGGGGCTTCGAGACCAATTTCGGTGGCTTGGCCGACATCGCCGTGGTCAAGGCAAATCAGCTCATGCCGAAGGCCGCGCATCTCACGTGGGAAGAAGCGGCCGTCAATGGTCTGTGCAACTCCACCTCCTACCGCATGATTGTGTCTCGCAACGGCGCCCCGGTGACCCAGGGCGACCGCGTTCTCATCTGGGGCGCCTCGGGCGGCATTGGTTCCTACGCCGTCCAGTACGTTCTCAACTCCGGTGGCACGCCCATTGGTGTGGTGTCCTCTCCCGAGAAGGCTGAACTGCTCCGTGAACTCGGGTGCGAACACGTGATTGATCGTCGTGAGAAGAACTACCAGTTCTGGTCCGACCCCCACACGCAGAACGAAGCGGAGTGGCGCCGTCTCGGCAAGGACATCCGCGGTCTCGTGGGCGATGACCCGGACATTGTCTTTGAGCACCCGGGTCGATCGACGATGGGCGCGAGCGTGTTCGTGGCGCGTCGCGGCGGCACGATCGTGACCTGTGCGGCGACGAGCGGCTACATGATCGAATACGACAACCGACACCTGTGGATGAAGCTCAAGACGATCAAGGGATCGCACTTCTCGAACTACCGAGAAGCCTGGGCCGCCAACCAGTTGATCTGTGACGGCAAGATCGTGCCTCCGTTGTCCGCCGTGTTCGCTCTGGAGAACACCGGAGAGGCGGCCTATCAGGTGCACCACAACCGCCACGAAGGAAAGATCGGCGTGCTGTGCGCCGCCGATCGCGAAGGACTCGGTATCACTGACCCCGAACTGCGCGCCAAGGTGGGCGAAGACCGCCTGACGATTTTCCGTCGACACAACTAGGAGTGACCATGGACAACCTCTTAACTGAAATTGATCACGTGGCCATTGCGGTCAACGATCTCGACGCCGCCATTGCGTGGTACGAGAGCGTGTTCGGGGCCACCGTCGAGCACCGCGAAGTGGTCGACTCTGACGGCGTGGCCGAAGCCCTCTTGCGGGTGGCGGACTCCTACGTGCAGTTGTTGACCCCCACGCGGGATGATTCGCCGGTCGCGAAGTATCTGGCGAACAAGGGCGAGGGTCTCCACCACGTGGGCTATCGCGTCGCGGACTGCGCCGTGGCGCTCGAGGCCGTCAAGGCCGCGGGCGGCCGCGTGATCGACGAATTCCCTCGGCCCGGCTCGCGTGGGACGACGGTGGCTTTCGTGCACCCGAAGACGTCCTTTGGCACCTTGATCGAACTCGTGCAGGACAACGGCAACGCGCACTGATCGCATCGCCTGACTGGGTGAAGAACTCTTTTCACGTCGAAAAAACTTCTCCGACAGATGTTGCGCCAACGTGGTGAAGAATCACGTTGGACCGAGAATGTCTCGGTCTGACGTGAAGGTGCGAGATCGTCACGCCACCACAGAAGTGGGGATGCATTCATGTTGGCGGAACTCTCTGTACGTGACGAATTAACCACCGAAGAGCACGACAAATTGCACGTGATACTCGACGTCACCGAACGTCATCTCGAAGCCAGGGGCGAACACGGACTTCGCATCATGGATATTGCGCGAGAGTCGGGCGTGTCGACGTCGACGCTCTACTACCACTTCAATGATCGTGAGGGCCTGATCCAAACGGTCCAGGCCCGGGCGATCCGACGCGTGAGTTCGACGTCCCTCAATCGCCTGTTCGAGAAGTTCCGTCAGGAACATCAGATCGACCAGGACGTTCGAAGTTTCGCCAACGAATTGGTCGCCGTCATTGGTTCGGAAGTGGACGAGTACCTCTCCGAGGAGCGTCGTCGCAAGGTGGAGCTCATGGCGGCGGGGATTACTCGACCCGGTCTGGAGCACCTGATCCAGTCCGAGATCACGCACATCATTGACGACGTCACGGCGTTTTGTCAGGTCATCTACGACCGAGGCTGGTTGGCCGAAGGCGTGACCCCGCGCGCGATGGCTTCCGCTCTTCGAGCGGTCCTGCTGGGCCGTGTTGTGGGCGACTACGACCTCACGCCGATTTCTGACGAGGAGTGGTATCGACTGGCCGAACTCTCGATTTTGTCGTTATTCCGGCTCGAGTAGCTCGTCACCCAGCCGCTCGGAGACATGGCGGCCGACGTGTTCGTCGTGTCCGGTCGGTTCGGTAGCCTGCAAGCCATGGAACACACGATGGCGGAACGTTTGCAGGAGCTGGAGTCGCGCAAGGCGGAAGCTCGTCTGGCCGGAGGCGAGCGCGCCATTGAGCGCCACCACGCCAAGGGCAAGATGACCGCTCGCGAGCGAATCGAGTATTTCCTCGACGAAGGATCCTTCCAAGAACTCGACATGCTGAGTCGCCACCGCGCTCACGGCATGGGTCTTGAGGACAATCGCCCCTACACCGACGGTGTGATTACGGGCTTCGGCACCGTGGACGGGCGCAAGGTCTGCGTGTTTTCGCAGGACTTCACCGTCTTCGGTGGCGCACTCGGCGAGGTCTTCGCCGAGAAGATTCACAAGATCATGGACCTCGCACTCTCACTCGGTCTCCCGATGATCGGGCTGAACGACGGTGCTGGCGCGCGTATTCAAGAAGGGGTCGTCTCCCTGCACTCCTACGGCGGTATCTTCCACCGCAACGTGCAAGCATCCGGCGTCATTCCGCAAATCTCGGTGATCCTCGGACCCTGCGCCGGTGGTGCGGTCTATTCGCCGGCCATGACGGACTTCATCTTCATGGTGAAAGAGACGTCCCACATGTTCATCACCGGTCCCGACGTCGTCAAGACCGTGACGGGTGAGGAAGTCACCCTCGAACAATTGGGTGGCGCCATGACGCACGCCAGCAAGTCCGGGGTGTCGAACTTCGTCTTGAACGACGAGCAGAGCTGCCTCGATGAAGTGCGCTACCTGCTGTCGTTCCTTCCGGCCAACAACATGGAATTGACCCCGCGCCTTGCGACCGATGATGACCCGACGCGTTTGTGCGAAGACCTTCGCTCGGTGCTACCGGCCTCGCCGAATCAGCCGTACGACATGAAGAAGGTCATTTCGGCCGTGGTCGACGACGGTGAGTATCTCGAAGTCCACGCGAATTACGCGCAGCAAATCACGTGTGGCTTCGCGCGCATTGATGGTCACGCCATCGGCATCGTGGGCAATCAGCCGGCCGTGCTGGCCGGCGTGTTGGACATTGAGTCCTCCGAGAAGGCCGCCCGATTTGTGCGCACGTGCGACGCGTTCAATATTCCCATCGTGTCCTTCGTGGACGTGCCGGGCTTCATGCCGGGTACCGACCAGGAGTACAACGGCATCATTCGTCACGGCGCCAAGTTGCTCTACGCGTTCTGCGAAGCGACCGTTCCTCGCGTGCAGATCATCACGCGCAAGGCTTACGGCGGTGCGTACGTCGTGATGAACTCCAAGTCCATTGGCGCCGACCTTGCCTTCGCCTGGCCGACGGCGGAACTCGCCGTCATGGGTTCGTCGGGCGCGGTCGAGATTGTCTACCGACGCGAACTCGCTGACGCCGAGGACCCCGCGACACGTCGCGCCGAACTCATTGACGAATATCAGGAACGCTTCGTGAATCCGTACCTGGCCGCCGAGCGCGGGTTCGTCGATGACGTGATTGACCCCGCGGAGACTCGTCGCGTTCTTGTTCGTGCGCTGGATGTCCTGCGAACGAAGCGCGAAGAACTGCCGAAGCGCAAGCACGGGAATGTGCCCCTGTGAGCCACGGACTCGCACCTCGTCCCGAGTTGCCACCCGAGGAGATGGCGGCCGTGTTGGCCGCTGCGGAACTCCTCCTCACCGCGGCCCCGGCACCTACGCAGGTCGATGATGTTCCGGCGTGGCGGTTCAGCGGGCGATGGTTCGCCGCTCATCCGTTCTCGTCGCTTCGCCGTCCCTGACTCAGCGTCACCGAGATCAACGAGTGTCTAGAGCGACGCCTCAATGAGCTTCAGCAGGTCATCCATGATGGCGTGCAGCTCGAAGTCCTTGGGCGTATAGACCGCCGTCACTCCGCGAGCCAGTAGCTCGCGCGCGTCGTCGTCCGGAATGATTCCGCCGACGACAACACGCGCTTCGACACCCGCCGCGACGAGACCGTCGACCACGCGGGGCACGAGGGACAGGTGCGAGCCCGAGAGAATCGAAATGCCGATGACGTCAACGTCTTCGTCTCGCGCCGCGGCCACAATTTCCTCCGGCGAAAGACGTATTCCCTGGTAGACAACTTCGAAACCAGCGTCGCGTGCCGCCACGGCGATCTGTTCGGCCCCGTTGGAGTGTCCGTCCAGGCCGGGCTTCGCGACGAGCAACTTGGGCGGCG